>Ga0209584_10000075_pt1 | contig 23708 bp, 22 predicted proteins | sample NGEPerD_FD_184507 | JGI IMG/M metagenome (GOLD analysis project Ga0209584, IMG submission 184507) | Arctic peat soil microbial communities from the Barrow Environmental Observatory site, Barrow, Alaska, USA - NGEE PermafrostAB12-D... | ecosystem: Environmental > Terrestrial > Soil > Wetlands >...
CCTTGCCGACCCCCTGGGGAGCCCTCCACCGGAGGTCGTGGAGATGATGGCGCGCCTGCAGGCCAACACTGAATTCTTCCTGGGGTACGAGGGCCGGGATTCAGCGGTCACACACCGGATCTCGCAGCGCTGCGGGCCGCCTCCACAACGATCATCCCGGGCGTCGGCCGCGACTCGGCGGGCGAACCACCGCAGCAGGCCGCGCTCGCGAACGGATGGGCGTCAACGCAGTCGTGCTGCCCGGTGGCCACGGAGGTTCCGGTTCGCACGCCGACGGACAAGCGGTCGAGCTGCGGGAGCTGTTTGCCTCAGGCTGATCCGGACGGCACCACGACCCGCCCGTGGCCCCGCGGGTCAATGGGGACGGAGGTGCACCACGTCGGCGGCCGAGTAGCCGGCGCGTCGGCCGTGCTCGTCACGGACGATCAAGGACCCCGACGGGTCGATGTCGTCGGCCCAGCCGATCAGCGACGCTCCCGATGGAAGTTCCACCCTTACCTTGGAATGCAGGGTTGAGCAGCTTCTCCGGTACTCCCCGCGCAAGCCGGAGGCGTCCACGTCACCTCGCGCGGCCACCCACCGGTCGATGATGCGGCCAAGGTCGTCGAGAATCGCGACCAGCAACCTCTCACGGTCCAGCGTCCGGGCACCGGACAGCCACAACGATGTCGCGTCGGCGCGCGGCAGGTCCGCCCGGTCGACCGTGACATTGATCCCAGAGCCGATGATCACCGCGTCGCCGGTGACCTCGCCCAGGATCCCGGCGCATTTGGCCCCGTCGATCAGCACGTCGTTCGGCCACTTGAGGGTGGCCGTCAGACCGGTCACGGCGGCGATCGCGTCGACGATGCTCAGCCCGAGGGCGATCCCGACCCATCCGCGTCGGTCGGCGGGGATGGCCGGCTCACGGAGCAACAGCGAGAACATCAGGCCGGCGCCGGCCGGGCAGACCCAACCCCGCCCGCCGCGGCCCCTGCCCTGCACCTGCTCCTCGGTGACCAACACCGTTGTTCTCCCGGGGCCAGCAGCGCCGGAGTCGGCGTTCGCCCCCTCCGCGGCGGCGGCCAGGTCGGCATTGGTGGAGCCGGTGACCGGGACATGTTCGATCTGCCAGCGGGCGGGCTCGGCGAGCTGCGTACTGACCCGTTTCGGGTCGATGGGCGCTCGGGACGTCAGCAATTCGGGGGATGCCCCGGGTGAACGTCGGCTCACGGCGATCTTGCCCACACTCGAAGAACCCTAGCGGCGTTTCTGGATACCCTTCGCCTGTGACCCGGTCGGAGAATGCCCATCACGTCGCCCCCCCGACCCCGCAACCGGCCGTCCCGCGATCCCCGGAATCTCCGGCGGTACCGACCGCAGCAGCGTCGACAGCACCGGCCAGTTCCGCTGCACCGCAGGCTTCCCCGGCCCCGCCGGCGGCACCGGCCCCCGCGCCGTCTGGCGCACCGCACACCACGGCAGGCAAGCTGGCAGAGCTCATCCGCCGTACGGAAGAGCACGTCCACGCCGGGTCGGCGACCGCCGTCGAGCGTCAGCACGCCAAAGGGAAGAAGACCGCCCGCGAGCGGATCGACATGTTGCTGGATCCGGGATCTTTCGTCGAGTTCGACGCGTTCGCCCGGCACCGGTCGACCAACTTCGGGCTGGCCGACAACCGGCCGTACGGCGACGGCGTCGTCACCGGCTACGGCACTGTCGACGGCCGGGACATCTGCGTGTTCTCCCAGGACGTCACCGTTTTCGGCGGGTCGCTCGGCGAGGTCTACGGCGAAAAGATCGTCAAGGTACTGGATTTCGCGCTCAAGACCGGCCGACCGGTGGTCGGCATCAACGAGGGTGGCGGCGCGCGGATTCAGGAGGGCGTGGTCTCTCTCGGGTTGTACGCCGAGATCTTCAAGCGCAACGTGCACCTGTCCGGGGTGATCCCGCAGATCTCGCTGATCATGGGAGCCAACGCTGGCGGCCATGTCTATTCCCCGGCGCTGACGGACTTCATCGTGATGGTCGACAAGACGTCACAGATGTTCATCACCGGGCCGGACGTGGTCCGCTCGGTCACCGGTGAGCAGGTGACGCTGGAGGAACTCGGCGGCGCGCGCACCCACAACACCCGCTCCGGCAACGCGCACTACCTCGGCCGCGACGAGCAGGACGCCATCGACTATGTGCGTGATCTGCTCTCCTATCTGCCGTCCAACAACCTGTCGAGCCCTCCGGCGACGGAGTGGGACGACGACCTCGAGGTCACCGACTCCGACCTCGCCCTTGACACACTCATTCCGGATGCGCCCAACCAGCCGTATGACATGACTGCCGTGATCCAGGCGGTGATGGACGACGGCGATTTCCTGCCGGTGCAGGAGCTGTACGCGCCCAACGTCATCGTCGGGTTCGGCCGGGTCGCCGGCCGCTCGGTCGGCGTGGTGGCCAACCAGCCGATCCACCTGGCCGGGACACTGGACATCAACGCCGCCGAGAAGGCCGCCCGCTTCGTGCGGACCTGCGACGCGTTCAACATTCCGGTGCTGACCTTCGTGGATGTACCCGGTTTCCTGCCCGGCACCGATCAGGAATGGAACGGGATCATCCGGCGCGGCGCGAAGCTGATCTACGCCTACGCAGAGGCGACCGTTCCGCTGATCACGGTGATCACCCGCAAGGCATACGGCGGCGCGTACGACGTGATGGGTTCCAAGCATCTCGGAGCCGATCTGAACCTCGCATGGCCGACCGCGCAGATCGCCGTGATGGGTGCCGCGGGCGCGGTGAATGTGCTGTACCGCAAGGAGATTGCGGCGATCGGCTCCGAATACGGGACCGAGGCACCGCAGGTTGCCGATCTGCGCGCCCAGCTGCAGACCGACTACGAGGACACGCTGGCCAACCCGTTCATCGCGGCCGAGCGCGGCTACGTGGACGAGATCATCCGGCCGTCCACCACCCGCATCGCGATCACCAACGGGCTGCGGGTGCTGGCCGACAAGCGCCAGACGCTGCCGCCGCGCAAACACGGGAACATCCCACTGTGAGCGAAGCGAGCACCGACGACACTGTGAGCCTGGATGCGGCCTCGTCAGCCGGACCGGAACCCGCGACCGAATCCCAGGGCAAGAGCCGGACCTCGGAAGAGGATGCGGCCGTTGTCATCGCGATCCTGACCGCGCTCACCGCCGGCGCGGCGCCACCCGGCGGACAATCGGGGCCTGCGTCGGTCTGGGCCGATCCGGGACACATGCTGCGCACCCGGCTCAGCCCCGGCAACGGTTCGTGGTGGGCATCCGGGTTGCCGCGATGACGGCGGTGGTGCTCGCCTCGGCGTCTCCGGCGCGGTTGGGTGTGTTGCGCGCGGCCGGGATCGACCCGCTGGTTGCCGTGTCGGACATTGACGAGAGCGCAGTGCTGGCCAGCGTTGCCCAGGACCCGCCCGACGTGCAGGTCGGGGTGCTCGCTGCCGCCAAGGCCGACACCGTGGCCGGCGCGCTGCACGCCGACATCGCCGCCGATTGCGTGGTGATCGGCTGCGATTCCATGTTGCTGATCGACGGCGAACTACAGGGCAAACCCGATGGCGCGGAACAGGCTCGGCAGCGATGGGCGAAGATGGCCGGTCGCGAGGGCGTACTGCTGACCGGCCACGCCGTCCGCCGCGTGACGTCCGGGTTGCCGACGGCGGGTGCCGTCGGCACCCGATCCACCACGGTCCGAATGGGTGTGCCGACGCCCGCCGAACTCTCGGCGTACATCTCCACCGGCGAACCGCTGGCGGTCGCCGGGGCGCTGACGATCGACGGCTACGGCGGATGGTTCGTGGACAGCGTCGATGGTGACCCGTCGAACGTCATCGGAATCTCCCTGCCGCTGACCCGTCGACTGCTGGCCGATGTCGGCATCGCGGTGACCGACCTGTGGCGCAGCGCATGACCCCGCACCACTTCGAGAAAGCACGGAAGGACACCCAGTGCATACCGTCCTGATCGCCAACCGCGGTGAGATCGCCGTCCGCATCGTTCGTGCCTGCCGGGACGCCGGGCTCCGCTCGATCGCCGTCTATGCCGATTCCGACCGCGACGCCATGCACGTCCGGATGGCCGACGAGGCCTATGCGCTCAACGGGGCGAGTTCGGCTGATTCGTACCTCAGCAAGACCAAGTTGCTCGATGTCGCCGCCCGCGCGGGCGCTGACGCCGTGCATCCCGGCTACGGATTCCTCGCCGAGAACGCCGATTTCGCCCAGGCGGTGATCGACAGCGGGTTGACCTGGATCGGCCCGACACCCCAGTCGATCCGCGATCTTGGTGACAAGGTGACTGCCCGGCATATTGCCCAGAAGGCAGGGGCACCGCTGGTTCCGGGCACCACCGAGCCGGTCTCCGGACCCAACGAGGTACTCGAATTCGCCCGCGAGCACGGCCTTCCCGTGGCGATCAAGGCGGCGTTCGGCGGTGGTGGCCGGGGACTCAAGGTCGCTCGGACGCTGGCCGAGATTCCGCATCTGTACGAGTCCGCTGTCCGGGAGGCGGTGACCGCCTTCGGGCGCGGCGAGTGCTTCGTCGAGCGGTACCTCAACCAGCCACGGCACGTCGAAGCCCAGGTTCTGGCGGACACGCACGGCAATGTCATCGTTGTCGGTACTCGGGACTGCTCGCTGCAGCGGCGTTACCAGAAGCTGGTCGAGGAGGCGCCGGCCCCGTTCCTGACCGACGACCAGCGCGAGTCGATTTACACCGCATCGAAGGCCATCTGCTTGGCGGCCGACTATCACGGAGCCGGCACGGTGGAGTTCCTGGTCGGCGCCGACGGGACGGTGTCGTTCCTCGAGGTGAACACCAGACTGCAGGTGGAGCATCCGGTCTCGGAGGAGACCAGCGGCATCGACCTGGTGCGCGAGCAGTTCCGTATCGCTGACGGCGAGAAGCTCCGTGTCCTCACCGATCCCGAGCCCCACGGGCATTCGATCGAGTTCCGGATCAACGGCGAGGATCCCGGCCGCAATTTCCTGCCGGCGCCGGGAACGGTGACCAAGTTCGTCGCGCCGGCCGGTCCGGGAGTCCGGGTGGACTCGGGGGTGGAAACCGGCTCGGTGATCTCCGGGGCCTTCGACTCGCTGCTGGCCAAGATCATCGTGACCGGCCAGACCCGCGAACAGGCGCTGGCCCGGTCCCGACGCGCACTCGCCGAGATGCAGGTCGAGGGAATGGCGACGGTGCTGCCATTCCACCGCGCCGTGCTCGACGACAAGGCGTTCAACGGGTGGGCCGGACGGTTCCGGGTGCACACCCGGTGGATCGAGACCGAATTCGTCAACACCATCGAACCGTTCGCCGGCGCCCCGGGCACTCCCCCGGAGGCTCCGCCGGCCGAGCGGCAAGAATTCGTCGCAGAAGTGAACGGACGCCGAGTGAAGGTCGCACTACCTGCGGATCTGGCGGTCGCCATACTGGGCGGCTCGCCCGGGCCGCGCGCGAACGCCTCTCGGCGCCACCGGACACGGTTGCACCATGCGCCGGCCACCGGCGGCGCAGCAGTGATCGCGCCGATGCAGGGCACAGTGGTCAAGGTGGCTGTGGCGGTGGGCGACGAACTGGCCGAGGGCGACCTGGTCGCCGTCATCGAGGCGATGAAGATGGAGAATCCGCTGACAGCGCACCGCGCCGGGGTGGTGACTTCGGTCAAGGTCGAGGCCGGCGCGACGGTGACAGCGGGTGCAGTGGTCGCCGAGATAGGCACCGACGAAGTCACGCCTGACTCGGACATCCTGGAGTAAGCCCGTCCCACACTCGGCGCCACTATTCATGACCCGGCGCCGAAATATGCTGGCGCCCAGATCAGAAGAGCGGAGCCGAGTGCGGGAAATGCCAGCGCCGCTGCCCGGCAGCGTCGAACCGGCGTCATTGGACCTTGCTGCATTGGATGAGCGGCGCGGACGGCGAACTCAGTCTGCCGCCCACCGAACCGGCAAGCGGCGCGGGTCCCGCCACCGCAGCCGGCCGGGCCCACGTCGAACGGCAGTATCGTGGCAGCGGTTCCTCCATAAGCCCCATCGAACGGAGACCCCCGTGGCACCTGAGTTGACCACCGAGCGGCTGGTGCTGCGCGGATGGCAGGTCGAGGACGCCCCGGCGGCGTTGGAGACCTACGGCGAACCGGATGTCGCCCGCTGGCTCAGCCCCGCGATGGACATGGTCGCCGACGTGGACGCGATGCGAGATGTCCTGGCGCGGTGGATCAAAGAGACCGGCGAGGCAGTTCCGCCAGCGGGCCGGTGGGCGATTCAGCGTCGTTCGGACGGTCGGGTCATCGGGGGCGTCGTACTGCTGCCGTTGCCGCCGGGTGGCGATGACCTGGAAATCGGCTGGCAGCTGAACCCGGAATTCTGGGGACACGGGTACGCGACCGAGTCGACCCACGGGGTGGCCCGCTGGGCGTTCTCCCAGGAGCTGGACGAGGTGTTCGCGGTGGTCCGGCCGGGGAATCAGCGGGCCGCCGCCGTCGCCCGGCGCAACGGCATGGATTGGGTCGGCGAGACTGACAAGTACTTCGGGCTGACCCTGCAGGTCTACCGGCTGCGCCCCGGGGATCTTGTCGGGACGGCGGGATAGCCCGCCGCCAACGCCCGGCGGCCGCCGCCCCGCACCGCACCGCACCGCACCGGCAGCAGCTCAGGGCTGGTACGGCGGTGCCACTCCCCACCCCCACCGTGGCACCGGAGCCTGCGCGACAACTTCCGCGTCCGGCTGGGAGTTGTGCACCGCGATCCGGGTTCCCCACTCGAGGTAACCCACCAGTGCGGCCCGGAACTCGGGGTCGGGGGGCAGATCGGCGTCGTCGGCGGCCAGACTCATCAGCGACGCGAAACGGAACCGCTGCTCCGCCGTGATCGCGAGCCCCCGATGGTGGGCCAGCATGTTCTCGTAACCGCCGAGGGTCTGCGTGTACTGCGGCGGACCGCCGAAAACCTCGATCCACCAGACACTCACGTGTTCCCGGTGCTCGGCGCTGACGCCGCCCGGGAAGAACGGGCTCAACAGGTCGTCCCGCTCCACCCTGTCGTAGAACGCGGTGATCATCCCGCGCAGCGCGGTCGGACCGCCCGCCCATTCGAGGAGCGTTGGCACCGAACCGTTCTCAGGACTGCCGTGTTTCGGGCTGCTCATCAGCCCATCGAACCACGACAGCACACCCGGGTCCGGGTCCGGTCACGCCCCAACAGAAGCCACCACCGACCCAGTAGCGACCCCCAGTACCGATTACCGGGAACTTCCGTAGTGGTACGGAGTCCGCGGCCCGCCAAGGAGTGTCATCAGTGCTGGCGCTGCGCCAACGGCGGCGTGATGCCGGCGCACGGGGATTGAAGGGTGACGCAGAGGGTGCGGACAGCAAAGGATCTCAGGGGTGTGCTCGCCTATACGACGGAGTTGCTCCGGGTCGAGCAGTATGGGCAGGTCGCACCGACGATGCTGGCCGGGCTCGCCGACGTGGTGGGCGGCGACTCGGCCTGCCTGACCCATCTCGACCTGGTCAGCCGGCAGCAGGTCGCCATCCGTAGGCGTCGGTCGTCTCGGACAGCCGGATGATCGGTGCCTACCCCACGGTCGGCCACACCCATCCCCTCCGCGCGCCGCTGCGCACGCTCGCTCGGAAACCCCCGGCATCGCTCGAACCGATCCGGATCTCCGACGTCCTCGCTCCCCGTGCCTGGCGGCAGACCCCCTTCCACCGCGAAGCCATGCCCGACGCCACCGACCAGATCTGCCTTCCGATGGCACTGCACGGCGCGGTGGTTCACGCCGTCACCCTGACCGGAGACGCCGGCACCTTCACCGACGCCCAAGCGGCCGTCCTGCGCGCGTGCGGACCGCACTTGCGTGCGGTGTTGCGCCGTTCGTCGCCGGTCTCCGAATACGCGTTCCAATTGGCGCCGGAACCCGGATGGGTGCCGCTCACCACAGCCCCTGGTCTCGCGCCGCGGCCCGCGCACAGCGCCCACCAGGCGGACCGTGACACCGCTGCTGAACCGAACCCGCAGCTGTCGGAGCGGGAGCGGCAGGTGCTGGCTCTTGTCACCGAGGGTCTGACCGACGCGCAGATCGCCCGGCGGCTGAAGATCAGTCCCGCGACGGTGAGCCGTCACCTGCACCGCGTTTACCACCGGCACGGACTGGCGAATCGGGCGGCCGCGGCCGGGCTCTACCTTCGTGTGTCGTGACGACCCGGCCTACAGTCGAGGTGTGACCAGTGCAGGCAGCCCCACCTCGGGATCCGACCCGTCACGGATCCGGGTCGGCGACACGGAACGCAACTCCGCGCTCGATGCGCTGGGCGAGCATCTGACCTCCGGGCGCTTGGATCTGGACGAGTACGGCGAGCGCAGCGCGCAGGTCACCCAGGCCAAGACGGTCGCCGACCTGAAGGAACTGTTCGACGACTTGCCGCCGCCGCACCCGAAACTGCCGGTGCCCCTGCCCGCGCTGCCACCACCGTCGGCCACGGCGGCCCGCTACCAGTCGGCGGCGCCGGTGCCCGGCGACGGCCGGACCCCGGCGCAGCGGGCTGCCGCAGTCGCGATCGCCATCTCCGGCATCGTCAGCCTGCTGCTGTTCTTTGCGCTGAAGATCTGGGTGGTCTTCCTGATCCCCGCACTCATCGCGGTTGCCACCAGCGCGGTCTGGGGGAAGGGCTGGAACGACGGCGGTCGAGGCCGCCGCTAGCGATTCCGCACCAAAGAACAACCCTGACGACCAGCACCGAAGATCAGTACTGATGACAAATCCAGACCGCGGGTGCAGGGTGGAGTCCATGACCATCAACCACTCTCGCGCACTTGGTACCCGCACCCTCGGCTCCGAGGCTCACGGCAGTGATCTTCAGGTCTCCACCATCGGGCTCGGCTGCATGGGCATGTCCGAGTTCTACGGCAGGGCCGACGAGTCCGAGGCGGTGCGCACCATCCACCGCGCGCTGGACCTCGGGGTGACGCTGCTGGACACCGCCGACATGTACGGCCCATTCACCAACGAGAAGCTCGTCGGCGGCGCGATTTCTGGCCGGCGCGAGGAGGTGGTGCTGGCGACCAAGTTCGGCAACGTCCGTGATCCGGAGAACCCTGCCCATCGCTGGATCGACGGCAGCCCGGAATACGTCAAGCGGGCGTGCGACGCGAGCCTGCAGCGTCTTGGGGTTGACCACATCGACCTGTACTACCAGCACCGGGTCGACCAGTCCGTGCCCATCGACGAGACCGTCGGCGCAATGGCGGATCTCGTTACCGCGGGCAAGGTCCGGCGGCTTGGCCTGTCCGAGGCCTCGGCCAACACCATCCGGCGGGCGAACGCGGTACACCCGATCACCGCGCTGCAGACCGAGTACTCGCTGTGGACGCGGCATATCGAGGATGAGATCCTGCCCACCATCAGGGATCTGGGCATCGGTCTTGTGCCGTATTCGCCGCTGGGCCGTGGTTTCCTGACCGGCACCATCACCTCCGCCGATGCCCTGGCACCGGACGACTTCCGCCGGCAGAACCCGAGGTTCGTCGGTGACGCGCTCGCCGCCAACCTGGCGCTGGTCGACCGGGTCAGGACGCTTGCCGATCGCAAGGGCGTCACTCCCGGTCAACTCGCGTTGGCCTGGGTGCTCGCCCAGGGCGAGGACGTGGTGCCGATCCCCGGCACCAAACGGGTCAGCTACCTCGAGGAGAACGTTGCCGCGGCAAGCCTCACGCTGACCGACACTGACCTGGCCGAACTGGAGAAGGCCATCCCCGCCGACGCCGTGGTCGGCGAGCGGTATCCGGACATGTCGAGCATCGATCAGCGGTCGTAGTCAGTCTCAGCCAGGAGGTCTGCGCGTGCGGGTGGTGGTCTGGGTTTCCGAGCCGGGCTGGCCGGCCGCGGTGGACGCGGCCGGCCACATCGCCAGCCCTGACGCCGATGTCGAGCTGGTCCACGTCATGGACGACACCCAGGAGGTCGTGCACGGGGCGTTCGCCGGTCTGTTCGGGCGCGGCCAGAAGGTCCCTTCCACCGTCGACCGGGCGGCGATGACGACGGCGCAGGAACTGCTCGACGCGGCCGCCACCCGGCTGACCGAGAACAGTTCGTCCCAACTGCACGTGGGTCAGGAAATCCGCCAGGGCAGGGTCGAACGGGAGGTGGTCGCGGCGGCCGAGCACGCCGATCTGCTGGTGCTCAGCCGCGACGGGGACGGCAGCCGGCTGGGGCCGCGCTCACTGGGCCCGGCCGGCCGGTTCATCGTCGATCATGCGCCGTGCCCGGTGCTGCTCGTCTGGCCGGGGACGGTGCCAGGAGTGCAGACGATCCCGCCGCCCCCCGATCATCCGCCGGGTCATCCGCCCGGACATCCGCCCGGGCACCCGCCGCGCTGAGGCCGACGGCTGAACTGAACGACCGTCACGCCACCGGCGACTCGACCAGTTCGCGCACCTCCGGCGCCTCCAGCCTGGCCTTCTCGACCGACTCGTCGTCGGGCTCGGTCTGCGACAGCCGTTCGGCGTCGACTCTTGCCTGGTACGAATCGATCTCGCGCTGGGTCTGCTCCGGCGTCCAGCCCAGTACCGGCGCCATGATCTCCGCGACGCGGTGCATCGACTCAGTGCCGCGGTGCGCGTATTCGATGGAGATCCTGGTGCGTCTGGCCAGCACGTCCTCCAGGTGCAGGGCGGCCTCGTGGGTGACCGCGTAGAGCACCTCGACCTGGAGGTAGTCCTCAGCACCCGGAATCGGCTGCAGCAGCGACGGGTCGCCGTCCGGCCCCGTGGTCAGCTTCAGCAACTCGTGGATCTCCGAGCCGTACCGGTCCAGCAGATGGCGGATCCGGTACGGATGCACCCCGTGCTGGGCGGCCAACCGGTCCGCCTGGTTGACCAGCGCCTGATAGCCGATGGCGCCGAGCAGCGGCACGTCCTGCGTGCACGACGGGTTGATCCGGCCCGGGAGATCCTCGGCCGCGGCCTCCACCGCGTCGGCGCCCATCACCCGGTACGTCGTGTACTTGCCGCCGGCGATGGCGATCAGACCAGGCGCGACCCGCGCGACCGCGTGCTCGCGGGACAGCTTGGACGACTGCTCACTCTCCCCCGCCAACAGCGGCCGCAGGCCCGCGTACACGCCCTCGATGTCGTCATGGGTCAACGGCACCGCGAGCACCTTGTTGACGTGCTCGAGGATGTAGTCGATGTCGGCCTTCGTTGCCGCGGGGTGCGCGAGGTCGAGATGCCAGTCGGTGTCAGTGGTTCCGATGATCCAGTGCGATTTCCACGGGATGACGAAGAGTACCGATTTCTCGGTCTTGAGGATGATGCCGCTCTCGGAGGTGATCCGGTCGCGGGGAACGACCAGGTGCACACCCTTTGACGCGCGTACCCGGAACCGGCCGCGGCCGCCGGACAGCCGCTGCAGTTCGTCGGTCCACACCCCGGTCGAGTTGATCACCACTCTGGCCCGGACGGCAGTCTCCGCTCCCGTCTCGACATCACGAACCCGAACCCCGGCCACCCGATCGGATTCCTTGATGAACCCGACGACCTGGGTTGATGTCCGCACCACCGCTCCGTACGCCGCGGCGGTGCGGGCGACGGTCAGGGTGTGCCGGGCGTCGTCGACCTGGCCGTCGTAGTACTGGATCCCGCCGACCAGCGCGTCCCGCCGGAGCCCGGGAACCAGCCGCAACGCGCCGGCCCTGGTCAGGTGCTTGTGGCCGGGCACCGACCGCGCCCCGCCCATCGTGTCGTACATGATCAGCCCGGCGCCGACGTAGGGCCGCTCGACGGCGTGCTTGGACAGCGGGTAGAGGAAGGAGACCGGCTTGGCCAGGTGCGGGCAGATCTTGGTGAGCATCAGTTCGCGCTCGTGCAGGGCCTCGCGGACCAGGCCGAACTCGAACATCTCCAGGTAGCGCAGGCCGCCGTGGAACAGCTTCGAGGAGCGGGACGACGTGCCGGACGCGATGTCCCTGGCTTCGACCAGGGCCACCGACAGGCCTCTGGTCACCGCGTCCAATGCGGCTCCGGCGCCGACGACGCCGCCACCGATGACCACGACGTCGAAGATCTCATTGCCCAGCCTGTCGAAGCTGGCCTTCCGATCGTCCGGGCCCAGTTGGGCCGCCCCGACGACTCCGTCTCCGGTCATCTGAGCACGTCCTTTCTGCTCCGGCATCACCGGAGTGGGAGCCGGGGGCAGTCAGACACCGGCAACTTCACGCTACCTGCGCGCAGCGGCTCCGCAACCGGGCCGAAAGTCACCAGACACATCGGGCCGAAGATCAGCTCAGCTGCGATCGGCAGCGAAGTGCATCAGCCGTCGCCCGACCTCGGTGATGGACCCGGACAGCGACGGATAGACACTGAACGTGTAGGCGAGATCCTGTGCGGTGAGCCGGTTCTGGACGGCGACGGCGATCGGCAGGATGAGTTCGGCGGCCGACGGGGCGACCACCACTCCACCGATGACGATGCCCGTCATCGGCCGCACCATCAGCTTGACGAAGCCCTCGCGCAGATTCATCATCTTGGCCCGCGCGTTGGTGGCCAGCGGCAGCATCACCACGATGGCCGGCGTGGGTTCGGCTTCGGCCTCCACCTGCGAGTAGCCGACGGTGGCGATCTCCGGGTGGGTGAAGACCGTCGAGGACACCGTCTTGAGCCGCAACGGCGGGACGCCCTCGCCCAGCGCGTGCCACATCGCGATCCGGCCCTGCATGGCCGCGACCGAGGCCAGCATGAGCACCCCGGTGCAATCGCCCGCGGCGTAGATCCCGGACACCGAGGTGCGGGACACCTTGTCGACGGTGATGAAACCGCCCTTGTCCGTCTGCACCCCGACCGACTCCAGGCCGATGTCGCCGGTGTTGGGGACGGCGCCGACGGTCATCAGCGCGTGGCTGCCGCGTACCTCCCGGCCGTCCTGCAGGGTGACGAGCACCCCGTCACCCTCCCGGACCACGGAGGTCGCCCTGGCCCGCCTGGCCAGCACGCTGCCGCGGGAGGAGAACACCTCCTCGATGACGGCGGCGGCGTCGGCGTCCTGGCTGGGCAGCACCCGGTCCCGGCTGGACACCAGTGTCACCTTGACGCCCATTTCGGTGTAGGCGGACGCGAACTCGGCGCCGGTGACACCCGAGCCCACCACCACGAGGTGTTCGGGCAGCTTCGGCAGCGCGTACACCTGACGCCAGGTCAGGATCCGTTCGCCGTCCGGCTCGGCGTCGGGCAGGATCCGGGGGCAGGCGCCGGTGGCGATCAGCACGACGTCGGCCATGCGTTCACTGACGGTGCCGTCCGCGGCGTGCACGGCGACCACGTGCGCCGCCAGCCCCGGCGCGGAATCGGCCAGAGCCGCTGTGCCATCGACGATTTCGACTCCGTCGGCCACCAACCTGGCGCGAATGTCGACCGATTGGGCCAGCGCAAGGCCGTTCACCCTGCCGTGCACCACGGCGACGTCGACGTCGACCTTGTCGGGATCGAGCATCACGCCCAGGCTCGGGGCCTCCCGCACGGCGGTCCGGCCACCGGCGGAGGCGATGAACGTCTTGGACGGCACGCAATCGGTCAGCACACAGGCACCGCCGATCCCGTCACGTTCGACCAGCGTCACGGTGGCGCCGTACTGCACGGCGACCAGCGCGGCCTCATAGCCGGCCGGTCCGCCACCCATGATCACGATCCGGGTCATCGACTCACACTCCCTGTCCGACGCGGGGGCAAACGCCCCGTCCTACCGCCGGGCATCACGGTAGCCGGAGCCGCCCACTAGGCTCTGCAACCATGGCGTTGTACGCGGCCTACGGGTCCAACATGGACCCGAGCCATATGCTCCAGCGCTGTCCCTCCTCACCGGTGGCCGGCACCGGCTGGCTGCCCGGCTGGCGGCTGACCTTCGGCGGCGAGGACCTCAGCTGGGACGGTGCCATGTCGATGGTGGTCGAGGACCCGGACTCCGCTGTCTTCGTGGTGCTCTACGACATGGCGGACTCCGACGAGCGGACCCTCGACTCGTGGGAGGGTGCCGACCTCGGGCTGTACAGCAAGATCCGGCTGCGGGTGCACACCCTGGAGGGTGAGGTGCTGGCCTGGCTGTACGCCTTGCAGGCGTTCGAGGGCGGACTGCCGTCGGCGCGCTACCTCGGTGTCATCGCGGACGCCGCGGATGCCGCCGACGCGCCCGCCGAATACGTCAAGGACCTTCGCGAGCGGCCCACCCGCTCGCCGAGCACGGGGTGATCACGATGGCCGGGAACTCCAGGAAGGCCGCCCAGAACAACACCGCGCAGAACAAGACCGTGGCCACCGACGGCGACGTGGCAGCTTTCGTCGCCGCGATCGCCGATCCGACCCGGCGTGCCGAGGCCCAGCTGCTGACCGACCTGATGGCCGAGGTCACCGGCGAGCGGCCCGCCATGTGGGGCAGCGCCATCGTCGGGTTCGGGTCCGTGCACTATCGCTACCCCTCCGGTCGCGAAGGCGATTCACCGCGGGTGGGCTTCGCGCCTCGGAAGGCGCAGAGCGTGGTGTACGTCCGGGGAGGATTCGATGCCTACCAGGACCTGCTGCCACAGTTGGGCAACCACTCGACCGGCAAGGGCTGCCTCTATCTGAAGCGGGTCGCGGACGCCGACCCTGAGGCGTTTCGCGCGCTCGTGGACCGCTCCTACCGCTGGGCGGAGGCCGAGTAGGTGTCGATCATGGTCGAGGACTCCGCCCCCCGCGACCAGGATCGGGTCGCCCCGGTCAGACAGAGCCGGCAGCGACCATCGTCATGAAACGGTGCTTTGCGGGTAGGTGCAGGGTGTATGTCAGCGCCGAGAAGGCCGCTCGTGCGGGGGATGTGGATCAAGTTGATTCGCATGGTGGTGGATGTCGGCGTCGGTGATCCGCCCGATGGCGGCCAGTCCCCGGCGGCGGGTTTGGCTTGATCGTTTCCGGGCGGCTGCGACCAATGCCGGGAGTTGTCAGATCGGCATCGGATACGTCACCGGAATCGGTTGGTGCATTGGGTGTTTGAACGCCTTCGATCGTTCGTCGAGGTTGGTCCGGTCACTCCGGGTGCGTGGATGACGGATCTGTCATGTGCCGTGAACTCGTCACGGCAGCGGCGCTGTCCAGGTCACCCGGGTGCCGCCGCCGTCGGCAGGAGTGATGGTGCACGCCCCGCCGACCTGTTCGGCCCGGACCTGCATGTTGTCGAGTCCGCTGCGGGTGACGGTGTCCGGGATGCCGACACCGTTGTCGCGGACGTCGATGATCAGCTCGTCGCCTACCGTGATGATGACGGCGAGTTCGTCTGCCTGGGAATGCCGCACCGCGTTGCTGACCGCCTCGCGGAGAGCCGCTTCGGCGTGTTGGGCGATCTGGGCCGGGACGCGGTCCAGCTGACCGGACATCCGAACGGTGCTGCTCAGCGGGGCGTCGGCGGTCAATTCGGTGATCACCGTGTGCAGGCTGGTGCGCAGCGGTGCGGCCCCGGTGGGGTCAGGTGACAGGTCGTAGATCGCCGAGCGGATGTCGATGATGATCTGCTGGAGCTGGTTCATGTGGTCCGTGATCCGCGCGGCCAGCTCGGGCGCCCGGATGCGCTGCTGGGTGCTTTGCATCGCCATGCCGACGCCGTAGAGCTGTTGCAGGACCTGATCGTGCATGTCCCGGGCGATCCGGTCGCGGTCGGCGAGCACCCTCAATTCGCGTTTGGCCCATTCGTTCTCGGCGTCCCGCAACGCCAGCGCCGCGTGGTCGGCGAACGTGGCGACGAGTTTGAGCGCGTGTTCGTCGTAGGCCGGCGACCCGGGCATCCGCGCCGTGACCAGCACCCCGGCCAACGACTTCCCGGTCCCGAGCGGCATCGCCAGCGCGGGACCGAAGTGCACCCCGAGCCCGCGGGCGAGGTGGAAGGTGAATCTGTCCACGCTGCGCGGCACGTGATCGGTGAACACCGCGCCCGTGGTGGACCCGGCGACCGGGATGACCCGGCCGGTGATGGAGTCGTCCCCCATCCCGATGCACACGACCACCGAGAGCTCGGTGATCTCCCAGGGCGCGGCCTCCCGCTGCCGCGGCAGGGCGATCAGTGTGTAGTCCGACGCGGTCAGCTCCTGCGCCCGGCTGGCGATCAACTGCAACGCGTTCTTGGTGTCGCTGCCGGCCAGGAGTTCGGTGGTGACCTCGCCGGTGGCCTCCAGCCACCTTTCCCGCCGTTGACCCTGCTCGTACAGGTGCGCATTGTCGACCGCCGAACCGGCGGCCGCGGCCAGCCCCCGCACAATGATCTCGTCGTCCTTGGTGAAGTCCCGGCCGTCGGCCTTCTCGGCCAGGTACAGCCGTCCGAAAACCTCTCCGCGGGCCAGGATCGGGACGCCCAGCAGAGTCCGCATCGGTGGATGGTGTGGCGGGAATCCGATCGACGCCGGGTGCTGCGCCAGGTCGGACAGACGCAACGGCCCCAGCTCCTCGACGGGCACGCCCAGCACCCCGTGCCCGGTGGGTACCGGCCCGATCCGTTCACCGGTCGCGTCGTCGACGCCGACGTGCACGAATTGCTCGAACACGCCGGCCTCGCCCAACACCGCCAACGCGCCGTAGCGGGCGTCGACCAGGTCGACCGCGGCCTCGACGATCCGCCGCAGGGTCGCGTCCAGGGCCGGCCCGGATGACACGGCGAGCACCGCCCGGACCAGCGCGTCCATCCGTTCCCGGTACCCGCCCACGATCTGCTCCGGACGCACCGCCGGCTGCAGGTCATCCACCGTCATCGACCCATCAGTCCATCCGCGCCGCCGCCGATAGCGATCGAACCGACCGCGGTTGCCGGGTGCGCAGACCGGCTCCACGCGTGGCCCCGGTCCGCACTCTGCCGCGCTGCCCCGAAGGCACCAGCCTCGGTTGACCTTGGCGCGCCCGCGCGAAGCGATCCTGAGCCATCGGCCCCGTCAGCCCTGAGCATGGTTGTGCCCGCGGATTTCGGTGGACAGCACCGCCGCCTGGGTACGGCTGGTCATGCCCAGCTTCGCCAGCAGGTGGGAGACATAGTTCTTCACCGTTTTTTCGGCCACGAACATCCGGGCGGCGATCTGCCGGTTGGTCAACCCCTCCCCGATCAGCTCCAGCGTGATGCGTTCCCTCTCGGTCAAACCGGACAGCGGGCCGGGCGCGGGCCCGCTGGACTGCAGCCTGCTCATCAGCGCGGCGACGGCGCGCGGGTCCAGCAAGGACCGGCCCGACCCCACCGTGCGGACGGCCATCACCAGGTCAACCCCGGTGATGTCCTTGATCACATAACCGTCCGCGCCCGCCAGGAAGGCGTCCAGCATCGCCTTTTCCTCGGTGAACGAGGTCAGCATCAGGCACCGCAGTTCCGGGAACCTCGACCGCAGTTCCCGGCACAACTCGATGCCACTGCCGTCCGGCAACCGCACATCGAGCACCGCGACATCAGGGTGCAGCGCCGGAAGCCGGGCCAACGTTTGCGCCACCGTCGATGCCGCGCCGATGACCTTCATGCCATCGGCGCCGTTCAGCAGGTCGGACACCCCCCGCCGGACGACTTCATGATCGTCGGTCAGAAACACCGTCAGCACTGTCTACCCCGACCCGATGACCGATCCGGGGCTGCCCCAGCCCACCGGTGGTAGCTCAGGAAAATCGCGCACCCGGTGGGTCGGTGCGAACCCCGCCACCGTTGATTCCCGCGTGATGCCGCCGACGGGCTCCACTCACCCGCGATGTCGGGTGACTCACAACCAGCCACGTGGCGGTCACGTTCACCCCATCGGTGCCGGCCGGGAATTCCGCCGACAGCACTAGTCGCGCATTCGACGTTCATGCCCGGTCTACCCCCTCACTGCGACCGTCACGGCGACAGTCGTGACACTACGTAGTTACGCCTTGACTAAGGGTAATGCCTTTGTCGCAGCGAAGCCACATTGTCACGCATTCGGGCACGGCCATCCACCAAGAAACTTGCCAGCCGTCATCCGCTATCAGCGGGGTACCGAAAAAGCCACGAACGAGGTCGTTATGAAGCGTGGCCCACTCGGAAGAGCGGGCCGGCCGGCAGGATCCGTGACTGGTCAAGACAGTTCATCGGCAGCGGCGAGCGATCCCGACGGGCACGACGGCTCGAACAAGACGTCCTCCGGGTCGCTGGCGAAGAAGACCGCTGAACTGCCGGCAGCACAAGAGGACCCGGCGAACAACGATGGCCAGGCGGTGACCGCGTTGACCGACTCCCGAAACGGCAGGAGACAATCACCAGTCCGATTCTGGTGCCGGCACGGAAGTTCACGCTGACGTCGGTCCGGGTGACTGCTGGTATCACCTCGACCACAAAGAGTGCATACTCAACGTGTACGCCAATCGGGTGACACGGGGTATCGGATGCTTCGTGATGACGAATACCACCCACGAAGCGTGATCGCTTCCCGTGGTGTGGACCGTCGGCGGTGATCCACACCGATTGATCACGCACGGATCGCTGAACCGGCCGGCCGCGCGACTCCGATAGACGGGGAAGAAGACATGGACCAGTTCGTGGCGCAGTTGGAACGACAACCAGATGGCGGGTTGGTGGCCGTGCTCTACGTCAACGGCGGTCGGGCGGACACCCGGCCCGTCGGATCGGTACGACAGGGCGAGCGCCGGGCACACGACCTGCTGTGTGCAGCGGTGGACGCCCAGGTCAAACAGGCAGCCGCGGTTGACCGGGCTCGGCGGACCGCCCACGTCGAGCTGGTGCCCTGGGCCCGTGCCGGCACCACCCGCATGATGGCCCACCCCGCCCGGTGATCACCGTGGAACCGGAGTCGCCCCGGTTTCACCCGGCGAATTGCGCAATCGTTTCAGGCAGGCATTGACGGACCGTTCCACCGGGCGACTCGAACAGCGCGGAGGCGTTGCGCCCGTGGGGGATTCAGTCGGTATCGCAGCAGCGGACGAGACCACTGGTTGCCATCGCGAGCAACCTCACCGCCCAACCGCGACCAAACCGTCGACGACGACCGCCGGTGGCATTGCCAGGCGGAGTCAAGCCGGCCCGTCCGGCGGCACCAGCAACCCGGCCGGGTAGAGATCGTCGGCGCGGCGTCCGGTGGTGGTGGCACGGGCGGAGGTCACCGGCCCAGTGTCCAATATGCCCACTTATCGGGCGCAACCATTGGGCTCGGGTATGCGGAAAGGGATTCTGATCGATTTGCCGAAACCACCACGAATGTACCGTGGGGTGCCGACTCCGTACGAACGGTAATGGTTCCCATCTGAGAATTCCAACTAAAGAGTGAGCATTGTCCCCGAGGTAGGTGAACTGATCATTGGAATGTTGACAATTCCACGAGCTCAGGGGTGCAATCATCACTGCTGAAGAGACAGCCGCCTGGAAGCGATGTCGCCGCCTCGTAGCCGCGACATCGTCAGAGTTCATCTAGCGTCCAGGGTCATCGGGTAGCAATGACAGGTGTGGCTGGAGATCCCCAGTGAGGGGCAGGATCTCCGCCGGTGTGAGTTCGTCAACCATCCCCGTCATCTGGCCGCGGTCGGTGTCCCGCAGGACGCCGCGAGCCTGACCGGGCAACCTCCGGGGCGGGCGAAACGAATCCCCGCGCAACTCTGCCCGCAAGAAACGTCGGGCGGTCGGCAGCAGATCCGCAGCAGAAAGGAAGCGAGCCTTGTGATCGGACACGAAAAGGCCATGAGCGGGGCATGACCGTCACGGTCATCGCCAGCCGCGCGGTGACGAACCCGCCCGACACGACGAGCCGGATCCCGCCAGCGGCGGATCCACCGGGTGTCACGACGGCTGCCGGAAATGCCGGTCGACCTGGCGCCACGGGCGTTGCCGGCTCGTGCTGGCCGCCGGTCGCGTGCGACGGATCGGGCGACTGGCCGTTCTTCGGCCCGGACACCGAGCGCGCGGTCACCCGGGCTCGCCGGGTCGCCCAAGCCAAGGCGATCTGCGCGTCGTGCGCCGCGCTGCTCCAATGTCGGGTCTTCGCCCTGCGCACCGGACAGACCTCGGGGATCTGGGGTGGCCTGTCCGAGGAGGAACGCGGGCATGCCGTCCCGGTGCGCGTCCCGCCGGGCCGGCAGACCACCTCCGGCGTCCCGGGGAGTTCACCGGCGGCCGCGTGCCATGTCCGTTGACGCGGCGCCGATCCCGCCCCGGCGCGAATGCCCTGATGGAACACGGAACCGGCCGGTGGTGACCGCCGTACCGAGGAACGCCGGCCGGAAGTCCACCGTCGCGGTGCGCAGCGTACTGATCTACGACCAGCGGGCCACTGCTCGCGAGGCACTGACCCACGCGCTCACCGCCGCGATCTCCTCGCTCATCCACATCGCCTCCGTGGCGGACCCGTCGGATCTGTCCGCGGCATTCGCGGCGAACCCCGCGGAACTGGTGCTCATCGGACTGCACGACGCGACCGCCGGCACCGTCGACGCGGCGGAGCTGTTCCTGCAGCGCTATCCGTCCGCGCCGGTCGTCGTCTTCGGCGCGGTCGACGACACCCCCGTGCTGGCCGCAGCCGTTGCCCGCGGCGCGCGGGGCCTGATGCTGTGGTCCCCCTGGTCCGGCCGCACCCCGGTGCGGGGCTTTTCGATCGGTTCGCGGCCCGGCGTGCGCTCAGCACCCCAGCTGACCCTCATTCAGCGGACGGTCCTGCAGAGCATGAGCCAGGGCCGGTCCAACCGCGACATCGCCGAAGCCTTGGGAATCTCCGAAGACGCGGTGAAGTCACACGCCGCAAGCCTGTACCGCAAACTCGGTGCCCGTGACCGCGCACACGCCGTCGCGCTGGGCCTACGCCAGCGACTGATGTCATGACCCCCGACGCCGGTCTGTTCCACGCCTGTCCAGGGAAATCGACGCAGGTGATCGGGCCGAGCCCCGGCCCGGCCCGGCCCGGCCCGGGCTTGATGGGGAGAAATCCCGGGCTTCTACCGGATCTCCGGTGACGTTTGACGACCGAGATTCCGCATAGTTCGGCGTACCCGGACGAGGGCACCTGTCCATCCCGGACCCCGCCAGGCCAAACCTGGCGAAGAAATTCGCCAGATCAAACACGGCGACAACGAGCTCGGCATCACCTCGAAACTCGGCCTTGCCAAACGCATCTCGGCGGTCCGGCAAGTGCGAGAACCACCCGCCTTCGAAAGCTTCAATCCGCTCGTCGACACCTTGACGCGGCGGCGACAACGCCCCATTGCTGGCGAAGGCCACGACCCACATAGAACAGATCCAGAGTTCGTCAGGACCAACCTCACCGACTCGCTCCGGGGACCGCGGGCCGCGCCGGTGCCAACGCGAGCAGCGCACAGCGGCTGGATCAGCCGGCGTGCGCCGTCGCCGGCAGCCCGGCCGGCACCCCTACCGAACCCCCAGCGTGCGGTACCCCGGCCTGCGGGAGATCCAGGGTGAACGCGGTGCCGGCACCGACGGTGCTGGCCACCCGGATCTGCCCGCGGTGCGCGACCGCGATCGCCCGGGTGATCGACAGTCCCAGTCCCACGCCGGGTATCGCGTTCGCGCTGGCCGTGGACGCGCGGAAGAACCGGGAGAACAACCGGTCAACCTCATCGGCGGGAATGCCCACCCCGGTGTCGCTGATTGAGATCAGCGCCCGGGCATCGTCGGCTCCGTCGGCTTCGTCGGTGCCGAGGGTGACCGCCACGCGACCGCCGGCGGGGGTGAACTTGACCGCGTTCGAGACAAGGTTGTCCACGGCTTGACCGAGCCGCATCGGGTCGCCGCTGACGAACACCGGGTCGTCGCAGGCGGCCAGCCGCAAGGTGACCCCACGCGCCGCGGCCACCGGGCCGGCGCTCTCGATGGACGCGGCCACCACCGAATGCAGCTCCACCAACTGCTCCTGCACCTGGAACCGGCCCGATTCCACTTGAGCGGTGAACAGCAGGTCAGACACGAGCCGCAGCAACCGGTTGGCGTTGCGCTCGATGGTGCCGACATACTGGGCCTGCTCGGCGGTCAGCGGGGTCTCCTCGTCGTCCTCGAGCAGCTCGAGGTAACCCAGGATCGAACTCAACGGGGTGCGCAGTTCGTGCGATATCAGGTTGACGAACTGATCTTTCATCCGCGCCTGCTCGCGATCGGCGGTCACGTCCGTGCCGACGAACAGGAACCCGTCGACATCCCCGGCGGCGTCCCGTCTGGCCGTCACCGCGACCTTGATGCTGAGCTCGCTGCCGTCACGGGTGGTGTACGTCCAATCCCTGACCTGGGGAGCGCCGGACCGCACCTCGGTGAGAAAAGTCTGCAACGAATCGGTCAACTCGTCGAACCCGTCGAACCGGGCGATGGACCGGCCGATCGCGTCGTGCGCAGCGACGCCCAGCATCTTCTGTGCGCCGGTGTTGAAGACGTCCACCCGTCCGGTCCGGTCGGTGCCGACGATCGCCTGTTCGGTGACGGCATCGATCACGCTGACCAGTTCGTTGGTCGATTCGCGCAGCAGCGCCGACGCCGCCGCGCTGGCGTCGGCGTGGTCCCTGGCCTCGGCGAGTAGTCGCTCCTGTTCGCGCCGCAGTCGTTGCACGGCGTGCACCCGGGAACGCAGCCGCCTGGCCAACTCGTTGACCGACAGGCAGGTCAGACCCAGGATGATTGGCCCGAAGATGATCCGGCTCCACTGCCCGACACCGACCTGGGCGGGGTCATAGGCGACCGGCAGCAGCAGCGCGGCGATCGTGACGGGTCCGCCGATCACCATCGGCAGCCTGCCAGGCTCGACTCCGAGCGAGATCACCGGCAGCACCAGCATGAACGTGAAGATCGAACCCACGCCGCCGGTGCCGGCCCGCAACAGCCCGACGGACAGGATGTCCACCAGCGGGATCACCATGGCCACCCGGAGCGGCACTGCAGGCGCACGCAGGAAGTAGGCCCCGACCGTGGCCGCGACCATGAGCGCCCCCGCGGCCAGCACCGGCTTCAGGTAGATCGCGGAGGCTCCCGGAATCAGGAACAACAATTGGGAGACCAGATAGGTGCTCGCCATGCACAGCTGACGCTCCAGCACCGAGTTCGGATCACTCGCGAAATGCCGGACGAACGAGGAGACCGAGTCGCTGCGGTTGGCCGCCATCCCACGGGGCGACCGCACGGCCTCGGCGATGGCCATCAGCTGGTGACCTGCGCCGTCAGCAGCTCCCTGATTTGCATCGCCAACGACCGCGGGCTGAAAGGCTTGTGACTGTAGAGATCTGCTCCCGCGGCGAGCCCGGCTTCGATCGCGGTGGTGTGCACGGCGGCGGACAGCAACAGCACTCGGGTGCCCGCGATTGCGGGATCGGCCCGCACCGAGCGGCACACCTGCAGCCCACTCATCCTGGGCATCGCCACGTCCAGGATCGCCAGATCCGGACCGATATCGCGGATCGCCTGCCAGGCCGCTGCTCCGTCCGACACGCTGGCCCCGACACTCGCCCCGGCGCGCCGGACAGCAACGCCGACCAGGTGCCGGATGTCGGCATCGTCGTCGGCGATCACCACGACCGGTCCTTCGGTCACATTTCCCCCCTCACCATTCCCGCCTCACATTTCCCCCCTCACAATTCCCGCCTCACAATTCCCGCCTCACAATTCCCGCCTCACAATTCCGGATCTCCTGACGTTTCCGTGGGTCATTTCCGGCCGGGAAGTTCGAGATTGAGTCCGCCTCGGGTGAGCATGGCCATGGCGATG
>Ga0209584_10000076_pt1 | contig 23541 bp, 21 predicted proteins | sample NGEPerD_FD_184507 | JGI IMG/M metagenome (GOLD analysis project Ga0209584, IMG submission 184507) | Arctic peat soil microbial communities from the Barrow Environmental Observatory site, Barrow, Alaska, USA - NGEE PermafrostAB12-D... | ecosystem: Environmental > Terrestrial > Soil > Wetlands >...
AGGTCACCCTGCTCGGGCAGAACGTGAACTCCTACGGCGTCGAGTTCGGCGACCGCGCGGCGTTCGGGAAGTTGCTCCGCTCCTGCGGCCGCATCGACGGGCTCGAGCGGTTGCGCTTCACCTCTCCGCATCCGAAAGACTTCACCACCGACGTCATCGACGCGATGGCGTCCACGCCTAATGTGTGCCACCAACTGCACATGCCGTTGCAGTCGGGGTCGGATCGGGTGCTCCGGGCGATGCGTCGGTCCTATCGCAGCGAGCGGTACCTGTCGATCCTGGCCGAGGTCCGCGCCGCGATGCCGGCTGCGGCGATCACCACGGACATCATCGTCGGCTTCCCCGGCGAGACCGAAACGGACTTCCAGCAGACCCTTGACGTGGTGGCGCGGGCGGATTTCGCCGGTGCCTTCACCTTCCAGTACTCGCCCAGACCGGGCACCCCCGCCGCGTCGATGGCCGAACAGGTACCCAGAGCAGTGGTCACCGAGCGCTTCCGTCGGCTGATGGAGGTCGTCGACGCGTCGGCGTTGAACGGCAACCGCGCGCAGGTGGGTTCGGTCGTCGAGGTGTTGGTGGCCTCGGGGGAGGGGCACAAGGACGGCGAGAGCGGCCGGATGAGCGGCCGGGCCAGGGATGGCCGGCTGGTGCACTTCGCGCCGGCAGGGCCGGCGATCGACCGGGCGATCCGGCCCGGGGATGTGGTGACGACCCGGGTGACCTACGGCGCGCCGCACCACCTGCTCGCCGACGGCGACCTGTCCTCGCACCGGCGCACCCTGGCCGGTGATCGGTACGAGGCCGCGGTAGCGGTCCGTACCCCCGGCGTCGGACTCGGTCTGCCCGGGTTCGGCCGGCCGGCGCGATCCGGGGCCGCACCAGGGACAGTTTGCTCGGTTGTCCCGGTCGGGTAGGCGTCAGTAGGCGTCAGCGCAGGTTCCCCATCGCTCCGGGGTCAGCTCCGGATCAGCGGTCCACCGCGCCGCGGGCGGTCTTGAGCCACTCCTCCCACTGCTCCGCCTGTGCCTCGGCCTGCCTGGCCTTGCGCTCGTCGCCGGCTGCTCTGGCCTTGGCGGCCTGCGCGCGGTAGGACTCCGCCCGGCTCTGGAATTGCTGCACCCGCGCCTCGGCCTCCGGGTCGGTCCGTCGCCAGTGCCGTTCGTCAGCCGATTTGACCTTGTCCTCGACTGCACGCAATCGGGCATCGAATTCCCGGATGCGCTCGCGTGGCACCTTTCCGGCCGCCTCCCACCGTTCCTGGATCGACCGCAGCGCCGCTTTGGCCTGATCGATACCCGCTGCAGGATCGATTTTCTCGGCTTCCGCCAGCAGCTTCTCCTTGACTCGTGCGTTCGCCTCGAATTCGGCGTCACGATCGGAGAAAGTCTTGTTCCGGCGGGAGAAGAATGTCTCCTGGGCAGCCCGGAATCGCGCCCACAGAGCGTCCTCGACGTCCCGCGGAGCGCGCCCGGCCGCTTTCCACTCCGTCATCAATTCCCGGTAGGCCGCTGCCGTCTCGCCCCAGTCGGTGGCGTCGGAGAGCGCTTCTGCCTTCGCGATCAGCGCCTCCTTCGCCTCCTTGGCGGCGCCCCGCTGCTTGTCGAGTTCGGCGAAATGCGAGCCGCGATGGCGGGTGAAGGTGTCGCGCGCCTTGGCGAACCGCTTCCACAGCGCGTCATCGGTCTTCCGGTCGATCCCGCGGATGCCGCGCCACTCCTCGACGATCGCCTTCAGTCGGTCGCCGGTCGCTTTCCACTGCGTGGATTCGGCCAGTTCCTCAGCCTCTACGCACAGCGCTTCCTTGGCCTTGACGGCCGCTGCACGGGCGGCCGTCCGCGCGTGCGAAGCTCCGGCGATGGCCGCGTCGGCGGCGCCGATGACGATCTCCAGCCGTGCCGCGGCGCCGTCCAGGTCGCCCATGGCCGGCAGCGTGTCCACCGATTCGCGCAACGCGATCGCCTGGTGCTTGGTGGCCTTCGGGTCCCCGGTGCCGGACGCGAGACGTGCTTCCAGCAAAGCGATCTCGGTGGCGAAGTCGTCGTAGCGGCGGCCGAAATGGGCAAGCCCGGCCTCGACGTCGCCGGCTTGCCAGTTACCGATGGTCCGCTCGCCGGTAGCCGTGGTGACATACACGACGCCGTCATCGTCGATCCGGCCCCACTGGTGTGGGTTCACGGGTTCGACGATCGGTTCCACCATCGTCCCGAATTGTGGGGACGACGGCACCGGGCTGGGGCGCCCGGCCTGGCGTCCTCCGGGTTTCACGTTCGGCCGGCCGCCCGGTCGCTGAGCCGCCGGGCGGGGCTTGCCGGGTGAGGTTGCCGAGCGGGAGCGCGGGTCGGAAGGCGGGCCTGCGGAGGCGGGTGTTTCCGTGGCGGGGTCTGCGACGTCGGGAGTAGCGACGTCGGGTGTTGCGGTGTCCGGTGTTGCGGTGTCGGGAGTTGCGATGTCGGGAGTTGCGGGGGGTTCGTCAGCGACAGTCGGTTCCGTCCTGGGAGTCTGGGTGTCGGCTGTTTCAGTGGGTGCTTCGTCGACATCCGTCGCGGTGCTAGCTGTTTCGGGACTGACCGGTTCCGCGCCTGGCGTGCGTTCGGTGCTCTCCTCGAGCCTGGGCGCGGCATCAATGGACTCGGGTGACGTCGCGACATCCGGAGCCGAGGACGGTTCGTCCGGTGATGCCGCTCCGGGTACCTCGGCCGACTCCACGGCAGCTGCCGGCTCCACGGCAGCTGCCGACTCCACGACAGCTGCAGCCGACTCCACGACAGCTGCAGCCGACTCCACGACAGACGCCGGATCCACGACAGACGCCGGATCCACGACAGACGCCGGTTCGGCGACGGCTGCCGGCTCGTCGTCGGGAGTCGTCTGTCCCTGCCCGTGCTCGGGCTCAGCTGCGGCAGCCGGTTCGACGGCCTCGGGCGGTGTCGCGCTGTCGTCGACGACCGTCGTCGCCGGAGCGGGACGATCATCGGCCGGCTCGGCCGTGTCCGGGCCCCCGGGCTCCGACCGCGAGACCCGCGGCATCGGTGCCGGGGGGTGAATCGGGCCCGGATTCGGCATCGGGACAGCTGGCCGCACCGGTGCGACCGTCGGCATCGGGGCAACTGGCCGCACCGGTGCCACTGTCGGCATCGGAACAGGTGCCGGCGTCCTGCCCGAGGGCTCGGACTCGGGTTCGCCACCGACCGCTGTCGCCACGTCGGGCGCGTCCGGAACGCGCGGCGGCGCGGCCACTCCGGGAATGTCCGGTGCATCCGGCAGCCCCGGCACGTCGGTCGTCGGCTCGGGGCCGTCGGGGTGCGGGGTGGGGATGTCGGGAGAACTCGGTGGCTCCGGCACCGTCAGGGTGGCCGGCACTGCCGGAATTGGTGGTTCGATGTCGACCGTTTCCGCGACCTCGGTTGGTGTTTCCGCGACCTCGGCGGGAGCTGGCGGAATGACGCCGCCTTCTACCATCCTGACCGCCTCGACCGCAGCCGCCGTCGGATCCGGCCCCACAGTCGTGATGCCTGCGGGGGCGCCATCCGATGGGAGCCGCGCCGCTGTGGGCTCGCTGGTCGCCTCCGTGGCGTCAGGCTCGGATTCGAATCGGGAATTCGCGTCTTGCGACATCGGCGGCGGACCTTCCTACTGCTCGGCGTGGGAGTACTCACGCTCCCGGGCGCCCTGCGGCGCCCCCTTTGCTTGCCCGCCGGCCAGGCCGACGTCACGTCCAGTGTGCCCGCCGACCCGCTCCGTGGCGAGACCGGGTCGACGCCGATCGATGATCATGAACGGGTGCGGGAGGGCGGTGCCGCCCAACACGCCGATTAGCCTGACGTTGTGATCGTCGGAGTCGCCGTGTGCCCGGGCGCGCCATTTCTCGTCCAGGGCACCGCGACGGCGATCGCGCGCGCCGTTCCCCATCTGCTGGCGGCGTGCGGCGAGGCTCTTGATCGACTGCCCCCTGCCGACCGCACCCTGTTGATCGGGTCGCGTCGGGTGGACCGCGACGACGGGCCGGCTGACGGATCGGAAGCCAGCTTGACGCCGACGTCGCGGGCATTCCCACCGGGTACCGTGGTTCGGGCCTCGGTGATTCGCGGCGACCTTCCCGCAAGGGGCGCGAAAAAGGGCGCGAGAATGGACGCGGGGTCCAGAGCGGAAAACGGAGCGGAAAACGGAGCGGAAAACGGCGCCGGAAACGGCCCAGTCAGGCTCCCCGGTGACGCCGGCGGTGATGGCGCAGCCGCCGACGATGCGGCGGCCGCCACCGCTCCAGGGCCGTCGGTGGCGACCCTCGTCGGAGCGCACCTGTTGCGCGCGGCACGCCACGCGACGCCTACTACTGCCCTTGAGTTGAGCGCGGGAGGTTCGGCCCCCGTCTCCGCCGACATCCCGCCGGAACTGAACACTGGGGGTCCCGACCGGGTCACTGTGCTGGTGATCGCGGACGGCGCCGCCTGTCACGGAGACGGCGCCCCGGGCCGGCGCGACGACCGATCGGATGCTTTCGATACCGCCCTGGCGCGCGCGCTCGCGGCCGGTGACCCTGTGGCGTTGGGGGATGCCTGCCGCAATCCCGACCTGCCGGCAGATGCCGTCATGGCCTCGGTGAACCCGCTGGCGTTGCTGGCCGATCTCACCCGCTCAGCGCCGCCGGACGCCGCGGATCTGCTGTACTCCGGTGCTCCGTTCGGCGTCGGGTACTTCGTCGCATCCTGGCGATGGAACCGGGCATGACCGACCACGGCGTCGGAGCGACATGCCGGCCGCTGATCGCAGCTCCCGGTGCGCCGGCGCACACCGGCAGGGTGATCGTGGTCGCGGGGCCGACCGGAACCGGCAAGTCCGATCTCGCCCTGGATCTCGCCGAGCGCCTGGGTGGCGAGGTGGTGAACGCGGACTCCATGCAGCTGTACCGCGGGATGGACGTCGGCACCGCCAAAGTGCCGATCGACCAGCGGCGAGGCGTTCCGCATCATCTGCTGGACGTCCTTGACGTCACGCAGACGGCGAGTGTCGCGGCCTACCAGCGTCAGGCTCGCGCCGTCGTCGACGACATCCGGTCCCGGGGGAAAACCGCCATCGTGGTCGGCGGCTCCGGACTGTACGTCCAGGCCATCGTCGACGACATCGATTTCCCGGCCACCGACCCGCAGGTGCGGGCGGGACTGCAGGCAGAACTGGACGCGCTGGGCACCGACGCCCTGTTCTGTCGCTTGCGCGGAGCCGACCCGGCGGCCGCGGCGGTCATCGATCCCGCCGACGGGCGTCGGATCGTCCGGGCGCTGGAGGTCATCGAGATCACCGGCAGGCCGTTCACCGCCTCCCTGCCGCTCCCGGGACCGGCCCGTTACGGAGCATTGCTGGTCAGGCTGGACCGGGAGACCGCGGCACTGGACGCCCGGCTGGGACGGCGTGTGCGGGCGATGGTGGACGGCGGATTCCTCGACGAGGTCCGCTCGTTGGACGCCGCGGGGATCCGGCACGGACTGACCGCGTCCAGGGCCCTCGGCTACCGGCAGATCCTGGCCGTGTTGGACGGCACGCTCGCACTGGACCAGGCCATCGAACAGACGGCGGCAGCGACCCGGCGCTTCGTCCGGCGGCAACGCAGTTGGTTCCGCCGGGACTCCCGGATGGTGGATATCGACGCCGCGGAGCCCGGGACGGCGGACCGGGTGCTCGACCTGCTCAGTGGCGGATAGTGACAGATGGTCGCCGGGCACCGCCGGTCGCCGGCAGGCCCGGTGTGCGCCCGTAATCTGGAACCATGACCGGCACTCGCGCACCATCCGGTGTGCCGTTCGTCAAGGGCCACGGCACCGAGAACGACTTCGTCCTGCTGCCGGACCCGGACGGCACCCTCGAGGTGACGGTCGGTCAGGTCCGCGCGATCTGCGACCGGCACGCGGGTCTGGGCGCCGACGGGATCATCCGGGTCGCGCCGGGGCCGTCCGGGAGCGATGCCGCGTTTGTCATGGACTACCGGAACGCCGACGGCTCCTTCGCCCAGATGTGCGGGAACGGGGCACGGGTGTTCGCCCGGTTTCTCGTCGACGAAGGGTGGGCGGCGCCTGGCCGGCTGTGGTTTTCCACCTGCGGTGGACTGCGCACGGCCGACGTCCCGCGCACGGGTGACGTCACCATCGGCATGGGTCGGGTGAGCGTGGGCACCCCCTCGTCAGCCCGTATCGGTGACCTGGAGATCGTCGGTGTCGCTGTGGATGTCGGCAATCCGCACCTGGCCTGCCTGACGGACGTCGACCTGGCCGGTATCGACCTCAGCGTCCCCCCGTCGTACTCGAAGGCAGACTTTCCCGAAGGGGTGAACATCGAGATCATCACAGGCACCGGGACGGACCAGATCCGCATGCGCGTGCATGAACGTGGGGTCGGCGAAACCCGTTCCTGCGGAACGGGAACGGTGGCGGCGGCCGCGGCATACCTGCAGGCGAGGAACCGATCGACAGGCACAGTTGACGTTGCTGTGCCGGGTGGCGCGGTGATCGTCACCATCACGGACGAGGGCTCCACGCTCACCGGCCCGGCGGTAATCGTGGCCTCCGGAACCATCGACGGTGCGTTCTGGGAGCGGCACCGCTGAGTGCGACTCAGCCCGCCCATTCCGCGCGCTGTGCACAGAAAATGCGGAAAACAGAAAAAGGTTGGCCAGTCGTGGCAGGCTGGACAGCAAGATGACTGTTGATTACACCGACGACGCCGCCGCCCGCGCTGCGACCAGCGCTCCGATGTCCGCCGCGTCGAGCACCGCCAGGACAATCCGTACCTCCCTCCCCCTTCCCAGCAGCACAGCAATTCCCTCGCCGCTACCCCCCAATGCCGCCACTGCCGACGAATTCGAGGTTGCCCCCGTGCCTACCGCACCCAGTCGAGAACTGCCCATCGACCTGGATGAGCTGGAGAGTACCCAGGGCGACCGGGATCTTGCCGACCGCGCGGCATTGCGCCGCGTGGCGGGTCTGTCCACCGAGCTCACCGACATCACCGAGGTCGAGTACCGCAAGCTGCAACTCGAGCGAGTCGTCCTCGTCGGGGTCTGGGCCGGCGGCACCGCGGCCGAAGCCGAGTCGTCGATGACCGAGTTGGCCCGGCTCGCCGAGACGGCGGGGTCGGTGGTGCTGGACGCGGTGATGCAACGACGCAGCCATCCCGACGCCGCCACCTACGTCGGATCGGGCAAGGTCACCGAGCTGATCGGCATCGTCGAGGCCACCGGTGCGGACACGGTGATCTGCGACGGCGAACTGGCGCCCGGCCAGTTGCGCAACCTGGAGGAGCGGCTCAAGGTCAAGGTGGTCGATCGGACCGCGCTGATCCTGGACATCTTCGCGCAGCACGCGCGCTCCAGGGAGGGCAAGGCTCAGGTCGAACTGGCCCAGCTCAACTACCTGGTTCCCCGGCTCCGTGGGTGGGGCGCGGCGCTGTCCCGGCAGCGTGGCGGCCGGGTGGCCGCCGGCGCCGGCATCGGTTCCCGCGGTCCCGGCGAGACGAAACTCGAGATCGACCGGCGCCGGATTCACAAGCGGATCGCGCAGCTGCGCTCCGACCTGGCGGGCATGCGCCGGGTCCGCGACACCAAGCGATCCCGGCGGCAGGCCAACGCCGTCCCGGCGGTCGCGATCGCCGGATACACGAACGCGGGCAAGTCGTCTCTGCTCAACCGGCTCACCGATGCCGGTGTGCTGGTCGAGGATGCGTTGTTCGCCACCCTGGATCCCACCACCCGCCGGTCGCGGACCGCCGACGGCCGCATCTACACATTGACCGACACGGTGGGATTCGTTCGGCACCTACCACACCAGTTGGTCGAGTCGTTCCGCTCCACGTTGGAGGAGATCGGCGAGGCGGACCTGTTGCTCCACGTGGTGGACGGCTCCGACGAGAACCCGGAGGAGCAGGTCTCGGCTGTCCGCGAGGTTCTCGGCGAGATCAACGCCTCCTCGGTGCGCGAGATCATCGTGGTGAACAAGGTGGACACCGCGGACGAGATGACGTTGACGCGATTGCGCCATCTGTTGCCGGATGCGGCCTTCGTCTCTGCGCGAACCGGTGCCGGGATCGAACAGCTCAGGTTGATCATTGCCGGTGCGTTGCCGAACCCGGCGGTGTCCGTCTCGGTCCTGGTGCCGTTCACCGAAGGTGCACTGGTTTCCCGCGTGCACGCCGAAGGGACCGTGCTGACCGAGGAACATACGGCGGACGGCACTCGCTTGCACGCGCGGGTCTACCCGGATCTCGCTGGTCTGCTGGCCCCGTTCGCCGCGGTCGGCTGACGCTTCGCTCAGTCGCCTCACAGCAACGAAGGACTGCTTCGGGCCACCTTGTCCGGGTAGCCTGAAACCCGGTGCCGGAGGACAGCTGACCCAATCGCGCAGTCCATCGGCCACGAAGAGCTGTCAGGTGAGAACGAGCGGCCAGTCAGCGGCATCAGCGGTCGAGGAGGAAATCAACATGGGCGGTTTGTCCTGGTGGCACTGGATGATCATCATTGCGGCCTTCGTCATCCTGTTCGGATACAAGAGGCTGCCCGATGCGGCCCGCGGTGTCGGTCGGTCCCTGCGCATCCTGAAGTCCGAGGTGTCCGCGATGCAGGACGACGACAAGGCCAACAGGCCCGTCGAGACCGATGCCACCGCCGCGGTTCCCACCCCGGCGCCACAGATCACCCCGAGCCCGGTCGTTCCGGTGACGCCGCCACCGACCCCTCCTGTCACGACGACGTCGGTCCCCGTGGAGGAGCGCAAGGCCTGACCACTATCGGGTCAGTCCTACTCAGACTGGTCACACGCTAAAGTGCCCCGGCTCATCGAGCCGGGGCACCGTCGCGTGGTGCGCGTCGCTGCACGGTGACAGGCCGCAGTGTCAGAAGGCCGCGGTGTCAGAAGGCCGCGGTGTCAGAAGGCCGCAGTGCAGACGGCACAGGATTGACTGTCAGAGCTTGCGGAGGACGGCGACGACGCGACCGAGGATCACGGCGTCATCTCCCGGGATCGGCTGGTAGGCGTCGTTGTGCGGCAACAGCCAGAGGTGCCCGTCGCGCCGCTTGAAGGTCTTGACGGTTGCTTCCCCGTCGATCATGGCCGCCACGATGTCGCCGTTGTCCGCGACCGGCTGCTGACGCACCACCACCCAGTCGCCGTCGGTGATCGCCGCGTCCACCATCGAATCGCCGACAACGCGCAGCAGGAACAGCGTGCCCTCTCCCACCAGGTCCTTGGGCAGCGGGAACACATCCTCGACCGCCTGCTCGGCCAGGATCGGGCCGCCGGCCGCGATCCGTCCCACCACCGGCACGTAGGTCGGCGTCGGATGGTCGGGAGCCTCCTCCTGGATCTGGTCCAGCGGGCGGATGTCGACGGCACGGGGCCGGTTCGGATCCCGGCGCAGCAGTCCGCGCTTCTCCAGCACCTTGAGTTGATGCGCCACCGAGGACGGCGATTTCAGTCCGGCGGCCTGCCCGATCTCCCGAACGCTGGGCGGGTATCCGCGCCGCTCGACGGAGTCGCGAATGACCTGGAGGATCTTGTGCTGGCGCATGGTCAGCACCCGGCCGACCGGCGGCGGATCAGGGAACGGCACGACGTCGCCGGCCGGGGCTGTCTCGGCGTCCTCCGCTGCGCCGGCGAGATCCAGGTCGGGCTCCCCGGGGTGCTCGCCGGCAAAGTCTCGGGCCGGTCCATTGCCTGTTCGATCGCCAGGGTCGTGCTCCGTTGCCACGTCGCTGTCCCTCCCATGTGTATTCCGCTGGTGTTCGGCCGCCAGACCCCATCCACGGCCGCGAATCGGCGGGATCAGGTGCGACGGCCCTCTCAGACTAGGTGACGATAGGGTCACAATTCAAACAGGCGTTCGATTGACACGCCGATCGATCTTCCCACTGTCGGTGGCCCGGTGTACAACTCGGTCAAGCGTTCGATAGAACGCCCGTTCGATTCGAGGGCCCTCCCCGGATCGGTCACCACGAGAGCGGGCCGGGTCCCTCCGGTCGGATCAACCGAGGTGAAGGTATGGGAACGCAGACGCTCACCGCACCAGTGAACGGACCTTTTGCACCCCGTCGTCGTCCAGTCTCGGGACAGGTCTCATCGGCCGTCCCATTGCCAGTCCCATTGCCAGTCCCAGTGCGAGTTCCATCGCCGGTCCCATCGTCGTTCGGAACCGGCCGGTACCCGGGAGCGACACGCCCGGCGCCGGGAGCTCCTCCGAAGTCGCCCGCCGCGGAGCCCGAACGCGGCGACCCGGGGCGCCGATGGTCGCGGATGCCGTCGGTCCGCCGCCCGTCATCGGGCATCGTTGCGCTTGGTTCCACTGTTTCCGGCGGAGTAGGCGAGTGTGACGAATCGTCCGACCATGCAGCCGATCGCGCAGCCGGCCTTGTCGAGCACGGCCCGACCGGTTACCGGATGGGCCGCTGGGCCCGACTCGCGGTGACGACGACAGTGCTCGTCGCGGCCGCGCTGCTGACGGTGTCGCTGCTCTCCGGCCCTGCACCTCGACGCATGGTCGACGTCACCGTCGGCCCGGGCGACACCCTGTGGTCGATTGCCACCGCCCAGGCGCCGGATCGCGATCCGCGTGCGGTCATCTCGGAGATAGTGCAGCTCAACGGACTCGACGACGACGTGCTGCACCTGGGTGTGGTGCTCCGAGTACCCGCCGAGCAGAACTGATGGCGCGGCGGGTCGCTCAGCACGGTGACCGATCCCCGAAAGATCTGTCTCGACACGCGGTGAGGACTTGCGCGCTCGTCCGCTGCGATCTACCGTCAACCCCTACATCTGGTACTTACACGGGTGTAAGATATCAACAGGTTGTGCTACTACCGGCGGACAGTTATCCACAGGATGCGGGAGTTGCCCACCGGGAGTTCACAACAGCGTCCACAACAGACGTCATGACAGCGATCCACCCGGCAGTCCGGCTACCGGTTCATTCCGATCGGAGCGGCGGGGCACGTGGCACCGAACCGGCCGTGGTCGGAGCCGTCGCCGGACCGATCTCCGGTGGCCGCGTCAGACGGCGACCAGCACGACTCGAGCGGACAGGGAGGTGCACGACATGCGATGCCCCTTCTGCCGGTACCCCGATTCCCGGGTGATCGATTCTCGCGAGATCGACGACGGGCAGGCCATCCGCCGTCGGCGCTCCTGCCCGGAGTGTTCGCGCCGATTCACCACGGTGGAGGAGGCACTGCTGGTAGTGGCCAAGCGCAGCGGTGTCACCGAGCCGTTCAGCCGCGCCAAGGTCGCCGACGGCGTACGACGCGCCTGTCAGGGCCGCCCGGTGGATGAGGACGCACTGGCCAAGTTGGCGCAGCAGGTGGAAGAAGCGGTGCGTGGGTCGGGTCAGGCCGAAGTCCCGAGTCAGGAGATCGGGCTGGCCATCCTCGGCCCGCTGCGAGAACTCGACGAGGTCGCGTATCTGCGATTTGCCTCGGTGTACCGGTCGTTCACCTCGGCGGACGACTTCGCCGCCGAGATCCGGGACATGCGCGTCGCCGCAACAACGCCCGATCCGGTGGACCCCAGCGCTGCGTTCTCAGCAGCAGGGCCGTCCCCGGCAGCGCCGGCAGGCAAGCACGACCCGCCGATCGACATTCGCGGACCGGCCCGGAGCCTGCCGCCGCCGGTCGGGGTGGGCTGATCGCATTCCGGCCCGCAGCGGCGTCGGCCATGGCCGACCGCAGGACCAGCGCACGTCACGTACAGCGTCACCCAGCGCCAACGTTGTCAACGCTCCAGCCGCGCCGCCGGTGGAGTGCCGCCCAGGGGAAGGAACTGCAAGAACATGACAGACACCGTCGGTGCGACCGAAACGTCCACTGAGTCGACTGCGTCGTCGAACGGCCAGACCAAGAACCGCAAGGCCCTTGCGACTCAGCAGGGAGATCGGAGCACCGGGTCCCGGGGTCTTCACCTGGAACGGCTGTACACCACCGCTGGTGTGCATCCCTACGACGAGGTCAGCTGGCAGCGTCGCGACGTGGTGATGACGAACTGGCGCGACGGGTCGATCAACTTCGAGCAGCGCGGTGTCGAGTTCCCCGACTTCTGGTCGATCAACGCCACCAACATCGTCACCAGCAAGTACTTCCGGGGCGCGGTCGGCACGCCGACCCGTGAGTCGAGCCTGCGGCAGATCATCGACCGGGTGGTTGGCACCTACACCGCGGCCGGCGTCGAGCACGGCTACTTCGCGACTGACGAGGACCAAGAAATCTTCGCGCACGAACTCACCTGGATGCTGTTGCACCAGGTGTTCGCCTTCAACTCGCCCGTCTGGTTCAACGTGGGAACCGCTTCGCCGCAGCAGGTTTCGGCGTGCTTCATCCTCTCCGTCGACGACACGATGGACTCGATCCTGAACTGGTACCGCGAGGAAGGGCTGATCTTCAAGGGGGGGTCGGGCGCCGGGCTCAACCTGTCTCGGATCCGGTCGTCCAAGGAATTGCTGTCCTCCGGCGGCACCGCCTCCGGTCCGGTCTCGTTCATGCGCGGCGCCGACGCCTCCGCCGGAACGATCAAGTCCGGCGGCGCCACCCGCCGGGCCGCCAAGATGGTCGTGCTCGACGTCGACCACCCGGACATCGCCGAGTTCGTGGGGACGAAGGCCAAGGAAGAGAACAAGATCCGAGTGTTGCGGGATGCCGGGTTCGACATGGACCTCGGTGGCGAGGACATCATCTCGGTGCAGTACCAGAACGCCAACAACTCGGTCCGGGTGTCGGACGAGTTCATGCGCGCCCTAGAAGCAGGTAACGGGTTCGGGTTGCGCGCCCGGCAGACCGGCGAGGTTGTCGAAACCGTCGAGGCCCGTGAGCTTTTCGGCAAGATCACGCAGGCCGCGTGGTCGTGCGCCGACCCCGGCATCCAGTACGACGACACCATCAACGACTGGCACACCTGCCCGGAGTCGGGCCGGATCAACGCGTCGAACCCGTGCAGCGAGTACATGCACCTGGACAACTCGTCCTGCAACCTGGCCTCGCTCAACCTGATGAAGTTCCTGTCCGCCGACGGGTCCTTCGACGCCGCCGCCTTCGCCAAGGCCGTCGAGTTCGTCATCACCGCGATGGACATCTCGATCTGCTTCGCCGACTTCCCGACCCAGCCGATCGCCGAGACCACCAGGGCCTACCGGCAGCTCGGCATCGGCTACGCCAATCTCGGCGCGCTGCTGATGGCGACCGGTCACGCGTACGACTCGGAAGGTGGTCGGTCGTTGGCCGCGGCCATCACCTCGCTGATGAACGGTGTCGCGTACCGGCGCTCGGCCGAGCTGGCCGGGATCGTCGGACCGTACGACGGGTACGCCCGCAACGCCGATGCGCACAAGCGGGTCATCCGCAAGCACGCCGCCGCGAACGACTACATCCGCACCTTCGGCGGCACCGATGCGAACGCGCTGAAGCTGGCCACCACGGTCTGGGCCGAGACCATCGCGCTCGGCGAGAAATACGGCTACCGCAACGCGCAGGCGTCCGTGCTGGCGCCCACCGGCACCATCGGTTTGATGATGGATTGCGACACCACCGGTATCGAGCCGGATCTGGCGCTGGTGAAATTCAAGAAGCTGGTCGGCGGCGGTTCGATGCAGATCGTCAACCAGACGGTGCCAGGCGCGCTGCGCTCCCTGGGATACCAGGAGGAGCAGATCGAAGCGATTGTCGAGTTCATCGCCGAGCACGGACATGTCGTCGACGCACCGGGTCTCAAGCGTGAGCATTACGAGGTCTTCGACTGTGCGATGGGCGAGCGGTCGATCGCGCCGATGGGTCACGTCCGGATGATGGCCGCAGTCCAGCCGTTTATTTCCGGTGCGATCTCCAAGACGGTCAACATGCCGGAGAACGCCTCCGTCGAGGACGTCGCGGAGATCTACCAGCAGGGCTGGAAGATGGGCCTGAAGGCGCTGGCCATCTATCGCGACAACTGCAAGGTCGGCCAGCCTCTGTCTGCGTCGAACAAGAACCACGGCGAAAAGTCAGCTGATGCTTCGGCGGGCGCGGCCGGAGCAGTGGCCGCCGCACCTGTGGTGACCGGTCCGGTGCGCCGGCGGTTGCCGAAGAAGCGTCCGTCCCAGACGGTGTCGTTCACCGTCGGCGGTGCAGAGGGCTACCTGACGACCGGTTCGTACCCGGACGACGGGCTCGGCGAGGTGTTCATCAAACTCGGCAAGCAGGGCTCCACGCTGGCCGGCGTGATGGACGCGTTCTCCATCGCCGTGTCGGTCGGGCTGCAGTACGGGATTCCGCTGGAGTCCTACGTCGCGAAGTTCACCAACCTGCGTTTCGAGCCGGCCGGCATGACCGACGACCCGGATGTCCGGATCGCGACCTCGGTGATGGACTACCTGTTCCGCCGGATCGCGCTGGATTACCTGCCGGTGGAAGCCAGGGCGGAGCTGGGCATCTTCTCGGCGGAGGAGCGCGCGGCGCAGGTCTCGGCCACCTATGGCAGCGAGAACGCCTCGGACACCAGCCATCTCGTCGAGGACTTGCGGACGACGGTCGATGCCACCCCGGTGGTGCGCCCGGCGATCGAATCCGGTGGTCACAGCCCGGCGCCCGCGGCTGATGCCGGGTCGGGTGCGGCCGACAAACACGAGGTCACCACGAAGGGCCGCGCGGGCTCGTCAACGGAGCTGCTGGAATTGGTGATCGGCAAGTCCGCGGACGCCCCACTGTGCTTCACCTGCGGGACCAAGATGCGTCCGTCCGGAGCCTGCTACGTCTGCGAGGGTTGCGGCTCCACCTCCGGCTGCAGCTGATCACCAGCGGCATCCGATACCGGGCCGGCCGGGATCGGGATCGGGATCGGGATGCCGCAACACAGACTCCGGGCCGGGCCACGTTGTTCTCCCACGTGGTCCGGCCCGGCGCCACCAGGTTCCCGCGGAGAATCTGGCCGCATCAGGGAGCGATTTCATCCGCGAGGATCATGCCGCTCGCCGCTATCCGCCACCCGGCCGAGCCCTGAACATGCTCGGCGTGCCCGCGGGCACACCTCTTGCCGCTCAGGATGTCTCGGCGAGTACGGTACCCGTCATCACTTCGAAGAACCGGTCGGGTTCCTCGAACAGCGGCCGGTGGCCGGAATTGTCGAAGGTGATCCACTGCTTGGCGGGTGCCTGCAGCAGGTCGTACCATTCGCGGGCCAGCACCGCGCGCCCCCGGGCCTCGTGCAGGCCCTCCACCAGATAGACGGGAACGCTCAGCTCCTTCGCCTGAACCCGGAAGTCGATGTCGGCCAGTTGCGGATACACCGTCATGAAGGTATCCAGGGTGCCGGCCGCCGCGTTGATCTTGTCCATCAGCGAGTACTCGGTCACCATCAGGTTCATCGGCATCTCGCCTCGGGCTGCGTAGGCCGGAACCCGTTCATAGGAATTCCAGTTCCGCTCATAGCCGGCCACCACCATGACCGCCCTGACGTCCTGGTACGGCGAATCGCCCAGCGCCAGCAGGGTGGCTTCGAGATCGGCGTTGCCGACTGACCGCGCATAGTCCAGCGAATCCTGCATGAACATGCGATCCGTCTCGGTCTCGCTGACCATCTGCCCCGTGCCGACGAACGCGTGGTAGAGGTCCGGCCGCTGCTGCGCCGCCAGCACGCCCAGGGTCGTACCCCAGGAATTCCCGACCAGATAGATCTTGTCCTCGTCGAATCGCTCTCGTAGGTAGTCGGTGAGCTGGATGGTGTCGGCAACGATGCGGTCGAGGGTGTACGTCTCCGTCGGGTCCAAGGCGGCCCGGGACTTGCCCGCTCCGCGCTGATCCCACGTCGCCACCACGAACCGCTGCTCCAGCTGTTCCCCGAACAGCCGCATCGCTCCGATGTCGGTCCCGCCGGGACCGCCGGCGAGGAAGAGCAGCACGGGATTGTCGGTACTGCGCCCGCGGATCATGACCACCTGGTCCTGGCCGCCGACCTGCAGCGTCGCCAGCTCCGCGACGCTGCCCGGCAATTCATCGCCGTTCGCGGTCAGGATCGGCGCGGTGGCGGCGGGCAACGCGATGACGAATGCCAGCCCGAGCACGCCGATCGTGACCATCCCAGTCACGGTCCTTCGGGTGAGGCGGCCGATCCGCCCGCGCCGAGAAAATGCCGTTCCGCCCTTCGCCGGGCGAAATTCCGCACCAGCGGCGGGCCAGCGCCGCGCCGTACGCAGCGCCCAGGATCATCGGAACAAGTGCCAGGATCCCGTGCACGCCGCGGCCAACGATGATCGCGATGATGCCGATGACGTCGGCGTGCATCGCGTCGACCGTCGGCCCGCTCGACCCGATCCTGACCATTTCGTAGACGGCCACGAAGACCGCGGGCGCCAGGGCCATCGCCCATCTCGAGCGGAGAACGAGCCCGACCGATCCGCCGGTCAGCACGCCGGCAACCATGGTGACCAGGGCCTGCGTGGTGGTGATCGGGCCGCGGGCCATCGCCAGCGCGGACAACAGCCCCACCAGCGCCGGCACCGCGACGGCGACGGCGATCGCGATCCGCCGGTCGCCCCACAACAGCCGGAGCCCCCGGGCGACAAAGGTATCCGTGCTCCCAAGAATCGAGTCGGGACTGCGAAGGTTGGTAGGGCCGTGACCCATGACGTGTCGTCTCCTCGTTCGGACCCGTCCGTGGCCGGGACGGCGGTCCCGGCGATTCGAGCGGGCTACATGCCAGCCTGCGCGGCGGTCGCAGTGGCCGGCAGAGCACAACGGCCCCTGTGCCCGGTGGTCCCGCGCACCCGCACCGGGCATCGGCACTGTTGCGGGCCCGCGGTTCGGTCTCGGAGGTGCGATGAGATGCTCTCCGAGGCCTTCGCACACGAGCGCCGGGGTGCGGCAGAATCAGTAAACAACGACGAAACCTCGTGTCAGCAGACGTGCGGGCGGTCCTGCGCACCGCTCAGGCCCTCGCGCCGGAGAGGGTTTCGGCGCTGCTGTAGGAGGCCCTGGCCACCTGCCGGGTTTCGTTCCCGGCGACGGGGCCGTGCTGGAGCGCCCTGCCGTCACTGCGATGCTGACCGAGATCCGTGCTGCCCATGTTGTTCTGATCTGCCCCCGGACTACGCCGGAGCGCGTCCTGGGAGCTTCAAGAAGCTGTTGGATTGGACCGTCGGGCGGCGGCGAAATCAATCATGAGAAGCCGCTGTCCCGGATCAGTGTTGCGAACGATTCTGTTGTCCGGTAAGGCATCGACGCGGTGTGGTCGGCGCTGTTGACGGCGCCGGCCGAAATGAGGAAACGACCGCCCGGTCCCCGGGCGGAACGCACTTGCCCACCGATGGCACGATCGGTGCATGGGAAAGACCTATCCGAGCATCGACGACTCACTGAACTCGTGGCTGTCCCGGCAACGGATGTTCTTCGTCGGCACGGCACCGCTCAGCGGTGACGGCAGCGTGAACGTCTCGCCGAAAGGGATGGCGGGCACGTTTGCCGTGCTGACCCCGCACCGGGTGGCCTACCTCGACTACACCGGTTCGGGCGCGGAAACGATCGCGCACCTGCGTGAGAACGGCCGCATCGTGCTGATGTTCTGTGCCTTCGACGGCCCACCCAAGATCGTCCGACTGCACGGCACGGGCCGCGCGGTGCTGGCCGGCGAACCCGAGTTCGATGAGCTGCGCCCGACCTTCGGCAAGGACCTGACGGCGGGGCAGCGTTCCGCCGTCGTTGTCGATCTGACCAGGATTTCCGACAGCTGCGGTTACGCGGTGCCGCTGATGGACTTCCGCGACGATCGTGATCTCCTCGACCGTTGGCAGGAGCGCCATGACGACGCCTTCTTCCCCGACTACTGGCGGCAGCGCAACGCGGTCAGCATCGACGGGTTGCGGGCCATGGATGTTCCGGCGCCGAACGGCCGGGTCGCGGGCGGCTGAATCCCGACCCGGACGACTCTGGACCGCCGGCGGTCGCGGAGACCTGTCCGGGAGCACCACCGGCGACATTTTCGTCCCTCGGCCGATCAGCCGCACCGGACCATCAGCCGAGCAGCCAGCTGAAGATCCCGACGCCGACCAGCGCACCTGCGATGGGTGCGGCCACCGGAACCCACGAGTACCACCACTGCGAGCCGCCCTTGTACTGCAGCGGATAGGGCGGCATGCACGATGCGTGGCCCGAGGTCACGCGCGGGGTTGAGGGCAGGACCGCTGGAGCCGCCGAGACCGGCGGACAAACCCCAGACCAGGAACCCGACACCGATAGCGGCCGCGCCGGGCGCACCCGCAAACGAGGGGCTTCGAGCAGTTGAGCGGTGACGAAGGCAGGAACGACCGACCATGATTGGCGTCCCTGGGCCGCCAATCCGATCGTCACCGCCGGATTGACTGTGCAGAAATCTGGTGGAACATCATCACCGGGACCATGACGCCGATACCGTAGCCACTCGCGATCATGATCCACCCGGAAGCAAATCCCTTGCTGCCCTTGAGATGTACGTTCGCCACCGCGCCATCGCCGAGAATGACCAGGAGCGCCGTTCCGAGGAACTCGGCTATCACCTTCATGAAAAACGTGTCCTGGAATTGCATCAGAATTCTCCGATCGGGTGTCGAGTACCCGGGCGGGTCGATGTCATTCGCCCACTCGGCAGTTGATCGCTCGGCGCGCGGCGAAGCCTGGTAGGGCTGGCGGCCATGATCTCGACGCCCTGCCGGCCAGGGGGAGGTTGGCGCGCCGGCAGAGGCCGTGGCGGGAGCCGAAGTTGATCACGGCAGAAACGGTGGCGACCGCCCAGCGACGTCGGATGGGCCGAAAGTCCTCGGCGGAGCGATTCTCCGCCTGGCCACGGTTGCTCGGGTGATGGCCGGGGCGCGAAGGGGCCGCCGTGCCGGGGTTTACGGGTCGCGTCCGGCACAGCGCAGATCGGTGATCGACCACGCCTCGGAAACGGCCGCCGCGACAGCAACCGCGAAGGTGCGTCTCGCCGATCAGGGTCGCCGCCTACACCCGCGGGTCAGGGCCGTGGCGCTCAGCTGGTGGCGTTACCCGATGGGCCGCTGCGGACGGCGCCGGCCCAGCACGAAGTACGCAAGCGGGCCTACGAAGTTGACGAAGGACACGGCCACCCAGAGCTTTCGGGGGCCATTCACCTCCTCCGGGCTGCGGCGGCGCAGGTCTGCCAGCGCGGCGCCCAGGAGGGCGAATTGCACGGCCGCGCCGGCGATGAGCGCGGCGCGGGATCGGGGAGAAAGGTCGCTCCACCGGCGGGACTTGGTTGCTGCCATGCCGTCCAGCCTTGCACCTGATCGGCCCCCGTGCCTGCCGCTTTCCCCGCGACGGACTGTGGGCTGGCCCACCTTGAAGGGGGTGCTGACCCCCGCGCATCGGCGCTCGACCTCAGCGAGATCGACGGTCAGCGCCCTGCCCGCAGCGTTCGCCGATTCCTAACGTTGTCGTTGTTCGGCCGAGCGGATCGGCCAGGGCGCCCGGTTCGGAGAGCACCACCTGCCGGGACCACCGCCCGTCCTTCTCTCCTCAAGGAGTACGCCATGACCACCACCACGTTCACCCCACCACCCGTCAGCCACCCGAAGCGTTCCACCGGATGGATCGTCGTCGGCGTGGTGATCATCATCAGCGGCTTCCTCACCGCGATCTCCGGCGGCGCACTGCTGGCGCTGTTCGGATCCGACCGAGTTCTGAGCTCCGGCCAGCATCAGGTGTCGACGCCGACGACCGCACTGGTCGCCGACCTCGGGAGGGTCACCGACATCGACGACTTCCAGTACGTGACCGGCTCACCAACCCTGCACGTGACGGCCGATAACAACGCAGAGGGACCGATCTTCATCGGCATCGGACGCGCCGACGAGGTCGACCGCTACCTGGCCGGCGTCGCCACCGATCGCGTCACCGATCTCGAACTCTCCCCGCTCGAGCTGAACAGTGTCCGCCACGCTGGGTCGGGCATCCCCCGCGCACCGGCCGAGCAGAACATCTGGGTGGCGTCGTCGACGTCCAGCGATGCCGAGCTGTCCTGGGAGATTCGCGACGGCCACTACGAGGTGGTCATGATGAACGCCGACGGTTCCGCGAACGTTCAGGCCCAGACCCGGATCGGAGTCAGCCTGCAGGATTCGACGGCGCTCTGGTCGCTGGTCATCGTCGTCGGCGTGGTGATCATGGTCATCGGCGGGGTCGTGGTGATCGCCGCTTCCCGCCGCGGATCGAACGGATGCTGACCCCAAGGGGCGCAGTGCATCGGCCTGACACACACACCTACACCGTCAAGCGGCGCCGGATCTTCGGATCCGGCGCCGCTTGGCGGTCCAACCGCGCGCAACGACTGCACGACAACAACAACTGCATAGCTGGGTATCCCCCCCACATGACGCCGCCCGGGTCGTCCTGGCGCCGGTCATGTGCCAGTGCTCACCCGACCACCGATCGAGAACCCCGCGCCTTCCCGTCGTCGGCGACCGGGCGTCGGTCGCCTTGCTGGCGGCGGATGGCAGGGTCCGAGTCGCCCACCGCGGCGGCCGGGCGTCGGCTGCCGTGCTGCTGGTGGGGCGACTGCGGGGTAATGCTGATCAGCTCACCCAGGGATACGCAGCCGATCGGCGAACGGTTCGCAGTTTGATGAGATTTCCTGACCACGGCTCCCTCGCCCTGGCGCGGCAGTGATGATGGCGGCGCAGTCGACCGGCACGAGCAGCCGGGAGTGGCGGATGAATCGACCGCCGGGTCGGTGGTGACATCGCGGTGATCACGACTGCCGGTGATCACGCCTGCCATCGCCGGCGGTGATCACGCCTGCCATCGCCCGCGCGGATGAAGGTCGCGGTTATGGGGCTGAAGTGACGCGAGTCAATCATTTCGGCCGCGCCGTGGACGTTGATCCGCGCCATCAACGGGATCCCGGCCACCCATGATGAGGGCACCTCAAAGCCTTCCCACCCCGACCGAGTGTGATGCGGGTGAATTGCATCACGCGCTGTTTGCGGGTGGCACGGAGGGGGCCGTGCTGTCACACCGTCGGGTACGCGGCGATTGTGCGGCCAATGAGCCGGCCACCGCAGAAGTAGCATCATCCTATGCGTGCGCGCAAAGAAGAAAAGCCAAGGGATCCTCCGGGGCTTTATCCGAGCGGCGCCGCGGGTTGGGTTCGTGAATGGGACGGACATGCCTGGTCGGAGACGATCGTTGCCGACCCCCAGGCAGTTGCTCTTGAGACCTGGCATCGGCGCCCGCTGGCAGTGCTGGCGCACGGACGGTTCCTGATGTGGTTCGGCTGCTGGCTGGTAGCCATCGCGTTGGCGGCAGTTTTCCTCTGGACGGGAGCCATCTTCTTCGCGGTCCTGGGCGGCTTGATCGGCGTGGTGGGTGTGCTGGGCGCCTTGCTGTGGATGATGTTTCGCCGACTGCACCTGCACGAGGTCATCAGCTTCGCAGAGCTGAACCTCTGGGGAGTTGGCGGTGGCGTCGTTGCCCTGCTGGTCGCCGGGGCGATCGAGTACGGTGTGGCGGCGCTGATCCACCACGAGACACCTATCCAGGGTCTCGGCATCGCCGGGCCGGTGGAAGAGACCGCGAAAATACTGGTCCCGGTGATCCTGTACGTGGTCGGCAGATATCGGGATCCCCGGGCAGGAATTGCGCTGGCGCTGGTCAGTGGAGCGATGTTCGGGTTGTGCGAGGATGTTTCCTATTTGCTGCGTCAGGCGGATCTCACCGAACTTGTCAGCGGTTCCGAGATCCATCTCCCCGATGTTTTCACCATGCTTTTCCGGCCCTTCGTCGAGGTGTTCCACGTCGTGCTGACCGGGTTCATTGCGGCGGTCGCCTGGCGAGCCGGGTGGGTGCGTGGAAAGTTCTGGCCGGCATTGATCGGTGCGTGGCTGCTCGCCGCCGTCCTGCACAGTGGCTATGACGTCATCGACGGGTTTTCCCAGCGGGTGCCGCTCATCGAGGTGGCTTCCCTGGCGATCATCCTGATCACCTACTTCGTCGTCTTCCGCGGATCGGCCAGGCAATTGCCGCCGCCCGCCGCGCTCGCCGCGAACCCGCCCGCGTGGCGGCCGACGCTCCCGAAGAAGCGCACCGATGCGGCAGTCGGCACCGATGCGGCCGTCCGCGACGACGGGGCCGTCCGGCGGCCCGCCGAGCAGGCTTCACACTGATCGTTCGGCACCTGCCCGGTCAACCGGCCGCCAGCGCCGCCGACAGGTCGTCCCAGAGATCCTCCACGTGCTCCACGCCCACACTGAATCGCAGCAGACCGGGCGGAATATGTTCCTGTCCAGCCAGTTTCGCGCGCCGCTCGATGGTGCTCTCCACCCCACCGAGACTGGTCGCGTTGGTGACCACCCGGAGCGCCCGGCAGACCGCATCGGCCGCCGCGGCGCCGCTCACCTCGAAGGACAGCATGGCGCCGAATCCGTTCATCTGCTGTGCGGCGAGCGCATGCCCGGGATCGTCGGCCAGTCCCGGATACCGGACGCGCTCAACGGCCGGATGCTCCAGCAGTCGGGCGGCCAACACCCCCGCCGATTCCTGCGCGCGGGCCAGCCGGACGGGCAGCGTCCGGAGTCCCCGCAACGCCAGAAAGGCTTCCAGTGCACCGGGTGTCGCGCCGGCCAGTTGGCGGCGACGGACCAAACGGCCGGCCATGTCCCCGCTCGCCGCGACGGCGATCCCGGTCAGCAAGTCCGAGTGCCCGCCGATGAACTTGGTCGCGCTGTGCAGGACGAGGTCCGCGCCGAGGGCGAGCGGTTGCTGTCCGAGCGGGGTGGCGAAGGTGTTGTCGACGACCACCAGCGCACCGGCCTCCCGACCCGCGCGACACAAAGCTGTCAGGTCGGCGACGTCGATCAGTGGATTGGTCGGCGATTCCAGCCACAACAGATCGGCCGGCCGCCCGCCGCTGTCGGAGCCGGCACCGGCGATGGCAGCGACGGTGGCCGCCGTGTCGGTGATGTCGACCTGGTCGACGTTCCACCGCCCGACTGCTGCGCCGTCGAAGAGCAGCGCGCGTACCCCGCTGTAGGAGTCGGTGGGCACCACCACCCTGGCGCCTACCGGGACAAGGTCCAGCAGGGCGGTCGCCGCGCCCATCCCGGAGGCGAACGCCGCCGCGATGCCGCCCTCCAGGGCGCCGACCGCTGCTTCGAGCGCGTGCCAGGTCGCGGTGCCGCCGTCCCGCGAGTACTCGGTGACCGGTGCATCGGCGGTGCCTGCCCGGAAGTTCGAGGCGAGCACCAGCGGGACGTTCAGTGGCTCACCGGGCGCGGCGTTGGGACGCCCCGCCGTCACGGCGATGGTCTCCGGGCGGCGGGGTGACGCGGCGGTCATACGTCCTCGATCCAGATCAGCGCCGGATGGTCGGCGACGGGCGACGGGCGACGGGTGGCGGGTGGTGGGCTGCGGGCTGCGGGTGGCGGGCTGCGGGTGGCGGGCACAGCGCCGGTCGGCACCTCGGCGATGAGCGCGCTGCTCAGTGCGAGCACATCACACCGGCGCGGCGGCACGGTCCGCCGGGAGTCGCGAACTCAGCGCCAGCAACGCCACGACGAGGCCCACCTGCAGCG
>Ga0209584_10000077_pt1 | contig 23539 bp, 22 predicted proteins | sample NGEPerD_FD_184507 | JGI IMG/M metagenome (GOLD analysis project Ga0209584, IMG submission 184507) | Arctic peat soil microbial communities from the Barrow Environmental Observatory site, Barrow, Alaska, USA - NGEE PermafrostAB12-D... | ecosystem: Environmental > Terrestrial > Soil > Wetlands >...
CGTCTGCCCCTCATCCGTGGTGTAGACAACGTTGAGGTCCTTCACCTCCAACAGGGGACGCACGCCGTCCTGTCTCCGCCCGGCAGAGATGCTAGCCACCCCCTTGCCCCGGCACGAGCACACGCCGCAAGCCGTCACTCATGAGATTCACGGAGACCACGAGTGTCGAGATAGCCCCGGCGGGAAAAAGCAACATCCACGGGGCTTGGCGGAAGTAGTTGCGAGCCTCGTTGATCTGCAACCCCCAGTCCGGAGACGGCGGTTGCACGCCGAGTCCCAGGAAACCGAGAGAAGCCACAAGGAAAATAGAGTACGCAAACCTAATTGATCCTTCCACCAACAGGGGCGGTACGGCGCTGGGCAGGATCTCCCTGAACATGATGTACAGGTCACCCTCACCCCGCAGGCGAGCCGCGTCCACGAATTCCCGAGTCTTCAAGTCCAGCACCATGCTGCGCACGACACGAGCTATGGAGGGTAGATAAAGCAAAGCAACCACCATCACCAGGTTCATCTTGGAGGAGCCCACCGTCCCCAGAAGCACCAATCCCAGGAGCAGGGGAGGTATGGAGAGAAGAACGTCCAGTAACCGGGTTATTATCTCATCCAGAAAACCACCATAGTACGCCGAAAATAGACCCACACTGGTGCCCAGCAAAAGGGCCAACAAGGTGCCGGACCCGGCCAAGAAGAATATGTTACGGCTGCCCACGACCACTCGTGAGAACACGTCGCGGCCGAGCTGATCTGTCCCGAAGAAGTGGTCTGCGCTGGGTCCTACCAGGCGATCCGCAGGTACCAGCTCCGTGTATTCGTAAGGAACCAGCAGCGGTCCCACCACAGCCATCAGCAGGAAAAAGACGAAAACTACAGCTCCTGCGAAGGCCACAGGTTCCTTGGACAGGCGGGGGACCCGGCTCACGGGTCCCCCGCCTCCATGCCTGCCTGCCACGGGCAGCGACTACCTGGAGAAGTATGCGCTGCGGAAGAAGGTTCGGGGCCAGTCGGTCGCAAGATCGATGCCCTGTACTTCCTTGTTCACACCTGCTGCAGCCGCCTGCATATAGGGAACTATGACAGGCCCACGCTCACGTAGGATCTGTTGCGCTTCATGGTACAACTGAATCCTCTTCTGAGGATCCAGCTCCCCAGTTATCTGTCGCGTGATTCTGTCAAACACCCTGTCGGACCAATGGGACTCGTTGTATTGCCCATTCGACGAGTAGGCCAGCTGGAAGTAGGTGACGGCAGTCGCACGCGCCCCCCACTCGGTGATGCCGAAATCCACCTGCATCCAATCCGCGTCTCCCTCTCCGCCGTAATAGACTTCTGGCGGGACGGTCTGTATGTCTACGTTCACGCCGATATTGGCCATCTGCTGCTTCCAGACCGTGGCGATATCGGGAACATCCAGAGCCGTCTGCGCGTGAAGAGTGATGTCCAGACCGTCGCCGTATCCGGCTTCGGCAAGAAGCTGCCTTGCCTTCTCAGGGTCATACTGCGGAGGCTCGTCCAAGTAGTATTCTCCGTAGGTAGGGCCAACCGGCGTCCCATTACCCGGATCGGCCAGACCCGGCCGAACCAAATCAACTATCGCCTGCTGTTCCGTACCCAGCTTCAACGCCATCCTCACCCGGTTATCAGCCGCCACATGGCCCTCGTCAGACCGCATGTGGATAACGTAGTGCATGTTGGAATTGACTGTTAGGAGCTCTAGGCCGGAGTCCGCGGAAACCGTGTCGGCCAACACCTTGGTCAGTCCGCCAACATAGTCCAACTCTCCACCGCGGAGGGCCTCCATCTGCGCCCCCTGATCAGGAGAGAAGATGATGTTTATTCCTTCCAGGTACGGTAGAGACTGCCCATCAGCCCCCTCGCGCCAGTAGTCCGGATTCCGCACCAGTTCTGCACGGTCCTCAGGCAGAAAGGACTCAATCATGAACGGCCCCGTTCCCACCCAGTTTTTCACCGGATCTTTCACGTCACTGGACAAGACGGCGGCATGATAGTCACCCGCGTCAATGGGGAATTCAGGATTAGGGGCCGTCAACGAGAACCGAACATGTGTGGAGTCGACGGCCTCCACGCTCTTGATATTCTCATATAGATTTGCCGTGGGAGTCCCCACATCCGGGTCACGCAGACGATCGAATGTGTAGACCACATCCTCGGAACCCAATTCCGACCCGTCATGGAATTTCACACCCTGCCGGAGCGCAAAGGTCCACTCCATTCCATCTTCGGAGTGCTCCCAGCTCTCGGCGAGACCAGGCACCGGCTTGTTGTTCTCATCGATCTCCACCAACCAGTCATACACCTGGTGATTGAGCATGATGTCAGCCACGCTGGTGGAGAAATGCGGGTCCAGGTTGATCGCTGGCTGGCTGCCTACCCTCAGCGTGCCTCCCGTCTTGTCACCAAGGTAAGAGGTCGTTGTCTGCCCGTCGCCGACTTGCCCATCCTCGACGGAGATGGTTGTCTGCCCAACGTCAGCGGATCCGTTTTCCCCCCCACATCCCAAACCGCCCACAACACTCATCACCAGAAGCAGAGTGAATGTTACGCCCACAAGCGATCCACGAGTACGCCCAAGAACACCCAGATGATGCCTGGAAACTGTCCTAAACATCTCTACTGCTCCCCTCTCCCGGAAACCTGGATTGAATCTGAGCGAGTTAGTTTGACCATATCAAGAAAAGCTCGGAGAGGCCGATGCCTCTCCGAGCTTCTATTCTACCTCCACGCTTGTGAGTTCTACTCTATCAGGCCATTCTCCCTGAGCCACTTTTCCGCCACATCCTTGGGAACCTGGTGCTCGGAATCAACCTGATAATTCAGGTCTGACATTGTGGCATCATCCAATTCAGCGGCAATCGGATTGAGCACTTCCGCAATTTCCGGGTATTTGTCCAGCACCTCCTGCCTCACAACCGGTGCTACGTTGTATGCGGGGAAGAAATGCTTGTCATCGGTCAAATTAACAAACCCGAAAGCCTTGATTCGGCCGTCGGTGGCAAAACCCATTGCAGCCTGCACTTCACCGTTCTTCAAGGCATCGTAGGTAATGCCGGAATCCATGGTAGCAACATCATCGAATTCAAAGCCATAGGTGTCATATACGCCTAACAGACCGTCATCCCTGATACTGAACTCATGGTTGGTGGCAAATACGATCTGCTCATGATCGGGCTTATTCAGGTATGCGGCCAAATCTGAGAGTGAGCTGATGCCCAGATCATCCGCTTTTTCCTGTTTCATCATGATTGTGTAGGTGTTATTCAAAGGTGCATAGTCCAGCCAAGCCAAGTCATTCGCTGCATCTTCCTCTTTCACCTTGTCATAGCATTCTTGGGAATCAGTAATCGGCGTATCATGCTTTAGATAGCTGATCCAGGCAGTTCCCGTGTACTCCCAGTAAAGGTCAATATCGCCTGAAGTGAGGGCACCGCGAACCACGTCACTGCCTTGCAGCCCTGTGTTGTCCTTTACCTCAAAACCCTTGTCCTCCAAAGCGAGCAGGGTCACCTGGCCAAGGATCAGCTGCTCCGTGAATTCCTTAGAGCCAACGGTAATTGGTCCTTTGGCTTCTGCCGTAGTTTCAGTCGTGGCTTCTGTCGTAGTCTCAGTCGTGGCTTCAGTCGTGGTTTCAGTCGTATCCGACTCCTGCCCTCCGCACCCATAACCGCTGATAGCCAGCAGAGCTACCAAGGTCAGCAGAGCAAATACCCTTGTCCTATTCACGAAGAACGCCTCCTTTTGACACAGTTCGTCGCCTCCATTGGGAAGACCGACTACCGCCTAACGCTATCATCTCTGCGCATAGATTTCCAAGTTGCCTAAAATGCGGTCCAAGAGGATTGCCAGCAAGGCACTTAGTATCCCTCCCGCAACCACAAGGGTATGTCTACTCACAGCCAGACCTGTGATAATCAGATCACCCAACCCTCCAGCGCCAATAAACGAGGCCAGGGTTGCAGCACCGACGGTGATTACTACGGACGTTCGTACTCCTGCCATAATCACCGGCAACGCTAGGGGTAGCTCCATGCGTAGAAGGATATGCCTGTTGTTCATCCCCATTCCTCTGGCGGCCTCAATGATGTCAGGCGATATGCTCTGAATCCCCGTGGAGGTATTGCGCATGATGGGAAGCAGTGCGTACAGCCACAGTGCGAATATCGCCGTATTGAAACCACGACCTAAGTAGATGAAGAACAAGGCCAAGACGGCCAGGCTGGGAACGGTTTGAGCGATGTTAACAACATTATCCACCAGCGGCGCACCCCTGCGGAAGAAGGGGCGGGTAATCAACACCCCCAGCGAAACTGAAACTACTATGGCGGCCAGAGAAGCGACCGCTACCATGAGAAGATGCTCCCGATAGGCCTGAAGGATAGTATCGTAATTCAGGATGCGTGCAGCCATCCTTCCTCCAGGACGGTTGACAAAATAGACAACGCATACGATGCTGAGGATACCGCTGACTGCCGCCCAGATGTAGTTCTGCCTAATCATGCTCTCTCACGGCCGAGAAAATATCTTCTATACTAATCACTCCCTGGGGCTTCTCCTGGTCATCCACCACAATTGCATATCCATCACCGGTACCAAGCATGATAGATAACGTATCGTTAAGTGTTTCATCCAAGCCCACCACATCCGATACATCCGAATAGAACTCCTTGACGCAATCTCCATTCTTGAGGAGCTCACTCTTTCCCACGACGCCTAGCAGCTTACCCTGTCCATCCACGACCACTGCAAAGTTAAGGGCGTCATTGTTCAAGAGCTCCACAGCCTTTTCCCGGCTGTCTTCTTCCCTAAGGGAAGACACGGACCTGAGTTCCGCTTCCTTCACCCTGACCAGATTCAGCCGCTTGATGGACCGGTTTCCACCCACCAGACTGGCCACAAATTCGTCAGCAGGCATGCTCAGCAGTTCATCGGGAGCCGCAAACTGCACTAGACGACCCTCGCGCATGACCGCAATGCGATTTCCCATCTTGATAGCCTCATCGATATCATGGGTGACAAAAACAATGGTCTTTTCCATCTGTTCCTGAACCCTCAGAAACTCATTTTGCAGCCGAGCGCGGGTGATGGGATCCACTGCGCCAAAGGGCTCATCCATCAGCATTATGGGAGGATTCGATGCCAAGGCCCTGGCCACCCCCACCCGCTGTCGCTGCCCCCCACTAAGTCCGGAAGGACGCCGTTTACCGTGCATCTCCGGATCCAATCCCATTAGTTCCAACATCTCGTCCACCCGCTGCTTGATCCTGTCCTTGGCCCACTTCTTCTCAACCAGCACAGTAGCCACGTTCTCGGCCACACTCATATGGGGAAAGAGGCCGATTTCCTGTATCACGTAGCCGATGCCCAGTCGCAGCTCAATGGGGTTCATCTCCCGATTGTCCACCCCATCGATAAGAATCTGACCAGAGGTAGGTTCGAAAAGGCGGTTGGTCATCTTCATGGTCGTTGTTTTTCCGCATCCTGAAGGTCCTACCAAGACACAGATATCTCCTTCTGGCACTTCCATGTTTAGATCATCAACAGCCAAACCATCACTGTTGGGGAACTGCTTATGGACATGTTCGTAACTTATTTTTATCAAATGCTTCCGTCCTTTCTAGCTTTGACGAACCCGGAGATATCTCTCCAGAACACCTAGTCCATAATCCGCAGTCATGGCCAATAGGGAGATCATTATTGCTCCAGCCAACACCATGTCGCGATATGAGCGGGAAATGCCCCGAAAGATAAGTTCCCCCAAACCGCCGGCGCCGATGACGGAAACAATGGCGCCAATACCTATAACCATCACGGTAGCAGTACGTACTCCGGCTAGGATCACCGGCATCGCCAAAGGAATCTTGATCTTCAAGAGAATGCGCCTCTCCGTCAATCCCATGCCGCGCGCTGCTTCAATAACACTAGGATCGCTCCCCGCAATGCCCGTATACGTATTCCTGACAATAGGCAGCAGCGAATACACTACTAATGCCACCAGCCCGTTAAGAAAGCCGGTTCCAAAGATAGGAATAAGCAACGCCAAAAGCGCAATGCTGGGAACAGTCATCATCACCTGCGTGAACGGCAAGATGATGTTGGCCAAAGGGGAGTAGTAGGAAGCAAGCAAACCGAGCGTGACGCCAACTACGATGGCGATAACAGTAGCAGCGGATACTATCCAAATGTGTTCCACGGCCAGTTGCTTAATTACGCCCTGCTGTTGAACGAAAAATCCCCACAGCGAGTCATCCACGTGCGAATACCCCCGTTAGCGTCCTGCTAGTCCTTATTACCGACCTGCCAACGCGCAAACAAACTATCAAGCCACAGGTCAAGAACCGGGTCGCTCTACACAGTCTCTCCATTCACCGTATCATTCACACTCCGCATGCCGCTACCCATCCAGCCTTGAATCCGGCAGATGCGGCGCCGGACGGGAGGCGGAAACACTGGATCACCTTTCCACTTTCGACGCACGTACAGATGCGAGACTCCACGTATCTCAAAGCCCAAGGAACTGTACAGACTCAATGCACGCTTGTTCTCTCCGGTGACCTCAAGCTCCAGAGTCTTGCATTTGCGTCTCGAGATCCCCAGGAGCACGGTCTCCAGAAGCTTCCTTCCCAAACCCTGACCCCTCACATCCGAAGCCAGGGAGAGGTCGGCAATATGGAAGTGCCGACCAGAGCGAGTTACGTAGCATGCGCCAACAACTTTCCCATCGCGGAGTAGAACCATGGAATCCCGTTCGGATAGCCTGCCCCGCTCACCCGCCAACAAACGTCCATACATGTCCCGACAGCCCTGAAGTGTAGGCTCAAGAACCAAGAGGCCGTCAACCGTGCCCCTGTACCAACGATAGGCGCACAGTCCTGGGTCTGCCACGGGGTTATCCGCCAGACATGCAATGGTGTATCCAACAGGGAGATCCCCACGCGGCGGGGCTGCCGCAAGCGGCAGCCCCGCCGACATCTTCATGCGACTGAAACCCACGAAACCCAGAGGGAGGAAGGCCCTATCTGCCTCTTCCTCCGTGAGGCGGGAAGGCGACCTCAGCCGCGCCTCATACAGCCTCCCCTGCTCAATCTCCAGCACAGCCTCCGCAAGATACCTTGCATTTCCCGCCGTATCCGCACCAGGAAGAAGGTGAAAGAAACGGATATCAAACGCCCCCCGCTTGACGGAGAAGACCGCTACCCCCACCAACGCATCTCCTGAGAAGAGTCCCACGGCATTCACGTGGCCTTCCGCTATCTCAGCAAGTGGATCCCAACTGCTTCCGGTCACTCTCACCTCCCCGCGCGAAAGCACGAACTGCACCCGGCTTGCCGCTCCAAGACCGAGGCTGGAGAACTTGGAAGCACTGCGCAATGACTCCCAATGGTCGCGAATCAGTGGAAGGAGTGCCTCACTCCCCGAGAGTATCGCTGTGTATATTCTCCCATCCACAGATCCGGCCTCTCCCTCAACGCGACTATCACATTCCATTGCGCCTGGTGAACCTTCATTGCAGCTTCTTCCTGCAAACCCTTCTCCCCAAACTCTCCAACTGTTTCCAGAATCTGCGTGTTTAGCGAGGGGTGGGTTGAGGGAAAAGCGAATGAAACCATCGAAAGGAGTGCACTTGAAACGCTGGGAATGCATGGTCTGCGGCTATGTTTACGACCCGGAGGATGGAGATCCAGAGCAGGACATCCCACCGGGAACGCCCTTTGAGGATCTTCCAGACGAATGGGAGTGCCCAGACTGCGGCGCAGCCAAAGATGAGTTTGAGGAAATGGAAGACTAGAGACTCCGGACAACAGAGTCTGGGGGTGGATAACGGATAACCGCCGAGCCTCCGCTGTCAGGCGCCTCCGGCCAAGAAATCCCCCAGCAGACCATATCCAGGATCCACAAAAAGACCCGTGGCCTCCGCTGCCTTCTCCGAAAAGGCCGGAGCCGTTGGTCCATACCTGCCTTCCCCCCACATCAGAAAAGGAACCGGGGCGGCAATGTGGGTCTTGATGGATATCGGAGTAGGATGGTCGGGGAGGGCCAGAAGAGATATGTCCTTCCCCTCCTGCAGTACGCGGGAGACCATGTGAAGGTCCACCGCCTGGATGGCCTCTATCTTGGACCGGACATCACCCGCGTGACCGGCCTCGTCCGGAGCCTCCACATGCACAAATACTACTGATCCCTCCTCAGCGGCATCCAAAGCTCCGTTAATTTGACCTGAGAAATCATTGTCCGACCCATCGGTAACCCCACGTATATCCAGCACCTCCACAGACATCTGGTTCGCCAATCCCCTCAGGAGATGGACTCCGGAAGTGAGAAGCCCATGACGTCCGTAGACTTCCTGAAAGGGGGGCATTGACTCGACCCGCAATCCCGGCCAGAATATCCACAGCTGGTTGGCCGGCAGCTCCCCTCTCATCTCACGCTCCACGTTGATCGGATGGGAGGATAGAATCTCCCGGGACCGATCCATGAGTCCGCGGAGCAACTCTGCCTCCTTGCCCTTGGGCAGGTAGGGAGCTACCGGACGATCCGCAAGGTCATGAGCAGGGGTGCATTGAGTATCCATCAATCCCACTCCCTGGCGGACGGTGACTACGCTTCTGAAACCCACTCCGTGATGAAACCGAACCCTGCTATCCTCCAGATCCTCCCGCACTACGGCCATGAGAGCGGCGGCCTCTCCCGAGCCGATATTGCCCGCTGCATAGCTGCGCATAACCCCGTCCTCGACGTTGACCAGGTTGCAGCGGAGCGCTGCTTCCTCCGGCTCGAGTTCTATGCCCATGGCCAACGCTTCAATGGGACCACGCCCCGCATAGTGGTGGGCGGGATCACAACCCATCACGCTCATGCAGGCGATAGCACTGGACGGCTCCATGCCCTCCGGAACGGTGCGCACCATGCCCACCTTTCCTTCTCGGGCCGCCCTGTCAAGGTATGGGGTATTCGCCGCCTCCAGCGCGGTATGCCCGTCCAGTTCTTCAAGGGGCAGGTCTGCCGCCCCGTCTATTATGAGCACTACATAGCGCACGCTTATCTTCAGCGTCCTTGGCTAACCGAAGTAGCGCTCGCCGATCTCCCTGAATATCGGCAAAGCGCCCTCAACCGTCTGCCTGGATACGCAATAGGAGATTCGTACGTGCCCTGGACCCATGAACCCGCTACCGGGAACAACAAGAACCAACCTGTCCTGAAGTTCCCGCGCAAACGCTGCATCATCCTGAATGGGCGATTTCGGGAACAGGTAGAAAGCTCCCTCCGGTTCAGGAACGGAGAATCCGGCCTCGGTCAGGGTTCCATACAAGAGATCCCTGTTTTCCTCATAAGGGGAAATATCTACCGAGACGCCCTGGAGGCGCGCCACAGCGCGCTGCATAAGAGCCGGCGCGTTGACGAAGCCCAGGATGCGGTTGGCCAGGATCAAGGCGCCCATCAGTTTGTCAATCCCGTCCACTCCAGGATGTGCTGCAACGTAGCCAATACGCTCCCCAGCCAGTGAAAGATCTTTGGAGTAGCTGGAGACCACCAGCGTGTTGGAGTAGAAAGCCATGACCGGCGGCACCTCCACCCCACCGTAGACGATCTTCCGGTAGGGCTCATCAGAAATCAGGTATATTGTGCGACCGATCTCCTTCTGTTTCGCTTCCAACATCACACCCAGCGAACGCAGCGTCTCTGCCCCATAGACCCTGCCTGTTGGATTATTGGGAGAGTTGATCAAGACCGCTCTGGTCTTTGGAGTAACGGTCGCTTCGATGGCCTCCACATCCAGGTCAAAGTCCTCCGTAGTCTCAGCATGACGCAGTACTCCACCATGATTATCCGCATAGAATCCGTACTCAACGAAGTGAGGGGTGGGTACCACAACCTCATCTTGGGGGTCAAGAATGGCCTTCAAGACTACATTCAGACCACCACCGGCACCGCAGGTCATGACCAAGTGATCCCCCGCCACCGGAGTATCCTGCTCCTGGGCAACGGTCCGCGCAACCGCCTCCCGAGTCTCCTGGTATCCGGCGTTGGGCATGTAGCCGTGGACACCGGCGGTGCGATCCGCCACCAGCTCCTGGACGACCTGCTGGAACTGCACTGGTGGCTCCAATTTCGGGTTGCCCAAACTGAAATCAAACACCTTGCCAGAACCGTGCTCCGCCTTCAGGCGCGCACCGTTCTCAAACATCTTCCTGATCCAAGACGACCTGTCCATAAACTCATGCATCTTGCCTGCTACGGGCACTTCTTCCTCCCCTCGGTTCCTCTGCGAATGTCCGCTCCACACTATCTGAAGAATAGTTCTCTACTCTAGCAGGAGAGATGAACCGCCGCCACATTCCAGCTGTTATAATCCTTTCTGTCCCGCTGTCTACGGCCACCTGACTCCCGCGCGGAGCATGGGTGAAAGGAGATGTGGAGGCTGCATGATGGGGAGAAGATCAAGAGATATTCCTGAACAGGCAGATGAGCTTGAAGCAGAAAGCGCTCCTGCTTCCCCTGACAACCGGGGGACCACGGGAGATGCTATTGGTGAGGAGGTACCTATACCTCTACAGCTCATTCGCAATCTGACAGCCAATGGCCAGGAGGCCCAGTCCATTATTGGTCAGCTGGCAGAGCAAGTTGAGAACATTGTCAAACGGTTGGAGGCGGCGGAACAGGCCGGGGCCCGCTGGGAAGAGAGAGCACGGGCACTGGAGAGAGAACTGGACAATGCTAAGGACCGCCTGCGCCGGACAGAGGACTTGCTGGCCCAAGGCACCTTCAGACCTGCATCGGAAACCGCGGCCGTGGAGTCAACTGCAGCAGGCGGAGAAACCGCCGCAGACAGCGCTCCTCACGTGGAGGCTGATCTCAGCGGAACCATGGCTGCACAGCAGGTGGAAACCGCACAGACCCTCTTCAATGCCGGACCCTTCCACCAGAAGATGGCCAGCATAGGCAGGAGCCTGGGGAAACCCGCCGTCACTTTGGCACCCCTGCGTGGCTCAAGCAACAGACTGCTGCTCACGATAGTATGGGATATCGTCTGGTACAAGTTCTTGCTGGACACCAAGGAAGAAGCTCCGGTTCAAGAACGCCTTGTCCTGCTGGCGGAAGGAACGGAGCCGGAAGATCTATCTCCGGCGCTCCTGGTGGGTAACGCCCAGCTTGATGCAGAAGGACGCTTGGACGCTTCAGAAGTGGAGTTCTCGCTGACCCAGGTTGATGCCGAACTACTTGAAGAATCCTCTGACCAGGAGTTGGAAGACGCAACCGAGGAACTGTGGGAGCAGAAGAGCGCACCTGAATTTCGCTGGGAGGACTAGCAACCGAGGAGGAGGCGGCAATTGTATACAGTTCCACCTGAAGTATTCGAGGTCGCGAGAGCACTGGGAGAACAGACTCGTTTCGAGATATTCTGCTTCATCTCGGAGGCCGATCAGCCGGTGTCCGTTCAGGATCTAGTGGATGAGTTCTCCATGCACCACTCCGCCATACGTTCTCACCTTGCCAAGCTTGAGGATGCCGGCCTTCTCAAGCGGGACAGAGAGCATGAAGAGGGCACGGCCGGCCGGCCGCGGCTCATGTTCACACCGTCTCAAGAAGAACACTCTGTGAGCATCCCTCCCCGTCAATACCGCCTGCTCGCCGACCTCGCCCTGCAGTACGGATTGTCCCGCAGCGCTGGGTGGAAGGAAGTGGAAGAATTCGGAACAGCCTGGGGTAAGGACTACGCACGCCAGTTGAGCGGGAAATCAGAGAACCCACTACTCGCAGGGGAAGCCCTGGAGCTGTTGGTCAACAATCTACCCCTATTCGATGACTTCATGGCTTCGGCCGATGCACCAGGAAGCCGATACGCCCTGTCGGGAACCAACTGCCCGTTCGCAGAACTGGCCGAACACTACGATCCACTGGTATGCACTCTGCATCAGAACGCCATCCGCGGTGCTCTGGAAGAACTGACCGGCCAGACGCTTGACTGGACTCGGGTCTCGCGCATGGTAGATGGGGACGCGGCCTGCGTCATACGCGCAGAGGATCCATCTATTCCCACGCAACCAGCAAAGGCCTGTGACACCGGAGACACCGCTTGGCTTCCCGCCGCGCCTGTGCATCCGTAAACCCCATCTCGGTCGCAGAGAAATCTCTCCGCCTAACGTCAGGAGCCAAGCAGAGCATCTCCTCGCGCCGCCCATAGTCCAGACCATCGCCCAGCACAGGATAGCGGCTTTCTTGAGCTCCAAGACAGACGGACAACCGCCGAACCCTGTCCTCCATGTGTTCCTTGACCTCCCCACCACCCAGATATGCCTCCATGTAGCTGGCCACAGTCTTGCCCGCTCTGATGGCCTCTATGACCGAGGCGCCACCGGTTAGCGCATCTCCTCCCAGGAATACCCCGGACTTGGCGGTCATGAAGGTGTGGGGGTCCACATCGATGTATCCCCACTTATTGAGTTGGAGATCCGGATCCTCAACAAAGGGCTGAAACTGCGGAGACTGACCCACAGCCGCTATCACCGTGTCCGCCTCCAGGGCGTAAGGGTCACAGTCGGCCGCAATAGGTCTGCGGCGCCCGCTCTCGTCAGGGGCACCCAATTCCATGGGCTGACAGACAAGAGTTTCCGTACAGACGTCACCGTCACACCGAACTGGAGACAAGAGTAACTCGAACTCAACACCCTCCTCCCGAGCCTCCTCTATCTCCCAGTCGTTCGCCGGCATCTGCTCCTCCGCCCGACGATACACGATCTTGACGTCAGACGAGCCCAGGCGCACCGCAGTGCGGGCCGCATCAATGGCAGAATTGCCTCCTCCCACGACTCTGACCTTGTCGCCGATGGCCACATCCTTGCCGAGAGCCACGGCTCGCAGAAAATCAATGGCATCCATGCACCCCGCCAACTCCTCGCCGGGAATGCCCATCTCCTTTCCCTCATGAGCCCCCACAGCGATGAAGGTGCCCCCAAAGCCCAGTGAGGCAAGCTCAGAGAAAGCCACAACGCGGCCTACCGGCTCCTCATACCGGATCTCCACCCCTTCTCGCTCTATCATCCGCACTTCCTCAAGGAGGACCTTCTTGGGCAGCCGGTACTCCGGTATCCCCACATACAGCATCCCCCCCGGAACGGGGAGAGACTCAAATATCACCGGACGAAACCCTCTCCGGGCCAAGTAGTAGCCGGCGGAAAGGCCGGCAGGACCCGCTCCGATCACCGCAACCCGCTGACCATCACTGGAGGGGCGGCGGCCGGGGAGTCCCCCGGCCGCCGCCGTCTCCGTCGCTTCATCCGGCGCCCAGGCCAATGGACCTGCAGCGGCAGTCCTTGTTCCCCCTCGCGACGGCTCCACTATCCCCCGAGCCCGATCTGAAGACCACCGTTTGAGATAGTTGATGGCAATTGGCTCATTCACCTCGGCTAGAGTGCAGTTTGCCTCACAGGGGCGGTGGCAGGTTCGTCCGATCACCGCGGGAAGAGGATTGTCCTCCTCAACCATGATTGTGGCCAGATGCGGATGCTCTTCACCTGTCTGAAAGATATATGACGGACAATCTACCCCAGAGGGGCAGGTTGAACGGCAGGGCGCGGTCACCCATCCTGTGGTCTCAGGCTGCTCACACGTCAACCCTGACATATGTTCCACAAGATGCTCTTCCGCCGAATCCAGCAGGGCTAGGATGGGATCCTGCAGAGTATCCGCTATCCCGCACCAAGCGGCCGCATCCGCGTTCAGGACAAGCTCCCTCATGCGCTCCAGGTCACCTTCCTCCCCCCGACCCTCCTTGAGTCGAAGAAAGATACGACGCAGGATATCTGTTCCGATCCTGCAGGGACCACACCGTCCGCACGACTCTTCCTGAACAAGATCAAGGTAGCTGAGAGCCAAGTGCACCGGACAGACATCACTGTCTCGCACTACCCCCCGCCAAGAAACGACCGCCTTGATTTCCGGGAACCGTTCACGCAGGGTTGATACCACCTCATCAGCTCCCGGACCACCAAAACGATCACTAAGGTCGACAACCGTATCCGTTCCCGCGACGGAAGACAGCCGGCCTCCACTTTCCTCAGGTCTGGAGTCACTCACCCTTGTCTCCTCCTCTACCAATGCCAATATTCGACAGCGCAACTCCGGAAGCCAGCGCCACCAAACCGCCCAGCAACGCGAAGAAAGACCCAATGAAGCGTAGGTTATCAGAGCCGAAAATGGGGTTCTCCGGATGAAATGCCCCGGGAGTGATCGCTATCAAAAAGACCATCACCCCTGCTCCGATCAAAGCTCCTATGGCCGTCCACGCTTCACGCTCAACAAACAAACCTATGGCCCACACAACAAGCAGCGTAGAAACAATGTAGACCGACATGTGCAACTTCGGTTCCCTCCACAAGACTCCACCCCACGTCATGTACATCACAGGGAAACTCAAGCCCAAGGATATCACCCAGAATACTACAGCCAGACTGAGGAAGCGCCTTGTCCTGTATCCACCACCACCATTCTCCTCCCCATCCCGCCCTCTCAAAGAACGAACCAGAAAAACGAAACCGCCAATCGACGCAATTATGGTCATCACCAGACCCGTCCAGGTGATGGCTCCGTGAAGGAAGACCAAGCGCGTGCTGGTGCCCAGGATCTTCTCAGCCGGCACCACGGCGAGACCCGCTGCCACCGCAGCGATGCCCACCACGATCAAAGCGGCCGACACCCAATTGGGAGGGCCAAGAGGGGTGGCATCCATCGCGGCCACGTGATTGGTGGAGTCAGACATGCGAATAGGCTAACCTGAAGTAGATACAACGACAAGGCAGAGGCCGGAGCGGTGCGGATGTTTCTGTGACCGCGCTGTGTCGATACAATGAGATACAAACGCGTAGCCCAACATGTGAAGGAGGAGATTTGAAACGACTCTGGGCCCCTTGGAGAATGGAATACATCAAATCAGAGAAGCCGGAGGACTGCATATTCTGCCGGAAGCTCGGGGAAGAGGATGACTGTGGCAACCATGTGTTGTGGCGAGGGTCATCCGCATTCGTGCTCCTGAATACTTACCCTTATAACAACGGTCACTTGATGATCGCTCCCCATGCTCACGTTGCTGAACTAGAACACCTCCCTCCCGAGACCACCGCGGAGATCATGAGCCTGGCTCAAGACGCTGTGAGAGCGCTAAAGCAGGCATTCAATGCGGAGGGAGTCAATCTGGGACTCAATCTGGGGGAGGCGGCGGGAGCCGGTATTAAGGACCATCTGCACATGCATCTGGTACCGCGTTGGAGAGGAGACACCAACTACATGCCCGTGGTGGCAGACGTGCGGGTGATCCCACAGTCTTTGGAGGATGCACAAGCCCGACTTTCCGCGACGTTCACTCGTCTGCGGACCTGAGGATCCCGCGTGGTTCTCACGGATGGTGCGCACGGATGGTGCTCACGGGGTGGTGCATCGTGAAGACCGCCCGCCTCCCCGGGTTGACCACCTGAGTCGCTACATAGACTTCACCCTCAGGGTCCGCAACCGATTAAGAGCCGCCGCCACCTCCAGAGACCGCACCATGGCAAAATCCCCAGGGTGCCGCCCCTTCGGCCCTCCATATGGAGCCAGGATATCCAATCCCTCCGCCTCCACTCGGGCCGTCAGGGCGGCCGCCGCTTCCGGCAGCGAATCCTCTTCCAGGTATCCGTCGTCGCGCAGATGGACCAACATCTCCCCCACCGCCCGCAGCTGACTTGCGTCCACCAGCTGCTCAAGAGAGCCCAACTCCAACTCCTCTCCGCCGAACTGCATCCGCTCCATCCCCCGTAGCTTGATCTTCCGCCTGCGGCCGCGGTAGGGATCTATGGACGTGGGGACCACACTCCGGCCCTCCGGTCGATGAACGGGTCGGAAGAAGTCATTTTCCCCGGCCTCGGATTCCCGGATCCCTGCACTTCGCACGATATCCCTGGAACGGTTGGTCATCTCGTACGGCCGGTATGTGTCCATCACAATCACCACATCGGCAACCCGAAGATACTCACCAGATCCACCCATGACCACGATCGTGGACACATGTTGCTCGGCAAGATACCTCACCTGGTCTATAAAAGGAGTGATGGGCTCCCGATCTCTGGGAACCAAGCGCCGCATGGTTTCGTCTCGGACCATGAAGTTCGTGGCAGAAGTATCTTCATCAATGAGGAGGACCTCCGTGCCTATCTCCAAAGCCTCCATGATGTTCGCCGCCTGAGAGGTGGATCCAGACGCGTTCGGAGTGCTGAAACTGTGGGTGTCTTTGCCAAAAGGAAGACGGTCGATGAACGGGCTGATATCCACACCCGTCACCGACCTACCGTCCTCCGCCCGGATCTTCACAGCGTCCTCAACCGTGACCACCTGCTCCCGGCCATCCCCAGGGATATGGTTATACACTCCCCGCTCCAGCGCGCGCAGGAGTGTGCTCTTGCCATGGAAACCACCGCCTGCTATGACCGTGACGCCGGCAGGAATCCCCATCCCCCGTAGACTCCCTGCATGCGGGGCATCCAGGGTGACCAACATGCTCTCAGGGGACTCAAAAGGAACCACCAGCGTCTCACCCTCACTCAGAGGCCGGTCTGAGACCCCAGAAGCGCGAGGCAAGACGGAACCTTGGCCCACAAACGCCACCAAGCCCTCTTGTCTGAGCTGAGAACGCAACGCAACTTGATCCTCCGAAACGTGCAAATGGCGCCATAGGGCGACCTGATCCTGCACCTCCCAGAGAAGACACCGCGCCACCTCTGGGAGATCCTCAAGGAGAAGTCTGCGCGCCTCTCCTCCCTTGATGCGCCTACCCTTAGCGGGGAGGTCGGCCGCCAGCCGGAACTCAGCAAAGTCTCCGTTCACCATACAGGAGGTCCGGGGCAGGACTTCCTGTCCGCCCACATCCACGCGCACGCCGCTCCTTCCAGCCATCCGGTCCGCCACCCGCGTTAGATAGTCTTCCAAAGCCACGCGGCGTGCGCGATTCTCCGTAGTTTCGGTGGGGATTGCAGAATCTTTCCTGGAGATGCGGAGTCGCATGCGGCTGGGAGCGGCGTAGGGGTCACCCTGCACATGGTCCATGAACAGAATGCAGGAGATCTTCGCAGTAGATGTCTCAAGGGGCAGCTCCCACCCCCCACCAAGATCCTTGTATGCTTTATAGCCCTTGCCATCTAGCCTCTTTAATTCCGCGGCGAGATCCAGATGGCCACCACGCACTCCGTCTGGACGGCTCCAAGCCATGAGACTCTCCCTCCCTTCTTATTCTCATCCGTCAATACGCGTGGGATTACCAACAACAGGCAGACTGACGGATTAGTCTCTTGACCCCTCCAGGCGGAGGATCTCAGCAAGCGCTGCCCGACCCACTTCCAACTGCTCAGAGGTCGGTTGCTCCGTGGTGAAATAGTGTTGGAGACAGTAGCCGGGGCGCGAGAGCAAACGGGCCAGAGCCGAGCCGGGATTGCGGGTCATCCATTGGAAGATCTCCACTGCGGAACCGATACTCAGCACCCCTACAGTCAAGGTGAATACCGGGGAAGGCCGCCTCGTAATGGAACGCATGATCACATTGCCCAGCACACTGGTCGCCAGCATAGGCCCCAGCAGATTCGAACCACACCTATCATGTTCGCGCGTCGCCTGAGCCGGACCCGATTCAGTCAAGTCTCCATCCCCGCTCAGGCTAACCTCGTACTCACCGATACTCACGTGCTCAGCGCCATGGTACCGGGCAAGCGGAGAATGCCTGAGAGCGATCATGGCCGGGACCAGCATCAGGACGGCGATTCCCATCTCCTGTTTGACCACCGAGCCCGACTCCCGCCTGCGCAATCCTACAGCAGCGAGTGTAGACGCAACCATGGCAGCCACCACCGTGGGTACCTCTGTGGGCAGAACCGCTCCTCCCAAGCGGGATCTCACGTCCGGCAGGATGGCCATGGCCTCGGCCAGACGGGCAAGCCCCCGCACAAGCGGTACCTGAGTCAACCGGCCTTGGCTGAAACTGATTTTCTTCCGATCAGAGAACACCTCCAGCCGCCCGTCTTCTTCACGTCTCACTGCCGCCGCCCAGTAGTTCGGAGAGTGGAGCATGACTCCGTTCTGTAGGGCCATCCCGCCCAAGCGGAGTTCCTCGCCGCTCTCAGCCTCCGCAACGGGACCATCGAATGAATCTCTTGCGAATATGAAACCAGAATTGAGCATGACCACTACCCGAGGTAGAGAACAGGGCAACCGCACATCACAAGAGACTACCACAGGACCCAAATGCGCGCGGTAGGGGTGACACAATCCCCGAGCGGCGACTCCATCCCACCCACCGCACTACAGCCGTCCCCCGGTGCTACCAACAACATCTTCTCCGCCCTCGGCTCTCATTGGCTCCCCACCACCGGCACTCCCCCGCATACGGTAAGGCAGGTAGACCAAGGTCCCCAGAACCGCCCCCGCCAAGCCAATCACCCAGAAGACATTGGTGATGCCGATGTACTCACCCAATATCCCACCTCCCAAGAGGCCCAGAGTCATGGACGTCTGCCCAAAGCCTGCGCGGATGGCTATCATGCGCCCTTTGTCGGGCCGCTCCTCTATTTCCTGGTAGAGAGTCATGGAGCCTACTATCAGGCCGACGTTGGCAACAGCACCCAATGTGAGAAAGGCCACGGCCAGCCAGAAACTCCCACTTAACCCCACAGCCACCATGCAGGCGGCCATGGCTATCGATGACCAGTAGACGTAGCTGTTTCTGTCCCCACGAAAATTCATGCGGCCTGCAATCAGGCCTCCTGCAATCCATCCCCCTGAAGTCAAGACCTCCATGAGGGCAAAGCCCTGCGGACCCTTTTCAAACACCTCCAGAGCAAGCCCATAGGCATTGGGTGTTCCCATCATCAGAAAGGGAAAGGGAAGGACAGCGAGCAACAAGTTAGTGCGCAGCCGTACTGAACACCAGATGCGAGCCAGGGTACGCGGGGATTCTCTCAACAGATCTGACAGTTTCCGAGCTTTCTCTCCGCCTGTAACCACTCTCGGCAGCCCCAGCAACAGCAAGGCTGAAATCCCGTACGTGGCAGCGTCTATGGTGAAGGTAGTAAAATACCCAAGGGAGGCCACCAGCGCACCCCCTACCAGATAGCCACCAATCTCTGCACCTTCCCGGGACACGCTCAGATGTGAATTGGCCCTCACCAGCATGTTCCGTGCGACTATCTGCCCAACCAATCGCACCTGGCTGGGATTAAACAGGGCAGAGAAGACCCCAATCACACCTGCTACAACGTAAATCAACGCTACCGACTGTGTGGCTGCCAGAGGCATTGCCAGGACTAAGAGAGCCCGGGCGATGTCTGAGAGAACCATCAGCCGCCGACCTTCGTACCGGTCCAGCAAGGCTCCCCCGACGAAGCTCATCACCATCAGAGGAGCTGTTGACGCCGCGAGAACCCCTCCCATATGCAGTACCGAACCGCTGATGTCAAACACCATGACGGCCAGGGCCACTGTGGAGATGGAGGTACCTAAGCTGGAAAGGGCCTGGGCGCCCAGGATGCGGTGGAGTGGGCGAATAACCAGCATCCCCAACTCTCAGATAATATTCTGACGCAGACGGACCTTCTGGAACTGCACGTGGAAGTCGATATCCCGGGCGTGACGGTAGTCTTCACTCCCATTCTCAAGCAATCCCACGAAGGACGCCACTACTCTGGGATCAAACTGGCCTCCGCACTGGCTCAATAGCTCACTCATCGCCTCCTCCGGCGTGCGAGCGGGACTATACGGGCGGTCGGAAATCATGGCAGAATATGCGTCCGCCGTTCCTACTATCCGACTTACCAGGGGAATCTCTTCTCCAACCAACCCATGTGGATATCCCCGACCATCGTAGCGCTCATGATGGTGGAGGATGACTTCCCCCAATCTCTCAAACTCGCTCATGTTACTGAGAATCTTGTGCCCAGCCGTGGCGTGAGCACGAACCCGCTCCCACTCCTGATCTTTCAGAGGTTCCGAGTTATTCAAGATATGATCGGGAACACTGATCTTGCCCAGGTCATGCAGCAGACCCGCCAACTGAGTCAACCCCAAACTGCTTTCGTCCAACCCCATCTCCGTCGCTATCTCGTGCGAATACAGGGCGACGGCGGCCGAGTGCTGCGCCGTATAGTTGTCCTTGAGGTCCAGGGCGGTAATCATACTGGCCGCCATCTCCAGGGAGAAGGTCTCCAACCTGCCGGTGAGATCACGCTGTTCAGCAAAAGCGCGGAAAGCGTATATCAGGCCCGCAACCGGCAGAAGGAACAAGCCGAACACCCAGGGTCCCGATGTCACGAAGCTGTACATTAGAACCAGGCTGAGGAGGAGGAAGAAAGCGTGATAGGGAAGGGAGGGTCTGAAAACTACGTTGAAGAAAGCAACCGGACCCATGCCACGCCGCACCCGGGCGATGGGTACCTGCAACGCCCAACTCACTAACTGGTAGATCACTGCCGCACCCAACCCGCCGACTACGACACCAAGGGCGTTGGCTCCGATTTCACTCATGGCCACCCAGTAGACCGTTCCAGTAGCCGCGCCTGTGAGCATGAAAGAACTGGCGTGAGCTATCGTCTGTTCAGCCCTTCCCGGTTTGTAACGCACCAGAAAGGAAGCACCCGCAACCGTTGCGCCACCCAATGGCCCTAAGATGGCAGCTGCAAGGAAGTCAGCCAGGAACCCTGCAGACATCTCAACACCGGATCCCAAAGATACACGGTACCTATCAGCAAGGATTCCCAGCGCTGTGAAGAAAAGTACCCCGGCGGCAGAGAAACGGGGGAGCACACTCCAATTCATCTGCATCCAGACCAGTCCTACAAGCGCAGATATGGAGGACAAACCTATGGCCCAGACGTAGGCGCGAAGCCAGTGAGAATCACTCAGAACCTTACCTCGCTGCTGCGTAGCCGCCGGGGTACGTGTGGCGTCGTTCATACTCGCCCCTGATCCCCCGCTCAAGGCAACACCTTGATAGCAAGCATCCAATGCTTGCTATGGTGCCGCAATCTCAACTCGCTTCTGCACGCGCGCAACGCATCTACCAGATCGTATTCCTCATACCCATCTCCTTTCCGCCTGCGCAAAAGCAGGGGCGGTGGTGGGCCAGGTTGTGGCCCTACGCAGACTGAAGTAGCTCTCCATTCTCCTAACGGTGGATTAACGGTGACTTGCATGTCCACCGGCTCCACCTCCTTGACCTGTTGAACGTCCACTTGCCTGAGCACACGGGCCCATCCCCTGTTGTGCTCCGCGGAGTACAATCCCTTAGAGGTCAAGGTATCTCCGCACCCTACAACCCATTATTCTTGATGGTCGACCCTGATTCCTTCTAGCACATGCGAATTGTCTATCTTCTGTTCCCAGCCACCCCAGTCCGGAACCCAGCCTATTCGCGCAACAATACTCACCTGCGAATGGCACACGTTGCCCATGGCGCGTGCATGCAAATGGCTGAGGGGGAGAACCAAATCCAAGACTCTCATGATCAGGGAGCTCCATCTGACGGCAACGCACGGCAGGAGATTATCGACAATCTCGATTTCTACCATACTATCGTTGAATACATCCAGGACGGAGTGTACTTCGTAGACACTGACAGGAAGATTCTTTTCTGGAATACCGGAGCCGAAAACCTCACTGGATACGATAAGACCGCGACCACTGGCTTCTATTGCTTTGATAACCTCCTGAGGCACGTTGACGATTCCGGCGAAGAACTCTGCCACGATGGTTGCCCACTTCAAGCCACCATGCAAGATGGTGTGCCCCGTCAAGCTCGAGTCTATTTGCACCACCGCCAAGGACACAGAGTGCCGGTACAAGTGAAGACGGCAGCCACCCGCAACGGCGCCGGAGAGATCGTGGGAGGGGTTGAGGTCTTCTCGGACGACTCCCGGTACCAGATGCAACGGCATCGCATGACAGCGCTTGAGAAGATGGTCCACATGGACCAGTTGACCGAGCTGGCCAATCGCCGTCTGGGCCACATCACCCTGGGTCAACGGATGGACGAATACACCCGCTATGGGTGGTCGTTCGGCTTGATACTGGCCGACATGGTGTGCCGTTGGGGCGGGGAGGAGTTCCTCATAATAGCCGGCAATACCGGCGAGGAGGAAATAGCATCCTTAGCCGAGCGTTGCCACTCCCTGGTGGCCAGCTCCACCTTTGAAGAAGCAGGTCAGGAACTCTCCTTAACTATCTCCGCAGGCGCAACTGTGTTCCGTGAGGGCGATGACGACGCCCAGTCGGCCCTGGACCGCGCGGACAGGTTCATGTACCAGTGCAAGAGAGAGGGCAAGAACTGTGCAGCCAGCGGATAGGGCGGAGAAACAGATTCCCAACCGAACCCGGTTGGCTTACCGTGACCCGGCTAGCTCCCTTTCACTGTGGAGAGCACTCCACCATTTACTCCTATCACTACCTCCTCGATAGACACGTCTAGGCCCGCCGCTTCCGCCGCCCGAAAGACGATCTCCTTCAGACCGTAGCAACACGGAACCTCCATGTGGACCATCATCACTGACGCCGGCTTCGCCGTAGCCAGAAGCTCCGTGAGCCTCTCCAGATGAGCCTGAGCATCGTCCAGCTTGGGACAGAACATCACCACCCGTCGCCCTTCCAGAAACTCCTCCTGGAAACGACGGTAGGCCACAGGGACACAGTCCGCCGTGATGAGCAGGTTGGCGCCCCGATACACCGGGGCCATAGGGTTGGCCAATCCCAGCTGCACGGGCCAATGCTCCAACAGGCTCTCTCCCCCGCGCTCATCCAAGCCTCGCGACTCGCCGGTTCCCGCCGTCTCCGTGGAGGCGGTCTCCCCAGTGCGCAGATCTCTCACAGCGGAACCCGGGCAACCCAGAGAGACCAGTGCTTCCGCTGTCTTGGCGCCCTCAGTCCTCGCGCCTGATTCCAGCCGCAACTCCTCCAGACGCTTCTCAACGGCACCTTCATCGAACTCCGGAGCGGGGCGCTCCTCCAGGAGGAGCGCCCCTTCAGGACATTCTCCCAGGCAGGCGCCGAGTCCGTCACATAGGACTTCGGAAACCACTCGCACCTTCCCGTTGACGATCTCCAGTGCACCTTCCGCACAAGCAGGCACACACTCTCCGCATCCCGTGCACAACTCCTCATCGATCCTGATGATTGGCCGGCCGGCCATCGCAATACCTCCGTCCGTAGTAACTGCTGAACAATGGCCGGCATCACACTCCACCCACCCATGACCGACCCTACAACTCCCATTCCCACTTGTTTCGGAGTTTACACTACCGTTATAGTATTTACCATGGTTCACAACCCCTCACAGATTGCCACTGCTCACAGCACGGTGGTATTCTCAAGAAGACATGGCGCTACGCGAGCGGAGGTGCAGACATGGCACTCACAGGCAGGCAGAAGATGCTTCTGCATCTGGCAGTCCAACACTATGACAACAATGTCAACGCCGCCTACCTGGACCCGCTCTCCCTTGAACAGCAGCTTCTGAGCGACT
>Ga0209584_10000078_pt1 | contig 23510 bp, 24 predicted proteins | sample NGEPerD_FD_184507 | JGI IMG/M metagenome (GOLD analysis project Ga0209584, IMG submission 184507) | Arctic peat soil microbial communities from the Barrow Environmental Observatory site, Barrow, Alaska, USA - NGEE PermafrostAB12-D... | ecosystem: Environmental > Terrestrial > Soil > Wetlands >...
CCCCCAGGCCCCCCGCCGGACCACATCCCAAAATCCGCGCACCACACCCGCACCGGCATTGCAGTCACGTGCTGCCCCTTTACCACCGGAGTCCGAATGGCCCGATATACACGAAGCGTTGCGGAGCATAACACGGTGTAATGGCATTGGGGCGGCGCGCAGGGATTGCCAATGAATGGCGAGATCGTGACAACGGACAAACGTGATCAATCGAGTATTTCGTGTTATTAATCTCGTTTCGGGTAATTCAACCAGCGCTATCAGGCGCAGTCCGAACCCGAAACACGGACACTGCCGGGGCGGCGCGTCCGGTAACGGCATCACCCCGGCCGTCCAGCGGCTCCAGCCCGAATGGTGGGCAGCCTTGCCGAAGGCGCCGGCGGGGGCCGCTACGCTCGGCTCGGCCAGACGGTCCCGGGCGCCAACACCTCCCGACATCAGACCGCCCGACATCAGACCGCTGCCGGACGCGGCTGCCGGTTCGACCGTTCACGGGCGTCATCCGCGGAAGGAGAGCACCAAGGTGTCCACCGCCGCGCGACGATCTCCCACACCGCCCGGCAGGCCGCTGCCCCGGAGAATTCTGCCCCGGTTGGACCGGCGGGAGGTTGTCGCCGTCTTTGCCGGTGGTGCCGTGGGCACGCTCCTGCGGGCAGCCCTGTCGCAGGCATTTCCGCATTCACCGACCAGCTGGCCGTGGCCGACCTTCGTGGTGAATGTGATCGCGGCCGTCCTGCTGGGATATTTCGTGACCAGACTGCAGGAGCGACTTCCGATTTCCAGTTATCGCCGGCCACTGCTGGGGACCGGCTTGTGCGGGGGACTATCGACGTTCTCCACCATGCAGGTCGAAATTCTCGAGATGATCGACGCCGGCGCCTACGCATTGGCGCTGGGATATGCGGCAGCCAGCGTCGGCGCCGGTTACCTGGCCGTCCACTTTGCAACGGCCGCAGTGCGCCGGGTGCGGTTGACACGATGAACGCGGTGGTGTGGGCCGGCGTGGTCCTGATCGGTGGTTGCGGCTCGGTCCTCCGCTTTGTGGTGGACGGCGCGGTGGCGTCCCGGCTGGGGAAGGGCTTCCCATTCGGGACGCTGGTGGTGAACGTGAGCGGCGCCATGATCCTGGGGCTGATCACCGGCCTGGCGCTGAGCGGCAGTGAGGCCCTGCTCGCCGGGACGGCCGCAGTAGGGTCGTACACGACGTTTTCCACCTGGATGCTGGAAACGCAGCGGCTGGCCGAGGAACGCCAGAACCGTTCGGCAGCACTGAACGTTGTCGTCAGCCTGGTGCTCGGAGTGGCCGCCGCCGCGCTCGGCCGGCTGATCGGGGCCCACCTGTGAACGATGACTGTCTCAAGCTGACGGTCTACTTCGGCGAACGCAAGCGGGTCGGGAGCCGATTCGTCGCCGACGCCTTGCTCGATCTGTACGGGCGGCATCACATCGCCACCAGCGTGCTGCTCCGCGGTGTCGAGGGCTTCGGGCTCCGGCATCACCTGCGCACCGACAGCTCGCTGAGCCTCTCGGAGGATCTGCCGGCGCTCGCCATCGCGGTCGACACCCGCACACGGATCGAAGCCGTACGCGACGAGGCGGTCGCCCTGACCCGCAGCGGATTGGTGACGCTCGAGCGGGCCCGCATGCAGACCGGTGAGATCACGGCGGTGCCGATGCCCGCCGAATTGGACGAGGCCATCAAGCTCACGGTGTATCTGAGGCGACAGGAGCGGGTGTACCGGGTGCCGGCCTTCGTCGCCGTGTGCGACCTGCTGCACCGGCGGGGCATCGCCGGTGCCACCACGTTGCTGGGGGTCGATGGCACCACGCACGGTGTGCGTGAACGGGCCCGGTTCTTCGGACGCAACGCGGACGTGCCGATGATGGTGATCGCAGTGGGATCCGGGCAGAGGATCGCCCGGGTGCTGCCCGAACTCGGCGGTCTGCTGCACCGGCCGATGATCACGCTCGAACGGGTGCGCGTCTGCAAACGCGACGGACAGCTGCTGGAGACCCCGCACCGGCTTCCCGGCACCGACGAGCGCGGAATGGCGCTCTGGCAAAAGCTGATGATCTACAACTCCGAAGCTGCGCTGCACGACGGGCAACCCATCCACCGCGCGATCACCCGGCAATTGCGCCGTTCCGGTGCCGGCGGATCGACCACCCTGCGCGGAATCTGGGGCTTTCACGACGATCGCCCACCGCACGGCGACCGCGTCCTGCAGCTCGGACGGCATGTGCCGACGGTGACGATCGTGATCGACACACCGGAACGCATCGCCGAGTCGTTCGCTGTGGTGGACGAGCTCACGAGGGAACGCGGTCTGGTGACCAGTGAGATGGTCCCCGCCGTGCGAGCGATCGCGGCAGAGCACAAGCGCGGTGGGATCCGGTTGGCGCACTACCGGTTCTGACCCGTCGGCCCTGTCCGCCTCATGTCAGCGAGCTCGGCGATGATCCGCGATCGCGTACGCTCGCGCAGTTCGGGAACGTCCCGCAGGCTCATCCCCGCGGTGCTGATCGGCTCCAGGACCCGCACCTCGGCTGTCGACCGGCCGAGGCGCCAATCGTGCGCGCGAAGGGCCGTTGCGGCGCCATAGACCGCTAGCGGCAGGATCGGCACCTGAGCCTGGATCGCCAGCCGGAACGCTCCGTCCTTGAACGGCAGCAGTCCACCGGTTGTTGACCTGGTGCCCTCCGGAAAGATCATCACCGAGACACGCTGCGACAGTCGCGTGGCGCACTGCGCCATCGCGGCGCCGGCGCTTGCGGAGTCCCCACGGTCCAGCGGGATGTCCTTGGCCAGGCGCATCAGCCAGCCCAGTAGCGGGATCGCGAACAACTCCTTCTTGGACAGCCATTTCATCTCCCAAGGGAGGTGGCTGATCAACAGGATGTCCACGAAGGACTCGTGGTTCGACACCACGACGTACGGATTGCGCGGGTCCGGCGGGAAGGTGCCGCCGGTCCGGAAGGTCCACAACGGGTTCAGCCGCTCATGCACCACCGTGAGCTTGCGGAACAGCAGCCCCGTCCAGTACCGGGGCGGGTCGAACGGTGCCGTCACGACCCAGACGATCGCCATCATCGGCAGCCAGACCAGCACGCACACGCCAAGGACACACCACGACCAGACGGACCACACCGTCAACGACAGGTTCTTCATGGGGCTGCCCCGCTTCTGGCGTCATTCTCCACCACGCGGTCGATACCGGCCGAACCGGGAGAACCGTTCGGGCCGCCCCGACCGTACTCACCGGCAAGCGGGAAGGGAAACGATGGACGGTAGCGGCAAGTGGCGGGTCGGTGCGGCGATCGCCGCGGGAGTGTGCGCCCTCTCGGTGATGACATTGAGCGCCGGAACGGGTCAGGAGCAGGACGTGGCGGCCTCCGACCCGGCGGGGTGCGAGTCCGGGCCCGATCCGGCAGCCGGGAATCTGCAATTCAGCACCATTTCCCTCACCGTCGCCGAGAGCGCCGGGGATCGCGCGCTGTTGGTGATCCGGGACGGGGGCGGGGCTGGTCCGGTGAGCGCGACGGTGACTTCCGCCGACGGCACCGCCACCGTCGACGACTACCTCCCCGTTGCCGGCACCGTGTCATTCCCTGACGGCGACGAGACTGCTCGCGTGGTAAGGGTTCCCATCGTGCCGGACCTGCTGCACGAGGCCGACGAGACCTTCACTGTGACCTTGTCCGATCCCTCCTGCGCGACGATCGGCACCCGCGCGGAAGTACAGGTCACCATCATCGACGACGACCCCGAAACCCGCTTCAGCGTCGGAGGTACCGTCACCGGTCTGCAGGGCAGCGGGCTGGTGCTGCGCAACGTGGTGGACGACATCCCAGCCAGCAACGGCAGTTTCGCCTTTCCGGCGGGCCTGGTCAGCGCCAGCGACTACGCGGTCACCGTGCGGGCGCAACCCGTCGACCCGGACCAGACCTGCTCCGTCAGCAACGGCAACGGCGTCATCGCCGACATGGACGTCACCGACGTCGCCGTCGACTGCGTGACGCTGCCGCCTGACGCGCATCTCGATCCGGCGTTCGGCACCGACGGCAAGGTCACCACTCCCGGGTTGGGCGGTGCGGAAACCGTTGCCATCCAGCCGGACGGCAAGATCGTTGCAGCTGGGCCGTCATCGCTGGCCCGGTACAACAGCGACGGCACCCCGGACAGCAGCTTTGCCGAGACCGGCAGCCTGCGAACCGGAATCAGTGCAGGATTCCTCGGCGATGCCTGTGACGTGGCGCTACAACCCGACGGTTCGATCGTCGTGGTCGGAGTCAAGGACAACGGTTCGGCCACCGGCGAGGATTTCGCCGTCCAGCGTTACACCGCCAGCGGGACGGCGGACCCGAATTTCGGAACCGGTGGCACGGTCACCACCGACTTCAACGGCAGCACCGACCGTGCCTACGCGGTCGCGGTCCAATCGGACGGCAAGATCGTGGTCGCCGGTCATGCCACCAACGCCGCGCGCACCGGTATCGACATCGCGCTGGCCCGCTACACGTCGGACGGGTCTCTCGATCCGAGCTTCGGCACCGCCGGTCGGGTGGCGACAACGATCCAGGGAGCGGCGAGTTTCGGCTTTGCCGCCACCCTGGACCACCAGGGCAGGATCGTGGTGGCCGCGCGGGTGTCCGCGGGCGGCGGCGACGAGATCGGCGTCGCCAGATACGGCGCCGACGGTGTGCTCGATCAGAGTTTCGACGATGACGGAATCGCCGTCACCGCCTTTGGTCTCGGCGCCATTCCGCACGGCGTGGCCGTGGATGACCAGGACCGAATTGTCGTCGTCGGTCAATCACAGAGCACTGTGCCTGGCGGTCGTAGCGACATCGTGCTGGTCCGGTTCGATGCGGCGGGCCGGCTGGACACCACCTTCGACGGCGATGGCCTGGTCACCACAGATTTCCCCGATCCGGCAACCGGAACCTCGCACGACGAGTTCGGCAGGGACCTGGCGCTGCAGTCCGACGGCGGCATCGTGGTTGCCGGCGTCGCCCAACTCGATCGCGGAGCCGACTTCGCGCTGGCGCGGCATCACTCCGACGGCAGCCTGGATCCCAGCTTCGGCGATGCAGGCAGGCTCACCGTCGACTTCCACGCCGGGTTCGACTCCGGCCGGGACGTCGCCATCCAGCCCGACGGCGGCATCGTCGCCGTCGGATCCGCGACCAATGTGTCCACCCAGGAATTCACACTGATCCGGCTCACCCAGTGACCGGCGTGTCCTCCAAGGAGGGTTTGTGATGGCATCATCCGACTGCGAGACGTTGCTCGCCACCTACGAGGCCGAACAGGCGCAGGTCGAGGCCGGGCTGCAGGAGCTGGCCGAACTCGACGCCCAACGGGATGCGTTGCTGCAACAGGCCACTGCGACCGAGGCGGACTCCCATGAGTTGGAGGCCATGTTGGGTTCGCTCACGGGCGACATCAACCAGCTCATCGCGCAACAGGAGCAGGCTCGCCTCGATCGCTTCACCGAGATCGACCCGGTCCTGATCGCCATCATCGCGCGGCTGGCCGAGATCGACCTGCTGCTCCAGGGCGGGTTCCCGGATCAACCCGGACCCGGAGCGGAGCAGGTGTCGCAGCTCTTCGCCGAGGCACAATCGCTGGATGCGCGCAGGCAGCTGCTGCAGGCCGAAGAGGACCAGCTGACCAGCGGTGTCGGCGATCCCACGCATCTGCAGCCCAGCATCGACGCGCTCAACGCCCAGAAGGACTCCACCACAGCGCTCCTGCAGGAAGCGACCGATCTCCGCGCCGACATCTCGGCGGATCTTCAGGCCACTGCGGAGCGACGGCAGGAGGTGGACACCGAGGTCAACGATGCGAACCGGCGCGCGACGGCGGCGCGGGCGGCCTACGAGAACTGCACGGCCGGCGGACCTGAACCACCGGACACGCCAGGAGAGGAGCCACCCACCGAGCCCGAACAGGACGACCCCGAACAGGACGACCCCGAACAGGACGACCCCGAACAGGACAGCCCCGAGGACGCGGAACCCGCCCTGGAGGACACCGGGGCGGGCGAGGAGACCGTCAGCGGCTGACCTTGTCCGCGCGGTGCGGCAGCTTCCAGTTCGGCCGGACGAAGTGGCAGGTGTAGCCGTTGGGGTAATGCTCGAGGTAGTCCTGGTGCTCGGGCTCCGCCTCCCAGAACGGCCCGGCGGCGGCGACCTCGGTGACCACCTTCCCGGGCCAGAGCCCGGACGCGTCGACGTCGGCGATGGTGTCGAGGGCGACCTGCTTCTGCTCGTCTTGGGTGTAGAAGATCGCCGACCGGTAGCTGCTCCCGACGTCATTGCCCTGGCGGTTCCTGGTGGTCGGGTCGTGTACCTGGAAGAAGAACTCCAGCAGGTCCCGGTAGGACGTGACGCTCGGGTCGAAGATGATCTCGATCGCCTCGGCGTGCGAGCCGTGGCGCCGGTAGGTGGCGTTCGGCACGTCCCCGCCGGTGTAGCCGACCCTGGTCGACAGCACGCCGGGGCGCCTGCGGATGAGGTCCTGCATACCCCAGAAGCACCCACCCGCGAGGATCGCCTTCTGTGGTGTTCGGGTCGTCGCTGCAGTCATGTCGTGAGGCTCCTTCATTCGCCGGGCTGATCGAATCGTGCCCGGAACCGTTGTTCCATGCGGGCCCGCCAGGATGATCCGGAGTGGGAGTCTCCCCCACGACCGGAAGCGGATTGCGATCCGCCGCGCACCCGCCCCGTGAAGAACAATCCGGCGCCGACGGCCATTCCCGCGAAGCCCAGCACGCTGACCACGATGCCCAGCCAGGACAAGCTCAACGCGAGGACGGCGCCCCCGACCAGCGCGGCCAGGCCGGCAGCGAAGGTCGCGATGGCAACCACCCGGCGGTGACGACGGACAACCCCGGTGTTCAGGATCGTGGCAAGGCCGGGGTCGTCGCTGTGCAGTGAGCGCTCGATCTCCTCCAGCTTGCGCTGCTCATATTCTGAGAGCGCCATGGGTCCTCCCTTCCCCGGGAACCGACCGTGGCAATGGTGCTGCCATGGTAATCCCGATCCCGGCCCTGGTTGGAGGGACTGACATGGAGGTCAGGCTGATCACCACGACCGGCGCGGAGCTGCGCCCGCTCGAGGATCTCGCCCGCCTGCTCGGTTCCGGCGCCGGGTTCGTCTGGGCGGACATCGGCGAATGGGACGACGCGGCCGAACACGTGCTGACCGACATCTTCCGTTTCAACCCCATGGCGATCCGAGATTGCTCCCAGCGCAACCAGGTTCCCAAGGTGCACGTGTACGCCGACCACGTCTTCGTCGTGCTGCACGCGCCGCAGGCCGGCAGGGCCGGGCACGTGCACTACATCGAGCTGGATCAGTTCATCGGCACCAACTACCTGGTCACCGTGCACGGACCGGTGAACCCCGCCGTCGATCCGACGGCGACCCGGGTCGAGGTCGACGCCGTCGTCCACCGACTGGTCGACGGCCGGCTGCACCCGGCCACCCCGCTGGACCTGTCGTACGCGGTGGTGTCGGCGCTGACCGGCCGGCTGCGGACGTTCACCGCGACGCTCACCAAGGACGTCTGGCGGCTGGAACAACAAGTGACCGCCGGCCATCTCGGCGATCCCGAGCAATTCCAGGAGGACATGTTCCGGGTCCGGCACGGGCTGCTCACGGTGCAGACCATGTGCTCGTTGTCGCAGCAGGTGTACGGCCGGATGGGCGCCATCGCGGCACTGGGCCAGCGCGGGCAGCAGCAGATCGACGACCTGGTAGACCAGTTCCAGCGGCTGGCCGTGATGGCCGACGGGCAGAAGGATTATCTGCAGGGCACCATCGACTTCTACCAGACCCGCACCAACACCAAGATGACCATCGCCGCCGAGAGGCTGGCGGTGATCGCCGCGGTGACCCTTCCCGTCACCGCGTTGTCCTCCATCCTGGGAATGAACGTCATCGTCAACGAGAGCACCCAGGTGCCGGAGCTGGCCATCCTGCTGGCCGTCATGCTGGTGATGTCGGTCCTGCTGTTGATCTGGACCAAACGTCTCGGCTGGTGGTGAATACCCGTACCCAACCGGCCACCGAACGGGAAGGGACGCATCCGTTGGCTGACCCGCTCGTCGACTTCCTCCGAGCTGCCGGAGCCGATCGATTTCCGCACGGCCACGGACGCTCTTTGCTGGAGCACTTGATCGGTACCCGCGAGATCGTCCGGCGCTGGGGGCAGCCCGAGACACTGCAGCGCGCGGCACTGCTGCACAGCGTCTACGGGACCGACGTCTACCACCGTCACCTGCTGGCCGACACCGACAGAGCGAACCTGCGCCGGATCGCGGGCGACCGGGCCGAACGGCTCGCGTACGCCTTCGGCACCATCCCCAGGAAGGACGTCCGTACGGCGCCGGACCGGGACGAGCTGCTGTTGCTGCACATGGCCAACGCAGCGGAACAGAGCCAAGCGGCCGACGGATCACCCGGTCGCTGGCTGGCAGGAGTGCAGCGACTCGGACGGCTGATTTCCGCGTCCACGCCGAACGTCCCCGAACCGTTCGACCATTCCGCCCCCGATATCACCGAGCCGGCCGAGCTGGCGGCCGGCGAGATGTACCGCTTGGGAATCGGTTATCTGGAACGACCGGAGTCGGCGCAGATCTTCTTCGAAAATGCTCACCGGCTCATTCCGGCGGCACCGGAGCCGGCGATCTGGCTCGCGTATCTCGTGCGGCCCTATGACCCGGCCGGCAGCAGGAAATGGGCGGCGGAGGCGCAGAGCCGGCTGGCGTCCCTCGGCACGACCTGGGACAAGCGACTGACGTTTGAACAATGGAGCGCCATCACCGCCGAGATTCTGCAAGCCGCCTCGGTGGCAGCCACGGAACCTGCAGAGACCTACCACGAAGCCGTCCGCAGCTTGACCGGGCTCCGGCAGCATCAGTTGGTGGCCGACGTTCCTGCGACTCCCACACCCGCTGTCGGAACCGCGAAGCCGGGGGTGGACAGATTTCACCGGTACATCGGTTCCTTCGCCACCCCGAGCAAGGACGCAGTGCGTGCCGTCTACCCGGACTTGCGCAGCGCACCGTGGCACGACGCCGAGAACTTCCCGCTGGCCATCGATTTGCAGCAGCAGTACCCGGCGATCCGCGACGAGATCATGGCTTTGGAACCCGGGAGGTTCCATCGCGAGAGCGAAGGCATCGGGCGCACCGGCGACTGGGACGTCATCTTCTTCCACGAGCGCGGGCGCCGGCATGACGAGAACTTCGATGCCTGTCCCACCCTGACCCGGGTGGTGGAAAGGCACCCGACCATGCGGACCGCGGCCGGGCTGATCTACCTCTCGCGGTTGCGCGCCGGTACCGTGATCGCCGCCCACCGCGGCCCGACGAACATGCGACTGCGCTGTCACCTCGGTATTCAGGTTCCGCGCGGAGATTGCGGAATTCGCGTCGGCGACGAGACGAGGAAATGGGAAGAAGGGCAGTGCCTCGTGCTCGACGATTTCTTCGAGCACGAGGCATGGAACCGCACCGAGCAGGACCGGATCGTGCTGATCGTCGATATGTGGCATCCCGGGCTCGCCCGGGACGAGATCCACTTGCTCGAGGGGCTGCAACGCTACGGGTATTCCTACGCTCGGCAATTGAACCGGTACTGGCAGCGCAACGACGCTGCCGCTGCTGGGCAATGACTACGCGGCGGGGCCGTTGATCAGGGTGACGGACGCGGTCTGGGAGGCGCCGGACGAATCTGTCCAGGTGATCGTCACCGTCTGTCCGGGAGCATCCCCGGCGAGGGTCTCGGTCAACGCCGACGGGCTGTCGATGGTGGTGCCGTCGACGGCGGTGATGGCGTCGCCGGTGGTCAGACCGGCTGCGGCCGCCGGCCCACCGGAAACCACTCCGCTGATCAACGCGCCGCCGACGGTGGACGGCTGGGTGTACCTCGACCGGCCGGACGTCGCGGTGCTGCTGACCTGCACCCCGAGGAATGCCGGATAGCCGATGACGATGTTCGCCGACGCGTTCCCGGACTCGATCTGCTGCGCGATGCTCAGCGCGGTCGAGATCGGGATGGCATATCCGGCAGTCCGGTAGCCACCCTGTAGGGCCGCCGTGTCGATGCCCACCACCTGATCGCCGGCGTTGAACAGCGGGCCGCCCGAATCACCGGACCGGATATCGGCATTGGTTTCGATCAGGCCGGTGAGGGTCTCGGACGCTGCGACGCCGTCCGCCTCGGTGGTGATCGTCTGGTTGATCGCCGTCACGGTCCCCGGGGATGCGGCCGGTGTTCCCCCGGCCCCTCGTGCGTTCCCGACCCCGGTGACGGCGTCGCCGACCGCCACCGCCGCGGTGGCGAAGTTCGCCACCGCGAGGTCGGAAGCGCCCGACAGCTGCAGCACCGCGATGTCGTCGGTGGCATCGGTGCCGACCACTGTGGCCGGGTAGGTCTGCCCGGTCGTCACCACGGTGACCGAAATGCTCGTGGATCCCTCGATGACGTGATTGTTCGTCAAGATCTCGCCGCCGGTGGTCAGCACCATCCCGGTCCCGGCCGCCTCGGCTCCGGCGTACGCCAGCACGGTGTCGATGTCTACGACACCGACTTCCTGCGGGCTGGTGGCGGCCCCGAGCGTCGATGCGGACGACCCGGTGCTACCGGGGTCGGTCAAGCCGTTCCCCGGCGGGTAGCGGTCCCCCGACGAGTAACCGCCGGAGCCCGGCGCGGCGGGCTGCGCCGACGACACGCTGTCCCGGTTCACCTGCTCCGCGGCCACCGCAGTCCCGGCAACCGTGGTCGGGTGCGCCAGCGCAACGCCCGATCCGGCCACGATGAGCGTGGCCGCCGCCAGTGCAGCTGTGACGATGCCAACCCGGCGCCGTGACGAGCCGTGCGGGCGGTTGGTCGTGTTCATGTTCGTCCTCTCGGCGGTCCTGCGCTCCTCGTAGGAAAGGCCCCTTTCCTTTCCTGTCCCTTTGCGCTGGGTCGGGAGAGTGTGTCGAGGGGCTGAGAGGTTCCTGTGATGCGCGGGCACTGGTCCGCGCTGATCCGCAACAACAAGCCGGTGTCAGCCGAAATATGCAAGAAGAGCATCCGAGTCGCCGCGGGAAGGGAGATTTCCTGTGTTTCGGGCTTTGCGAGATCACGATTTGCCGTGAACACTATTGGTCAGTGCTCGACCCCACCCGGGTGGACTCGTCCGACCCGAGGATTGGTCAGCGCGCCACAGGAAGCCCCGCCGTTCTCGTAGCACCACCGACATGCGGCGGGGTTTCCGCTTGTGGGCCGGCCGAGACGCCCGGCACGGATGCGGTCCGTTACGGAATCAGCACGAGCTTCCCGCGCAGGTGGCCGTGCTCGCTGGTGGCGTGGGCCTCGGCGGCGCGGTCGAACGGGAAGGTCTGGATCTTGATCACCAGCTTGCTCTGCTGGAGCAGGTCGGCGGTCTCGGCCAGCGCCCGCTTGGCATGCTCGGAGCGGCCGGTGGTCAGCTGCACGCCGGAATCGCCGACGTTGTACTGGGAGATGGTGACCACCTGAGACGGCTTCGGCACCAGGCTGACCAGGTCCGCCAGCGATGATTTGCCGGCTACGTCGAAAACAGCGTCGACCCCGCCGGGAGCGATTGCTCTGACCCGCTCGACCAGACCATCGCCGTACAGCACCGGGGTCGCGCGGATCTCCCGCAGATAATCCTGGTTGGCCTGGCCGGCGCTGGCGATCACGGTCGCGCCGCGGGCGATCGCAATCTGCACCGCGACCGCGCCCACACCGCCGGCGCCGCCGTCGATGAGCAGTGTGCTGCCGCGGCTGACACCCACCAGATCGAGGGCCCGGATGGCGGTTTCCGCCGAGACGCCGGCGGCCGCGGCCACTGCCCAGTCGACCGACGCCGGTTTCTTGGCGTACGACTCCAGCACGGCGAACTCGGCGGCGGTGTTCGATCCCAGGCCGAAGACGTCCTCGCCCACTGCCACGTCGGTGACACCGTCGCCGACCTCGTCGACCAGGCCGGCCGCGTCGTAGCCGAGATAGCGGGTTCCCTCCAGCGGCTTGCCCCCGGCCAGGTACCCGGCTCGCAACTTCCAGTCGATGGGATTGACGCTCGCGGCTCTGACCTGCACCCGTACCTGGCCGGGACCGGCGTGCACCTCGGGTGCCTCACCGACCGTCAGCACCTCGGGACCGCCGTAAGACTTGTACTGGAGAGCGAACATCTCGATTCCTTCCGTTGGGCTGGCAGGGTCTGTCCCTCAACCTGCCACCGTCGGTCGGTATTCCCGCCATCGACCGATGGGACAATGATCCGGTGAGCCAGCGGCTGGTGGCGGGGCGGTACCGCTTGGACGCCATGATCGGCCGCGGCTCGAGCGGCAGCACATGGGCGGCGACCGATGAGCTGCTCGGCCGCCGGGTGGCCCTGAAGAAGATCGACATTCCGCGGGGCATGCCGCCTGCCGAAGCGAACGCCTTGCAGGAAAGGACTCTTCGGGAGGCGCGGGCGGTCGCCGCACTGTCCAACCCACATGTCGTCACGGTGTTCGATGTACTGCCGGCCACGGAGACCGGACCGGTGATCGTGATGGAACTGCTGCAGGGCCGGTCCCTGGCGCACGTCATCCGGGAGCGGGGCCGGCTGCCGCCGGGGCAGACCGGCACCATCGGCGTCGCCGTGGCATCGACCCTGATGGACGCGCACGTCAACGGGATCATCCATCGAGACGTCAAGCCCAGCAACATCCTGATCACCGACGGCGGGCTGACCAAGCTCACCGATTTCGGGATCGCCCGGAACGCGGCCGAGCACACCATCACCGGCACGGGACAGATCGTGGGCTCACCGGCCTACCTCGCGCCGGAAATCGCCAACGGACTGCCCGCCGGCCCGGCGTCCGATGCCTGGAGCCTGGGCGCCACCCTGTTCGCCTGCGTGCAGGGCAACCCGCCGTTCGACAAGGGCACGGCGATCGACACCGTGGTCTCTGTCGTCAACGACCCGGTCCCGCCCCACCCGCATGCCGGGCAGCTGGCCCCGCTGATCTCCGGCCTGCTGGTGAAATCACCCGAGCTCCGGTTGACCCTGGACCGGGCGATGCCCGTGCTGCGCCGCGCCGCCGACGACCCCAGCGGGATGCGCGCCTGGTGACTCAGCCGAACGGATTCTCCTCGGGCAGCCGCAGCTCGGGCTTGTCCAGCTCCTCGACGTTGACGTCCTTGAACGTCACCACGCGGACGTTCTTCACGAACCTGGCCGGTCGGTACATGTCCCAGACCCACGCGTCGGACATCCGCAGCTCGAAATACATGTCCCCATCAGGGTTTCGCACCTGCAGGTCGACCGCGTTGCACAGGTAGAACCGCCGCTCGGTCTCCACCACGTACGAGAACTGGCCGACGATGTCCCGGTATTCCCGGTAGAGCTGAAGCTCCATCTCGGTCTCGTACTGTTCGAGATCCTCTGCGCTCACAGTCGCGGTCCGTGCCCTTCCTGATCACAGTCAAGATCACGTTCCAGATCGATCACGGCCTCATCATCCTCCAGCCGGTCCAACATGCCGCCGTCCGGGTCGCCGAACAACTCGGGATCCTCGTACGGCAGCCGCCAGCTGCGACGATGCACCACGGACGGCCCGCACGTGCGCAGCGCGGCAAGGTGCTCGGGCGTGCCGTACCCCTTGTTGACCGCGAAGTTGTACTGCGGGTAGGCGGCGGACAGCTCGACCAGCAACCGGTCCCGCTCGGTCTTGGCCAGCACGCTCGCCCCTGCCACGGCCGCGCAGGTCAGGTCCGCCTTGACCCGCACGTGCACGGGCGGCTCGGCGCAGGGTGGCACCTCGACCTGCACCTCGAACAGCGGCGGATGGTCGTCGTCGGCGGGCGGGAGCAACGACGGAGTGCTCAGGTAGTCGTGCGAGCCGTCCAGCAGCACAGCGTCGACTGGGCCGGACAACCCGGCCAGCGCCCGCTGCCCGGCCATCCGCAGCGCGGCGATGATGCCGTAGGTGTCGATCTCGGCCGGGCTGGCGTGACCGACCGCCCAGTCCGCCACCCACCGGCGCACCGGCCGGACCAGCGCATCCCGGGCGGCGGGGGTCAGTAGTTTCGAGTCGCGCAGCCCCGTCGGCACCCGTCCGACGGCGGTGGTGACAACCACGACGCCGACGGTGACCGGCCCGGCCAGCGCGCCGCGGCCGACCTCGTCCATCGCGGCCAGCCTGCTGGTCCCGGACCTGAGCAGTTCCTTCTCCACCCGCAGGTGCGGGCGATGCCCGGCCTGCGCGGGCAGCGTGACCTTGAGGACCCGGCTCGCCGTGGTCATCGGCGCCTCATCGGCGCCGCTTCCGGCGGATCACCAAGGCGCCGCGCAATCCGACCGCGGCCAGCAGCCCGAGCGCGCCGGGGGCGCCCATGGTCGCCGCCGCGGACAGGGCATTCTGGTTGCCGGGGTCGATGTCCGGGTCGCCGATCGTCCCCCACCGTGACGGCGGCATCACGATGAACACGGCCTTGCCGATGACATTCTCGACCGGGACGGGCCCCTGGCACTGCGCACCGCTGCCAGGCGCGAAGCCCTGACATTGGTAGGACGAGTCGGCCGAATCCGACCGGTGGTCCCCCATCACCCACAGCTGTCCCGCCGGGATCGTCACCGGACCGAAGCACCGCCGGGACATGGGGCTGGAACTGCAGTCCAGCTCGCCGGGGACGAACTCGATGGGCTCGTAGATGTACGGCTCGACCAGCGATCGCCCGTCCACCGTGACCGCGCCCTGCGCGTCGCAACACTGAACCGTCTGGCCACCGACCGCGATGACCCGCTTCACGTAATCCTTCTCGTTCGGCGGAGCGATGCCGACGACCGAACCCAGCGACTGCAGCGCCGAGCCCAGCCAGCTGGTCGGTTCCGCGATACGGGTCTCCGGCACCCAGGTCGGCGGCCCGGCGAACACCACGACATCGCCCTGCGCCGGGTCGCGGAAGTCGTAGACGACCTTGTTGGCCAGGATCCGGTCGCCGCCGGAGGCGACGCCGTGCAGCGTCTGCTCCATCGACCCGGACGGCACGTAGTAGACCTTTGCGATGAATGTCTGGATCAGGAAGGTCAGGCCGAATGCGATGAGGATGAGGATCGGCAGTTCGATCCAGAACGGTCGGCGCTTCTTCTGCGGCGGCGCCGCCGGCGCATGGCCGACGTTGGCCGGTGCGGCGCGCTCGGGCGCCACCGGCTCGGGCGCCGGCCGAGAGCCGGGTGCGGCTGGCGGATCGTCGTCGAGATCGGCCTCGAAGTCGTCGCCGTCGACGACGTGCCGGGGCCGCGGCGGCCGCGCCGGGTCGGGGACGTTCTCAGTCATCAGCGTCAGGCTACGTGCCGTCCGTCAAGCCGCCGTCAGCTGACATGCCAAGGCGCCCAATCGAGTCGGATTCCCCGCTCACCTGATCCCTATCAGCGGCCCGAGCGCTTCTCCTTGATCTTGGCGGCCTTGCCCCGCAGATCACGCAGGTAGTACAGCTTGGCCCGGCGGACGTCGCCGCGGGTGACCAGCTCGATCCGGTCCAGATTCGGCGAGTGCACCGGGAAGGTGCGCTCCACACCGACGCCGAAGCTGATCTTGCGAACGGTGAAGGTCTCGCGGATGCCGCCACCCTGCCGGCGGATCACGTGACCGGCGAAGACCTGGATACGAGAACGCGAGCCCTCGATGACCTTGACGTGCACCTTCACCGTGTCGCCGGGACGGAAGTCCGGGATATCGGTCCGCAGCGAGGCGGCGTCCAGGGCGTCCAGGGTGTTCATTTTCGTCATCCTCATCAGTATGTTCAGGGGGCGCGCGGCTGAGCGCGCCAGAACGGCCGCCATGACGGCAACCGCTCCAGTCTGCCAGATGCCCACCCAGATCGGAAAACGGCGACCCCGTTGTGCTCAGCCGTCGACCGCGGGCAGCAGATCGGGCCGGTTGGCTGCGGTCCTGCGCAGCGACTCCTCGTGCCGGTAGCGCGCGACGGCCCCGTGATCACCGCTGGTGAGCACCTCCGGAACGGCGATGCCGCGGTACACCGGCGGTCTGGTGAAGGACGGCGCTTCCAGCAAACCCGTGAGCGCGCCGGAGAACGAGTCCTCCCCGGCGGAGTCGGGATTGCCGAGCACCCCCGGGATCAGCCGGATCACCGCCTCGATCATGACCATGGCCGCGACCTCGCCACCGGCCAGCACGTAATCGCCGATGGACAGTTCGCGCACCGGCATCCGGGTGGCCGCGTCGATGATCACCCGCTGGTCGATGCCTTCGTAGCGGCCGCAGGCAAAGACCAGCTGACCGTCGGCACTGAGTTCGGTGGCCAATTCGGTGGCCACTGCCTGGTCGAACCGGCGGCCGGCCGGGGTGGGCACGATCAGCGTGGGTGTGTCGACTGTCTGCCCGACTGCTGTTGGATCACCGCACACCGCATCCAGCGCGCGTCCCCACACGTCGGGCTTCATCACCATCCCGGGCCCGCCGCCGTAGGGTGCGTCGTCGACGGACCGGTGCCGGTCGGTCGTCCAGTCCCGCAGGTCGTGCACGGCCAGTTCGATCACACCGTCCGCGATCGCCTTGCCGAGCAACGACTCCCGGAGCGGATCGAGGTAGCCGGGGAAGATGGTGATCACGCTGATCCGCATCAGCCGAACATCCCGTCCGGCGGATCGACCACCAGTCGGCCGGCTCCCAGGTCGACGACCGGCACGATCGCGGACACGAACGGCACCAGTTCCTCCGACCCGTCGGGCCTGCGCACCGTCAGCACGGGCGCGGCCGGCGGGTGCAGCACGTCGACGACCTCACCGAGCACCGTGCCCTCACCGTTGAGCACGGCCAGGCCGATCAGCTGGTGGTCGTAGAACTCGTCGGGATCGTCCGGCACCGGCAGCGTCGAGGCATCCACGGTCAACGCGACCCCGCGGAGGGTCTCGGCGGCGTCGCGGTCGGCGAAACCGTCGAAGGCGAGCACCAGCATCCGCCCGGACCGGCGAAACCCGGTGACCGTCAACGGTCCTCGGGACGCCGGGTCGGTGGACAGCTGGCTACCGACGGCGAACCGGGCATCCGGATCGTCGGTGGACGGCGCGATCGTCACTTCACCGCGCACCCCGTGGGGGCGGCCGATCCGGCCGACCACCACCATCTGCACGCTGATCGGTTGCCTCAGCGGTCTGTGTCGACGACGTCGACGCGAATGCCGCGGCCGCCGACGGCGCTCATCACCGTGCGCAGCGCGGTCGCGGTGCGGCCGCCCCGGCCGATCACCTTGCCCAGGTCGTCGGGGTGCACCCTGATCTGCAGGGTGCGGCCACGGCGCCCGGTCGACATCTCCACGCTGACCTCGTCATCGTGGTCGACGATGCCCCGGACCAGATGCTCCAGGGCGTCCTCGAGGACGCTCACGACGAGGTCGTGGAGCCGGCGGGCGATTCTGCGGCGGCGGGCGCGGCGGTCGGTTCCGGAGCGGCGGTCGGTTCCGGAGCGGGAGTCGGTTCCGGAGCGGGGGTCGGTTCCGGAACGGGGGTCGGCTCGGGCGCGGCAGCGGCCTTCCGCTTCGGGGTGGTCGCGGACGGGCCGTCGTCGCCGCCCACGGAGGCGAGCGCGGCCTCGTACAGCGCACGCTTGTCGGCCTTCTCCGGCTGGCCGCGCAGCGTGCCCTCTGCGCCGGGTAGGCCCTTGAACTTCTGCCAGTCGCCGGTCACCTTCAGCAGCGAGAGCACCGTCTCGGTCGGCTGGGCGCCGACGCCGAGCCAGTACTGCACCCGGTCGGAGTCGATTTCGATGACGCTCGGCTCGGCCTTCGGGTGGTACTTACCGATGTTCTCGATGGCACGGCCGCTGCGGCGGGTGCGGGCATCGGCGATGACAACGCGGTAGAACGGCTCGCGGATCTTTCCGAAACGAGCGAGCTTGATCTTGACAGCCACAGTGGTGGACTTCTCCTTGCGGTTTGCGGGTGTGCGGCCGCGATATCCGTGTGGGGGCCCGGACTCATGACGCGCCAATGGCGGCCGTACCCGGTGAGAGGGGCCGGGTGACAGCCGTGACCGCCTTATTCTGCCAGACGCAGCTGTCGGGAACTAACCACCGTCATTCCGCACCGGACGAACCACGCACCACCCGGCCGTGCCGCACCACCGCGACGGGGTGCCGCAACACCTCGGGATCCGCCCCGGGATCCTCGGCGTAGACCACCAGATCCGCGCTCGACCCGGGCTGGTAGGTCGGCAATCCGAGCCACTCCCGCGCCTGGTGGGCGGCGGAGCGAAGCGCCTGCCGCCGGTCCATGATGCCGCCCAGCGCGACCACCTCGTCGACCACCCGGCCGTGCACGATGAAGCCGCCGGAGTCGGTGCCGGCATGGATCGCGACGCCCGCGTCCACCGCGTTGCGGTACGTCGTGTCGCTGCGCGCGTACAGCTCACGCATGTGCCGGGCGTAGCCGGAGAACCGGGCCGCGGCGTCGGCGAACGACGGGAAGTTCGCGATGTTGATCAACGTCGGGACCAGGTGCACCCCGCTTGCCGCCATTGTCCGGATGGTGTCGTCGGTCAGCCCGGTGCCGTGCTCGATGCAGTCGATCCCGGCGGCCAGCAGCCCGGGCAGCGCGTCCTCGCCGAAGACGTGCGCGGTGACCCGCGCGCCCGCACGGTGCGCGACGGCGATCGCCTCGACCAATACGTCGTCCGGCCACAACGGAGCCAGGTCGCCGATGGACCGGTCGATCCAGTCGCCGACGATCTTGACCCAGCGCCCGTCGCCGTAGGCGAGCTGCCGGGCCACCTCGGCGGGCAGGTCGGCCGGGTCGTCCAGGTCCACCCCGAGATCACGGACATAGCGCTTGGTCACCGCGATGTGCCGGCCGGCACGGATCAGCACCGGCAGGTCGTCGCGGCCGGCCAGTTCGTGGGTGTCCAGCGGCGACCCGCAGTCGCGCAGCGCCAGGGCACCGGTGTGCATCGCGGTGATGGCCTGCTGTTCGGCCTCGTCCATGGTGACGACGCCGTGCGTGGAGTACCCGACGTGGCAGTGCGCGTCGACGAACCCGGGCAACACCCAGCCGGTCAGCTCGATGCCCGGTTCACTTGCCGGGGCGTCCACGAACGCGCCGCCGACGGCCCACAGGTCGATCAGATCGCCGGTACCCGCGTCGGTCCCGGTGACGTGCAGGCCGCCCACCGTCTACTTCTTCGGGAACTTCAGTTGGGACGGGTCGAAGCCGGGTGGCAGCTGGTCGAGTCCGAATCCGCCGGGCAGCTGACCTGGCTTGCCGCCGGTTGCGCCGCCCATCCCGGCCGGCATGCCACCCATCCCGCCGGGCATCCCACCCATTCCCGGGAAGCCGGGCATCCCCTTCACCTTCGGCGGAGTCGGGCCCTTACCGGAACGCTTCGCCCCCTTCTTTGCGCGACCCTTGACCGCCTTGCGGTTCGACGGGCGCGTGCCGGGCAGACCGAACCGCCCGGCCATCGACGACATCATCTTGCGGGCCTCGAAGAACCTGTCCACCAAAGCATTGACCTGCGCGACGGTGGATCCCGAGCCTTTGGCGATGCGCTGCCGGCGGGATGAGTTGATGATCTTCGGGTCGGTCCGCTCGCCCGGCGTCATGGACTGGATGATCGCGGCGGTGCGGTCGATGTCCCGGTCGTCGACTCCTGCCAGCGCCTCCTTCATCTGGCCGGCGCCGGGCAGCATGCCGAGGATGCCGCCGATCGGACCCATCTTGCGGATCATCATCATCTGCTGCAGGAAATCGTCAAGGGTGAAGTCGTTGCCGGCCATTTTGGCCGCCATCTCCTCCGCCTGGTCGGCCTCGAAGACGTTCTCCGCCTGCTCGATCAGGGTGAGCATGTCGCCCATGCCCAGGATCCGGGAGGCCATCCGGTCCGGGTGGAAGGTGTCGAAATCCGCGAGCTTCTCGCCGGTGGACGCGAACATGATCGGCGCGCCGGTGACCTGTCGCACTGACAGCGCGGCGCCACCGCGGGCGTCACCGTCGAGCTTGGTCAGCACCACGCCGGTGAACCCGACGCCGTCGCGGAAAGCCTCGGCGGTGGCGACCGCATCCTGGCCGATCATCGCGTCGACGACGAACAGGATCTCGTTCGGATCGACCGCGTCGCGGATGTTGATGGCCTGGTTCATCATCTCGGTGTCCACACCCAGCCGGCCGGCGGTGTCGACGATGACGATGTCGTGCATCCGGACCCGGGCGTGCGCGATACCCCCGTGCGCCACCGCGACCGGATCGCCGACGCCGCTGCCCGGTTCCGGCGCGTAGACCTGCACGCCGGCTTGCTCGCCGACCACCTGCAGCTGGGTGACGGCGTTCGGCCGCTGCAGGTCGCAGGCGACCAGCAGTGGGGTGTGCCCCTGCCCCTTGAGCCACAGGCCCAACTTGCCGGCCAGCGTCGTCTTGCCGGAGCCCTGCAGGCCGGCCAGCATGATGACCGTCGGCGGGGTCTTGGCGAAGGTCAGCCGTCTGGTCTCGCCGCCGAGGATCGCGATGAGCTCCTCGTCGACGATCTTGACGACCTGCTGCGCCGGGTTCAGCGCGCCGGAGACCTCCGCCCCGGTGGCGCGTTCCTTGATACGCGCGATGAACGCCCGCACCACGGGCAGCGCGACGTCCGCCTCCAACAGGGCGATGCGGATCTCCCGGCAGGTGGCGTCGATGTCCTGCGGGGACAGTCGGCCCTTGCCGCGGAGGTTGGAGAAGACCGTGGCAAGCCGGTCGGACAGGGTTTCGAACACTTGACGGGCCTCACAGGATTTTGGGTGTGCATGGGTCGATCCGGGCCATTGTCCCGCTTCACACCGACGGTCTGTCCACCACCACCGTATCCAGGGGTCAGGCCAGGATCAGGACAGTGCGTCGCGGACCGCTGCGGCGATCTCCCGCCCCCGGGCAGCGGACAGCGGACAGCCGTCCGCGGACCGCACGTAGAAGACGTCGACGGCCTCGGCGCCAAGGGTGCCCACCCGAGCCGAGATCACACTGATGCCCAGCGTGGTCAGCACGGAGGCAACCGAGTACAGCAGGCCGGGGATGTCGTGGGCACGTACCTCCAGCACCGTGGAGCGTTCCGACGCACCGTCGATGACGTGTACCGCCGGCGGGGCCGCCAAACCGCGCCTGGCCGGCGCCGACCGTTTGGCCATCCGGGACGCGATGTCCAGGCTGCCGTCGAGGGCACGGATGAGGTCCGCCCGCAGGGTGGCCGCCGCCGGGGCGTCACCGAACTGCGGGGCAACGGTCCAGGTCTGCAGCGCGGTGCCCTCGATGGTCCGCAGCCCGGCGGCGCGCACCGTCAGCCGATGCAGGGTCAGCACGGCCGCCGACGCAGCCAGCAGGCCCGGCCGATCGGGCGCGGTGATGGTCACCCGCAGCGCGCCGGGCACCTGCTCGATGACGATGCCCACCCCACCGGCGTCGATCAGCTCCCGCTCGACCTGGCTGATCGCCGGCGGTGGTGGAGGCTCCTCGCCGGCCAGCGCGCGGCGTGCCCTGGCCACCAGGTGGCCGATCTGCCCGGCCTTCCAGGTGGTCCACGCCGCCGGGCTGGCCGCCCTGGCGTCCGCCTCCGACAGCGCGTGCAGCAACTCCAGGGTGGGCGCATCACCCACCGCGTCGACGATGAACGCCACCGTCGCGGGATCGTCGGGATCGCGGCGGGAGGCGGTGTCGCCGAGCAGCAGGTGGTAGCGGATCACTGTGCTGATCACTGCAATTGCGTCCGGCTCCACACCCATCCGGGTCAGCCACGGCACCACCAGGTCCGCACCCAGCGTCGAGTGGTCCCCGTCCAGCCCCTTGCCGATGTCGTGGAAGATCGCCGCCAGCAGCAGCAGATCGGGCCGGGACACCTTGCGCACCAACGAAGATGCGTTCACCGCAGTCTGCATCAGGTGCCGGTCGACGGTGAACTGATGGATCGGTTCCCGCTGCGGCATCGACCGCAACCGCTCCCACCCCGGCAGCAGGCTGGAGATCAGCCCCGCCTGGTCGAGGTCCTCCCACGCCGCGATCATCGGCTCGCCGGCACCGATCAGGGCCAGGAACGCGTCCAGCGCGATCGGCGGCCAGGGCTCGGGCAACGGCGGGCAGCTCTTGGCCAGCCGCACCACGGTGGCCGGCGAGACCGGGAGTCCCGCCTGCGCGGCGGCCGCGGCGGCGCGCACCACCAGGGTGGGATCGGTGGCGGGGTTCACGCCGCGGGCCAGCACGGCTTCGCCTTCCTGCTCCACGATGCCGTCGGCCAGCGGGGTGCGTTCCGCGCGGCGGACCAGCCGGCCGCCGACCTCGGTGACCGATCCCCTCGACCCGCTCAGCGCGCGATCGACCCGGTGCCAGGTCATGTCGCTGGCGTGGTCGACCGTCCGGGCGATGGCGGCGACGTGCCGCAGCAGCACGTCCCGGTCGTCCAGCCCGAGTTCCAGCGCGACGGCATCCTGATCCTGCACCTGCAGCCGGTCGGTGGCCCTGCCGGCCATGCTCTGCAGCACGTCACGGACGTCCAGCAGCGCCGACCGCGCCTCTTCCAGTCCCTGGTGCGGGCAATCGGCCACCCAGGAGGCTGCGACGGCCCGCATGACGACGAGGTCACGCAGCCCGCCACGGGATTCCTTCAGGTCGGGGGTGGTCGCGAAGGCCAGGGCACCGGAGCGTTCGGCCCGCTCGTCGCAACTCTCGCGCAGCGCGGCGAGCCGATTCTTGGCGTCCGCTCGCCAGTCGGCCAGAACCCGGCGGTGCAGGGTGACGGCAAGCTCGGGATCACCGGCGATGTGCCGCAGGTCCAGCATGCCGAGCATGGCGGGCAGGTCGGTCCTGGCGATCTGTCTCGCACCGCCGACCGACCGGACCGAGTGATCGAGCCTGATCTTGGAGTCCCAGATCGGGTACCACATCCGCTCGGCCAGCATGCCGGCGTAGGACGCGGGTGTTTCGGTGGAATGCAACAACACGAGGTCCAGGTCGGAGAACGGCGAGAGCTCCCCCCTGCCGTACCCGCCGACAGCGACCAGCGCCACTCCCCCGACGTTCACCCCAGCTTCCTGGGCAAGTTCTCCAAGCCAACCGTCGGTCAGCCTGGACAGAGCACGGCGCCGAGCCGGACCGGTGACTCCGGTCCGACTCAGCAACTGTGCCCGCAGTTCAGGGAAACCGCCCGCCGTCCCCACAGGCGTTGTCGGCATGGCCCTACAGGGCTTCCTGACCGCGCTCGCCGGTGCGCACGCGGATCACCGTCTCGACGGGAACGGACCAGACCTTGCCGTCACCGATCTTCCCGGTGCGAGCCGCCCTGACGATGACGTCGACGACGTCGTCGATGTCCTCGTCATCGACCAGGATCTCCAGGCGAACCTTCGGAAGCAGCTCCACCGTGTATTCCGCGCCCCGGTAGACCTCGGTGTGACCACGCTGCCGGCCGTAGCCCGATGACTCCGAAACGGTCATGCCCTGCACACCGAATGCCAGCAGCGCCGCCC
>Ga0209584_10000080_pt1 | contig 23405 bp, 19 predicted proteins | sample NGEPerD_FD_184507 | JGI IMG/M metagenome (GOLD analysis project Ga0209584, IMG submission 184507) | Arctic peat soil microbial communities from the Barrow Environmental Observatory site, Barrow, Alaska, USA - NGEE PermafrostAB12-D... | ecosystem: Environmental > Terrestrial > Soil > Wetlands >...
GTTCCAGATTGCCCAATGTCAGTTCGATCAGAACCGATTGAAAGAAGCGGAAAAATCAGCTTTCGAAGTGATCCACAAATCGGGATCCTATGAATTGTGGGTGACCAAAAGTTATTTCCTGCTGGGTGATATTTATCTGAAAGAGAAAGATTATTTCAATGCTAAAGCCACATTCCAGAGCCTGGTGGAAAATGCAAAAATAGAAGAGATCCGGGTGCAGGCGGAGCAGAGGCTCGATGAAGTGAAAAAAGAAGAAGAAGCCAATAGTAAAGTCAGCAATCCAAATTGACATGCGATTGAACACCAGATATATGACGAAAGGAATTGTTTGTTTCCTGATGATGGGATTGGGGATTTCCGGTACCCTGCGCGCGCAGGACACAACCCGGAAGAAATCAATCATCATTACGTCAACTTTCAAACCGGCTTTGAAGAACACGGCCAAACTGAATTTCAATGCAGACGCTCCGCTCATCGATACGGCCCGGCCGGTTTTGCAATATAATCTTCCGGTGCAGTTTCTGTCCCTGACCTACCAGCCGGCCGGACTGAATCCCGTCGCCATTTCAGCAGAGACCATCAAAAACTGGAACAATGACAATTATATCAAGGTGGGCGCCGGAAATGTGGACCTGCCCTATGTGCAGGCGGGGCTGAGTTTTGGCGACCGGCAGCATGCGTTCTACAATATTTTTGCTGAAGGGTACTCGTCCAAGGGTAAACTTCCCTTCCAGGAAAACAGTATGCTGGCAGCGTCCATCAGCGGTACAATCAAAGCGCCACATAACCTGGAATGGGACGGTGCGCTGGGTTTTCGCGGAGACGGATATTACCTTTATGGATTTCAACCCGATACGCTGCAATTTGCCAAGAGCCAGCTGCAGCAACAGTTTTTCACATTTGATGGCAGGATCGGTTTACGCAATACGCTGCCCACACCTTATGGCCTCACGTATAATCCCAATGTAAAAATCACAGCCTTTGGCGAAAACAGTACCCCGCGAGCATCTGAAGCCGACCTGGTGGTGAATATCCCGGTAGAAAAAACCATCGATGAACATTTTGCCATTGACCTGGGCTTCACTGCAGACCTGACCAACTATACGAACGGGAAGAGCACTACCATTAACAATAACCTGTACCTGGTTTCTCCTGCCGTGGTATATCACAGCGATAATATTTTCATGCACTTGGAAATGACGCCTTCCTGGGACCAGGGGAATTTCCATCTGCTGCCGAATTTCAGGGCCAACTATACTACAGACGACAAACAGTTTACGCTTTTTGCTTCGCTGGATGGATATTATGACAAAGGAAGTTTTAAGCGGTGGGCCGGCATTAATCCCTGGCTGTGGGAACCTGCCAGTTTGTACAATACCCGTGTTGTTGAATTTTTCGGAGGCATTAAAGGTTCGCTTTCGCCGCATATCTCGTACCTGGCCAAGGCGGGATTTTCGCAATCCCATAACATGCCTCTTTTTCTGAACGATAGCCTGGACGGGAAAAATTTCCAGGTGATGTACGAGGAAAGAATGGATGCATTCAGCGTTCACGGAGAAATCAGTTACCTGCAGGGAGAGGATTTTAATATTACTGCAGGCCTTACGCTAACCAATTACAAGACAACCACGCAATACAAGGCATGGGGCATGCTGCCACTTGAATTCACGACCACCATGCGCTGGCAGCTTGTAAAAGATCTTTGGCTGAAGGCGGACCTCTGGGCTTTTGAGGGCGCTTACTGGAGGTATCTGGACAAGGCTGTGAGCAGTGGTTCCGGCGGATTTGACGTAAGTGCAGGGCTGGAATTCAAGATTGCCAGGCAGTTGAATCTGTGGCTTCAGATGAATAATCTCTTCAACGATAAATACCAGCGCTGGAATCAGTATACTGTTTATGGATTTAATATCTTAGGGGGTGTAATTTTTACCTTCGGCAGATAGCCGGATCAATTTAAAGTATGTACGCCATCCTGAACAGATACCTTTTTTTGCATAAGAGCATTCCGGTGCCCGGACTGGGTACCATTTGTATGGAAAGCCAGCCGGCCAGTATTGATGCGAGTACGAGGAGCATCCTTCCGCCTGCTTACCGGTTCCGCTTCGATAAATTTTCTGACTCACCCGACAAAAATCTCTTCAATTATTTGTCGGCACAACAACATATATCCGATTACGAAGCGCTCAGGCAATACAATGATTTTGCCTATTCACTCCGTGACCGGCTGAATTATTTCCGGGAAGCACCCTGGGAAGGTCTGGGTGTTTTAAAAAAGGATGATATGGGTGAAATCCATTTTGAATCCTCGATTCTGAATCCTTTTTTTCTGCAACCGGTTCCTGCAGAAAAAGTGGTTCGCGCCAACGCGAAGCATATGCTGCTGGTGGGTGACCGGCAGCGGTCCAATAGTGAAATGAGCGACTGGCTTGCAGAAGAGCCGGTTCATGGAAACCGTCTCTGGTGGCTTGTTGCCTTATTGGGTGGCATCGCTGCGGTGTTTGTGATCATGATGCATTTCTCAACGCATGGCTGGAAAGTGGAATCCACCGGCAATCAGCAGTCGGTCCAGGTAAAAAAATAAACCGCCCGCAGGCGGATCAATCCCACCCGATGAATCCAGCACCCGAGTCCACGATCAAATGCCCGGTTTGTCACAGCATCAATAGCCGGTTTGTACTGAAAGTTCAGGACCATTCTGTAAGTGGTGATTTTTTCGATATCTATGAATGTCCTCAATGCAGTCTGCGGTTTACCTTTCATCCTCCCGGAGAAGATCAGATCGGGCGCTATTATCAGTCGGAGGATTATATATCGCACAGTAATACACGAAAAGGTTTGGTCAATAATCTGTACCATTTGGTGAGGAACCGGACCCTGGCTTCCAAATGCCATTTATTAAAACGCTCCACGGGTTTGAAAAAAGGCCTTCATCTCGACATAGGTGCAGGAACCGGAGCTTTCGTCAGGTATATGAATCTGCATGGATGGGAAAGTGAAGGCATCGAGCCGGACGAAAGCGCCCGGCGCAGCGCCCGGGAATATCACCAGATTTCCTTAATGTCAGTTGACGAATTTACATCGCTTATGCCTGCGCGTTATGATGCGATTAGTTTATGGCATGTTCTTGAACACGTACACGATCTCTATCCTTATCTGGATCGCATCCGGGAACTCCTGAAGCCTGGCGGCTTGGTTTTTATTGCCGTTCCTAATTACACGAGTTACGACGCAGTCCGATATGGAGCCGGATGGGCGGCTTATGATGTGCCTCGGCACCTGTATCATTTTTCTCCTGCCTCGATGCAGTGGCTGCTCAGGGCCACGGCATTTCAATTGAAAAAAGAAGTTCCGATGTGGTTCGACAGTTATTATATCAGTCTGTTAAGTGAAAAATACACCGGTGCTTCCGGTTCTCTGATTAAAGGATTTTATACCGGTGTTGTTTCCAATTTGAAAGCGCTGGCGAATAAAGAGAAATGCAGCTCTTTAATTTATGTTGCTCAAGGCTTAGAACTCCAGGCTCAAAGCAAAAGGCTTAACGCGGAAGGCATAAGGCTTTAATCGGCAAATGAAATAACGAAATTTCGTTTGCGTCAATTATTTAATCTCACTTCATAAATATTCGGCCAGAGTTTACCGGTGATCAGTATTTTATTTTTTGCAGAATCCCAGGCGATTCCGTTCATATATTCTACATCGGGGGTTTTTAATTTAATTTCCTTAACGAGGTTACTGAAATCGGCCTTCCCCAGAACTTTACCAGTGGATGGATTTATCCTGATGATATAGGGCGTTTGATAAATATTTGCGAGGATGTTGCCATTAACCCATTCCAGTTCATTGATGTTTCCGACCGGTCCATTGTTGTCTGTAACGCCAACAATCCGGTTTATTTTAAATGTAACCGGATCGAGGTAAGTCAGGTTACTGCTGCCATCGCTCATGATCAGGCTTGTTCCGTCGGTGGTCATTCCCCATCCTTCCTTGCTTGGAATATCAAATTCGCCGATTCGCTTAAAGGTTTTCAGGTCGTAGATGAATCCTTTTTTATTGGTCCAGGTCAGTTGGTACAGTTTATTGTGCAGGACGGCAATGCCTTCCCCGAAATAGGTCTTCCTATCCAATTCTGCTTTTACTGCGATCTTACCGCTCACGGGATCCACAATACCGACGATCGACCGGGTATTATCATATTCCTGCGGTGCTCCGGAACTTTCAAATAATTTACCATCGTGCATGAGTAAACCCTCGGTATAAGAATTGGTGTCGTGAGGCAGGGCATTGAGCACCGTATAGCTGATCGCGGGTGGTTCATCAGTTGTCCCCGGCTCCACAATGGATTCGGTTGATTCAGATTGATCAGATGAGTTACTGCAGGCGCTGTTCATAGAAAAAATAAACAGCAGGGGAATTAAAATTTTCTTCATATTTCAAACGGTTGGCAAAAATAGTGAAAACGCATAAAGCCTAAAGCATAAAGCTTAAGGCGTAAGGCTTAAAGTTTTTGTTAAAGTGTTCGCGTCACCGTAAAATAAAAAAGCGTTTCCTAAAGGAAACGCTGCGAATGAATATATCGACAAGCCTTGCGCCATATGCCTTTGGCCTTAAGCCTTAAGCCTTAAGCGTTAAGCGTTGAGCGTTGAGCCTATATGTGCTTCAATCTTTTTGACAAAATTGCTCTTGGGTTGTGCACCCACGAGTTTATCCACTACTTTACCATCCTTAATAAATAAAATTGCAGGGATTGACGTAATACCGTAATTCACAGACAGCTGCGGATTGTGGTCGACATTTACTTTACCCACATTGATTTTACCATCATATTCCTTTGAAAGTTCTTCAATTACGGGACCAATTGCGCGGCAAGGTCCGCACCATTCTGCCCAAAAATCGATGACCGTCAGTTTATCAGACGAAAGTACTTTCTCCTGGAAATTCGCATCGGTGTATTCAAGTGCCATATATTGCTATTTAAATTTTATACAAAATTCAGTTTATTTATCCGCATTCTTTGTCGGATTAACGACAACCCCGAATTGGTCGCATATAAATGCTCCCGATCTGGGTTTCCTTTTCTGTGCAAATAGGGTTCCATTGATAGCAATGAACCATTATGTCATGTCAGCTCCTAGTAGCTTACAATCTGCACTTCGAATTCAGGACATTCCTGTAAAAAGGCAGCCATTTCGTCATTCATTTCAAACCCTGTTTCCATGCTGTACAAGCTAATTTTAGCATTTGTTTTAGATTCCTGCACGTTGAATTTCAGGCTGGCCTTTCCCGGATGTTTTTTTATGTTTTTTTCCAGAAACCCCACCATATGTTCATTAAGATGCCGGGCATCCAGATCAATAACCAGCTGTTTGGTGAGCAGTGGTTTGATACTTTCCAACAAAAGTATTTTATCCACTTTGAATTCAAACTCCGGACGATTGTACCTGGTTTTAAAAAATCCCGTCATGAAAATATTTTTTCCGGCTTCCAGGTAGTTTGAATACCGGGCGTAATCTTCACTCCACAGAACGAATTCACTTTTTCCGGAATAGTCCTCGATAGTAAAAGAGCCGAATTGTTTTCCTGTTTTAGTTACACGGTGCTGCGCTTCGATAACCAGTCCTGCGAGGCGGTACGATTTTCCCGGATTTGCCTGCAGGCTTACTGCTTCTTTCACTTCATTGAATTCAGCAAGATTAAGAATTCCATAGTGGTTGATTTCGAATTTGAAATGATCCAAAGGGTGTCCGCTCAGAAACATTCCTGTCACTTCCTTTTCATGATCCAATAATTCTGTCAGTGACCAAGGATCGCAACCGGCAATCTTAGGCGGCTGAACTTCATATTCTGCAGACGAAACGCCGAAAAGAGTATTGCTGTGTGAAACATTTTGTGCCTGCACAACATTTCCGAAGCGGATAATTTTTTCCAGCCCGCTTGTGGTTTCGCCGGGAGCGACAAAAAAATATTGTGCGCGATGCAGTTGGGGAAAACAATCAAAAGCGCCGGCATGTGCCAGGCTCTCGAGTGTTTTTTTACTCACCGTTCGCTGGTTAATTCGTTTGACCATATCAAAGATCGAAACATAAGGTCCGTTTTTTTCCCTTTCTTCAATCAGGGAAAAAACGGCCGCTTCCCCGACACCTTTCAAGCCCCCCAGACCGACCCGGATTTCTCCTTTGCTGTTTACGGCAAATCCCTGTTTGGATTCATTGACATCCGGCCCCAGCACTTTCAATCCCATTCGTTTACACTCTTCCATAAAAAAAGTGATCTTTTCGATATTGCCCTGGTGATTGAGCACTGCTGCCATGTATTCGGAAGGATAATGGGATTTCAGGTAAGCTGTCTGATAAGCCACATACGCGTAACAGGTGGAGTGCGATTTATTGAAGGCATACTGTGCAAAAGCTTCCCAGTCGGTCCATATTTTTTCCAGCGCATGGGCGGCATGGCCTTTTGCCGTGGCGCCTTCGATGAACTGGCTTTTCATTTTATCCAGAATGGACTTCTGTTTTTTACCCATGGCTTTTCGCAGCACATCCGCATCTCCCTTACTGAATCCTGCCAGTTTCTGCGCCAGCAGCATCACCTGTTCCTGGTAAACGGTGATTCCGTACGTGTCTTTTAAGTACTCTTCCATTACCGGGAGATCGTACTGGATGGGTTCGCGACCATGTTTCCTGTCGATGAAAGCCGGAATATATGCCATGGGTCCGGGACGATACAAAGCATTCATCGCGGTGAGGTCGTCGAACTTGTCCGGCCTGAGGTCGCGCAGGTATTTTTGCATGCCCGGACTTTCAAACTGAAAAGTCCCTATAGTGTCCCCGTGCTGATAGAGCTCGAAAGTTTTCTTATCATCCAGGGGAATCAAATCGATATCAATGGCGACGCCATGATTCTGTTCGATTAGTTCCAGGGCGGTTTTGAGGATATTCAGGGTTCTCAGTCCCAGAAAGTCCATTTTTAGCACACCGGCTTCTTCAATGATACTGCCTTCGATCTGGGTTACCAGGAGCTCGGAATCCTTGGCTGTACACACGGGAATGATATTCGCGAGGTCTTCCGGTGCGATGATGATGCCTGCAGCATGAAGGCCGGTATTACGAACTGATCCCTCCAGGCGTTCTGCCTCGTGCAGTACCCGGCTGCGTAAATCTGATCCTTTATAAATATCCCGGATTTTTTTTACCAGCTCGAGATCATCACCACCGATACCTTCTTTTTCTTCGAGTGATTTCTCTCCGTCCCTGGTTTTAAGCGGCGCATGTAAGACCCGTTTCAGACTTACGCCTGGTCGGTCGGGGACCAGTTTGGCCAGTGCATTTGATTCTGCAAGGGGAAGATCCATAACCCGGGCAACATCTTTGATACTCATTTTTGCAGCCATCGTACCATAGGTAACGATTTGCGCCACCTGGTTTTTCCCGTATTTTTTTACGACGTAGTCGATTACTTTCTGGCGTCCTTCATCATCAAAATCCGTATCGATATCAGGCATTGATTTCCTGTCGGGATTCAGGAAACGTTCAAAGAGCAGGTTATATTTAATCGGGTCTATATTGGTAATGCCGATACAAAAGGCCACTACACTGCCCGCTGCCGATCCGCGCCCTGGTCCGACAAATACGCCCATTTCTCGGCCGGCCCTGATAAAATCACTGACAATCAGAAAGTAGCCGGCAAATCCCATGGTGCGTATGGTGAACAATTCAAAATCCAGCCGCTCCATGATTTCCGTTGTCAGGTCGGCATATCTTTTTTTCGCTCCCAGATAAGTGATTTCCTTGAGGTATTCCCATTGGTTCAGATTGTTATCTGCATGTATCTGGAAGTCTTTCGGGATGGGAAATGCCGGGAGCAAGATGTCTTTCTTCAGATTGAGTACCTCCACTTTATCAGCAACCAGGCCCGTGTTGGCGATGGCTTCGGGGAGGTCTTTGAAAAGCTCAGACATTTCAGCCTGGGTTTTTAGATAAAACTGGTCGTTCGGGAACTTAAAACGTCTGTTCTTGAGGCTGATCTCATCATTTACAAAATCATCGAAGCCAGGGGTGGACTGTTTTTCGCCGGTATTGATACAAAGGAGGATATCATGGGCATTGTAATCATCCTGGTCAGTATAATGGCTGTCGTTGGTAGCAATAATGGGAACATGATATTTTTTCGCCAGCTTAAGCAAAAATTGGTTGATGATTTCCTGTTCCGGGATCTGGTGACGCTGGAGTTCAATAAAATAATCCTCTCCAAACATATCCAGCCACCACTTGAATTCCAGTTCAGCTTTTTCCTCGCCTTTATGCAGAATGGTTTGGGGAACATAGGCTCCGATGCAGCAGGTGGTGGCGATCAAACCCTCGTGATATTGTTCCAGCAAGGCTTTATCGATACGGGGGTATTTGCTGTACATGCCTTCGATATATCCCAGGGAAGTCAGCCGGATCAGGTTTTGATAGCCGGTTTTATTTTTTGCCAGCAGCACCTGATGATAGCGTTCGTCTTTTTGTTCTTTGGTAAATGTTTTTCGGGTCCGGTCGGCCACAATATAAAATTCACAGCCCACAATAGGTTTTACTTTCAGGGACCCGTCGGGGTTTTTGTGTTTATAGGCCTCGGCCACAAAACTAAAGGCGCCGAACATATTGCCATGATCGGTTATTGCGAGGGCCGGCATCCCATCCTTTACAGCCTTATTAAAGAGGCTTTGTATGGAGGCTGCACCGTCCAGCAGGGAATATTGTGTATGTACGTGAAGGTGGGAAAAGTCGGGCATCGGTGATGAATGGACTGCAATTAACAAATAAAAAAAACGGTCCTGTTTTTTAGGGATAATAATCTGTTCACAATGAACACACATTGTTCAGGCTTAAAGCTTAAAGCCTAAGGCATAAGGCCTAAGGCCTAAGGCTTGGGGTTAAACGCCCTCTCCATGCTGTCGATTAATTTAAAGTCTGGTATCAGACATCCGGCGTTAGGACCCAAACTGATAAAAGTTAAAAAAGTCGGGCCTTCAGCCCTGGGCTTTACGCCATACGCATTTAATTGTATCTTTACCCGTTCCGGTATCAAACAATAAAATGAAAAATCAGTTCATTTTACTGCTACTGCTTATTAACCTGGCCGCCTGCGACGTGTTTCGGCCAGCTTCCCGCCGTACAGACAATTTGTCGTCTGGCGGATCCACGAGGCAAAACGGAAACAGCCAGCCCAGCTTTATCCGCGATATTTCAACAGAATCCGCTGAATCACCGTCAAAGCCGTTGGAAAAACCCCTGAACAGGGAAGTTTCTGCCAAAACGACGATTCCCATTTCGGGAAACGCAGGTTATGATCCCCTGCAAATTAAATACGCCATACTGACGAATACCGAAGTGGAAGAACTGAATAATCCCCGCCTGCTGCTCTTTATGGACCAGTGGTATGGGGTTCCCTATCATTATGGAGGAAAGAGCAAAGACGGGATCGACTGCTCAGCATTTACCTGCCAGCTGATTTCCGAGGTATATAATGTGAACCAGCTGCCGCGCATGAGTGCCGATCAATACAGGGCTACGCGCAGGATCCCCAAAAAGGATTTGCGGGAAGGGGACCTGGTTTTTTTCCATACCCTCGGAAAGGGGCATAAAGTTACCCATGTAGGTGTCTATTTATACAATAACCGCTTTGTTCACGCTTCCGTTGCCGGAGTCCAGATCAGCGATCTCGCGGAGGGTTATTACCTGCACCACTATGTGGGGGCAGGGCGCGTCGTTTCGGAATGACGACCTTTCGCGTTTCCTGTCATTTAGCCATTTTATTTATAAACAGTTCAGAAATAGGGGCGACCGGACTGCCAAGTCTTCCCATTTACCTTGTTTTCACTTGATTGGTACAGTATTTAGTGTAGCTTTGCTGCCCCTTCTGATGGGCAACTTAACTTTTCACTAAAATTAAATTGATACAGTCATGGCTAAAAAGTTAGCGATTTCACCAATCGCAGGTACCAAAAACAGAGTTTTTGTAAAACCTGCGCCGGCAGAAGAAAAAACTTCCGGCGGTATTATCATCCCTGATACAGCGAAGGAAAAACCCCAGCGGGGCGAAGTGGTCGCGATCAGTGAAATAGATGAAGACGGAAAGAAGCCCGTCATTAAAGTGGGCGACGTTGTGTTATACGGTAAGTATTCCGGAACCGAAATCAGTTTTGAAGGACAGGACTTTCTTTCCATGAGGGAGTCAGATATTATTGCGAAATTCTAAAATTCTCAAATTAAATATTATGGCTAAACAATTATTCTTCGACATCGAAGCAAGAAATAAAATGAAAAAAGGCGTAGATACTCTGGCCAATGCGGTAAGGGTTACGCTGGGTCCTAAAGGACGCAATGTGGTTATTGAAAAGAAATTCGGAGCACCTTCCATCACTAAAGATGGAGTAACGGTTGCAAAAGAAATAGAACTGGAAGACCTGATCGAAAACATGGGTGCCCAGATGGTGAAAGAAGTTGCTTCCAAAACTGCCGATATCGCAGGTGACGGTACGACTACTGCTACGGTGCTTGCTCAGAGTATTATCAGCGAAGGTTTGAAAAATGTTGCCGCCGGAGCCAATCCGATGGATTTGAAACGTGGTATTGACAAAGCAGTTGTTGCTGTGGTAAACAGCCTGAAAGCCCAGTCTCAGACTATTGGAAATGACAGCAAGAAAATCCAGCAGGTGGCTTCCATTTCTGCAAATAATGACGAAACCATCGGCAAACTGATAGCAGAGGCATTTGGCAAAGTTGGTAAAGAAGGTGTTATCACCGTTGAAGAAGCTAAGGGTACTGATACAACAGTTGATGTTGTGGAAGGTATGCAATTTGACCGCGGATATATCTCTCCTTATTTCGTTACAAACAGCGAAAAAATGGAAGCAGAATTGGACAATCCATATATCCTGATCTATGATAAGAAGATCTCTGCGATGAAAGATATTTTACATATCCTCGAAAAGGTTGCTCAGGGCGGTCGTCCGCTGCTGATTATCGCTGAAGACCTGGAAGGTGAAGCGCTGGCTACATTAGTGGTGAACAAATTGCGTGGCACACTTAAAGTGGCCGCAGTAAAAGCTCCGGGATTTGGTGACCGCAGAAAGGAAATGCTACAGGATATCGCGACTCTGACTAAGGGTATTGTGATCAGTGAAGAACAGGGTTACAAGCTCGAAAATGCCGACCTCAGTTATCTCGGTACCGCTGCTTCGGTAACAATCGACAAAGACAACACAACCGTTGTAGGTGGTAAAGGAAAGAAAGATGAGATTGTTGCCCGTGTAAACCAGATCAAGGCACAGATTGAAACAACCACTTCCGATTACGACAAAGAAAAATTACAGGAACGCCTGGCTAAACTGAGTGGTGGTGTGGCCGTTCTGTATATCGGAGCAGCGACCGAAATGGAAATGAAGGAAAAGAAGGACCGTGTGGATGATGCCCTGCATGCCACAAGAGCAGCAGTTGAAGAAGGTATCGTTCCCGGCGGAGGAGTTGCCTATATCCGCGCCATCGAAAGCCTGGATAAACTGAAAGGAGCTGCCAACGATGATGAAACTACAGGTATCCTCATTGTGAAACGTGCTATCGAAGAACCTCTTCGCCAGATCGTTCACAATTGCGGTATCGAAGGAAGTATCGTTGTGCAGAAAGTAAAAGAAGGAAAGGCCGATTACGGTTTCAACGCCCGCACGGAAGTTTACGAAAACCTGTACAAAGCAGGTGTAATCGATCCGACCAAGGTAACCCGTATCGCACTTGAAAATGCGGCTTCTATTGCAGGTATGCTGTTAACTACTGAATGTGTGGTTGCAGACAAACCGAAAAAAGAAGAAGCTCACAGCCACGCAGGCGGCGGTGCACCCGGTATGGGCGGAATGGACTATTAATCTTAGTGTATTCAATAATAAGAAAGCCTTTCACTTCGGTGAGAGGCTTTTTTAATGTGGTGAACGTGGAATTGTGGATATGAGGGAAGGTGGAAATGGAATGACCAATGATAATTGGTGAATAATAATTGATAGGCTAATTGTCGGTTTTTTATCAAATCAACAAAGCAAGACAAATTAATATTAATTTCCCCATTGCCTGATTGTCATCTACAAATTTCGTTTCCACCTTCCCTCATATCCACAATTCCACATTTGCCACATAAGCAAAAAGCCAAAAGCTCGAAGCTATTGGATTCAAGCTTTTGGCTTTTTGCTCAGATCGGCAATGGTTTTTTTCTCCAGCAATTTCAGATTGGCATCGCGCACTTGGATCAGCACATCACGAAGACCGCAATGTTTTTCGTCGCAGTTTGCGCATTTCTCATAGAAATACAAACTCACACAGGGGAGTAGCGCGATGGGACCGTCTATGAGTCGCATCACTGTGGCCAGGGTAACATCAGCAGGATCCTTTCCGAAAAAATAACCCCCGCCTTTCCCTTTTTTACTTTCCAGGATTCCTGCTTTTTTCAGTTCAAGCAGAATGTTTTCCAGGAATTTTAAAGGAATTTTCTTCTTTTTAGAAATTTCTGCAATGAGTACAGGACCTTCTTTTTCCTTTTCGGAAAGATACATCAGGGCCTGAAATGCATACTGTGACTTTTTTGACAGCATAGGAAAATCTGTTACAAGATATATTAATAACAGTTTACCACCTAAAGAGTTGAATTAAAAACCCAGTACGTCCTGCATTGAAAAAATGCCTTTCTTGTTCCTGATAAATTCAGCGGCAAGCACAGCCCCCCCGGCAAAACCATCCCGGCTATGCGCAGTATGAACGATTTCGATATCGTCAATGGAAGAGACATACCTGACCAGATGGGTTCCGGGTGCAGGATCCACCCGTTCGCTGATAATCGGCAATTCGCCGGGATTCCCGGATGCCCTGTTTACCCAATGGGTGAGGCCGGGGATGACAGCCTGTATCTGTTCGGCCAGTGTGATCGCTGTACCACTGGGTGCATCTTTCTTTTGGGTGTGGTGAATTTCCCGCATTTCCACCAAGTATTCCTTGTGTGACGCCATGAGGCCGGCAAGTTTTTTATTGAGTTCAAAGAATATATTCACCCCAATACTGAAATTGCTGGCATATATAAAAGCCGAACCTTTTTTTTCAAATGCCTCCCTGACTTCCGGGTACGACTCAAGCCAGCCGGTGGATCCGCAAACCACAGGTATCCCAAACCCGGCACATTTCAAAAGATTATCCCTGGCACTGGCAGGCCCGGTAAATTCAATGGCGACATCTGCCATGGATACATTTTCAGCTGTCAGATCCTGTCCGTTATCAAGGTCAATTTTCAAAACGATTTCATGACCCCTGCCCAGCGCAATGCGCTCGATGGCCTTTCCCATTTTACCATAACCAATCAATGCAATTCTCATAGCCCCAAAGATATTAATTCATCGTCAGCCCACGTGTTCTGGGTTTGTGTATGTCGAAGGCCAGCGTGATACCACCAACGGGGCTGGGGCCGGGGATGAACATGGGTTTCACTTTGAAACTCAGGTCGCTGTTCACATTGAAATCTTTCAAATGGGCATCCACCGTAGCATCTAAGATATTCAGCCCGTAAAACAAAAGAAAAAACAAAACGGAATAATCCTGGTTTTTTCTGAAACTATCCCGATAGGTGATGAGGCCATTCTGATCGTCTGAGGATACAAAAACTTTCAGCTGTGGATCCACAGCATTCAGGCTGTCCATGTTGGTCGTTCCGTTTACCGTTACAGTAAGCGCATACTGGCACTTGTTATACCAGCTTTTATTGTAAAAAAAAGCGTAGGCTGAAATACCCAGGGCAGCGTATATAATAGGAACTTTCCAATATTTTTTATTGTAAACCTGGCCTGCTCCGGGCAGGATCGCCGAATACAGGGTGGCCCGGTGGTAGTTTCTTTTCATCCTCTTTTCGATGGAATCCCGTGCTGCCTGATCATTATACTTGCCGGTGTAGATGCTGTCTTTTTTCTCAAGAACAGAATCAGATGGTTGTTTTGTCCGCACAGTGTCGGGATGCTGGGCATTTACCCGTAGGGTTAAAAGAAGACTGGTAAAAAAGAAAATGAAAATGGTCTTCCTCATACTGAACACTTAGTTAATCTGCACGCCGAACTGGTCCAGAATTTTATTTAATTCCTGCACCGAATAGTATTCGATGCTGATACTGCCAGATCCCTTGGGGTTGTAATGCAGTTTCACCCGGGTGCTGAAATGAGTAGCTAAAGTATCCTCTATTTTTCTGTATGATTCCGGTAAGGCGGCTTTTACCGATTTTTTAACAGCGGGTTGCGTTTTGTACAATTTGCGAACGAGTTCCTCGGTTTGCCTGACAGATAAAGACTTGTTTTTTATTTCCCGGAACAGGTATAATTGCTTGTCAACCGTATCCACGTTGATCAGTGCCCGCGCATGCCCCATCGAGATCTCATTGCTGCGGAGTGCAACCTGTATATCCGGCGGAAGTTTGAGAAGCCGCACGTAATTCGCGACCGTACTTCTTTCTTTCCCCATGCGTTCAGAAACCTGTTCCTGGGTATAGTTCAGTTCATCCATCATCCGTTTATAACTCAGGGCCACTTCCATCGCATTCAGATCTTCCCTTTGCAGATTTTCCAATAATGCGAGTTCCAGCAGCTGCTGATCGTTGGCCTGTCGGATATAAACCGGAATATCTTTCAAACCGGCCATGCGACCTGCACGGTAACGGCGTTCACCTGAGATGAGCCTGTATTTTCCGGAAGAAAGTTTAGCGACGGTAACCGGCTGGATGATATCGTGCATTCGGATGGATGCAGCAAGTTCCTGTAATGCGGTGTCGTCGAAATCTTTTCTGGGCTGCTTGGGATTGGTCTCAATCAAATCCAGCGGAATGCGGAGAATGCCTGTGAGACCTTCCGAAACAGCAGGCCTTAAATTGCCCTCAGTATTTTTTAAATCTGCATCAATATTCTGAAGAAGTGAACGTATTCCCTTCCCGAGTGCTTCCTTATCTTTTTTATTCGGCGTCGTCATGCTGGTAGGTTCGATTTCGTGGAGCTATTCGAGGATGCGCTCTTCCTGTGTCATTTTGGTCATATTGTTTTTCTGCAAAACTTCTTTTGCCAGATTCAGATAATTCATAGCGCCCTTGCTGTAGGCATCATACAGGATCACCGGTTTCCCCACGCTGGGTGCTTCGCTGATCTTGGAATTGCGGTGTATGATGGTATTGAAAACGATTTCATCAAAATGTTTACGCACTTCACTCACTACCTGGTTACACAGTCGAAGGCGTCCATCATACATCGTCATGAGGATGCCCTCTATAGCCAGTTCAGGATTCAGCCGGCTCTGTACGATTTTAATGGTGTTCAGGAGTTTGCCCAGGCCTTCCAGAGCGAAAAATTCAGTCTGAACCGGAACAATCACTGAGTCAGCAGCCGTCAGGGCATTTACCGTAATCAGCCCCAGGGAAGGAGAACAATCGATGATGATAAAGTCATAATTCTTCCGGATGGGCTCCAGAATATTCTTTAAAACCGTTTCCCGGTCCGGGTAATTGATCATTTCAATTTCTGCGCCTACCAGGTCGATATGGGATGGTATCAGGTCCAGATTGGGAACTTCCGATTTCAAAACCACATCCCTTGCAGAAACCTGGTTTACCATACAGTCATACAGACTCTGGGTTATATTATGCAGGTCAAAACCAACCCCGGTCGTGCTATTGGCCTGCGGATCCGCATCCACCAGCAGGGTTTTGAACTCCAAAACCGCCAGACTGGCCGCTAAATTAATGGCGGACGTAGTTTTGCCGACCCCTCCTTTCTGATTCGCCACCCCTATAATTCTTGCCATGCTCCTTTAGGTTGTTTTTAGTTGCCGCTTTTGTAAGAGAGCTGCTGAACAATTCGTGAAAGTACAAAAAACCCTTGCGTTTCTGCCTGTTAAGGCGTAAAAATACAAACTTGGCAGCCGAGTTCAGAAAAATACCCGTTCAGCTTAACTTACATCCCCATGATCCTCATCATATCAGGAACAAACCGCCGGGACAGCTTTACCCTGCGCATTGCAGAACTCTATCAGTCGATCCTTGAAAAAAAAAAGATCGACGTTTCCATACTGTCACTCGTTGGGTTGGAATTGCTGGAACGCAATGCCTCTGTTCTGCAGCTCGAAAAAGAGTGGCTGCTTCCTGCTGAGAAATATATTTTTATCAGTCCGGAATATAACGGAAGTATCCCCGGAGTGCTCAAATGTCTCTTTGATGTTTCGGATGTTAAGAAAGTGTGGAAGGGCAAAAAAGCCCTGCTCACGGGAGTTTCGACGGGAAGGGCCGGTAATCTGCGGGGGATGGACCATCTTACGGGAATTTTGCACTATGTGGGAACCATCGTGCATCCGAACAAACTGCCTATCTCCATTGTTGACACCCTGTTTAGCGATGTAGGAATGGCCCACGAGGAGACCCTGCAGGTAATCAGTCAGCAGGTGGACGAATTCATCGACTTTTAAAGTTTTTTAAATCAAACCCATGCGAAGCACTTTATTTATCGGGATTGTGGCTCTGATTATGGCTGCCATTGACTTTTATGTTTTCCAGATTGTGAAGATGCTTTGTCAGGGCTCAAGCCATCGAACAAAATCCATCATTTTCACTGGGTATTGGGCGCTTTCCGTCTCGGTGATTCTCCTCTTTATTTTCCTTCCCTTTCTCAACGCGGAACGATGGCCCAAAAATTTACGGAATTACCTGTTCGCCACGATTATCGGGTTTTTTTTCGCTAAAGTACTGGCCTCTGTTTTTTTTCTGATTGACGACCTGCGCCGCGTTATCCAGTGGGCCGTTGCTAAATTATTTTTCCGGGATACGGAAGGAGACAGCCAGGTGAACGAGGGTATTTCCCGTTCAGTTTTTCTCAGCTGGCTGGGTATTGGGATTGGCGGAACCCTGATCACTTCACTGGTTTACGGATTTTCAAATAAATATAATTATCAAATTCGCAGGGTGCCCCTTTCTTTTCCAAACCTGCCCCCCGCATTCCGCGGACTGAAAATTGTCCAGATCTCGGATATCCATTCCGGAAGTTTTGACGATAAAAAATCTGTGGAGAAAGGGGTGCAGATGGTCCTTGATCTGAAACCCGACCTGATATTATTCACGGGTGATCTGATCAATGACCGGTCAACAGAAATGCTGGGGTACGAAGATGTTTTCAGCAGGTTGAAAGCACCAATGGGTGTTTTTTCCACACTGGGCAACCACGATTATGGAGACTATGTTAAATGGCCTTCGGAAATTGCAAGAAAAGAAAACCTGGAGCACCTGAAAACGCTGCAGGCAGGAATGGGCTGGCGGCTGTTGATGAATGAACATGTTGTGCTGGACAGGGAAGGTGAGCAGATCGCGCTGATCGGTATTGAAAACTGGAGCGCCAAAGCGCGGTTTCCCAAACACGGGAAGATGTGGGAAGCCTATCCCGGCGCCGAGAAATATCCTTTTAAAATACTCATGAGCCATGATCCCAGCCACTGGGACGCTGAAGTCAGGCCTAAATACGGAGACATCGACCTGATGCTGGCTGGCCATACGCATGGCATGCAATTTGGAATTGAGATTCCCGGATTCAAATGGAGCCCGGTGAAATATGTATACGACCAATGGGCTGGCCTGTATGAAAGTGGAAAGCAAAAGCTTTATGTGAACCGGGGATATGGATTTATCGGTTACCCGGGACGGGTAGGAATACTTCCGGAGATCACCTTGATTGAGCTGGTATAGTTTTTTGAATGAATTAATAAGCTGTTAAAATGAATTTTCAGCTTACCAAAATCTTGAATTTGTCGTTCAGGGTAGTCGGATCTAACATTCAAAACAAACATTTTATTATGAAGAAGACCTGTTTTTTTGTTTTTACCGTTTTGATTTTATCTTTTTCACAAGGCAGGGCCCAGGGCTTTCACTTGGGTGCGAAAATCGGAACCAATATTTCACAAATCACCGGACGATCATTCGACCATGGATTTCAGTGGGGCTTTAGTGCAGGTGCCTTTGCCGAACTTAATTTCACCAGTAAATGGGGCATACAACCTGAATTATTATTCAATCAAACGCAAACACAAACGGCAACCAATTTCAATGATGTGTACGAAGAAGGCATCAACAGCCGCAGCGTCAGTCTGAATTATTTAAGTATTCCCATACTGCTCTCCTATAAAATCATTCCGATCCTGAGCATCCAGGTGGGCCCGCAGTTCGGAATCCTGATGAATACCAGTCAGAATATTACCACCAATGGAGTAAACGCATTTAAAAACGGTGATTTCTCCATGGTGGGCGGAGCCCAGGTGAATCTTGGAGCTTTAAAATTGGGTGCCCGATATATTTATGGTATAACAGACCTGAACGATGTAACCAATACGGACACCTGGAAAAACCAGAATTTCCAGCTGTATTTCGGGTTGCGGATATTCTGAATTTCAGAACATTTTATTGAAAACCTGAAGGCCAGTTCCCCGGTCTGATATATGAAGTTTAACTGTAGTACTTTTGTGCAGGGAATGAATCATTACTCCATTCCCTGTTAGTTTGTCAGCTCATTCAGACCGATTCTTTAAAAATGGGGGTAACCCGCCAGCCGGTATGCGGGCGGCGTAAATGGCATTATCCTTGAACCTAAAGGGTTCAATCATAAAATGATGGGATAATGCCAAAAGAGGTGTTATTTTGTCACCCTTTTGTACATATGGACGAAAAACTCTTTTTTCAACGAAGTGAACAGGATATGGATTTCATGCCCATTATCCCCATCAACGAAACCGAACATGATAACCTGGCTGATGCGGAAATTCCCAAAGAAATACCCATTCTTCCTCTGCGCAACACCGTTTTGTTTCCAGGTGTCGTATTGCCGATCACCGTGGGCCGGGATAAAAGCATTAAAGCCGTAACGGATGCTTACAAAACGGACAAGCTGATCGGCGTTCTGGCGCAAAAAGACAGCAGTGTGGAAGACCCCTCCCTCAATGAACTGGTTGCTGTGGGCACCATTGCACGCATCATTAAAGTGATCAAGATGCCTGATGGCGGCACAACCGTAATCCTGCAGGGAAAAAGAAGATTTAAGGTAGGGTCCATCACTACCGACGATCCATATTTCAAAGCCCATGTGGTTCTGTTGCAGGAAGAAGAAGCACCGAAGGATCAGGACTTTGCCGCATATGTATCCAATATCAAAGACCTCGCTGCACAGATCATTCAACTGTCCCCGAATATCCCGACAGAAGCCTCCATCATCCTGAAAAATATTGAGAACCCATCTTTTCTCATCCATTTTATTTCCAGCAACCTGAATTCGGAACTAACAGAAAAACAGGAATTGCTGCAAACCGACCACATCAAATCCCGTGCTGATCTCCTGATGCAACTCCTGCAACGGGAACTTCAATTTGCGGAATTGAAAAATAAACTCACCAATAAAACCAAGACAGAACTCGATAAACAGCAGCGTGATTATTTCCTGCAGCAGCAACTGAAAAGCATCAAGGACGAGCTTGGCGGAGACAGCAATGAAAGGGAGATCCGTGAGATGCAAAAAAAGGCGGAAACAAAAAAATGGCCGGCATCTGCGAAAGAGATTTTTAAGAAAGGCATTGAGAAACTGGAACGCATGCATCCCAGCACGCCCGACTATTCCATTGTGTACAATCACCTGGACCTGATGCTGGACCTGCCATGGAATGAATATACCGACGATCAGTACGACCTGAAAAAAGCCTTGAAGATTCTCGACCAGGATCATTACGGGATGAAAAAAGTGAAAGAAAGAATCCTCGAATATCTTGCGGTATTAAAACTCAAAGGGGATATGAAGAGTCCGATTCTTTGTTTTGTCGGACCTCCGGGTATCGGTAAAACCTCGCTCGGCAAAAGCATAGCCGCTGCCATCGGGAGAAAATATGTGCGCATCAGCCTGGGCGGCCTGCACGATGAAAGCGAGATTCGCGGTCATCGGAAAACCTATATTGGTGCGATGCCGGGAAGGATTTTACAATCCCTGAAAAAAGCAAAATCTTCCAATCCGGTGATGATCCTGGATGAAATAGATAAAGTAGGTACAGATTTTCGTGGCGATCCCACTTCTGCTTTACTGGAAGTGTTGGATCCGGAACAAAACAATAGTTTTTACGATAATTACCTGGAACAGGAATACGATCTCAGCCGGGTTCTGTTTGTCGCAACTGCTAATGATATCAGTCATATCCAGCCCGCCCTGCGGGACAGGATAGAGATTATCGATTTAAGCGGTTATGCCATCGAGGAGAAAATTGAGATTGCCAAACGACACCTCATTCCCAAACAAAAAGAAGCCCATGGACTGAAAGGGCTCCCGGTGAAATTATCGGATAAAAACCTGGCCAAGGTGATCTCCGATTATACAAGGGAAAGTGGCGTGCGCGAACTAGACCGGCAGCTGGCTTCACTCATGCGATATGAAGCCAAGGAGTATGCATTTAAATCAAAACTCAAAGCATCCATCACGGAAAAGGACATTGAGAAAGTGCTGGGTAAACCCCGGTATAGCAACGATATCTATAAGGTAGCCAACATGCCGGGGGTTGCGGTAGGGCTGGCATGGACCTATGTGGGCGGAGATATCCTGTTCATAGAAACCAGCATCAGCGACGGAAAAGGGGACCTAAAGCTCACCGGTAACCTGGGGAACGTTATGAAGGAGAGTGCTACAACCGCGTTAACTTATTTGCATTCCAATGCCAAAAGGTACAATCTGGATTCCGACGTTTTTTCCAAGAAGACCATTCATATCCATGTTCCTGAGGGCGGCACACCAAAGGACGGACCCAGTGCGGGCATCACCATGATGAGTTCCCTGGCTTCAGCCATAACGGGGAAAAGAGTAAAACCTTACCTGGCTATGACCGGAGAAATTACGCTTCGGGGCCAGGTCCTTCCTGTTGGAGGGATCAAAGAAAAAATCCTGGCTGCCAGGCGGGCAGGTATTCGGGAAGTGATTCTCTGCTGGCAAAATGAAAAAGATGTAACGGAGATTGACTCCAATTTTATTAAAGGATTGAAATTTCATTATGTCAAGACCATGCAACAGGTGCTTGATCTGGCGCTGGTGGAAAAATAAACAGGATTAACATGCCTTTCACATTTGGACATTAAACCATTGCACAATCCTTACGTTATAATTACAACCACAAAGATTTTCATGTTGGTTGTTTTAAGGGTTAAAAAAAGTTCCTCCATGTCTATGGAGGAATTCTTTTTTATAGCAGCTAATGGTAAACACTTAGAGTAAAATGGGCTTTATACCATTAATTCCGCCTTGACCCTGGAATCTTTAAACGCTTCCATCGCATTCAATCCGAGCAGGTCAAACATGGCCTGGTCTGCTTCAAAACCGGGATTGGGCGTGGTGAGCAGTTTCTCTCCTGCAAAAATAGAATTGGCTCCGGCCATAAAACAGAAAGCCTGCTCCGGAACACTCATTTCTGCACGCCCTGCGCTTAAGCGGACCATACTCCCGGGCATCAGGATTCTGGCTGTGGCGATCATGCGCACCATTTCCCAATTATCCACTTTAGGATTATTTTCCAGCGGTATTCCTTTGACCCGGACCAGTGCATTGATGGGTACACTTTCCGGATGTTCCGGTAAAGTGGAAAGCGTTTTCAACATGTTCATCCGGTCTTCATGGGTTTCACCGAGGCCAATAATACCCCCGCAGCAGACGCTGATTCCTGCTTTGCGGACATGCCCCAGTGTATTCAACCGGTCGTTATAAGTCCTTGTAGTAATAATTTCATCGTAGTATTCAGATGAGGTATCCAGATTATGATTGTAAGCGTAAAGCCCCGCACCTGCAAGTTTTTCAGCCTGCGCAGCTGTTAACAGACCCAGGGTACAACATACTTCCATGCCCATGGCATTCACGCCCCTGACCATTTCCAATATCCGGTCAAAGTCCCGGTTATCCTTCACTTCGCGCCAGGCAGCACCCATGCAAAAGCGTGTGGAGCCGGCTTGTCTGGCTTTTTCTGCATAAGCGAGCACTTCATCGGTCTGCATCAGCGCATGCACCCGGATATCAGTATGATATCGGGCAGCCTGCGGACAATACGCACAATCTTCCGAGCAACCTCCGGTTTTTACTGATAAGAGGGTGCAGACCTGAACTTCGGCGGTATTGTTGTACAGGCGGTGAACCGTTGCTGCCTGGTATACCAGTTCAAGCAATGGTGTTTCATATATCTTTTGTATTTCTTCTAATGTCCAGTCGTTACGGATCATGATCCAGATTTAAGGTGAACCTGAGCTAAAGGTGATAATTTAAATTGGTTTTTGGCGACAAAGCGAGCAAAGTTTCGTACATCAGGTGTATGGTTTGTTCAATGTCTTTACGGTTGAGCATTTCCACAGTGGTATGCATATACCGGAGTGGAATGGAAATCAAAACGGAAGGACATCCTTCATTGGCATAGGCAAAGGAATCGGTATCCGTTCCCGTACTGCGGGACACAGCCCGGAGTTGGACAGGTATATTTTTTTTTGCTGCAGTTTCCCGAACAAAGGAGAGCAGCAGGTTGTGCACTGCAGGTCCAAAAGCCAATGAAGGCCCTTTGCCGGAGGTGATATCTCCTTCCACCAGTTTGTTTACCATGGGTGTGGCGGTATCGTGCGTGACATCGGTAATAATGGCTACATCGGGTTTTATTCTGCGGGCGATCATTTCGGCACCGCGCAGGCCCACTTCCTCCTGAACGGCGTTTACGATGTATAATCCATATGGCAATTTCTTTTTATTTTCTTTCAGCAGCCGCGCCACTTCAGCGATCATAAAACCTCCGATGCGGTTATCAAATGCACGGGCAATCAAAGTATCATAAGACAATTCATCATAACCATCCTGGTAAGTAACCACAGAACCCGGGTGAATGCCCAGCGCCTCAACATCTTTTCGGCTCCGGGCGCCGCAATCGAGAAAAAGATTTTCAACTTTCGGATGCACCTCTTTGGCATCCGTACCCAGACGGGTATGAATTGCCGGCCAGCCAAAGACCGCTTTTACCGGACCCTTCATGCCGTGGATTATTACTCTTTGTCCGGGAGCCACCTGGTGATCCACTCCGCCATTTCTCTTCAGGTACATCAGCCCTTCCGGGTTTATATAATTGACAAACCAGCTGATCTCGTCGGCATGAGCTTCAATAACGACCCGGAATTTGGCTTCCGGATTGATCACACCAACTCCCGTTCCATATGCATCCGTAAAGTATGTATCTATATAAGGTTTGAGATAGTTGATCCAGATTTTCTGTCCTTCACTTTCAAAACCAACCGGTGACGGCGTGTTGAGGTATTTTTTCAGAAAGATCAGGGAAGTGGGAGGGAGA
>Ga0209584_10000082_pt1 | contig 23097 bp, 17 predicted proteins | sample NGEPerD_FD_184507 | JGI IMG/M metagenome (GOLD analysis project Ga0209584, IMG submission 184507) | Arctic peat soil microbial communities from the Barrow Environmental Observatory site, Barrow, Alaska, USA - NGEE PermafrostAB12-D... | ecosystem: Environmental > Terrestrial > Soil > Wetlands >...
TCGTAGATCTCCTCGGTAGCTACCACAATATCCCCAAGGTCCAGGCCGGCCTCCCGGAAAGCACCTCCCACCCCTACCTGCAGGACAAGCTCGGGCCGGACTGTCTCCAATAGGCAGGTGAGAGAATGAGCGGTGTTGGTCTTATCGTATCCCGACTGGAGAATAACGGCCGCACCGCTTCCCTGCCCCTTGGCGAACCGGCATGTCCACCAGGGCTTCCCGGCCACCATTTCCTCTCTGGGAGTCCGCACCAGACGGAGGAGCGGCTCAGCTTCAGCACCGGTGGCCACCAGGAATGCGACCTCAACATCACTCCCTCCGGACCTCTCATCTCCGCCTGCCGGAAACGTTCCGGCAGGCGTCAAGCCTTTCCCCAACGTTTCATGCACCCTCCAGCAGGAGAATATCCGGATCCTCAAGGTAGTTGATGACCAGGTTGAGGAACCGTGCAGCTTCAGCCCCATCTATGAGTTGGTGATCAAAGGTCAGAGAGAGAGGCAGCATCTGGCGCACTGCAACCTTTCCCTTCAGTGCAACTGGAATCGCGCGTACGCGGCCCATGCCAAGAATGGAGACCTCAGGGTAGTTGGGAATAGGAGTCCCATGGATGCCACCTATGGCTCCGTAGTTGGTGATGGTGAACGTTCCACCGTGGAGCTCCTCCAACCCCAGTCTGCGCTCCTGCGCCCGCTCGACTAGATCCACTATCTCTTCCGCCAGGAGGAATATGCTTTTCTCGTTCGCCTCCTTGATGTTCGGCACCACCAACCCTGCCTTTGTGTCGATGGCCAGGCCCACGTTGTAGTATCTCTTCAGCACCACCTCTTCGCAGCTCTCCTCCAGAACTGCATTCAATCTGGGAAACCGCTGCAAAGCGGCAGCGCAAGCCTTCACAACGAAGGCAAGATAGGTGAGTTTGATCCCCCGCTCAGAAGCCACGGTACGCTCCTTCTCCCGTATCCGTTTCACAATTGAGACATCGGCTTCTTCGGTGGTGGTGACCAGAGCCTGCTTGTCGCGAGCCTGTGCCATGTGACCGGCCATGGTGCGCTTGACACCGCGGAACTTGATCCGCTCCACCACTCCGTAGGCTTCCTGCTCCAATGAACCATCCATCCAGGGCTCTGCCTCTGAGATCTCCTGAGCCGAGACTGCAGGTGCGGAGACAGTCTGCCGTCCGTAAACTGCAGCCTCTGCGTGATCCTCTACATCCTGACGCAAGATGCGTCCACCAGGCCCCGTACCGTGCACGCGGGAGAGATCCACGGCCACTTCGCGGGCCAGCGCCCGCACCGAGGGCATCGCCTCCACCTTCACGGCTGGAGCGTCAACATCCGTCTCCGGATGCACCACCGCCCTCCGGGGCTCCTCCTCTTCCTCCGGCGCTTCCTCCAACCGGCCAACCACAGAGCCCGTGTAGAACTCCTCAGCCTCTTCCACCTGAACAGCGGGAGGTTGCGGGGGACCAGCCACCCTTGCCTCTTCCGGTTCACCCTCCGCCTGCACCTGGGCAGATTCATCAGGCCCCTGCACTTCTACCTTGCCCGCGGTCTCTTCTATGGTCACCAGGACCTGACCCACCTCTATAATCTCCCCCTCCTCGGCATGGAGTTTCTGGATGCGGCCGGTCCGCGGCGAGGGGAGTTCAACTACGGCCTTGTCTGTTTCCACCTCAGCCAACGTCTGGTCTTCTCGGACCTGCTGCCCTTGCTCTACCTTCCAGGCGAGGAGCTCACCCTCCGTGATACCTTCTCCAACATCTGGGAACTTGAATTCAAAGGTCATATCAAAACTCCATTGTAGCCATGATCTCCCGGGCCACCAGCTCCGCGTTGGGTTGGTAGTAGTCCTCCAATTTGGCCAAGGGAGGAGGCGTATCGAACCCACCTATCCTGCCCACCGGAGCCTCCAACCTAAGGATATCCTCCTCCGCTATCCTAGCGGATATCTCCGCTCCGAACCCCCCGGTCCGCGGAGCTTCATGCACAACGACCGCGCGCCCGGTCTTGTTCACGCTCTCCAGAATAGTCTCCGCATCAAACGGCGACAGCGAGCGCACATCAATGACTTCCACGTCATATCCGTCATCACCGGCCAATTCCTCAGCCGCCGCAAGAACCGTCCGGACATGCGCTCCCCAGGCTATCACGGTGCAGTCACTCCCTTCACGCACGATCCTGGCCTCCCCCAAGGGCAGCACATACCTCTCTTCAGGTACCTCCATCTTCACCGCCCTGTATATACGCTTGGGTTCCATGAATATGACCGGATCCGGATCTGCGATGGCGGCGGCCAGGAGACCCTTGGCCTCGTATGGATCTGAGGGAATCACCACCTTCAACCCCGGAACGTGAGCAAACACGGCTTCCATGCTCTCAGAGTGGTGCTCCAGGGCTCGGATGCCACCCCCATAGGGCATGCGGACCACCATGGGAACCGTCCAGCGCCCCCGGCTGCGATTCCGCATGCGGGACGCGTGAGACACAAGCTGATCGTACGCAGGATAGGAGAAACCAGAGAACTGAATCTCTGCCACCGGCCTGTAACCGGCCAAGGCCATGCCTATAGACACACCCACTATCCCTGACTCCGCAAGCGGAGTGTCAATCACCCGCTCCTCCCCAAACCTCTCCACCAACCCTTCCGTGACTCGGAATACGCCCCCATCCCTACCGACGTCTTCACCCAAGACCACCACCTGGTCATCCGCCTCCATCTCCTGAAGAAGAGCCTGGTCTATGGCCTGGACAAGATTCAGCCGAGCCATCACTACCCCTTCCCCTTAAGCCGAAGCAGAAGCTCTTCCTGCTGTTGCTTCAGATGGCGAGGCATCTGCGCGTACACGTGGGCGAATATCTCTTCTGGAGAGGGAGGGTCAACGGACTCGAAAGCTTCCACGGCGCGCGTCACCTTCTCATCAACAGCCTCTCCGACGGAGTGTTCCTCTGCATCATCCAGCAGTCCCTGGGCGCGCATGTACAGCCTCAACCTGAGAAGCGGATCCTTGGCCTCCCACTCAACCACTTCCTCTGGCGCCCTGTACTTGCGGGCATCATCAGACGTAGTGTGGTCGGCCAGACGGTACGTGTGGGCTTCAACCAGGCTCGGACCATCGCCCGCTCGCGCCCTGTCCACGGCTTCCCGGGTCGCACGATACACTGCGAATATGTCATTACCATCTACCTGGATCCCGGGCACGCCGTAGCCGATTGCCTTCTGAGCCACAGTGCAGGCGGCGGTCTGCTTGTGGTAGGGCACTGATATCGCCCACTGGTTGTTCTGGCACAAGAATATTACCGGCAGTTGGAGTACCCCGGCAAAGTTCATCGCCTCGCTGAAATCACCTTCAGAGGTCGCGCCCTCACCGAATATGGTCAGGACTGCCACGTCCTCGCCGTCATTCTTCATGGCCCAGGCGATACCGGCCGCGTGCAGCATGTGGGTGCCCACGGGTATGGAGGTTGGCAGCATGCGCACGCCCTCAGGAATGATGTTGCCGCGTTCATCCCCGCCCCAGTACTGGAGCATGTGCTCCGGCTTCATACCCCGCAACAACTGTGCGCCCATATCGCGGAACGCCGGTACCAGCCAATCACGATCCTCCAACGCATAAGCCGCCCCAAGCTGGGCACCCTCCTGCCCCAGCACACGGGCAAAGGTGCCGATTCTCCCCTGACGCTGCAGGCTGAACATCCTCTCATCTAACCGCCGGGTAAAGACCATCATCCGGTACATTTCACGTATGCGCTCAGACGTCAGATCTGGCATGAGTGACTCATCCACAGTACCGTCCGGGGCCATCACCTCCAGCCGCTCCACCGAGTAAGAGACCAGATTCGTTACGGGCACTCCCTACCTCCTGGTTTCTTGATTATCGATATTGCCAGAAACCGCACTATCTCAGTAGCTACCCACTGGGACTCGGACTTATCCCTCACTCTATGCAGACGGAAGACTCAACCGGTATTATTGTTCCAGATGACCCATATGGCTCTGGATATTCAAATACCGGCTCCGGATGTATGGCTCCTCCGCGGTGGTAGGAGTGACTCCAATTGCTACTATCTACCCCGGCACAAGATCCTGATAGAAGCCGGCCTCGCAAAGACCGGCAGCAAGATAGCAACCTATCTTGAGAAGGAAGGGCTCCGCCTGGACTGGTTGATCCTTACGCACGCCGACGTGGACCACGTTGGCGGTGCACGAACACTGGCAGATGCCACGGGCGCATTCATCGCCTGTCACGAGGACGAGGCTCCATACCTGCGTCAAGGGAAACCCCGACCGTTCGGCCGGTCGCTTCAGGGGCGAGTTATCGCGGCTCTAGCCGCAACTCAGTCGCGATTCGCCAAGGCAACAGAACCAGTCACCGTTTCCCGGGAACTTAACGAGGGCGATCAGATAGGTGAGTTGCAGGTATTGCATCTTCCCGGGCACTCCCCCGGAAGCATCGGTCTCTACCAACCTTCAACCGGCTACTTGTTCGCCGGTGATGCGATTCTCACACAAGGAGCTCTAACTGCCTCAGCAGATACCAGCGAGAATCCGGATATCCTGCCCTTCTCTTACCCAGCTAAGTCGTTTCGGTACGACTCCGTCCTGGCGTACCGATCGCTGGAAAGGCTGCTGAGACTGGACATCACGGGGGTGTTCCCGGGACACGGTGAGCCCTATGTGCGAGGAACCCAGACTGTTCGCCGGGGACTCGAAAGATTGCTGGGTTCCCCCTATTAAGAGACGACAAGGGACGTTGTGGACCTCAGCCCTTGCAGGGTCCGTCAAGGTTCTTGTGCTATACTCACCTTTGGTCTAGTGGCCACGGCCACGATTTGGGACCAGAGAGGAGGTGGATGCGCATGAGCCATCGGCAAGTGTGTCACCACTGCCGCATTGAGATTCCTCTCTACGCTTGGGTTTGTCCCCAATGTGGAGTATGGGTGGGTGATATTGTCCACGCTAAAACGGATCACGCGGTGAGCGGACGGATTTCCTAGAACAACATCCCGTTCGCAGAGTCATTGACTCAAATAGGAAAGCCCGGCAGGGCTTTTTCTATTTCTACCCCCACCTGTGATCCCCACTTGGGATTGCCACACGCTCCGCGCAACACAGCGCCACCTCCTTTACATTTTCTTTGCACGTTCTTGAAGCCCCCTCAATGCTCCCCGCCCATAATGGCAGAGTAGATAGGGATAAGGAGGCTCGGCTTTCCCGCCGATCCTCCCCCAGCTCGACCAACAACAAGGAGGATTAAGATGGCAGGAGAACCAAGGAAGAAGAGCATAATCGCAGTGACGGTAGCCGCCGTAGGCCTGCTGACTTTGGCCGCGGTGATTCCGGTACTGGCACCCGATGGGGTCTTCGCGCACACTGCCGGCCCGGCCTATAACACGAATAGTGAGGAAAATTCGTCCGGCAGCGCGCCTAATGCAGGGACTCGGGAAGAGTATCGGGAGACAATGCTGGACATGCTCCGCGATCACATGGGCTTGGAAGGCTCCGAGGCCGAAGAATGGGCAGACACCATGCTCCAGCGAATGGATGAATATAGCGGGGCCAACGGAGACGCGCCGGCCGGCTACTTCCCCGGCTGCGACGGAGACGGCTCCGGCATGATGGGCGGTGGCGGTGACTACGGCTCCAGCATGATGGGCGGTGGCGGTGGCTACGGCTCCGGCATGATGGGCGGTGGCGGCTACAGCTGGTAAACACCACCGGCCGGCCTGGAAAAACTCCGGCCGGACAACCCATTTCTCCGGACTACCGGACACATAGGCGGATAAACGGTCCAATGGATAAATCCAAGACCATTCTCCCCCCTATGTGTCCGTTCTCCCCGCCTAACTACCGTTTACGGAACCGCAACCCCTTACGTTGCCTGAAGGAATAGCTATTTGTTATAGTTCAGGTTGCGACTCGTGCAACAGAGAGACTTGCTGCAGGGTGGCTGCCGGTAGAGCCAGGACCAGCGGAGGGGATGATCGTGGCAGAAGATAATGTGCTTGAGGGAAAGGTATTCGAGGTACCGGAGAACTTCAGGAAGGATGCGCACATCTCCAGCGTCGAGCAGTATCAGGAGATGTACAAGCGCTCCCTGGAGAATCCAGACGAGTTCTGGGCCGAGGCAGCAGAGAGGCTGACCTGGTTCAAGAAGTGGGATCAGGTACAGAACCATGACTTCGCAAACGCGAAGATACGGTGGTATGAAGGGGGTAAACTCAACGCTGCCTATAACTGCTTGGACCGCCATCTGGATACGGACGTGGCGGACAAGGTGGCCTTCTACTGGGAGGGGGATGACCCTAACAACAGCAGAACCATTACCTACCGGGACCTCTGGGAAGAAGTGACCAAGTTCGCAAACGTCCTCAAGAAAAGAGGCGTGAAGAAGGGCGACCGGGTTACCGTCTACCTCCCCATGATCCCGGAGCTGCCCGTCACCGTGTTGGCCTGCGCGCGCATTGGTGCCATTCACAGTGTGGTGTTCGGCGGCTTCTCCGCCGATTCCCTGCGGGATCGCATCGTGGACTGTGACTCAGACATACTGATCACAGCCAACGAGGGCCTAAGGGCCGGACGCACCATCCCCCTGAAGGAGACGTCCGATGAGGCGATGGAGGGGACCGGCGTGGACCGGTGCATCGTGGTGCGGCACACGGACAAAACGGACGTACCCTGGGATGACGGCCGGGACTACTGGTATCAGGAGGAGATGGCGGCCCCGGATATCTCAACCGATTGCCCGGCCGAAGAGATGGATGCAGAGGACCCTCTTTTCATCCTTTACACGTCCGGCTCCACCGGGAAACCCAAAGGTGTCATGCACACCACGGGTGGCTATCTCACCTATGTGAGCCACACACATGAGCTGATCTTTGACTACCATCCTGATGACGTCTTCTGGTGCACGGCGGACATCGGATGGGTCACGGGGCACAGCTACATCGTGTACGGGCCTTTGGCCAACGGCGCCACCTCTGTGATGTTTGAAGGCGTCCCCAACTATCCGGATCCCGGGCGCTTCTGGGCCATCTGTGACAAGTACAATGTGGCCCAGTTCTACACTGCTCCCACGGCGCTCAGGGCCATCGCCAAGGAGGGGAACGAGTGGGTGAAGAAACATGACCTATCCTCCCTCAAGCTCCTGGGCACGGTGGGCGAGCCCATCAACCCTGAGGTATGGCTCTGGTACCATGACGTGATCGGCCAGGGCAGGTGCCCCATAGTGGATACCTGGTGGCAAACAGAGACCGGCGGGATACTCATCACGCCACTCCCCGGGGCGTTCCCCATCAAGCCCGGCTCGGCTACGCTGCCCTACTTCGGCCTGGAGCCGGAGATTAGAGATGCAGACGGCAACGTGGTCACCGGACCCGGCAAGGGTAACCTCTGCATGAAGCGGCCTTGGCCCGGCATCATGCGGGGCGTCTATGGGGACCCTGACCGGTTCTATGACACCTACTTCAAGCAGTACGAAGGCTTGTACTTTACCGGCGATGGCTGCATGCGGGACGAGGACGGGTACTACTGGATCACAGGCCGTGTGGATGATGTGATCAACGTCTCCGGGCACCGTATGGGCACCGCAGAGGTGGAGTCCGCTCTGGTCAGTCACGACGCCGTGGCCGAATCGGCCGTAGTCGGCTTCCCTCATGAGATCAAGGGCCAGGGCATTTACGCCTACGTCACCTTGAATGCCGGGGTGGAGCCCACTGAAGCGTTGCGGGATGAGCTGGTCAAGCATGTCCGCAAAGAGATCGGACCCATTGCGACTCCGGACTTCATCCAATGGGCTCCTGCACTGCCCAAGACCAGGAGCGGCAAGATCATGCGGCGCATTCTCCGCAAGATCGCCGCTGATGAAGTGGATGAGCTGGGAGATGTCTCCACCCTGGCCGATCCTTCCGTGGTCGAGCACCTGGTAGAGAACCGCAGCGGCAACGTTTAGGGCCGGCCGGAGACAAGACGCCGGATTCATGTGGACCGGCGTCCATGAGAAACCTGGAGGGCGGCTCCGTGCGGAGCCACCCTCCGTGGATACGGGGAGACATATGCCCGACGCTGCATGGCAGGCCACATACCGGAGGAAGTGCGTCTCTCCGGAGAAAGCTCTGTCCTTGGTGGCGCGCGGAGACCGGGTGTTCATCGGAGCCGGCTGCGGGGAACCCCAGGTTCTGGTTCGCACCCTAACCGAGAGGGGCGCCGGTCTCTCTGACACTGAGGTGTACCACCTCCTCACCCTGGGAACCGCCCCCTACACCTCGCCCCGGTTCCGGGGAGTCTTCAGACACAACTCCTTCTTCATTGGACCCGATGTTCGCCAGGATGTGGCGGAAGGCAGGGCGGACTACACCCCGGTCTTCCTCTCCGAAGTCCCCGCCCTCTTCACCAACGGCCACATTGCCATCGACAAGTCTCTGGTGCAGCTATCTCCGCCGGATGAGCACGGCTTCTGCTCCTACGGAGTGGCGGTGGACATCACCAAAGCGGCCACCGAAAGCGCAGCGGTGAGGATCGCCCAGGTGAACCGGCACATGCCCCGCACCCTGGGAGACTCCTTCATACACGTGGATGAGCTGGACGCAATTGTGGAGTGCGATGAACCCCTCCTCCAACCGCTCGGCCAGGAGGACGACGAAGTAGCCCGGGAGGTGGGAAGACAGGTGGCCAAGCTCGTGGACGACGGCGCCTGCCTGCAGATAGGGATCGGTTCCGTGCCCTCCGCCATGGTCACCTTCCTGGAGGATCGTAAGGACCTGGGTGTGCACACAGAGATGTTCACCGATTCTGTGCTGCCCCTGCTGGAGAACGGAAATATCACCAACGCACGCAAGAGCATCCACCGCGACAAGCTGGTGGCCTCCTTCTGCATGGGCACTCCCCGCCTCTACAACTTCATCCACGATAATCCTCAGTGCGAGTTTCACCCCTCCGAGTATGTGAACGACCCCTTCATTATCGGAAAGAACGAGCGCATGGTGGCCGTGAACGGAGCCCTGGAAGTGGACCTCACCGGGCAGGTCTGCTCGGACTCTCTAGGTTATGCTTTCTACAGCGGTATCGGCGGACAAATGGATTTCATACGCGGAGCGGCGCGTTCCCGGGGCGGCAGGCCGGTGGTGTGCCTCGCCTCCACCACCGAAGACGGAGACAGCCGCATTGTGGAGCATCTGTCGGAGGGCGCGGGAGTGGTCACCACCAGAGGGGACGTTCACTATGTGGTCACCGAGTACGGGATTGCAGAGCTCCATGGGCACTCCATTCGAGACAGGGCCACCGCCCTCATAGAAGTGGCCCACCCCGATCACAGGGCTGAGCTCATGACCGCAGCAAAGAACCGGCACTACGTGTACACGGACCAGGAGCCGCCCCGCAGCAAGCGTTACCCGGATGAGTTGGAGCGGTACATCACCCTCCGGGATGGGGAGAGCGTGCTACTCCGCCCCCTGAAGCCCACTGATGACGCATTGTGCCGAGACCTCTTCTATGATGCGGGAGAGGAGACCGTGTACAGGCGCTATATGGGTTCCAAGCAGTCTTACCCCCGTCCGGAGAGAGACAAGGTGGTCAACGTGGACTACCAGGACAAGATGGGCATCGCCGCCATCGTGCGGCGGGCCGACAGACTGGAGATGGTCGGGCTTGGGGAGTGGGAGAAGGACCCCAAGGAGCCAGAGTTGGCCGAGGTGGCGTTCCTGATAAGAGATGACTGGCAGCAACGCGGACTGGGGACCCGTCTCCTCCGGTATGTAATCGACCTCGCCCGCAACCGGGGCATCCACCGCTTCTGCGCCGAGGTCATGGCGGAGAACAGCGGCATGCTTCACCTCTTCCAGCGCACCGACTATCCTTCGCACGTATCTTTCGACGACGGTGTCTATACCGTCATGATTAACCTCGATCAACCTTCCTGACTTCCTGACCGGGCATTCCCACCCTACTTGCCTCCTTCCGGCCCATGCTGTAACATCCTCTACCGGATACCCTATGGGGTATATACTGATACACTGAACGGAGGAGGCAAAAACAACATGGCAACTACACCCGACCACGGAGCCGGCGGCCAGGAATTGCAGGACACCGCTGAACACGAAACCCCCCGGCCTGTAGCCTATATCGAGTCCAGCGAATGCGACCGTGCCCCGAATTGCCCGGTGAGACAGATATGCCCCCGGGATGCAATTATCCCCCTGGAAGGACAAGACACGGAAGAGGAGCCCAGGAAGTCCCTCTTCGGCCTATTGAAGGGGCAGCCAAGCCACGGTTGGCAGGTGGACTCAGACCGTTGCTCCGGATGTCTGCTCTGCGCCCAATACTGCCCGCACGACGCTGTTGTAGCCAAGGCCCGAGGGGCAGTGTAGCCGTATCTTTAAGCAGGATGTATACTGCCTGCATCCAACAACGAATAATAAGACTAGGGAGGCCGCACGGTGGCACAAGCTGATCTGGAAGCCAGGGCTAAGAAGATTGCTGGGCGCGAGATGGAGATCTACAAGGCCAAGGCTATTGGTAGCGCCAAGGCCACTGAGAAAGCCGCCAAGAGACTACCGCTCGGCGTTGCCAGCAATTTCCAGGATTTCGACCCCCACCCCTTGGTGATGACCCGGGCCAAAGGGAGTCACATATGGGATGTAGACGGCAACGAGTACATCGACTACAACATGGGATACGGTGCTCTCTTCGCCGGACATTCGCACCCTCTTCTTGTTGAATCCTTGAGTGCTCAAGCGGCTCAAGGCACTCTCTTCTGCACTCCCACTCCTTCAATGGCTGATTTAGCGGAAGAGCTCTGCTCCAGATTCCCCATGGACATGGTCAGGTTCTGCAACTCGGGAACTGAAGCCACCATGGATGCCCTGCGTCTGGCCCGCGGCTACACGGGACGGGACAAGATCATCAAGGTAGAAGGCGCATACCACGGACATCATGATCTGGTCATGATGTCCGTCCACCCGTCCGCCGAAGATGCAGGACCCACCCATGAACCGCGCACGGTGCCCGAGTCAAGTGGAACCACTGAGGCGACCGCCAAAGATGTACTGGTGGTCCCATTCAATGACTTGGACGCGTTGGAACATCTATTCTCGACACATCCGGGTGAGGTTGCAGCCTTCATTCTTGAGCCGGTGTCAGAGAACATTGGAATCGTCCTACCGGACGAGGGATACCTGGCGGAGTGCATAGAGATTGCCCATCGCCACGGCGCACTAGTCGTCTTTGATGAAGTCAAGACAGGCATCACCGCTCACTATAATGGAGCCGCGGGTAAGTGGGGATTGAAGCCTGACCTGATTTGTCTAGCCAAGTCCATAGGCGGCGGTGTTCCCATCGCGGCCTTCGGTGGCAACAAGATAGTCATGGACAAGATCACAGACTGGACTGTCGCACACCAGGGAACGTTCAATGGCAACCCTCTCGTGACTGCCGCATCTCTCACGGTCCTCAGGGACATCTGTACTGAGGAGAACACCCAGGATGCCATAGCTCGCAACCAACGGCTAGTGTCCCGCTGTGAGGAGATCATTGACAAGAGCGGCCTTCCAGCCCATGTGGTAACCATGGGTGCCAAAGCCTGCATAACATACTCGCCAACGCGGATCAGAAACTACCGCGACTTCCTGAAGACGAGTGAGGTCCTCTCCTACGCACATTGGCTCCATATGCTTACTCACGGCATTTTGCTCCCCCCCGGCCTGGATGAGCAATGGCTGGTCTCAGTTCAGCACACCGACGAGGACGTCGACCGCCACGCAGAGGCCTTCGCCAGTTTTGTGGAGGAGCTCACCAAGTAGCCGGCAGAGGCAAACGGCTGCCAAAGCGGTAACAAGGCACACTTACAGGCCGGTCCTCCACCGAGAGAATTCTCTCGGTGGAGGACCGGATTGCATGATCTGGCCCGCCTTGAGACCCAACTGCAGCGCCACCAGATCATCCGTCCTGGAGAGATTCCGGCCAAGAACTCCTTCAATGCGCGCTATTCGCTTGGCCAGTGTGTTTCGATGCACGTTTAGAGCGTCCGCTGTTTGCCCGGTGGATCGATTCTCGGTCAAGTAGACAGATATGGTCTCAAGCAGGCCCGTTCCATGCCGTTGGTCGTATTCCTCAAGCGGCCCGAGGGTCTCGCTGTAGATAGCAGCGAGACTCTGGTCGCTTTGCAGTTCAAGGAGTCTACTCTGGGGATTCATATGATCAAAGAACCGAACGCGTTCTTCCTGCCCATGCTCTCCAGTTTGGCCTGCGTAGGCCAGCGCTTCACGTACCTGCTCAAACGCCACCGCGCCATCACCGGGTCCAGCACCAGGGCCGGACACTCCTATAGCCACCTCAAGCGGAAGGAACTCCTCTCGTAGACGGTCCTCCAGCGCTAAGAGAGTGCGCATGGCAGCTTGGTGCTCCACAGAGGAGAATTGGATCAGGTTGATGGCCATGCCTCCTTTCAATAAGCCCAGCGTCTTCAGACCCTGCCCGGCAAAGAAATCCTCAATTGCCTTGAGAAACGCGGCCTTGAAATCCTGTTTCTCTTCATCACTCAACCTGCGGCCTTTCCATTCGTCCCCCAGGATGCCCTCTACATCTATCGCGATCAAACGCCACGAACCCTCGGGATCCAGACCGTGACGACTCATGCGCTTCAACACATCCACGTCGTTGCCCACACCCGTTATCAGATCATCCAGCAGATCGGCTCTGGTGCGTCGCTGCAATCTGCCGGAGTCTCGCTTCCGGAGACTGTCCGCCACCAATAGCTTCTGCGCGAACGAAAGTGTGGTCTCAGCCGACTCCGGAACCGGGCGATTCGCGTACACGGCCATCAACACCCCCTCCGCTCTGCCATAGAGAGAGATCTCTCTGAAAGTTACATGGAATCCTGACTGCTGAAATACGGGGAGAATCTCACTCCTGTCCCGATGGACCAGATAGGCCTCCCACAGATCTCCTCTCCCCCGGACGGAGATGTCCGGAAACGCACCCGCTTCCGCCACCACCCCACCTAAATGGTCCAGAAGCAGAGTCTTCGTTTCGAGCAGGTGAGCTATACGCGCAACCAGATCTGAGACTCCGCTCTCCTCAATCAGCAATTCCAGAAGATCGCCCTGCGCAGCGAGACTGCTCCGCAGACGGTTGACATCTCTTGCGGCCAACGTTTCGTAAACCAGCGCAGTGATTCTACGGAAGGGCAGCTCCATGGGCGCAGTCAGAAGTGGGAACGCAAGTTCTTCGGCTCTGGCGATCATGGGAACAGGCAACGCAGACAGGTAATGGCCAAGGGCAATAACCAGGCCGACCATTTCGCTGCGGTGCAGGGTCTCAACCAGCCGGAAGCCCACCTCCACATCGCGGGCAACGTTGACGCCCGTGGAAAGAAGAAGGCTCCCGGAAGCCATCCAGGGAGTGGGATTCTCCAGTTCCGACAGGTGGATTCCTTCAATGCTCCGGTCAACCGAGGACTCCCCCGCGACCAACTGAAGTTCAAGCCGCGGATCTGCAAGAAGATCCCGTACAAGCAGCCGGGGATTACCGGATCCCTCTTCCAACCTGGTAATGCTCTGGTCCGAGTTCTCCTTCATGCCCGTCCTCCCTTGTGCAACATGCACAATATCTTGTATGCAATTGTGCATAGTAACACTTGTATGCCCGGTGTTCCCACTCTACAGTCAATTGAAGGCAGGCGAAGAACAAACCAGGAGGAGGATTTCTAGCCATGGCTGACACCAATGGCCCGGCCGTACTCATTCCCGAGTACAAGGCCCAGTACGGGATGGCACCTAACTACATAGACGGAACTTTCACGCCATCACAAAGCGCGCGAACCATGCCCATAACGAACCCGGCTACGGGTGGGGAGATAGGCACCGTGGCCCTCTCGACGCACGGTGAAGTTGACATGGCGGTGCAGGCCGCACAGAACGCTTTTCCAGGCTGGCGTCGTACGCCCCCGCAGGAGCGAACCAAGTATCTGTTTCAGATGAAGCGTGTGATGGAGGATCGTCTTGAAGATCTAGCACGTGTACTCGTGCAGGAGCACGGCAAGACACTGGCGGAGGCCCGTGGCTCAGTGCTGAGAGGGATAGACCACCTTGAAGTGGCTGCCGGCATGCCCTCTCTCATGATGGGATACAACCTGGAGGATGGAGGCTCGGCCGGAGTAGATGAAGAGATGATCCGGCAGCCCTTGGGCGTGTTCGGCTGTGTTGCGCCCTTCAATTTCCCGGCCATGGTTCCATTCTGGTTCTGGCCGTATGCTATCGCCGCAGGCAACACCTACGTGCTCAAACCTTCCGAGCAGACACCTCTGAGCCAGATGATGATCTTTGAGATGTTGGAGGAGACCGATCTGCCTCCTGGAGTCATGAACATGGTTCACGGGGACAAAGAGGTAGTGGATTCTCTTCTGGAACATCCCCTCGTGAGAGGCATATCCTTTGTCGGTTCTACCAAGGTCGGCTCCTACGTCTACAGCCAGGCTACCGCAAACCGCAAACGCGCGCAGGTTCAAGCGGGAGCAAAGAATCACCTTGCCGTGATGCCGGACGCCGTTCTGGAGAAGGCAACACCCAACTGGATCAACTCCTTCTTCGGCTGCGCCGGGGAACGCTGTCTGGCTGGATCGGTACTGGTCTGCGTTGGGGAAGAGACTCACAAACAGGCTGTAGAGTCGTTCGTCGCTCTAGCCTCCAAAGTCACAGTAGGTTACGGCCTGGATGAACAGGTGGGGATGGGGCCGGTTATCTCAGCGAGTGCACGAGACCGTATTCTTGGCATGATTGAGAAGGGTGAAGCAGAGGGAGCCAAACTTGTCCTGGACGGAAGAAACCCGGAGATAGCAACTTCCGGATGCGACAACGGCTACTTTATCGGCCCCACCATCTTTGATGAGGTCAAACCGGAGATGACCATAGCTCAGGAAGAAATCTTCGGCCCCGTGGCCTCGATAGTCAAGGTGAACAGCCTGGATGAGGCCCTTGAGCTCATCGCCAAGAGTCGATTCGGCAACTCAGCTTCCATATACACACAAGACGGGTGGACTGCTCGGCGTTTCAAGTATGAAGCCGATGCCGGAAATATCGGCGTGAACATTGGTGTGCCTGCAGCGATGGCATACTTCCCTTTTGCGGGCCGCAAGGACTCCTTCTTTGGAGATCTGCATGGACAGGGAAGAGATGCGATTGACTTCTTCACAGACAAGAAGGTTGTCGTGAATAGGTGGATTTGGAACAAGGAATCAGAAGGCACTTGGAGCTAGGGAGGGCGATACAATGATTATCGGCGTACCCAAAGAGACGAAGAACCAGGAGCATAGAGTCGGTATGGTGCCGGCCGGCGTGAGAGCACTCACCTCACGCGGCCACCAAGTGTTAATACAAGAGAAGGCCGGAATAGGTTGCGGCATCAATGACTCGGAATTCGCAGCCGTCGGCGCACAGCTTATCCCCACCGCCGAGACAGTCTACGAACGGGCTGAGATGATCGTCAAGGTGAAGGAGCCTCTTCCTCCCGAATACCCTCTCTTGCGAGAGGACCAGATTCTCTTCACCTTCCTGCATCTGGCTCCCGCTCCTCAGCTCACTCGGGCATTGCTAAACAGCAAGACAGTGGGCATAGCCTATGAGACAATTCAACTCCAAGACGGTTCGCTTCCCCTCCTCGCCCCGATGAGTGAGGTAGCGGGCCGCCTGTCCGTGCAAGCGGGAGCTCATCATCTGGAGACCGCTCAGGGAGGCAGGGGACAGCTCTTGGGCGGCGTACCCGGCACACACCCAGGCAAGGTTACCATCGTAGGTGGAGGATCGGCCGGGCTAAATGCAGCCAGAATGGCAGTAGGTCTGGGGGCTCAGGTCACAATCCTGGATATCGAGATGAACCGGCTCCGCCATCTGGATGATATCTTCCGCGGACGAGTGGCTCTCCTCGCAAGTTCAGAATATGCAATAAGGCAAGAGATAAGCACCGCTGACCTGGTGATCGGCGCGGTGCTCCTGCCGGGAGCGCGAACTCCTCACCTCATCAGTAGGGACATGCTCAGAGAGATGCAGGCGGGTTCGGTAATCGTTGATATTGCTGTTGACCAGGGCGGTTGCGTTGAATCAACCCGCCCGACCACGCATGATGAACCCACGTACGTCGAAGATGGAGTGATCCACTACTGCGTGGCAAACATGCCGAGCGCCGTTGCACGTACTTCAACCTACGCCTTGACCAATACAACGCTTCCTTATGCGGTGAAGCTGGCCGACATGGGCTGGAAAGCAGCCCTTGCCTCCGACCCGGCTTTGAGCCGCGGCCTGAACGTGTTCAACGGAGAAGTAGCCTGCGGTCCGGTAGCAGAATCGATCAACGTAACTGTCAGCAAACCGCATCTGACTTGAGGAGGATAACCAGATGAACCCGGAAACAAAGCTGGATACAAGCAGCATCCAAGCCCTCCACGACAAGTATATGTTCCCCTGCGTCAGTAACTACTATGAAGACCCATTACCGCTCGCGCACGGCAAAGGGATGTATCTCACAGACTTGGACGGAACAGACTATCTGGATTTCTTCGGGGGAATCCTCACGGTGAGCGTGGGTCACTGCAACGAACATGTCAACGCATCCCTACACAGGCAGATCGATACTCTGCAGCACACCTCTACACTGTATCCCACTGCACCCATGGTGAATCTGGCCAAGAAGCTCGCGGACATCACACCGGGTGACCTGGAGAAATGCTTCTTTGCCTGCTCCGGCAGCGAGGCGGACGAAACCGCAGTGCACCTGGCCCGCATCGCCACCGAACGAGACGAGATCATCGCGCTCAGGCACGGCTACTCGGGACGGACAGAACTCACCATGAACCTCACCGCCCATGCCCCCTGGCGTAGGGCGGGAAGCTCCATCGGCTACATCAAGCACGCACACAACGCCTATTGCTACCGGTGCCCCTTTGGCCTCTCCTATCCCAACTGCGATCTGCAGTGCGCGCAAGACATTGAGGAGCTGATCCAGACCACTACCTCCGGAGAGCCTGCCGCCTTCCTAGCTGAGCCTATCCAAGGCGTTGGCGGTTTCATCACTCCCCCCAAGGAGTATTTCGAAATCGCCGTTGGAATTGTACGCAAGTATGGCGGGCTCTTCATCTCTGACGAAGTCCAGACCGGCTTTGGCCGGACCGGAGACAAGTGGTGCGGCATCGAACATTGGAACGTGGAGCCAGATATCATCACCTTCGCCAAAGGGATTGCAAACGGACTCCCTCTCAGCGCCGTCATCGCCAAACCGGAGATTGCGGACCATTTCGGAGGTCTCTCCATTTCCACCTTTGGAGGAAACCCTGTCACAGCTTCAGCGGCTCTGGCGACTCTTGAGTACATGGAAGAGAAGGACCTCCCTTCCAATGCCAAGATACAGGGAGACCGGCTCCGTTCCGGGCTGGAGGTTTTGCAGGAGAAACACCAGTCCATCGGAGACGTCCGGGGTATGGGCCTGATGCAAGCGCTGGAAATAGTAGATCCCAACTCCTCTGACGGAAAGGCTCCAGACGCTGAGAAAATGAGCTTACTGCTGGACAAGACCAAGGATCTGGGACTGCTTGTGGGTAAGGGTGGATTGTACGCCAACGTCATCCGCATCTCCCCGCCAATGATAGCCGACGCTTCTGACGTAGATAGGGCGCTGGATATCCTTGACCAGGCGTTCGCGGCAGTGGGCTAGCGGACTATAGAAACACAGAGAAGACGGGCTGGCCGGCCTGGAACCTGACTCACTCAGGTGCCAACCAGCGGCTTGACGGCCGCCCTCACATCCCACTGAAAGTCAACCAGGGTGCCCTCAAAGTCAAATATGACAGCTTGCAGCCGGGTGTCCGCGCACACAATGCCCCCGTCACGCCTCATGGCTTGATTCTTCCCTTCTTTGACTCCTTACTTCACTGTACGCCCACCCACGGATATCTCTCCCTCCGCTATGCCAGACAGACGGCGATTCACCAGCAATATGCCGGCCACAACCAGCGCCAGGCCCAGCAGGAGCTGAACCGGCATCTCCTCTCCCAGCACCAGGTGACTGCCCAGTACTCCAAAGAGCGGCACCAGCAGGATGAAGGCGGCCAGTACGCTCACTTCATGCTTGTGCACCAACCAGAACCACACCATGTAGCTAACCGAAGCCACGATCAGACTTTGGTACACGAGAGCAGCGACAACCGGGAAGGAAAGGTTCACAGCAGCTGGCCACTCAAAAAGGACTGTCGCCGTGAGCAATACGGGCACAGAGAAGAAAAGCTGATAGAAGAGAACTGTCTCCGCGCCTATGTCATTGTTCTCGATCACAGCCTTGATGTAAACGGTAGTAGCTGCCCAGAAGAGTGCTGCTACTACCTCCATACCGTCCCCTATCCAATACCCCGGCTCCAACCCCTTCTGCCGGGAGGCAAATACTATGACTACTCCGGCAAAAGCCAGCATCAGCCCCATGACCTTCCCGCGATTCAGACGCTCCTGCGGCAGAAAGATATGCGCTCCTATGGCCACCCAGAATGGATAAGTGTACAGAAAGACTATTGCCCGAGAAGCATGGGTGAAGACAGAACCCCAATACAGGAACATGAAATCGAACCCGAACATGATCCCAATTGCCACTCCATGAACCAGACGTCTGTCCCTGTGAAAGAGAGTTTCCCGGCGAAGATAGACCCAGACGCCTATCACCAGTGCAGCCACACTGTTGCGGAGAGCTACCGCATGCAAGGGAGGAAGCCCAGGATTGGAGATCTTGATGGACACCATATTAAGACCCCAGACCGCGCACACTGCAATCAAGATAGCGGCGGCGACCAAGGGCAAAGGACGATTGCTTTGCCTCAGTGAAGACACGTATGCGCTAACGGACTACCAAGTTGATCAGTCTACCCGGAACCACAATCTCCTTGACCATCTCCTTGCTCTCCAGGTACTTCTGCACTCCGGGAGCTGCTTTCCCGGCTGCAAGCACCTCATCGTCCGGAGTCTCGGCCCCCACCTGTATCTTGTCTCTCACCTTGCCGTTCACCTGGACGGCCAGCTCCACCATGTCGTGAATCAGGAAACGATCATCAGGCAGGGGCCAAGCCTGATTCCAAATACGTTCTCCCCCCATCATCTCCCACATTTCCGCACCGATGTGGGGAGCGAAGGGCTCAAGCAGACGTACCATCTTCTCCACCGCTTCTGCCAATACCCGCCTGCCCTCAGGTGTGGATTCCAGTCCACCATCACCACGTGACCGATTGGAGGTGATCTCGTTGTTCAGCTCCATTATGGCCGCGAGTGCAGTATTGAAGTGGAAACGTTTCTCTATATCCAACGTAACCTTTTCAACCACCTGGTTGGTCTTTACCAGGAGGGATCTCATCTCAGCGGTGAGTTCAGCGTCCTCAGGAAGAGGTGGTGCATGGCCGTTCTCGCCCCCGACTTGAAACCAGCCTGCCTCCTCGTACCAGCCCGCGTCCACGGCATCCGTAACCTGCCGCCATACCCTGCTGAGGAACCTATTCATGCCCTCGATACCCTTGTCGTTCCACTCTACGTCACTCTCACCCGGCCCCATGAAGAGTATGTAGCTGCGCAAGGAGTCTGCGCCATACTCAGCAACGTGCTCATCCGGATTCACCACGTTGCCTTTGGACTTGGACATCTTGGCGCCCTTGTAGTAGATCATCCCTTGAGTGAAGAGATTGCGAAACGGTTCCTCAAAACCGACAAGATCCATGTCATACAACGCTTTCGTGAAGAACCGCGAGTACATGAGGTGAAGAATCGCATGCTCCACCCCTCCGATGTACTGATCCACGGGCAGCCAATAATCCACGGCATCTCTATCCCACGCCACATCGCCGCGCCACGGTGACGCGTAACGCAGGTAGTACCAGGAGGAATCCACGAACGTGTCCATGGTGTCCGTCTCTCTGCGGGCCGCCCCTCCGCACGAAGGGCATGTGGCCTTGACCCAGTCCTCGGCCGCTGCCAGGGGCGAACTCCCTTTAGGTGCATAATCAGTGACGTTGGGCAATGCCACAGGAAGATCACTCTCCGGCGCTTCTACCTCTCCGCAAGAATCACAGTAGAGGATAGGAATAGGCGCGCCCCAGTATCGCTGCCGAGACACCAGCCAGTCACGAAGCTTGTAGTTAACGGCGTAGTCGGCCTTACCCTGCTCTCTTAGCCATTCAGTGACTGCGCGGGTACCCTCCTGCTTGGAAAGTCCGTTAAACCTGCCGCTGTTGACCATCTGACCTTCTCCGGCATAGGCCTGAGTCAGAGCTCCATGCTGATCCTTGAACTCTTCCGGACTGTCAACAACCTCGACAACGGGCAAATCGTGTCCAGCGGCGAACTCAAAATCCCGCTCATCATGTGCAGGGACAGCCATTATTGCGCCGGTGCCGTACTCCATCAGCACGTAGTCTGCCACGTAGATGGGGATCAGCTCACCGTTGACCGGGTTCACGGCATGACGCCCGGTGAAGATACCGGTCTTCTCCTTCTCTGCGCTGGACCTCTCGACTGCCGGGGTGGCGAGGGCTTGGGCCACATACTGCCTTACCTCATGCTCCTTGCCTCCTCCCTCCACCAGACGTTCCACCAGCGGATGCTCCGGAGCCAGGATGAAGAATGTAGCACCGAACAGGGTGTCCGGGCGTGTAGTGAATACCGTTATCTCCTCCCCGGCCGCGTCGTCCGCAGAGCCACCGGAGGAGCCGGGGGCCACGGCAAAGACCACATCAGCACCAGTTGACCTTCCAATCCAGTTACGTTGCATGGTGATGACCCGCTCCGGCCAAGAATCCAGCTTCTCAAAATCCTCCAGCAACCGCTCTGCATAGTCGGTGATGCGTAGAAACCATTGCGCCAAGTTCTTGGCCTCCACAACACTGTCGCACCGCTCACACCGCCCTTGGATCACCTGCTCATTCGCCAACACGGTGCGGCAAGAAGGACACCAGTTAACCGGCGCTTCCTTCTTGTAGGCTAGACCCTTGCGATAGAACTGAAGGAACAGCCACTGCGTCCACTTGTAGTAGTCCTCCCGACAAGTCGCCAGCTCTCTGCTCCAGTCGATGGACACTCCCAGGCGACGGAGTTGCCTATTGATGGTGGATATGGCCCGCTCCGTAAATGAAGCAGGATGCTCCCCCGTCTGGATGGCGACGTTCTCAGAATTCAGACCGAATGCATCATAACCCATGGGATGAAGCACACGTCTACCCTGGTGGCGACGAAAGCGGGCAACCACATCACCCATCGTGTAGTTCTTGACGTGACCCATATGGGCGCTGCCCGACGGGTAAGGGAACATTTCCAGCACATACGCAGGGTCCCCGTCCTCCCCCGAGGCATCATCTGAACCAGGATTATCAACCTTGAAAGTCTCTTCCTCGGCCCAGACCGCCTGCCACTTGGTTTCAATCTCTTCCGGGTTGTACTCTCGTCCCGTCAAGTTCTATCCTTTCGCACTACAACGTTCTAGACTAAATTCATTCTCCAGGAGTCTCCCAGAACAGCAGACGCCAGTCATCCGGATATTCTATTGTAGAGATTCTAGGCTCTTGCTCCAAGTAGCAGGGTGGAAAACACAAGAGTTATGAGCCGGCTAAGGGCAGGAAGAACACTGAAAGCGGAGAAATAGCGCCTATGACACTCGCTGAGATAATAGTGCGCTTGGTTCTGGCCATGTTGCTTGGTGGCGTGATCGGACTGGAGCGGGAGCTCCGGGACCGCGCCGCCGGCTTTCGCACCCACATCCTGGTCTGCGTGGGTGCCGCCACCTTCACCATAGCCTCTGTCTACGGACTGGACCCCTTCGTAGGCGACGCCGCCGCCACCAATGTGCGCCTGGATCCCGGGCGCATCGCCGCCCAGGTGGTGAGCGGCATAGGATTTCTGGGAGCAGGCGCCATCATCCGGCACGGCATGTCGGTACGGGGACTCACCACAGCGGCCAGCCTGTGGGCCGTGGCGGCCGTAGGTCTAGCCACCGGACTGGGGCTCTACCCCCTGGCTATCGCCTCCGCAACGTTGGTGGTCGTAAGTCTCTACGCCTTCCGTTTCGTGGAGCACCACGTTATCTACCCCAAGATGCGCAACCTGGTGGACCTGCACATACGCTTCAGTGAGAGAGGATTCGGTCCCTTGCCCACGCTTGTGGAGCGTATGGACGAAGTGCATGTGGTGGTGCAGAAGATGAGTGTGGAGAAGGAGGACCAGGACATAAACAGTATCCGCCTGGTCCTGGAACTACCGAAATCCCTGACCCCGGCCACCCTTATCCGGATAATATCGGAGGTGGAAGGGGTGGAGGAGCTGTCTCAGAATTAGTCTCCGCACGCGACCGGCGCGGGGAGTCAGGCTCTCGCTTCTACCCCGGCCGACCGTGAAGTGACCGGCCAGCCCTGAAGTGACTGGCTGCCGTCTTGTACATAATGTACAAGACGCTCATTTGCCCAGGTGAGCAGGTCCATCAGGGCCGACGGCCACCTTCGCCAAAGAGCGGCCTGTTGCACGGAGTCTCTAATTCATGCTGACCGCCCAGGGACCGGTCGCCTGCACCTCAACCGCGCTGGAATCGGGAGGCACAATCACTTCACCCTCGTAGGGGTCCACTGTGTTGACCAGTAGATCAGCCGACGTTCCGTAGGCCGTAACCGCGAAGTGGCTTCCCGCGGCGTTACCTTCAATGATGGCCGTGTCCGGAGTTCCTTCAATAAGAAACACATCGTCACCGTCTCCTTTGATAATGTCCCCCACCTCAACCGTGCGGGCGCTCAGAAGAGAGCGGATCTCTACCCGCCAAGATCCCGAAGCGTTGATTTCCAGCCGTATCGTCTCTTGGCCCTGCTTGAAATCAAGGGCGCGTACACCCTCATAGGGGCCTGTGGTGTTTACGAAGAGCTCGGTCTGTTCTCCATCCGACCCATACCCGGTAACCGCGAAGTGACTGCGGGCAAAGTTGCCTCTCACGTAGATGAGTACTTCATCATCCGGCTTCTCTATGTCCAGTACGGAATCACCGCTGCCTGTATACACATTCGGGGCGGGTACGGTCGTTGTCGGTGCTGCGGTCGTCGTAGTCGTGGGCTCGGTG
>Ga0209584_10000083_pt1 | contig 22897 bp, 23 predicted proteins | sample NGEPerD_FD_184507 | JGI IMG/M metagenome (GOLD analysis project Ga0209584, IMG submission 184507) | Arctic peat soil microbial communities from the Barrow Environmental Observatory site, Barrow, Alaska, USA - NGEE PermafrostAB12-D... | ecosystem: Environmental > Terrestrial > Soil > Wetlands >...
ACAGCGGCCTCGACAGCGGATTCGACAGCGGCCTCGGGGGGCGCGGCCGGCACCGAGCCGTCCGAACCAGTGTTGCGCTCGGTCGAGCAGGCTTGGGCGGCAACGGGATTCGATGCGAAGACCACGCCGAAGTTGGTGGCCGGAACGGCGGTGCTCTACGGAACCGTTGGCACCCAGCTGTTTCTCATCGGGCTCGACCCGGCGACCGGGGCGGAGCGGTGGCGGCATCCGGCCACGGCGGGGGCACTGTCGCCCCGCCGGGAGGTGGAAGTCGTCACCCTCGACGACAAGGTCGCCTTTCTCAGGCCAGTGCCGAACAACGACCGGATGGCGCAGATCGCACTGATCGACCCGGCCACCGGTGCCGACGTCATCGTCACCGAAATGCACTGGTGGCTCGGATTCCCCGCGGTCTGCTACGACGACCCCGCTACCTGGTGCGCGACTGCCTACTACCTGGAACCGAATGCGACCACTCTCACCTCGCGCCGGTTCCGGATCGATCGGGGCACCGGCGCGCTGACCCTCATTCCGGAACCGGCGGCCGCGCCCTCAGCGCCGTACACGGTGCTGAGGAACGACGTGGTGCAGATCAACGGGGCGCCCACCGACACCCTCGGCGTCGTCCGGGACGGCGCGGTCGTCTGGTCCCGGCCGGTCACCGACCTCGCCGGCGCCGGCGCGACCTTGGACGGCTGGTGGGTCACAGAAGACGATGGAGCCACGCCGATGCTGGAGCTGTCGGTGCACACAGGTTGGAGCGGCAGTTCAGATAGCGGTGGCCGATACCCTTCGCTGGGTTTGGCGACGAATCTGGTCACCGTCGGGATCAACCGCAACGACGGCGCGGTCGTCTGGAGCAAGCCAGGCACCTGGTCCGGGTGCCGGGGCAAACTGTGGTTCAGCCGCACGATGTCCACCCCAGGTTCGCCCGACCCGGCGCTGCGCTGCCGCTACACCGGCCGGCTTGATTCCAACCCGCCGAACCGTGGCTACGATCTGACCGAGGCGACCGATCTCACCGTCACGCTGGAGCGGGTCGACCTGCAAACGGGCGAACCCATCTGGTCCGTCCCGCTCGGCGCGGAACGGTCCCTTGCAGTGGACGCCTTCGGCACGACCGTCAGCCTGCTCGATGATCATCGCCTGCTCACCGGTGGCCGGGTGGTCGACTTGGACGACGGGTCGTCGCGCGCTCCGGTCGGCGGCGAGACGTTCTGGTGCCCCGGCCGGCAGTCCTTCGACCAGACCGTCGAGTGGATGGGTACGGACGGCAGCATCCGGCGCGACAGGCGGGTGCAGGGCGAGGTCGTCCAGTGCGACGGCAGCGGGAACGCCGCTTCTGGTACTCCGTCGGCTGTTCCGCTCGCGGTGTCGGCGGTGACGGACGGCGGGCTGCGGCTGGTGTCGACGCCGGCCGGGGTGGTCGCCTACCGGGTGCCGCTGTGACGCACCCCGCCCCTGACTGTGCCGGGGAAACGTCGGCACCCTGATGTGCCACCGGTATTACCATATGTGTCATGGAGAAGACGACGGTGTACCTCCCGGACGAGCTCAAGTCCCAGCTCAAACGCACGGCGCGGCTGCGGGGCGTCTCCGAGGCGACCGTGATCAGGGACGCGATCCGGGTCGCGGTCAGCGACGAGCGGCCACGCCCGCGCGGCGGCCTGTTCGCCGGCTCCGAACCGATCGCCGAACGGGCCGAGGAGCTGCTCGACGGATTCGGCGAACGATGATCGTCGATACCAGCGCACTGCTGGCGTTCTTCGACAGCGCGGAACCGCGTCACCGGGACGTCGCTCGGGCCATCGAGGCGGCCGGCGAACCCCTGGTGGTTTCGCCGTACGTGATCGCCGAGCTCGACTATCTCGTCGCCACCCGACACGGTGTCCAGGCCGAGCTGGCGGTGCTGGACGAGCTCGGAGGCGGCGCCTGGGAGTTGGTTTGCCTGGACGTGGCCGAGCTGCGTACAGCAAGAACCATCGTCGACCGCTACGCCGACCAGCGGATCGGCCTGGCGGATGCGTCGAATGTCGTTCTGGCGCAACGATTTGGCCGGACAGCGATTGCGACGTTGGACCGTCGGCACTTCTCGGTACTGCGCGCACCCGACGGGTCGGCGCTCACCCTGGTGCCGTGAACCCGGCGGCTCGCGACACATTCACACGGTCGTCAGCCCTGCCCCAGCCACTCGGTCGAGACAGTGAACGAATCAAGTACTTCCATGATCGGCTCGACCCCCAACCCAGGCCCCGTTGGCACGATGATTTCACCGTCCTCCAGCACGAACGGCGTGGTGATGTCCTGCTCGTAGAACCGGTCGGAGGCGGATACGTCACCGGGCAGGGTGAATCCGGGCAGCGCGGCGAGGGCGGCGTTCGCCGCCCTGCCGAGCCCGGTTTCCACCATGCCGCCGCACCACACCGGAATCCCGTTGGCCCGACACAGGTCGTGGATGCGCCTGGCGTTGAGGTACCCGCCGACCCGGCCGGCCTTGATGTTGATCACCTGTGCGGCCCGCAGCGCGATGACGTCCGCCGCGGCGCGCACCGAGACCACCGACTCGTCCAGGCAGATCGGGGTGCGGATGAGTCGGGCCAACTCGGCATGCTGCCGGATGTCGTCCTCGGCCAGCGGTTGTTCGATGAGCAGCAGGTCGAACGCATCGAGCCGGGCCAGGGTCCTGGCGTCGGCCAGCGTGTAGGCGGCGTTGGCGTCGACCTGGAGCGGGATCAGTTCGCCGAAATATTCCCGGACCGCTTGGACCGGGGTGACGTCCCAGCCGGGTTTGATCTTCAGCTTGATCCGGGCGTAGCCCTGCGCCAGGTAGTCACCCACCACCTCCAGCAGGGTGGCGACCGACGGCTGGATCCCCACCGACACCCCCGACGGCACCCGCCGCCGGGTCGCGCCGAGGTACCCGGCGAACGACTGCCCGATCCCCCGCAGCTGCGCGTCGAGCACCGCCATCTCCAGTGCCGCCTTGGCCATCCGGTGCCCGATGATCGGCGCCAGCTGGCCGTCGATCTGTTCGGCGGTCACGTCACCGGTGTCCTTGACGTGATCGAGCAACCGCGGCACCAGAAATCGGCGCAGCACGTCGGCCGCGCCGTCGGCGTATTCGGAGCTGTACAGCGGCGCCTCCATCGCCACGCACTCGCCCCAACCCTGGACATCGACCGGGTGCCGGTCCGGACCGGCCACCGAGCCGAGCACCCTGAGCAGCACCGCCACCCGCTCGGCTTCCACCCCGAAGGACGTCTCGAACGGGCTCTTCAGCGGCATCCGGATGGTTCGCATCTCCACCCCGGTGATCTTCATCGCCTTGCTCCACCGTCGGTGCCGTCGCCGAAAGCCTTGCGCTGCAGCAGATACCACCCTGATCGAGCGAAACCGGTGACTTTCCAGGAGCTGTCGGCCATCACCAGGGCAAGCGTCGAGCGCAGCGCGAAGCGCCAGGACAGCGCCTGCGCCGGGTCGGTCCGGCGGACCTGCTCGATGTCCCTTGGAATCCCGATGACCGCCAGGGTGACCTCCGGGCCGACCACCGGACCGCGAACGGGCTCGCCGGCAGGGCCCGCGGACAGCAGCGTCAGCGCGCCGGTCCGCATCCAGGACGAGACGTCGGGACCGTCATCGGCGGCCGATCCGTCCAGCACCGCGGTCTGGGCCTGGATGGTGCTCACCGCGGACAAGTCCCACCCGATCTGCATGCGATCGGTGGGCTGGCCGCGGTTCGGACCGTCGTGCATGACGCCGTAGAAGTCGACGAAGTAGGTCTCCGGACGGGCGCCCAGCCGAGCCAGGTTGAAAAAGGCGTTCCTGGCGATCAGCGGGTCGAACGTCCAGGTGATCTTGGTCAACCCCCGCTCCATCGCCCACTGACGCTGATGCCACTTGAGAGCCGCGCCCACTCCCCGACCACTGTCGCCAGGAAGCACCCCCGTGATGTGCGAGTGCATCGCCGACCCCAACGGTTCGGTGAAGAACGCGACGCTGGCGCCAACCATCGCTCCGCCCGGCTCGCAGGCGGCAACCAGATAGTTGCCACCGTGACCGAGAGCCCGAAGCAGGTGCGGCTGGATCTCCGATGTCTGCCCCTGCGGGATCTCCCATACCCGGTCGAGCAGCGCGCAGGCCTGCAGCATCTGCTCCAGCGTTTCCAACGGCCGGACAACGACAGCAGAGCGTCGCGCGGCCGATGCTGCCGCGCCGGCCGCATCGACGAGCAGGCTCCGCAACGGCCGGCCCTCGGTGGAGAGAGTCATCAGCTCGGCGACTCCGACCGAGTGGACAGTGTCGACTGAGCTGACTGAGCCGACTGAGTCGACGGCGCTGACTGAGCCGACGGCGCTGTTGGGTCCAGCAGGTCGCGGATCAACGCCACCAGCAGGGCCGAGCGTGGCACCAGCGACGTGACCAGCACATGCTCGCTGTCGGCGTGCGCGCCGCCACCGATGGCGCCGAACCCGTCCAGCGTCGGCACCCCGATGCCGGCGGTGAAATTGCCGTCGGAAGCGCCGCCGACGGAACTCTGGGTGAACTCGCCGAGACCGTCCCGACGTCCGAGGCGGACCGCCCGCTCGAACAGTTCCGCTCCCGAGCTGACCTCCATCGGCGGACGGTTGATGCCGCCGAGCACGGTCAACACACTGCCGGGCAGCGTCGGCGTGATCGCGCGCACCGCGAGGTCGACCCGCTGCTGCTCCACCGCGGTCCGCGCCCGGACGTCGACGTTGAGGAACGCGGCGGCGGGGACGGTGTTGGTGGTGGTGCCCGCACCCGCGACCGTCGGCGTCACCGAGGTGCCAAGCGCCGGGTCGCCCAAGGTGCTCACGGCAAGGATCAGGTGAGCCAATTCCACCGACGAATTGACGCCCTTCTCGGGCTCGGCGCCGGCATGCGCCGCGCGGCCGGTCACCTCGATGCGGTACAGGGACGTGCCCTTGCGGCCCGTCTTCAACGATCCGCGCGGCCCCGCGCCCTCCAGCACGAAGCACGCCTCGCAGCCGCGGGCCTCGTCCTCGATCAGCCAGCGCGAGGTGACCGAGCCGATCTCCTCGTCGCCGGTGACCAGCAGCACCAAGCCGTCCAGCGGGGCGCCACGCTCGATCAGTACACCCAACGCGTGGATCGCCTGAACCAATCCGGCCTTCATGTCAACGGTGCCCGGACCGCGGACGACCCCGGTCTCGTTCGACCACGGGTGGGTGAGCAGCGATCCGATCGGCCACACCGTGTCGTGGTGGGCCAGCACGATGATCCGGTTCGGGCCCTTGCCGAACCGCCAGCGGAGATGGCTGCAGCCGTCGATCTCGACCCGGTCGGGGACCGACCCAAGTCGGCCGGTGCCGATCTCGGCGATCAGCTCGGCGCTGCGCCGCACGGCGGTCAGGTCGGCTGACGGAGACTCGCACCGCACCAACCGCTCGAGATCCGCCAGCATCTCGGGCAGCCGACTCTCCAGGGCCGCTCGCCATTCGTTCGGCGGGGTTGCCACTGCTGTCCGGTCCTGACTCGATGACGGGGACCCGGGGCGATTCACACCACGAGACTGTAGTGCGTGTGGCCGGGTGGCCACTGGTGCAGCGGAAGCCGGGCGGCCCCGGCTCAGCCGGGTGGTTGCTCCCCGGACAGGGCGGCCTGCAGCCGGTTGCGTTCGGCCCTGCGCTGCGCCGAGGATCGGGCCATGGCCTGGTTCACCCTGCGACGCGGTCCGGCGAACAGCAGCCAGGACAGGGGTAGTTGGATGATGATCGCGAACAGCAATGCGACGATCAGCGGCATGAAGATCGTCAGCACCGCGGTCAGCACGGCGACCAGGGCCAGCCGGAGCAGGGTGTAGACGGCCAGGTAGCCGAACAGGTGGGAGCGGCTCGCCCCGGCGGGGGCCGGGACGCCCGAGGACTGGCCAGGGGCCGCCGGCGGAGCCGGCCGGGGCGGAGTGGCGGACGGACGGTCTGTCGACGACGGCGCCGAAGTGTCCGGGATCGGCGCGCTGTCCGTCGGCGCTTCGAGCGTTCGTTCGGCCGCGGGCGGGAGCGGAGTATCTGCCGAAGTCGACCCGGCTGCCGGCCCCGCCGGTTGGTCGCCGCGCGGGTGACCCTCGCCCTGAGCTGCCGTCGATCCGTAGGTGTCCATTGCTCGTCAAGGGTAATCGCGGCGGGCGCCCCGTCGAGTAGGAGTCGCGTAGCCATAGAAAACCGCCGACGATCGTCAGTTCGTGCCGGGTGGAGTGCTCGTTCCGGTGGGCCGGTGCTCGAACCGGGTGGCCAGCACGACCGTCGTTCTGGTCCTGGCCACCCCCTCGATGGCGCGCAGCCGCCCGATGCACCGATGCAGATCATCCACGCTGGCCACCCTGACCTGGACGACGAATGCTTCGTCTCCGGCCACCCCATAGCAGCTCTCGACCTCGGGGATCGCGTCGAGCGCGGCGGCGATGGTCTCGTCGCTGCCGTACTCACCGGGCTCGATGCCGACAAGGGCGGTCACTCCGAGACCGATGGATGCTGGATTCACGGTTGCGCGGAATCCGGTGATGATCCCGTTGGATTCCAGTTTCGCCACCCGCTCGTGCACCGCGGAGGACGATAGCCCGACGAGCCGGGCCAACTCGGCGTAGCTCGCCCGCCCGTCAGCCCGGAGCGCATCGACCAAATGGCGATCGACGGCATCCATACGTTCTCCTCTACGTAGCCGATCCCAAGTTCCGACTGCGGTTCAGTGCCCGCCGCCGGTTCCGTTTCCCATGCTGCTCGACTCGGGCGATGATCCTGGTGACCCGACAGCGCGTCCTCGCGGCGGCGTCGGTCAGTCAGCGCTGGCCGGTCACGTCCGGTTACTCGAGGTCACGGTCCGACAACGAACGTAGCGTCTGTTCCGGTGGGACCGCCGCCACCACAGCTCACCGGCGGCCGGCCGGTCCGCGTTCGGGGTGATGACGGGGCCTCCCGCCAACGTTGGCGCCCCCTGCGACACTTCGAGCCTTTCGGGGGATTCAGACCCGCTCGACCGCGCTCCAGATCCTCGTTTTCAGCCAGATCCGCAGGTCACAGGCATCGCCAGCACCCGCCAAAGGACCTCGCGGCAGCCCCGGACGGGTGACCCGCCGTGGCGCTATCACAGTCTGAAATCAGACAATTCGTGTTTACCAGCACATTACTGACACCCGCCCCTCGATGAACCTAGACGAATGTCGCACAATGGACACACGCCGTCCCGGCGGACGAGGCCAGTCGGGGCCTGAAATGGAGGTGGCACGTGACCATGGAGATTTCTGAGAGGTTGCTGACCCCGGGGGAGGTGGCGTTGATGTTCCGAGTGGATCCCAAAACCGTGACGCGGTGGGCTTCCGCCGGCCGCATCGGTTCCATCCGGACCCCCGGCGGGCACCGCAGGTTCCGCGAATCCGAGGTGAGTGCTCTGTTGGCAGACCTCACCGTGGACGCTTCGCGGTCGACCGCCTGATCGTCCACCTGCACGCTCGATCTCCCCGTCGGGTTGATCGGCGGCGCCGGTAGGTCAGGACCGCTCCACGTCCCGGTTCCGTCGATCACTTTCGACGGAACCGGGACGTTCTGGTTTCACAGGTCGCTCCCCGTCGATCGCCGATCTGGGCGGATCCGGGGCCTGCAATTTCTGCTCATCCACCGCGCCTCGGATGTGCGTACTCTGAAGGGCACTGAGGAGGTGGCCGATGTACATGCTCGTGGCAATCGGCGTGACGATCCTGGTGATCGCGCTGGCCTGGCGTGGGATCGGCGCACGCACACCCGGATCCGACCAGTCCAGCACCGGAATGACCAGGCCGACCCGTTCGACGCGGCCGACCCGCACCCTGGCACCCGATGACGATCCCGAGTTCCTGAACGAGATCGACCGGAAGCTGCACGGCGAGGACAAGAGCGGCTGACGCCAGCTCACACAGTCGCTGCCCGAGACACCGCTCGATCGCCCGGCCGAGGGTCGTCCTCGTCCTGGCCGATGCTGACCGGTTAGTTGAGCCCGGCGTACGAGTGCAGCCCCGACACCACCATGTTCACGAAGAACAGGTTGAACATGATCGAGGCGAAGCCGACCACCGAGATCCAGGCCGCGCGCCGCCCACGCCAGCCCGCCGTCGACCTGGCGTGCAAATACGCCGCGTAGATCACCCAGGTGACGAACGCGCAGGTCTCCTTCGGATCCCAACCCCAGTACCGACCCCACGCGACCTCGGCCCACAACGCCCCGGCGATCACCGCGAACGTGTAGACCGGGAAGGCGACGATCGCGGTGCGGTAGGCGATGCGGTCCAGCGTTGCCAGGGACGGCAGCCTGCCGACCAGCGAGCGGTCCGCACGACCGGTGCTGACCTGCCCGGTCGAGATGGGGCCGGCCCCGGGCACGCCGCCATCGATTCCGTCATCTGGTCCGGACCGCATTGTCGCCAGTCGCCGCTGGTGCCGACCCCGCAACAGGTAGAGCAATGACGCCGCACCGCTGAACATCAGCACGCTCGACGACAGCGCGACCGTGGTGACGTGTATCCACTTCCAGTACGAGTTCAGTGCCGGCACCACGGGCGCCGCCGGGACGTACAGCACTGTGCCCGCCACGAAGGCCAGGATGACCACCGGGAGCATCACGAACGCACCCATGGTCCTGGCGCCGGTGCGGGCCAGCACGATCAACCAGCAGATCGAGATCGCCGCACAGATCACCGAGGTGAACTCGTACATGTTGCCCAGCGGCAGCCGGCCGACCGCCAGCCCGCGCGTCACCACGGACAACACGTTGGCAACGACGGCAACGACCGTCACCACGACTGCGGCGCGACCGAAACGCACGCCCCAGGACGCCGCGGGCGGCGCGGGGATCAGCCCGATGGCGCCGGTAGGGTCGCTGGCCCCGTCACCGGACCCGCCACCAGAGACGCCGCGTCGGCCACCCGCGCTGCCGCCGCTCCCGGTCCGAGTGAGGGTGGAGGTGCCGCCGCGTTCGGCCGCCCTTGATGCGACGCCGGCCACCGCGGCGCTACCGGCATCCCCGCCGCGGCGGGAGGCCAGTTCGATGGCGTAACAGACCAACGCCACGACATAGCCCGCCAGCGCCGCCTCGAACGCGAGATCTGAGATCTGAGCCATGGTCTCGTTCATCTCGACTTCACCGGCCTCCTGGCGCCCCGCGCCGTGATCGTGCCGTCATCGCCGGCCCGGTTCGGGCAGCGCGGTCAGTGTGGAGAACTCTTCGCCGTACCCGGCCTGGTCGGTTCGCGCCAGCCCGCCTATCTCGACCACCGTACGGTCCTGCATGCGGCCGGGTCCGGTGACCCCTTCGTCCTGGACTGCAGGGCGCAGCCTGAACCACACCCGCCGGCGTTTCACGATCAGCGACACCATCAACCCGCTGAGCATCAGCACCGCGGAGACCAGCGCCCACACCTGTGCCGGGTCGAACGAGGTCTGCAGCGACACCCACTCGTTGTAGCCGGTGAAGGTGATCTTGGTGCCGTCGTCCAGCGTCACCGACTCCCCCAGCATCAGGTTCGAGCGTGCCTGCTTGACCAGTGCGCCCTTGTCCACCTGCGAGGTGTCGATGGAGAAGATCGACTGCGACCGGCCGCCTTCCATGCCCAGGTCGCCGCGGTAGACGTCGATCGCCACGCCAGGATTGTCGGCGGCCGGGAATGAGGACGTCATGATCCCGCCGTGGACGAACGCGCTGGGAGCGAAGATCCCGACGATGGCCAGCTGCTGCTTGCGGATGTCGTCACCGGTGACGCCGGGCGGGTCGGTGACCTTGACCGCCCCCTGCGAGGTGAAGTTCGGATCGTTGGGTTCAGGCGCGAACTGCTCGGCATAGTCGCGGACGGATCCGTCCGGGTAGGTGATCTGGAAGTGCGGGCTGAACCCGTGGCCCAACAGGTAGAGCCGCTCGCCGTCCATCCGCAACGGGTCGTTGACTCGCAACGACGCATCGTTCCAGGTGTCGGTGCCGGCGTCGGCACCGGACTGGTAGCGCACGGCGGCGGCGAACTCGGTCGCCTCGCCCTGGTCGGTGTACGCGGACCGGAAGTTCTGCACATCGACGCAGAACGGCACCATCTGGGTGCCGTCCACCAGCAATCCAGGGCGGAAATTGTCGTACGACGCCGGCGAGGTGGAGCAGAACTGGGAGCCGGTGTTGACGATCACCGATCCCTCGTAGCCGACCAGCTTGCCGACCGCGATCGCGATCAGCAGCCCCAGCAGCGACAGGTGGAACACCAGGTTCCCCACTTCGCGCAGGTAGCCCTTCTCGGCCGAGATGGTCAGCGGCGTGGCCGGTTGGGCTCGGTAACCAGCCGCACCGGTGGCCGCAGCACCATCGGCCGCAGCACTGCCACCGGCATCCGCTGCGATCTCCCGGCGCGCCCCGGCGGGGAACTCGCTGCGTTGCTCGACCCGCCAGCCCCGCAGCCCGGTGCGGACCCTTTCGGCTACCTGCTGCGGCGTTCCGTCAACCTCGAGGCGATCGTGGTGCGGCAGCCGCGAGAGGTTGCGCGGGGTGGCCACCGGCGGCATCCGCAGCTGACCGATGAACGACAGGCTGCGCGGCAGCACGCAGCCGATCAACGACAGGAACAGCGCAAGGTAGATGGCCGCGTACCAGGGCGACGCGAAGACCTCGAAGAAGCCCAGCCGGTCCAGGATCGGGCCAAGGGTCGGGTAGTCCAGCAGGTACTGCGCGGTCTTCGCCGAGTTCAGCGACCACTGCGGCAGCAGCGCGCCAGGAAGCGACGCCAGCGCGAGCAGGAACAGCAGGATCAGGGCGACCCGCATGCTGGTCAGCTGCCGCCAGATGTTCCGGCCCGCCGCCAGCAGCCGGCCGCCGAAGCCCTTGCCGGACGGCGGCGCGGTCCCCGCCGTCGCTGCGGTGTCGGTGCCGATCTCCAGATCGGCGTCGGTCGGTTGGGTGCTGTCCCGGACGGTCACCTACAGCACCGTACCGACGCCGGCGATCCGGCCCTGCAGCCAGGCGATGAACGTGCCCCACAGCCCGGTCAGCATCAGCAGGCCGAGCACGATCAAGGAGATCGCGCCGATCAGCTGGATCGTCCTGGTGTGCCGACGCAGGAAGCCCATCGCTCCGGTGGCCCAGCCGAAACCGAATGCCAGCAGCAGGAACGGGATGCCAAGACCCGCGCAGTAGAAGATCACCAGGGACAGTCCGCGCCAGGCCGAGCCGCCCCAGTCGGTCGCGTTGGCCAGCGAGAGCACCCCGACCAGCGTCGGCCCCAGGCACACCGTCCAGCCGAAAGCGAAAACGGCGCCCAGCAGCGGCGCGCCGAGGATTCGGCCGGTCGGCCGCACGTGCAGCCGCCGTTCGTTCTGCAACGGACGGATCAGCCCGAGCATCACCAGCCCCATGACGACAGTGACCGCGCCACCGACCCGCATCAGGGTCTCGCTGTTGGCCAGCAGCGCACGGGAAAGCCCGACGACCGCGACCGACTGGGCGACGAACACGACGGTGAACCCGAGCACGAACAGCGCCGTGGCAAGGACGGCCCGGCTGCGCACGGCCGGACCGACCCGCCGGCCGGCGCTCGCCTGCTCGGCCCCGGTGGCTCCAGCGCGGGCCGTCACCGAGGTGTTCGCCGATGTCGGAACCCTGCTGGTCGCCGTGGGCCCTGCCGGGACCGTGGGCCCTGTCGGACCCGTGGGCGCTGTCGGGACCGTGGGCGCTGTCGGCACCGAGGTCGTCGCGACGGCGGCCTCGGCGCCGACCAGCCCGGCCAGGTAGGACAGATATCCGGGGACCAGCGGAATCACACACGGGGAGGCGAACGACACCGCTCCGGCGCCCAGCGCGAGCAGCGCCGCCAGCAGGTAGGGGCCGGAGATCACCGTGTCCGTGACGGCGGGCATGTCAGGCCTGCTCCGCGGCGATCTGGGACACCGTGCTGATCAGCTGATCCGGGTTGCTGATCTCCTCGAGCCAGACGTGCGCGACCCGGCCCTGCCGGTCGATCACGATCGTCGACGGGATCGACCCGGACGGGTAGCCGCGGATGGACAGCAGGGTTCGCATGGACGGGTCGAAGATCGACGGATAGCCGACCTGCTTGGAGTTCAGGAAGTCCGCCCCCGCATCCCGGGTGTCCTTGACGTTGACCCCGAGGAACTGGACATCCTGGCCTGCCAATGCGGCCGCTGCTGTGTTCAACTCATCGGACTCGGCGCGGCACGGGCCGCACCAGGAGCCCCAGAAGTTGACCACCACCACCTTGCCCGCGTAGTCCGACAGCGCCACCGTGGCGTCCTTGTTCGCCAGGTCGGGGCCGGACAGGTCGCCGACCGTGCCGCGCTGGTCGACCGGGTAGGAGAACTCGGTCTGCCCGCCCGGGGAGACGAAGGTGAACGAGCCCCCGTAGACGGCCGCATCGTTCCCGGTGCTGCACGCCGCCAGGCCAGCCATCGCGATCACGCCCAGCGCGACCAGAGCGGTCGCGAGCACGGCTCGCTTGATCCGTCCGCGGCTCACGACGAACCTCCCACGCTGTCCGTGGGCTGGCCCGGTACCGCGGGCGTCCGTTCCACATCCGGATCGTTGACCGCTGCGATGTGCCGGACCGGTTCGGCGTAGCGCGAGCCGGTGTACACCCCGTCGACGAAGGTCAGCGACGTCAACGACGCGACCCTGCAGGTGCGGGTCCGCGGGTCGTGCCACAGCCGTTGCCCGTCGAGGAATCGACGGATGGTGACGATCGGCAGCTGGTGGGACACGATCACGGCCTCGTGCCCGTCGGCGGCCTGCGCCGCCGAGTACACCGCGGCCAGCATGCGGTGCGCGATCTGGATGTAGGGCTCCCCCCATGACGGCCGCAGCGGGTTGCGCAGTTTGGCCCAGTTCTCCGGCCTGCTGAGGGTCTCGGCGGTGAACGGAACCCGCACCCCCTCGAACGCGTTGGCCGCCTCGATCACCCGGTCGTCGGTGATGATGGCCAGCCCGAACTGCCGGGCCAGCGGGGCGGCCGTCTCCTGGGCCCGTTGCAAGGAGGATGCGACCAGGTGGGTGACGTCGGCGCCGGCGAGCGCGGCGGCTACCCCGTCGGCCATCGCCCGGCCGGACGCGGCCAGTCGGAACCCGGGGAGCCGGCCGTAGAGCACCTCGGTGGGGTTGTGCACCTTGCCGTGACGCAGCAGGTGCACGACGGTCCGGCTCACCCGCCGCACCCGGACCGCGAACGCCGGACGCCGTGCGGGCGTTGCGTGCAGGGCGCGGCCCCTGACGCAGATGAGACCGCGCGGCGGTCGAGCCGGTGGCGGCCGGAGGGCGGAAGCGGTGGCACGCCTGAATTGTTCCAGGTCATACCGACAGCCGGCCCGATCGCCGGTACCTGACCAGGTCGACGGTCCCCAGGAGCAGCAGCAACCCGGCCACCAGCAGGGCGGCCGCGGCCGCGGTGATCCACGGCCCGGAGTACCGGGTGATGCTGGTCGAGCCGGCACCGGTCAGGAACGCAGGCCAGGTATCGACCTGGACACCGGTGCGCAGCAGGAACCACGACCCGATCAGCGCGAGCACCGCGGCGACCAGGGCCAGCGCGGCGCGCAGCCGCCAGCGGCGGGACCCGGCCGAGGAGGTCCCTGCGCGAGCGGTCGGCGATGTCGGCCCAGTCGGCTCTCTCGGCTGAGTCGGCGCAGTCGGCGCAGTCGGCGCAGTCGCGGCGATCGGCGGCGCAGCCTCATCCGGGCCGGTCATCGAAGGCCGGCCAGGTGGGGCCGTCATCGCTGCCGGATCACGAGCTCGCGCGCCGTGCTCGCATCCGCGCGAAGTACACGCCGCCCTTGCCGATGAAGCTGAGCATCACCGCGACCACGATCAGCAGCGTCGCGACCAGGGTGAACAGATTCGACACCTGGAACAGCATGGTGACGATCACCGAGAGCAGAACGGCACCGACCACCATCAGGCGGGCCCAACGCGCGCCGGCCCTGAGAAACCAGCCACCGGCCGCGGCCAGGACGCCGATGACCACGATCACCACGCTGATGATCATGTTCTGGGTCTTTGCCGAGTCGACGACGTCCTGGGTGAGCACCTTGTAGCCCTTGCAGCTGTCGGCAAAGGCCTTGTCGTCCGCGGATGCCGTGGCCGGCGGAGTTTGCACCGCATCGCCGATGCCGCCCACCTTGGCCTGGCAGTCGGCGATGCTGGCGTTGTACGTCGCCACGGCTTGGTCCAGTTGTTCGTCGGCGGTGAACAGCGAGACCGCCCCGATGAAGATGAAGATCAGCGCACCGATGAGGCACAACGCCGTCGCGATGTTGACCGTCCGTGGCGGCGAGATCGGCAGGCCGTCGTCCTCTGGCAGTGGCGCCGGCGTCATTGCGGCCCGGAACGAGTCGAAAATCCCGGGGCGCTTGCGGTCCTCACCGGACGAGAAACTCATGGCACGAACCTACCGGGATGGGGAGACGGCCGTGGACACGTCAGTGGACGCGTTCAGCGGACACGTCAGCGTCAAGGGTCGAGGGACGTCTCAGCGCAGCTGACTCCGGTAGGCCTTCGACGCGGTGAAGAACTCGTTGGCCCCGCCGACGAACATCAGCACCACCGCGGCCAGCGTCAACACGGCTGTGATCCACCCCGGTCCCGAGCTCGACGCATAGACCTGCCCGTTGACGGTCACCGACCGGGAGCTCGGGGTGATCGAGCCGAGCACACCCAGAATTCCCAGCACGGTGAGAGTGATCCGCGCCCAGTTGCGCCCCGCCTGCATCTTGAAGGCAAACAGCAGGTAGAGCCCCGCGGCGATGACGAAGACGACAACTGAGAAGACCCGGACAAAGTTGATCACCGATTGCGCGTCGACGACCACGGTCGAGGTCGAGCTCCGATTCGCGGTGTTCGTCGCCGCCGCCAAAGCCTGATCCCAGGCGGAGCTGGTCAACAGGATGATCAGCGATACGGCCCAGGCCGCGATCACCGCGATCCAGCACCAGAAGGCCGCGGTGACGGTGACCGGACGGACCGGTTCGGACACGGGTGCTCCGCCGGATCCCGGGTAGCCGGCCGGTCCGCCGGGATAGCCCGGATAGCCACCCTGGCCCGCCGGGTAGCCGGGCGGTTGCTGACCCGGGTAACCGCCTTGGCCCGGATACGGGTTCTGCGCCTGATAGGGGTTCGGCGCCGGGTATTGGCTGGGGCCCGGGTAGGGCGCCTGGCCGGGATAGCCCGGCGGCCCGGCTGGATTCCCTCCCGGACTCCCGCCCTGACCGGGTGCGGGGTAGCCGGGCTGGCCGCCCGGGTACCCGGAGGGTCCGGACGGCGGTCCGGGCGCGTACGGGTCGCGAGGAGCACCGGGCTGCTGCCCGGCGGGCTGGCGGGGGGTTTCGCCCGGGTAGTTCGGTTGGTCCGGTGTGCTCATGGCGGCAACGGTAGCGCGCAGCACGGACATAGGTCAGCGCCCGGCGCGTGGCGCGCCGGGCGCTGATCTGTGCAATTGCCGGTGGCAGCGGGCTTAGCGCCGACGCGGCGACTTCCGCGGCGGTGGAAGGGCTCCCTCGGCCCGCAACCGGCAGGCGTGTTCGGCCAGCGCATCGACCAGCGCGCCGACCTCGGCCACCTCGGGCTGCACGTCCACCCGCAGTCCGAACTCCCTGGCTGTCTCCGCGGTCTTCGGGCCCAGGCAGGCCACGATCGAGCGGGAGTGCGGCTTGCCGGCGATGCCGACGAGGTTGCGCACGGTCGATGACGAGGTGAAGCAGACTGCCTCGAAGCCACCCGTCTTGATCGCCTCGCGGATGGGTGCCGCCGGCGGAGCAGCCCGCACGGTCCGGTACGCGGTGACGTCGTCGATCTCCCAGCCGCGTTCACGCAGCCCCTCGGCCAGCGTCTCGGTGGCGATGTCCGCGCGCGGCAACAACACCCGGTCCACCGGGTCGAGCACGTCGTCGAAGTCGGGGAATGAGGCGAGCAACCCGGCAGTGGACTGCTGGTTGTCCGAGATCAGCTCGGGGATGATGCCCAGGGCCCGGACCGCGTCACCAGTGGCACTGTCCACGCAGGCGATGCGAACGCCGGAGAACGCCCTGGCGTCCAGGCCGAACTCGGCGAACTTCTCCCACAGCGCACGGACGGAGTTCGTCGAGGTGAACACCACCCACTGGTAACGACCGTCGACCAGGCCCTTGACCGCGCGTTCCATCTGCGCGGGCGTGCGCGGCGGCTCGACGGCCACCGTCGGCACCTGCTGCGGGATCGCGCCGTGCATCCTGAGCAGATCGAGCATCCCGTCCGCGGAATCGCGGGTCTGTGGGATCAGCACCCGCCAGCCGTACAGCGCGCGGGATTCCCACCAGGACAGCCGGCTGCGCTGGCTGATGCCGGCGCCGACCGTCACCACCAGCGGTCCACTCATCTGGCCGCCGATGCCGTCCAGTGTGGCCAGCGTGCCGTCCACGGTCCGCTGTGTCGGCAGGGTCGCGCCCGACGTCACCGATGCCGGTGTTTCGCCGGCCAAACCGGACTCGGCCAGCAGGGCGGCGGTGTCGGCCAGGTGCCCGGCCGCCGCCTGTAGCAGCAGGGTGCCCGGCGCGGCGGCCAGCCGCGACCAGTCCGAGGTGGACCGCACGTCCGCGACGGTGTGCACCGAGCCAACCGGGATGCCGGAGTACGACGCCACCGCGGCCGCCGACAGCCCCGGGATCACGTCGAAGAGCACCGAACTGCGCGAAACCCCTTGCAGCTCTTTGACAACGGGATCGGCGGTGAGCACGTCACCGGCCACCAGCCGGACCACGAACTGACCCGATCGGGCCGCGGTCACCAGCGTCTTGGCGACCTCGGCGGGCTCGCCCACCGCGGGCCTGATCTCCGCCTCCGCGGCCAGTGCCGTGACGTCCTCTGGCACATCGGGATCGGTGATCACCACTGACGCTCCCGCCAACGCCTCGGCGGCTCGCATGGTGAGCAGGCCCGGATCACCTGGACCTGCACCGACGAAGGCGATGCGACCAACGGTTCTGCGTGCACGGGTCATGACGTGCTCCTTGCGCGTGAGGGTGCGCCGACGCCACGGGGTGGTGACGCCGACCAGTTACCCGCTGCCGCGGCGGTCCCGCGGCAGCGGTCGATCCGGTCGGGAATGAGGATGGGAGGGATGAGGATGGGAGTGACGGGCACGGGGGTGATGAACGGGGTCACGACCGCACCGCCACGGCGGCCGGCAGCAGCCCTGGGTGACGGGCCGGGGCGATCGCGCCGGACGCAGCGGCCTGGCCAGGGACGGGGCCGGCGAGCTGTCCGCTCGGCTTGGCAGGCAGCTGACCAGCCGCGGACGCGGCCGCCGGCGTTCGGTGAGCCTCGTGGAAGGCGAGGATCTGCAGCTCCAGCGACAGATCGACGTGCCGGACCTCGACGTCGTCCGGCACGTTCAGCACCCCTGGCGCAAAGTTGAGGATGGACCGGATGCCGGCCCCGACCAGGATGTCGGCCACCTGTTGCGCGGCCGAGGCGGGCGTTGCGATGACACCGATCGTCACCCCGGTGAGTCGGCAGATCGCTCTGGCGTCATGGAGGTCCTCGATACGCAGGCCGGCGACGTCGCGTCCGATCCGCTCGGGATCGGCGTCGAACAGGCCGGAGATGACAAAGCCGCGCCCGCTGAAGCCGGGGTAGCCGGCCAGGGCCTGTCCGAGATTGCCGAGGCCGACGAGGGCGACCCGGTGCGCGCGGTGGGCGCCGAGCGTGTGGCTGATCTGGTCGGTGAGGGTGACGACGTCGTAGCCGACCCCGCGGATGCCGTAGGAGCCGAGGAAGGACAGGTCCTTGCGCAGCTTGGCGGAGTTCACGCCGGCCGACTGGGCCAGCTCGGTCGAGGAGATCGTCGAGCCGGGGTGCTCGCCACGCTCTTCCAGGCCGGACAGCACACGCAGGTAGACGGCCAATCTGGCCACCGTGGCCTCCGGGATCCCACGGGCGCGGGAGCTGACCCGCCCCCCTCCGACCTGCGACGTCACCCGTTTTGCCTCCGCAGTAGGGTCGTACCCCACCGGTGCCGTGGTGACCGACATGTGGTAGGCCACCGGTACGGCGAAGCCTAGCCATTCGTGAACACAGGCACAAAGTCGCCGATGCGCCCCGGTCCCAGGATGTGGGACCGCCGGGGCAAAGGTGACGGTCGTCACGTCCGGTTGTCGGCCGTGTACAGCCCGTCGCGGTCCGTCAGTCCCGGTCTGTCGGTTCCGGTCTTGTCTGTCCCGTTCCAAGCGCTGCAGCGCGAACGCCGGCTGTGGCCCGCTCAGGCCAACAGAGCCTGACGAAGCCGGTCCGGCTCGACCCGGTAGTAGGCGAGCACGACCCCGTCGACCAGCACCACCGGCACCAGGTCCCCGTACTCGGCGCGGTCCTCCGGGTCTGCGTCCACGTCCACCGCCCGCCACGAGGCACCCAGCTCGGAGGTCACCGCGGCGATGACCGCACTGGCCTCCTCACAGAGGTGGCAGTCCGCGCGGGTGTAGAGCGTCACCCGTGGCTCGCCGGTCACGCCGGCCTGCGGGGCGCCTGCTTCAGCGAGCGGGCGATGACCACGCGCTGGATCTGATTGGTGCCCTCGACGATCTGCAGCACCTTGGCCTCGCGCATGTACCGCTCCAGCGGATGGTCCTCGACGTAGCCGGCCCCGCCGAGCACCTGCACCATGTCGGTGGTCACCTTCATCGCCGCGTCGGTCGCGATCAGCTTGGCCATCGCGGCCTCGGTGGAGAACGGCTTTCCGGCGTCCTTGCGCCGCGCGGCAAACAGGTACAACTGCCGGGCCGCGACGATCTGCGACGCCGCATCGGCCAGTAGGAACGACACACCCTGGAACTCGTCGATCGGGCGACGGAATGCCGTCCGGTGCGCGGCGTACTCCGCGGCGGCGTCCAGCGCGGCCTGGGCCAGGCCGACCGCGCACGCCGAAATCCCCAGCCGGCCGGAGTCCAACGCGGACAGCGCGATTCGGAACCCCTGGCCCTCGTACCCGATGCGGCGGTCGGCGCCGACCCGGACCTGGTCCAGATGCAGCGTGCTGGTCACCGACCCGCGGAAGCCCATCTTGCGTTCCGGAGTGCCCGCGGTGAGCCCCGGATGCCCGTGCGGGAGCAGGAACGTGCTGATGCCGTGCGACCGGTCGTCCCCGGTCCGGGCGGCCAGCAGGTAGAAGTCGGCGACCGGCCCGTGGGTGATCCACGCCTTATCGCCGGTGATGACGTACTCGTCGCCGTCGGAGACCGCGCGGGTGCGCATCGCCCCGGCATCGGATCCGGCATGCGCCTCGGACAGGCAGTACGCGCCCAGTGTCGACCCGCCGAGCATCCCCGGCAGGAACCGCTGCTGCTGCTCGGCCGTGCCGAACTCGGCCACCCCGCTGCAGGCGAGCACGTGCACGCTCACGCCGAGAGCCACCGTCGCCCAGCCGCGAGCCAGCTCCTCCAGCACCTGCAGGTAGACGACCGCCGGCTGATCGCCGCCGCCGTGCCGCTGCGGGTACGGCAGGGAGAGCAGGCCAAGATCGCCCAGTTGGGCGAACACCTCGCGGGGAAATATCCCGGCCGCTTCGGCTTTGTCGGCCCGCGGCGCGAGTTCGCGCTGCACCAGGTCTCGGACCAGGTCCAACAGATCGGCGGCCTCGCTGCTGGGTAACTCCCGGTCGATGACGGCGGTCAACGCCTCACGCTCCTCCCTGCTCGGCACAGCCTCAGCACAGTCTCAGCACAGACTCAGAACCGGGGTCAGAACCTGGGTCAGAACCGGGGTCAGAACAGATCCTCGTCGGTGTCCTGGTCACCGCGCTCTTCCCGGGTTCCGGAAGCGGGCAACCGCACCCCGAGCTCGTCCAGGTCGGCGACTTGCTCGGGCCTGACGTCCACGGCGTCGTCCTCGCTCGGCCCGGACGCCGTTTCACCGGCCACCGCGGCTGCCTGGTCCCCGTTCACGGTAACCGCGCCCTCGGGCGACGGTGCCACGGCCACCAGGCGCGGCAGCGTCGCGTTCGGCGTCCTGGTGAAATTGCGCAGCACGGCGCCCCGGTCCAGCCGGCCGACCTCGGTACGGGGGAGCGACGGCGCCAACTGGTAGACCGCAGGGCGTTTGAAGGCCGGCAACCGGCTGTCCACGAAGTCGGCGAGATCGGTCACGGTGAGCACCGCATCGGCGCGGGCCACCAGCACGGCGGCGACCTCCTCGGCGCCGCCCGCCGCCGGCACACCGATCACGGCAGCCTCGGCCACCCCGGGGTGCAGGCCGAGCACCTGCTCGACCTCCCTTGGGTACACGGTGAAGCCGGCCACCGTCACCGTTTCCGAGGCGCGGTCGACCAGGTGCAGCTCGCCGTCGTCGTCCAGGAACCCGATGTCGCCGGTGACGAACCAGCCGTCCGCACCCGGCCCGCCGTGGCCGTCCGGCCAGTACCCGGAGAACAGGGTGCCGCCGCGTATCGCGATCCGGCCGACCTCGCCGGCGTCCGGGGCGTCGACCATGACGTCGAGCGGATCACTGAGCTCGGCCGTCTCGGTCTCGGTCGGCTGCACACTGTCGCCGACGTTGACGTCCTGCCCGTCCGGCCCCACGATGCGCAGTTCGATACCGGTCAGCGGCTTCCCGACCGATCCGTGCCGTGGCTCGTCGGTCATCAGCGTGCTGGCCACCACCGATGCGGCTTCGGACAGGCCGTACCCCTCCCAGACCGGATGGCCGATCAGGGTCTGCACAGCGCCGAAATCGTCGGTGTCCAGCGGCGCGGTGCCCGAGGTGAGCAGCCGGACCGTGGCCAACGAGCGCTGCGCGCCGTCCATGCCGACCAGGTGGTGGAAGAACCCGGGAGCTCCGGGCACCACGGTGACGTCATGCTCGCCGGCCGCGGCGACCGCGGACTCGGCGGCCCGCCGGCCCGCGGCGACCACGTCCTGGCTGCCGCGCAGCGCGCCGTCCGGAGCGCCGATGGAGATCGTCGCGCTGTCGAACCCGACCTCCGGGATGACGGTGGCGCCGCCGACGATGGTGGTCGGCAGGAACGCCACCACCCAGCCCGCGACGTGGTACATCGGCAGCACCTGCAGCACCCGATCCGCGTCCCTGACCCTGCGGTCGTCCAGCCGGCCGATCGCCTCGACCGCCGCCAGGATCGAGCGGTGGGACAGCATCACGGCGCGGTCGGCCCTGGCCCTGGCCAGCACGGCCAGGTCCTCGCCCCCACCGAACGCCGCCGGTGGGGAGTCAGTGGGCGGCGCCGCCCACCACTGGGCGATGTCGTGCTGGTCGAGCCCGACCGGCAGGCCATGATCGTGGTCGACGGAAATCGCGGCCACCGCACCGACCCGGTCTGCGACCTCGCCGGTGTCCCCGTGCGAGGGACCGATCGGCACGGCGATCAGCCCGGCCCGCGCGCAGGCGAACAACGCCGCCGCAAGATCGGCCCCGGTGGGCAGGGCGATCACCACCCGCTCCCCGCGATCGAGGCCGATCGAGCGCAGCTCGGTCACGCCGGCGTCCGACGCGGCATCGAGCTCGGCCCAGCTGCGGGAGCCGGACGAGGCGATCACCGCCGGTCGGTCGGGATACGTCTCGGCGGCGCGCCGCAGCAGATCGGCCACGTTTCCTGTGCTGCGGGCCGGTTCTGTGCGCTGATCTCCTGCTGGGCTGCTCACACTGATCATTGTCCTGCCACCGCCCGGAGTGCACCCATCGGACCACCCGCTGCCTTCCGCACGGTGCGCATCACCGGCCGTCGGACGGCAGGGCGGGCCCCGCGCTGGATAGGCTGGTCGGGCATCGCGCGCCGCCGGCGGTCCGCTCGTCCACCGGACAGGCCGGTGGGTGGACAACCGGTGGCGCTTCGGACGGACGGGAGGCTTTCGTGCCGCATCGCAGGTCGCGCACGTTCGACCCGCAGGCCGAAGCGGCCGAGATCGCCGGCGCGGCGTCCGCGGAGGCCGCCTATCAGGCGGTGCACGAGGGCGAAGCGCCGCTCGAACCAGGCACGGATCTGACCGCCGCGGCCTTCTTCGACGTCGACAACACGATGATGCAGGGCGCCTCGATCTTCCATTTCGCCCGCGGCCTGGTCGCGCGCAACTTCTTCACCACCAAGGACCTGGTGCGGTTCGCGCTGCTGCAGGTCAAGTTCCGGATCATCGGCGAGGACCCGGACGACACGCACACCGCGCGCGAAGGTGCGCTGGCGTTCGTGGAGGGCCGACAGGTATCCCAGATCGTCGAGCTCGGCGAGGAGATCTACGACGACCTGATGGCCGACAAGATCTACCCGCGGTCCGTCGAGCTGGCCAAGAAGCACCTGGACGCCGGGCAGCGGGTGTGGCTGGTCACCGCAACGCCGCAGGAACTGGCGCAGATCATCGCGCGCAGGCTCGGCCTCACCGGGGCGCTGGGCACCGTCGCCGCCGAGGAGAACGGCATCTACACCGGCCGGTTGTTCGGCGAGATGCTGCACGGCCCGGCCAAGGCAGCGGCCGTCCGCGCGCTCGCCGCCAGGGAGGGTCTTGACCTGCGCCGATGCACCGCGTACTCGGATTCGGTGAACGACGTGCCGATGCTCTCGGTGGTCGGCACCGCGGTGGCGGTCAACCCGGACGCGGCCCTGCGGGACGTGGCCAGGGAACGCGGATGGCAGATCCTGGACTTCCGGACCGGCCGCAAGGCGGCCAAGATCTACTTGCCCGCGGCGGTCGGCGTGGGCGCACTGGGCGCGGCGGTGCTGGTTGGCCGGCAGGTCTGGCGCCGGACCCGCTGATCCCGGGCCGTTGTCAGGGGTGCCGTTGTCAGGGGTGCTCTGATCAGCCCAGGTACGGGTGGCCGCGGCGCAGCAACAACCGGTACAAGGTCTGCTGGATCGTCTCCCGCACCCGGTCGGTCAGGTTGAAAA
>Ga0209584_10000084_pt1 | contig 22860 bp, 19 predicted proteins | sample NGEPerD_FD_184507 | JGI IMG/M metagenome (GOLD analysis project Ga0209584, IMG submission 184507) | Arctic peat soil microbial communities from the Barrow Environmental Observatory site, Barrow, Alaska, USA - NGEE PermafrostAB12-D... | ecosystem: Environmental > Terrestrial > Soil > Wetlands >...
AGGTGATCCCGGGGCCGGCAGGGCAACGGTCGGCGACAGCATCGAAGGGAGCATCGGCGCCCTCGACGAGGCACACCGGCGGTTCAGCCTCTTGACGCAGTGATTGTCCGGTGCCGCCGCGGGTTCGAAGCAATCTGGTCCGCAATCGGCGAGCAGCTGTGACAGCGCCGCACGTTGTGGAAATGGTCCGCTCCGGTCAGGCGACGAGCCCATTGCGCAGTCCGAGCGCGACGGCGTGCGCACGGTCGCGCGCACCGAGGCGGTGGAACAGGCGACGCGCGTGCGCCTTCACCGTGTCCTCGGAAACGAAGAGATCACGTCCGATCTCACGATTGGAATGACCCTGGCTCATCCCGCGCAGAATCTGTAGCTCGCGTTCGGTCGGCCGGTCGTTGGCAAGGGGTGCCCGTCCGTTCGGACCGAACCGCGGCACCGCCAGCGATCGCATGCGCATCACCAAGCCCGATTGATCCGGGTCCCACATCATCAAGCCATCGGCTCCGGAGGCGATTGCCCGACTCAAGGACGGCCCGTCGTCCACCGTGCCGAAAACGATCACCGCGGCCGTAGGGAACTGTGCCAGCAATCGCTTGACGGCGTCCTCTCCTGCCGGTCGCGGATGCTGGATTCCGATCATGACCAGGTCGGCCGGATGGGCCGAATAGGACATGATCAGTGAATTCGCGTCGCTGACGCACGAGACGTCGACCACTGTGGGCAGCGTTCGTACGACCGCGGTCAACGCATGCCGGGCGTCGCTGCGCTCGTCGCAGATGAGCACGCTTTTCACAGCGAGCCGCATCGGCGCGTTGCCCACCTGAGTCATCGCAGGTCCCCCCCTGATCAACTGCCGTGGCACAGCCCGACCCCCACGGTGATTCGATTGTTGGGCCTGCCCCGTCCATTGAGCAGGGTCGAAGGTCCCCGGACATCGCGCCAACTGGGCCATTGATCGATTCAGTGCTGAGTTCGGGGCCGTTCTCCGGGAAATGTCGGGGCGACACCGCCGCCCAATCGCAGACCAGCTCGGCAAATTTCCTGCGTTTGCCGCCCCGTCGGTTCTGCGCGTAGCCGGGATGATCCGCGAGGGCTCAGGCAATGCCTGAGCCGACCGACGCCGAAGGGCATCGCAGCGGAGCATCACCGGCCATATCAGCCAGCGCAATTCGGACATTTCTCGCACAGGAATTGCTCAGCAAGAACACAGCACTGGCTGCGGAGGCGACGGAGGTGAATGCGGATTACGGTGCCGGGCCGGCATCACAGGCACGCGAGTGGCGACCTCGATGGGCACGAAGGACACCGGGTCACGGTGCTGCAACCGCCGTCGGGAGCGCGCAGATCCCTTGCGCGCCAAAGGACCAGCCCGCGACCTCTCCCGGCACTCCAGTCGCCGAAGCCGAGGTCGCCCAGGCGCTCAGCTCCCTGGCCGGCCGCGTCGGTCCGGGCGCAGCCGAGGACGCTCTGCCCCGAAGGCAGCTTTCGGCGCGGGCAATCCGCCGGGCAACTCCGGGGTCAGATCGTGGATGCGATGATTCCTGGCACAAGGACCGCAGCCACCGAAAAGGGCGAGTTGGCGCTGCTGGTCACCGTCGACCCGTCATTGCTCGACCGGCTGACGCCGGTCTTTCAGGCAATTGGTTCCAGAACCGTCAATGCCGGCGCCGTGGCGGGATCACCCACAAAGCCTTCGCACTGTGGCGGTTTCGGGCAAATACGGTGACTGGTCGCCGCCGGAGTTCCCCGACCGAGTTGAGCGAACGCAGGTGATCACCAATCCGGGACCGGACAGCGTCGCTGACACCCTCGCCGGTCCCCGCCCGGTGATCATCCGAGTCACCTCCGTGGCGCGACCCCTGGAAGGCGGCTCGCCGCCTCGCGCTGAGCAAAATCAGGGCCGAAAAGCCCACGCGGCGCAGTGGTCGGGATGCAAGACTCGAAAGCGGCGTAGCGACGCCGCCGGGGAGCGGATGTCGTTCGTCCCTGACGAGATGAGCGAGATGAAGAGGGCCCGGTGACGACAGACCATCTCGCGGCGATGATCCGCGACAACTCGCTGCGATGCGCATCCCGACCGGCGATGCGGTTCCAGGACGGTGCGACATGGCGCACGATCTCCTACGCCGAACTGGGCCAGCGCATCCGGTCGGCGGCCAAGGCGCTCATCCAGTCCGGCGTGCGGGCCGGGGACATGGTCGGCATCTTCTCCCCGAACCGGCCGGAATGGACCATCGCGGACTTCGCGATCCTGAGCGTCGGCGCGGTCTCCGTCCCGATCTATCCGACGAACACCGTCAAGCAGGCCAGGTACGTCGTGGACGACGCCGGCATTTCGGTGATCTTCGTCGGCGAGCAGGCGCAGTACGACAAGGTCGTCGCCTTCCGACCGGACACACCGCAGCTGACGTCGATCATCGCCTTCGACACCACCACCAGCCTGACCGGCGAGAATTCGGAGCATTTCGCGGACCTGCTCGCCAGGGGATCCGCCTCCACGCTGGACGAGGACGTCACGGCCCGCATCGACGCGGGCGCCAGCACAGACGTTGCCACCCTGATCTACACGTCGGGGACCACAGGTGATCCCAAGGGCGCCGTCCTCACACACGCCAACTTCTTCCATCAGGTCCGCGCCCTGGACGAGCGGTTCAATGTCGGCCCGGGCGACAACAGCCTGTGTTTCCTGCCGCTGAGCCACGCCTACGAGCGAGCCTGGTCGTTCTACGTCTTCGCCAGGGGCGCCGAGAACTGCTACCTCGCCGATCCACGCAAGGTGGTGGAGGCGATGGCCGATGTCAGACCCTCGATCATGGTCAGCGTCCCGCGGCTGTACGAGAAGATCTACGCAACCGTGCTGGACCGGGTGGATCGCGGATCGGCCGTCAAGGCCAAGCTGTTTCATTGGGCGATCGGCGTCGGCGGCAGATACCAGCACCGGCGGGCGTCCGGCGGATCGATCAACCCGGTGCTGCGCGCCGAGCACGCGCTGGCCGATCGGCTGGCACTGTCGAAGGTCCGCGAGGTGGTGGGCGGCGAGAAGAGGGTCTTCGCCGCCGGCGGCGCCCCGCTGAACAAGGACATCGAGGAGTTCTTCTTCGCCGCCGGCATCTTGATCTTGCAGGGCTATGGCCTGACCGAGACGACGGCGCTGGCGACCTGTAACTACCCCAGGTCGTTCCGATTCGGCACGGTCGGAAAACCCGTGCTGGGCACGGACATCCGGATCGCCGACGGCGGCGAGATCCAGATCCGCGGTGGCAACGTGATGATCGGGTACCACGGCAAGCCCGAGGACACCGCCGCCGCCTTCGAGGACGGCTGGTTCAAGACAGGCGACCAGGGAGCCTTCGACGCCGACGGATTCCTACTGATCACCGACCGCATCAAGGACATCATCATCACCTCCCAGGGCAAGAACGTCTCGCCGCAGCGCATCGAGTCGCTGCTGGCCACCGATCCGTTCATCGAGCAGCTCATCGTCGTCGGCGACCGGCGCACCTACCTGTCCGCACTGATCGAACCGGTTTTCCCGATCCTGGAACGGCATGCCCGGGAGCACGGCATTTCGTACACCTCCCGTGCGGAGCTGGTGGCCCACCCGCTGGTGGTGGCGCTGTACGAGAGCCGGATCCGTGACCTTTCCCAGGAGCTGGCCAACTACGAGCAGGTCAAGCGTTACACCCTGGTGGACAGGGAGTTCACCCAGGAACGCGGCCAGCTGACGCCTTCGCTCAAGCTGAAACGCAAGGTCATCGAGGCCGAGTATGCCGCGATCATCGACGCCATGTACGACGCGCCGCGGGCGGACTCGGTGCGGTCGTAGCGCCGGGGCCGTCACGCGGCTTCGGCAGGATCCAGCGCGGCCGGCTGGATGCATTCGGATGCACAAGCCTGTCCGCGCTGTGCCCTACGTCAGTCCTATTTGACAACCCCGTCAGTTCGGCGTTCAGTGAAGGTGCTGAACGCAACAGCTGGCTGGGACCGGTGCCGCCGCCCGCGGGCCGTGATACCGAGAGACACACTCGCCACCCAGAACGTCTCTTCCCTGCCCACCCGGTCATCCGGTCGATCCTTCGTACAGAAGCCGAGCCGGGCTACTTCACCTCACGTACCCATCCACGGCGAGCTGGATGGAATGCGACCATCGCCGGCCGATACATCGACCGGAGGCCATCCGGAGGCCCGCCCGAATCGTCGCGCCATTTTTCGATCAATTCTTCCGAACCCTTTCTTCCAGGCAACTGGAAATCGCCCGCACTCGGCGCAGACTACCTCCGCAACAACATCTTCCGGAGGACACCGGACACGCGCGAGTCACCAGCGAATTCGCTGACGTCGGTAGATGTCCGGCGAGAATTCCCCGTATTGAAATGTTTCCGGCGTCGGTTGACAAATTGTTCCTGCACCGGTTTAGTCTGCAGTAACGACAGGCGGCAATCATGGCAGCGAGGCCCCCGATCTCCGATGTAGCGGCGCGGGCGGTGGTGTCGACGGCGCCGGCAATCGGTCATCTTCCGGAAGAACTCGGACCCGTGGCGGTCGCTCTCGACCGTCCCTCGTGACGCTCTCGTCCTGGCATCCACCGATGGCCGAGGTTCCCCGAAAACCGCGTCCTCAGGGCGCTTTCGTGGCTTGCTCCAGAACCCGTCGCGATGCCTGGTTGACCGCCCGTTCGGCGGGGAAACAGTGGTGCCCGGCTCCTCGGATCAGCGCCCAGATCACCGCGCCACCAACCCCCGGCCACTGCGGACAGCTGAGCCGCACCCCTTCGAACCAACCCATCCAGGGACCCCTGCCACATGCCGTGGCGCGGTTCCGCGTCACCAGCAAGGAGCGTTCGTCATGAGACCGTCCCGCCCGTCACGACGTTGCCACGGTGCAGTAGCCGCGGTGCTCGCCGGAGCCATGGTGGTACTGACCGCCTGCGGTGGTTCCGGGGGCGGCAGCGCCACCGACGCTGCAACCGCGCACGGACCGATCAAGATCTGGTATTCGAACAACGAGCAGGAGATCGCCTGGGGCAAGCAGGTGGTCGATGCCTGGAATACCGCGCACCCGACCGAGCAGGTGACCGCGGAACAGATCCCGACGGGCAAGTCGTCCGAGGACGTCATCGGTGCGGCGATCACCGCGGGCACCGAGCCGTGCCTGATCTACAACACCTCGCCCGCAGCGGTCCCCGGCTTCCAGAAGCAGGGCGGGCTGATCGATCTCAGTTCGTTCGCCGACGGCACGTCCTACATCGAGACCCGGACCGGCGACCTGGCCAAGCAATACGCCTCGACCGACGGCCACTACTACCAGATGCCGTGGAAGTCGAACCCGGTGATGATCTTCTACAACAAGGACGTGCTCGCCAAGGCGGGCGTGGATCCTGCGAACCCGCCGCTGGCGACCTACGAGGAGTTCCAGGCCACCGCCAAGAAGATCGTGGATTCCGGGGCCGCCCAGTACGCCATCTATCCCGCGCCGAGCAGCGAGTTCTACCAATCCTGGTTCGACTTCTACCCGCTGTTTGCGGCCGCGACAGGCGGGAAGCAGTTGGTGGCCGACGGTAAGAGCCAGTTCAACACTCCGGAAGGCCTTGCGGTAGCGGACTTCTGGAAGCAGATCTACGCGCAGAAGCTTGCCGGCAACGAGACGTACACCGGCGACTCCTTCGCCGACGGCAAGGCTGCCATGGCGATCGTCGGACCGTGGGCGATCTCGGTCTACAAGGACAAGGTCAACTGGGGCGTCGCTCCGGTCCCGACCGCTGACGGCATGACCGCCGATCAGATCCACACCTTCTCCGATGCCAAGAACGTCGGCATGTACGCGTCCTGCACCAACCAGGGCACCGCGTGGGACTTCCTGAAGTTCAGCACATCCCAGGAGCAGGACGGCCAGTTGCTGACCCTCACCGGGCAGATGCCGCTACGCACCGACCTGCCCACCACCTACGCGGACTATTTCGCGGCGAACCCCGACTACAAACTGTTCGCCGACCAGGCCGCCCGCACCGTAGAGGTCCCGAACACCGCGAACTCGGTGGAAATCTGGCAGACATTCCGGGACGCCTGGACCTCCGCGGTCATCTTCGGCAAGTCCGATGCGCAGCAGGCCATGACCGATGCCGCGACGAAGATCGACCAGTTGGCCAGCCAGTCATGACCACCTCCGCCACCCGGTCTCCGGTCCCCCGAGACCACCCCGCGGCCCCGGCCGCGGGCGGTGCGGGTGGCGGCCGACATCGGACCCCACTGACCACCCGCCTGTTCGGGCGGCAGCCGATCGGCATGCTGTTGGCGACGCCCTACGCGGTGTTCATCGCGGTGATCTTCGCCTACCCGATCGGGTTCGCGGTGTACATGTCGTTCACCGACTACTACTTCACCGCGCCCGGGGTCACCGTTCCGCACCCGTTCGTCGGGTTTGACAACTACAAGACGGTGCTGACCGACCCGGCCGTGCTGGCCTCGTTCGGTCACGTCGGGATCTTCCTGATCCTCAATGTCCCGCTCACCGTGGCACTCTCGCTCGGGCTGGCGGTCGCGCTGAACCGGGCCATCCACTTCCGGACCTTCTTCCGCGCCGCCTATTACGTGCCATATGTGACGGCCAGCGTCGCGGTGGTCGCCGTCTGGCTCGTCCTGTTCAAATCTGACGGTCTGGTCAACCAGGTCCTCGGCCCGCTGGCCCCCGATCCCTCCTGGCTGGTGAACTCCGTCTGGGCGATGCCCATGATCGCGCTGTTCGTCACGTGGAAGCAGCTCGGTTTCTTCATCCTGCTGTACCTCGCGGCGCTGCAGAACGTGCCGAAGGAGTTGTACGAATCCGCGTCGGTGGACGGGGCCGGGGCGTGGCGATCGTTCCGGTCGGTCACCGTGCCAGGGGTCCGGCAGGCCACCGCGCTGGTGCTGTTGCTGGCCATCGTGACGGGCGCGAACCTCTTCACCGAACCGTATCTGCTCACCGGTGGCGGCGGCCCCGACGGCGCCTCGACCACCCCGGTGCTGCTGATGTACCAGCAGGGCATCCAACAGGGCAAACCCTCGACCGCCTCGGCCATCGGCGTCGTGCTGGTGATCCTCGTGCTGATCGTCGCGCTGGTCAACCGGCGGCTGACGGAACGGAGCGAACGATGACCGCCCCGCGCACCCAGGAAGGGCTTGGCAGCGAGCAGGACGCCGACCGGCCAGTGCCGGTCGTTGTGGCAGCCGTCGGGCAAGGCCAGCGGTGGCGCCGATTCCTCGTGATGGGGGCGTTGTTCACCGGCGCGGTGGTCTTCCTGTTCCCCTTCTATTACATGGTCGTCGCGTCCCTGCAGCTATCGCCCAATCTGTCACTGGGTGGCGCGTTCCCCCGCCCGGGCAACCTGAGCCTGGACAATTACATCCAGATCAACGCGTCCCTGAACCTCTGGCAGTCACTGCTCAACTCCGGCATCTTCACCGGCGGCGTCCTGCTGGGCACCGTGGTTTTCGGTGTACTTGGCGGGTACGCCCTGGCCATGCTGCACTTCCGGGGCCGCGGGGTGCTGTTCTCCGCGATGCTCCTGGTGCTGGTCGTCCCGTTCCAGCTGTCGATGATCCCGCTGTACGTGCTGATCGCGCGCGACTACGGCCTGGGCGACACCTATCTCGGGATGATCCTGCCGTTTGCGATCAACTCCACAGCGGTCTTCATCTTCCGGCAGTACTTCCTCCAACTGCCCTCCGAGCTCTTCGACGCGGCCCGCATCGACGGGGCCGGTGAATTGCGCACCCTGTGGTCCATAGCACTGCCGCTGGTCCGGCCGGCCATGCTGACCGCCGTCCTGCTCACCTTCATCGGCCCCTGGAACGAATTCCTCTGGCCGTTCCTGATCACCAAACAACAGGCCAAGCAGCCGCTGGCCGTCTCGCTGGCGAACTACATCTCCACCGTCCAGGCATCGACGGCGAACCCCTACGGCTCCATCCTGGCCGGCGCGGTCGTCCTTGCTGTCCCGGCTGTCGGGCTGTTCCTGCTGTTCCAAAGGCATTTCGTGTCCACCGATCTCGGCTCAGGAGTCAAGGGATAATCACGTGCCGACTCCGCTGAGACAGGAATCGACCGTGCCCTATGCACTCCACCGACTTGGCGTGGTGATGGATCCGGACCCCGCCAATCCCGACGAGATCGAAGGAGTGTTGAACCCCGGCAGCGGTCGCGGCACCGACGGGGCCGTCTATCTGCTGCCCCGTCTTGTCGCGGCCGGCAATGTGTCCCGGGTCGGCCTGGCCCGTCTCCAGTTTCGGAAGGGCGTCCCGACCTGCGTCGAGCGGCAGGGTGTGGTGCTGGCACCGGACGCCGGATGGGAACGCGCAAGAACCCACGCCGGCGTCGAAGACCCGCGGGTGACCTGGATCCCGGCGCTGAACCTGCACGTGATGACCTACGTGGCGTACGGGCCGCTCGGACCGAGATCGGCGGTCGCGGTCTCCGACGACCTGCGAACCTGGAAGCGGCTGGGCCCCATCCACTTCGAGTACGACGAACGGTTGGATACCGACCTGAACCTGTTCTGCAACAAGGACATCGTGTTCTTCGCGGAGCCGGTCCCCGGGCCCGACGGGCTCCCATGTTTCGCCGCCCTGCACCGCCCGATGTGGGAACTGGACCTGGTGGCCCCCGGTCTTGGCACCTACCTCCCCGGTGGCGTCAGCGACGACCGGGCAGGAATCTGGATTTCCTATGTTCCGGTGGACGAGGCGACCCGTGATCCTTCCCGACTGGCGCACTTGCGCGGACACAGGGTGGTGGCCATGCCCGAACATCCCTTCGAGGCCTTGAAGATCGGTGCCGGTCCCCCGCCGCTGCGGGTCCCGGAGGGCTGGCTGTTGATCCACCACGGCGTCTCCGGCCAGCTGATCCCGGGCGTCGACCATCAGCCGATGGTGCACTACGCGGCGGGGGCGATGATCCTCTCGGCCGACGATCCGTCGATGGTGCTCGCACGTACCGGCGAGCCGCTGCTCAGCGCCCAGGTGGAGGCCGAGAAGGCCGGCATCGTGCCCAATGTCGTCTTTCCCACCGCCATCGAAGAGATCGCCGGGCGGCATTTTGTCTTCTACGGGATGGCCGATTCCCGGATAGGCGTCGCCGAACTCGAGCGCCTCGCGGCTACGTCATGACGGCCACCATCAGTCGTGCCGGTGGGCGCGTCGCTCGGATGGCGACAACGCTGCTGGCCGCCGCGATCTCCGCCACGCTGATCGCGCCCACCGCTGCCGCAGCTCCCGCGATCAGCACATCACCGACGACAGCCGTTACCTCCACGCTGGTCAATCTCGCGCATCTTGACTCCCTGACAGCGCGAGTCTCGGTGCTGGACACGGCCGCGCACAGCACCTACCGACTCAGGCAGCAGCCACGGGTGGGTGTGCTGTGGGTCTACGCCGAATCGCAACCGAACGGCTCATTCAAGAACGTCGGCGGCGGAGACTACGACGCGACGGCGAACACCTACGGCCAGGGCGCCTACGACGCCGATGACATCGCCAGGGCTGCTGTCGTCTATCTGCGGCAGTGGCGGGCTGCCGGCGATGAGAAGGCGAAAGACCAGGCCTACCAACTGCTTCGTGGACTGACCTATCTGCAAACGCTGACCGGGCCGAAGGCCGGCGAGGTCGTGCTCTGGATGCAACCCGACGGCCGGTTGAACCCGTCCGCGACGCCGGCGGAAAACCCGGACCCGTCCGATTCGGATGCGTCGTACTGGCTGGCGCGAACCTTGTGGGCACTCGGTGAGGGATACGCCGCCTTCCGGGTGTCCGATCCCGATTTCGCCGCGTTCCTGAAAGCCCGCATGGACCTGGCGGTTTCGGCGCTCAGGCGGGATGTTCTCACCCGCTACGGCACCGAGCAGATCATCCACGGGGTGAGGGTGCCGGATTGGCTGATCGTCGACGGTGCCGATGCCAGCTCTGAGGCGGTGCTCGGCCTGGCCGCCTACGTCCGATCCGGCGGTGACCCGTCCGCCCGGATCGCCCTGAGGCAACTCGCCCAAGGGATCTCGGCGATGTCGGCCGGGACGACCACGGCCTGGCCCTACGGCGCACTCCTGCCATGGGCCTTGTCCCGCTCCGATTGGCATGCCTGGGGAGCGAACATGCCCGCCGCACTGGCGGCGGCCGCGCAGGCCTTGGGTGAGAAGTCCTTACTCGCAACGGCGGTCGACGACACGGCCGGCTTCACGGCGCAATTGCTGACCTCGACAGGTCCGGACAACGGGTTGCTACCGGCACCGATCGATTCCAATCAGATCGCCTATGGCGCCGACGCGCGGGTGCAGGGCCTGCTGGCGGTCGGAGCGGCCACGAACCGGCCGGGCATCCGTCAACTGGCGGGCATCGCGGCCGGGTGGTTCTTCGGGCAGAACTCCGCTAGCGTGCCCGTCTACGACCCGTCGTCGGGAGTCACCAGGGATACCGTCGCCGGCGACGGCAAGGTCAACCCGAACTCCGGGGCGGAGTCGACGATCCACGGCCTGCTCACCATGCAGGTACTCGACGCGAACCCGGACCTGGCCGCCTTGGCCACGGCGGCCGCGAGCATTCGCGACCGCGACGGGCTGACCGTGCTGGAGGCCGAAAGTGGCTCTCTGTCCGGGGATTCGACCATCGTCACGCCACCCTCGGCATGGACCGGTGAGTCGCAGTTCAGCGGCGGGACATACGTTGCGGCCGGCCCCGGCAGCACCATCCGGTGGGCACTGCCAGCCGGCATCCAGCCGCGCCTGGTTCAACCGGTGGTCGAGCTGGCGCCCGGTTCGTCAGCGCAAAGCATCGTACTCGCCGGCCATTCGATGCTCGGGACCGTACGGTTCGGTGCGGTCGGCCAGCAGGGCCGGGCCCCGTCACCGACCGAGTTGCTGCCGATCGCACTGCCGCACACGGTCGACCCGACCGCACGAACGGTGACGTTGAGAACGACCGGTGGCAAGGGCAACGTCGACGCGCTGCTGGTCATGCCGGAGGTCGCAACCCTCAGCGCGGAGGGTTCCGGTCACGCCGTGGCCCTGCTCACCTCCAAGTCGGGTTCGACCGAACTCAGGGCGGTGTCCCTCGGTGGTTCGGGACGCGGTGTCGCCTGCGCCTATGACCGGTCGGGCAGGTTGCTGAGTCGCTCGGCGACCACGGGCAGCCACCCGACTGTCTCCGTCGCCTCTGGAGGATTCACCGTGTTGACCCGTTGAGCCGGTGATCGGTTCAGGTGCCGACCGCGGCGAGTGCGGTGGGCAGGGTCGGCGCGAGGGACAGCGTCGGCGCCTCCTCGGGACCCTGGACCGGGCTCTGCGCGGCGGCGGCCCGGCCGTACCGTGCGTCGCCGGTGAGCTCGCGTGACAGGCTACGGGAGGCGATGGCCAGCGCCGCCATCACCGGCTGCAGTTGCTGCTTGAGATCGCCAACGGCCAGTTCGATGGCCGCGACCACCTCGCCGCCCGGTCCGAACACCGGCATGGCCACTCCGCAGACACGCGCCTCCAGTTCCCACCGGGTGACGGCCACTCGGCTCAGCCGGGTCACCGCCAGGGCGCGCCGGAACCGGTCCGGTGAGGTCACGGTGTGCTGGGTGTACGGGCGCAGCCCGCGAAGGATCGTCATTTCCACCGTGCGGGCGGGCGAGAAGGCCAGTAGTGCCCGGCCCAGTGCCGTTGGGTGGGACGGCATTTTGGGCCAGGCACGCAATCGAGCACCTGGAGCCGATCGCCACCCCAGCCGGACGGCACGAGCTGGTCCCGCTGGACGAGAATGGCCTCTGGCCTACCTCGGGCCGGGACACACCGCCGGCCACGAAGACCCAGACTGAAGGTTCGAGGCGCTGATGACCTACGACGTCGAGGCGGTCCGCTCGCACTTCCCGGCGCTGACGCACGGTGCCGCGCACTTCGACGGGCCGGGCGGATCGCAGGTGCCCGAGGTGGTGGCGGACGCAGTCCGTGACGCCCTGACGGCGGCGATCGCCAACCGGGGGCAGGTGACAGCGGCCGAACGGTTCGCCGACGACGTGGTGGTAGCGGCGCGGCAGGCGATGGCCGATCTGCTGGGCGCCGATCCCGGCGGGATCGTCTTCGGTCGCAGCATGACGCAGCTGACGTTCGATTTCTCCCGGACGCTTGCCAAGTCCTGGCGGGAGGGTGACGAGGTGGTCGTCTCGCGGCTGGACCACGACGCCAACATCCGCCCGTGGATCCTGGCGGCGGAGGCGGTCGGGGCGACCGTGCGCTGGGTCGATTTCGATGCCGGGACCGGCGAGCTCCCGCCGGAGAATGTCGCGCGGGTGCTGTCCGATCGCACCCGCCTGGTGGCGGTGACCGCTGCGTCGAACCTGATCGGAACCAAGCCGAACCTGCCGGAGATCAGCGCAATGGTCCATGACGCGGGAGCGCTGTTCTACGTGGACGGCGTCCATGCCACAGCACACGGGCCGACGGACGTCCGGGCCATCGGCGCGGACATCTTCGTCTGCTCGCCGTACAAGTTCCTCGGTCCGCATTGCGGTGTGCTCGCCGGTCGTCCCGAGCTGCTGGAGCAGTTGCGCCCGGACAAGCTGCTGCCCTCCACGGACGCTGTTCCCGAGCGTTTCGAAGTGGGCACGCTGCCCTACGAATTGCTGGCCGGCACCACCGCCGCCGTGGACTTCCTGGCCGCTCTGGCGCCCGCACCTGCGGGACCCCCGGACCGCCGCGCCCGCCTGGTCGCGGCGCTGGGTCTGGTCGACGAGCACGAGGACCAGCTGCGGCTCACCATCGAGAAGGGTCTGGCCGGATTACCCGGCGTGGTGGTGCATTCACGCGCGAAGAATCGGACGCCGACCCTGCTCCTGACTTTCGAGAACCGGGACACCCAGCATGCGTATGAGTTTCTGGCCGCGCGGAACATCAACGCGCCGGCCAGCTCGTTCTACGCGCTGGAGGCATCGCGTTGGCTGGGGCTGGGTGACAACGGCGGATTGCGCGTCGGTCTCGCGCCGTACTCGAACTCTGCGGACGTGGAACGACTGCTCACCACTCTCGAGGAATTCCTGGACGATCCTCGACCCTGATCACCGCTCCGGTCCCCTTGGCCCAGCAGGCAGATTCCCCCGAAATCGGCTTCCCGTTGTTGATGAGCCCTGTTGGTGAACCCTGGTCATGAACCCTGGTCATGACCCCTGGTCCTTCATCAGATGCAGCAGCCAATCCCGTGCTGTGCGGACCAACGCGTACCTGGCGGAGTCGCGAGAACCGTGCAGGGTGAACACGATCCGGCGCTCGTTGCGGTCGTTGACCTCCCACCATCCGGTGTCGGCGATGCTCTTGTCGGCGTCCACGTAGGTCAGGTGCTCGAGATCGTGATCCGGGACCGCCACCGCGAGCCGATTCTCCCCGGGATCCGTCGGCAGGCCCTTCGGTAGCGCCCAGGACCGCAGCACCCCGTCCTCCTCGAGCCGGAGATCGAAATGATGCTGCGGACGTCGGTGTTCGTGCAGAACGAACGCAGGCCGATCGGTCATCGGTATCCCGCGGCAACCTTCACAAGTTCCCACGTCCGATCCTCCGCTCACGTTCCGTCAGCATGGTCACCGCCCATCCAGGTCACTGTCGCCGCGCCGAGCATGTCGAGTCGCCGCCGGAGATCGCCGGAATGACAGTTGTGACGGTCGGTCATGTTTCTTCTCGCATCGGTACGGGGGGTCGCGCATGCGGCCGTCGGTCGCAGGTGTAAGTCTCTCTGTGTGACAGCACTACCGTCCGCCCCGGCGGCCCGGCGCTTGACCGACGCCGGCCGTCGACTGATCGCGCCCGGCTCTGAGCTGCCGCTGCTGGATGACGAGGCGGAGCACACCAGGGCGGTTGCTGCGCTGCTGGACAGCTACCGGGCGATCCCACCGGGCAGCAGAGTGCGGTTGGCCAAACGCACCTCCAACTTGTTCCGCACGAGGAGCAGGACCGAGATTCCCGGCCTGGACGTCTCCGGGCTCGGCGGTGTTCTTGACGTCGACGCCGAGAATCTGACGGCGGACGTCGCCGGAATGTGCACCTTCGAGAACTTGGTGGCCGCCACCCTGCCCTACGGGCTGGCGCCTTTGGTTGTCCCGCAGCTCAAGACGATCACCGTCGGCGGCGCGGCGGCCGGTGGCGGCATCGAGTCGACGTCATTTCGCAGCGGCCTGATGCACGAGAGCGTGCTGGAAATGGATGTGCTCACCGGGGCCGGCGAGATCGTCACCGCCGCTCCCGGCGGCGAGCACGCCGACCTGTTCGCGGGATTCCCGAACTCCTACGGCACGCTCGGCTACGCGACCAGGGTGCGTGTCCGGCTGGAACGGGTACAGCCCTATGTGTACCTGCGCCACCTGCGGTTTGCCCGGCTCGAGGATGCGCAGGCAGCGATCGATCAGATCGTCGCCGCCCGGGAGCACGACGGTGTCGCCGTCGACTACCTCGACGGCGTCGTCTTCAGTCGTTCGGAGAGCTACCTGACGCTCGGCACACTGACCGACGCACCCGGTCCGACGAGCGACTACACCGGGCAGCAGATCTACTACCGGTCCATCCAGCAGCGCCGGACGGACCGGTTGACCATTCACGACTATCTCTGGCGGTGGGACACCGACTGGTTCTGGTGCTCCCGGGCGTTCGGTGCGCAGAATCCGACCGTACGGCGGCTGTGGCCGTCCCGCCTGCGCCGCAGCTCCTTCTACTGGACGCTGATCGCGCTGGAACGCCGGCTCGGCGTCGCCGACGGGATCGAGCGGCTGCACCACCGCCCGCCCCTCGAACGTGTGGTCCAGGATATCGAGGTGCCCGTACAGCGCACGGCCGACTTCGTCGGCTGGTTCATGGACACGATCCCGATCGAACCGGTGTGGTTGTGCCCGGTGCGGGTCGCAGCGAAGTCCCCCGGCGACCCGACCCCACCCTGGCCGCTCTACCCCATGCCGCCCGAGAAGACCTACGTCAACGTCGGCTTCTGGTCGACCGTGCCGAGCACCCCGGGGCACCCCGGCGCGACCAACCGGCTCATCGAAAATCAGGTTCGCGACATGGGAGGCCACAAGTCCCTGTACTCAGACTCGTTTTACACTGCTAATGAGTTCGAAGCGCTCTACGGCGGTCCGGCCTACCGTGCAATAAAGGACCGCTACGATCCGCAAACGCGGCTGCCCACCCTCTACGACAAGGCGGTGCGACGACAATGACCACGTTCAAGACCATCCCCTTCCCAGCATCGGCGTCCAGGGCGGGCAAGACCACCGGCCCGGGCACCCTGCCACGACCAAATAGCGCCACTACCTTCGCGGCGAGCCAGCCCACCGCGACGCCGCGGGCCACTCGCCCGACCGGCGCGTCGGGGGGCCGGCTGAGCGTCGCCGACATCGCCGCGACCGTCTCCAACGGTCCGCTGCCGTTCCGGCTCACCGCCTACGACGGCAGCAGCACCGGCCCTGAGGACGCGCCTTTCGGACTGCACGTGGCCAATCAGCGCGCGTTGACCTACGTGCTGACCGCTCCCGGTGACCTCGGCCTGGCCCGCGCCTACGTCGCCGGCGACCTGCAGTTCAAGGGTATTCACGAGGCCGACCCGTACGAACTGCTCCGCACCATGTCCGACGGCCTTCACCTGCGCCGGCCCACGGCCGCCGAGCTGCGCGACATCGTGGCATCGGTCGGACTGCGCACCCTCACCCCGGTCGCTCCGCCGCCGCAGGAGGCGACCCCCCGCTGGCGCCGCACGGTGAACGGGTTGGGACATTCCAAGAAGCGCGACTCCAGCGCGATCAGCAAGCACTACGACGTGTCGAACAACTTCTACGAGATGGTGCTCGGCCCGTCGATGACCTATACCTGCGCGGTCTTCCCGACCGCGGATGCCACCCTGGAGCAGGCGCAAGAGGCCAAACACGCACTGGTCTTCGACAAGCTGGGCCTCGAGGCCGGTGACCGGCTGCTGGACGTCGGGTGCGGGTGGGGCGAAATGGCGCGGTACGCCGCCCGCCGCGGCGTCCGGGTCCTCGCGGTGACGCTGTCCAAGCAACAGGCGGAATGGGCGCAGAAGGCCATCGTCCAGGAGGGTTTGCACCACCTGGCCGAGGTCCGTCACCAGGACTACCGGGATGTCACCGAGACCGGGTTCGATGCGGTGTCGTCCATCGGGCTGACCGAACACATCGGGGTGAAGAACTACCCGTCGTACTTCACGTTCCTGCAGGACAAACTGCGTCCGGGCGGCCGACTGCTCAACCACAGCATCACCCGGCCGTCCAACTCCAGCAGGTACAAGACCCAGGCCTTCATCGACCGGTACGTGTTCCCCGACGGGGAGATCACCGGATCGGGCAGGATCATCATGTCCATGCAGGAGGTCGGACTCGACGTCCGGCATTCGGAGAACATTCGGGAGCACTACGCGCTCACCCTGCGCGACTGGTGCGCGAACCTCGAGGAGCATTGGGACGCCTGCGTGCAGGATGTCGGGATCGGCACCGCCAGGGTGTGGGGCCTCTACATGGCCGCCTCCAGACTGAGTTTCGAGCGCAACGAGATCCAGCTCCACCAGGTCCTCGCGGTCAAACCCGGCCCGAAGGGCGATTCCCGGGTCCCGCTGCGCCCCTGGTGGGCCGGCTGAGCCAGCCGGCACCGCCCGGCCCGCGGCGACCTGGGGCCGGCCCGCCCCGCCCCTTTTCGGCGCGGATCAACTTCGCCGGCGCGGATCAACTGGCCCTGTTCTGTGACGGCTGTGACAGGAGTCAACAATTTCGTCCGCGCGTCCGTGATCTCAGCCGTGACGAGTCGAAACCCGAGTCCCTCACGTGAATCCACCGATCGGTCCCCACGGGTATTCCCGACGATGCCCTGGTGCTCCGACTCACCGAGCAGTACCCAGCCGCTCGGCCCTTGAAGAGGACTCACCATGACCGACTTCTTGCTCATCGCCCTGGCCGTCGCAGGTGCTTACTGGTACGGCCACCCAGGAAAGGTCAGGAAACCGGGCCTCTTTCCTCGAACGGTCGAGGTCTTCGACTACCGAACGTGCCCGGAATGCGATCAGAAACTCCCGGGTTCGCAGGTCGACATCCAGGCGCACGGGCTGCAGCATCGCGTCACCGTCCGGCCGTGACCCCCCGGCCCGACCCCCACCGCCACTCTCGTTTGTCACTGCCGCGGGCTCAGGGGTGCCGCACGCGCCCCGGATCCCGACGGTCGGGACCGATCAGCGTGCGCAGACTCGCATCATCGTGTTATTCGTGTCCGGCGTCGGCGTGGTGGTGCCGAAGCGGGCGTTGACCGAGAACGGACCGAATCCGGCGACCGTTTGTGGGACGTCGACGTTCGCGTCGGTGATCGTCCTGGTGAACGTGTCCGAGCGACGTCAATGCATGTATCACCGGTGATACAGTTACCACATGGCAACTGTCAGCGTGCGCGACCTGCGCAATCACGGCGGTGACGTACTGGATCGGGTGGCCCGCGGCGAATCCGTGACGGTTACCCGAGACGGCACGGAAGTCGCCGAACTTCGTCCACTACCGCGCCGGGGCCCGACCGCACAGCAACTCATCGACCGTCGACGGCACCTTCCACCCCTTGATCCGGATGCTCTACGCCGGGACCTCGACGCGCTGATCAATCCACAACTGTGATCAAGGCGGCGAGCGGCGTCCTCGACACGTCAACCGTGATCTTGCTCGGTCGCCTCGTCGATCCACGCGCGCTGCCCGATGAGCCCGTGATCAGCGCAGTGACGCTCGCTGAATTGTCGGTGGGCCCGCTGCTCACCGATGACGAGACCGAACGGTCCGCGAGGCTCGCTCACCTGCAGCAGGCAGAATCCGATTTCGAACCGCTGCCCTTTGACGCTGCGTCCGCTCGCGCTTTCGGACGGGTGGCCGCGGCACTGCGACAGTCCGGCCGCAAGCCTGCCGCCCGCGCCTACGACGCGCTGATCGCGGCGACCGCGATTGCCGCGGCGCTCCCGCTGTACACCTGCAACCCCGACGATTTCACTGGGATTCCCGAACTCGACGTTCGCGCGGTGCCACATCCCGACCGGCGCGGACCCTGACGGCAGATCCGACCCTCATTGACCAGTGCGCCGGGGAATAGAGTTGCCTTGCATGGTGTGTCGCACTTGATCGGCCACATGGTCAGGCGTACGAGGGAGTTATGCGTCGCGCACCGGTCACCTCCAGCAGCCTGGCGTCGGTCGGTTTCGACCCGGCCACCAATGAGCTCGAGATCGAGTTCCGCAGCGGCGATGTATACCGGTACTCGGTGCCCCGCCGCGTTCACCGCGAGCTGATGGCGTCCGACAGCATGGGATCGTATTTCGCCCGCCGGATCCGTCCCGCCCATCGCGGGTGGAAGGTCGCCGCCTGAGCGACGATCGCGGCCGGGGATCCCCCATCGACGCCTCGTTGTGCGGCCTGTCGTGAGCGTGCCGGTCCGCGTTACTGTCCGGAGCATGTCGTTGACCAGGGAGCGCCAGTGAGTCGTCTGCGAGAGGTGGAATCGCGGGCCGGCGTCGAGCTGACCAACCTCGATCAACCACTCGTCGGCGGCGACGAGCAGGCGACCAAGCGCGAACTCGTCGACTATCTGGACGCGGTCCACGACCGCATCCTTCCGGTGCTGGCCGGAAGGCCGCTGTCGGTGATCCGGGTGCGGCCGGGCCAGCCGCCGTTCATGCAGAAGAACGTGCCGAAGTACACCCCGGAATGGGTGCGGACGGTCACAGTCTGGGCCGAGGCGTCGCGGCGCGAGATTTCCTACGCGCTCTGCGACGACCGCCGCACGTTGCTGTGGTTCGCGAACCAGCGCGCGGTCGAATACCACCCCACCCTGGCGCTGGCGGGGGCCCACCACCCAACGCATCTGGTGCTCGACCTGGATCCACCGCCCGGTGCCGACTTCGCAGTGGTGGTCGCGACCGCCCGGCTGGTGCAACGTGCGCTGGTGGATGCAGGGCTGGAAGGCGCCGCGAAAACCAGCGGTGCCAAGGGTTTACACATCTTCGTGCCGCTGGATGAGCACGTCGGGGTCGAAGACGTCGCCGCGGCGACCAGGGCGATCGCGGCCCGAGCGGCGCGACTCGATCCGGAGATCGCCACCACCGAATACATCGTCGAGGACCGCGGCGGGAAGGTGTTCGTCGATTCCACCAGGGCCGGCGGTGCCACGGTGGTCGCCGCCTACAGTCCCCGGGTCCGTCCCGGTGTCCCGGTGTCGTTTCCACTGGCCTGGGATCAGCTCGAGAAGGTGACGCCCGCCGACTTCACCATCCGCACCGCGGCCGGCCTGCTGGGCGACCGCGATCCGTGGCGGGAACTGATGCCGGCGCCGCAGACCCTTCCCGATGACCTCGTCGAAGAGGGCCGGGCTATTCCGATCGCGCGGGTCCAGGCCATGCACGAGGGCAAACGGCGGGCGCGCGCCCGCCGTCAGTAAGCGCAGGTGAACGGTGGGCACCCGGCACCGCTCATTCGGGCGGTGGTCCCGGACGTGGACGGTACGGTCCTGCGCGGCGACCACACCATCGCGCCCGCGACGCGGAAGGCGGTCGCTGAGGTGGTCGGGTTGGGTGTGCCGGTCATTCTGGCGTCCTCCCGCAGCCCGCGTGGTCTCGCGCCGGTGCAGGCGGCGCTGGGAATCGTCGGCCAGTACCTGGTGGCGTTTCAGGGCGCGCTGACCGGGCGCCTCACCGGCCCCGACGCGGACGGCTTCGAGATGCTGGACGAGTTGCCGATGGACATGTCGCAGGCCAGGACGATCGCGCTGATGGCAACCGCGGAAGCGTACGGCGTCAACTGGTACACGGGAATGGAGTGGTATGTCGACCGGGTTGACGACCGCGCTCGCCGCGAGGCGCGCATCACCGGCGAGAGCCCGCGGGTGGCGGACCTGCTGCGGCTGACCGCGGGCCCGCACAAGATCCTCTGCATCGGACCGGACGGCACCTCACCGGCGCGGCTCCAGCAGCTGGCGGCGCGCATGCCAGCCGGCGCGGTCGCCCACTCGCAACCAACAGTTCCGGAAGGTCTCATCGGGAGCGTTCCAGCCGATCATGACGAGCCGGTCGACCAGGTTTCGCGGGGCATCGGAGTGTCGAAAGTGCCCTCGTTGATCTCGACGTGGACCGGTGTTCCGCGGCCCTCGACGCGGGTCCACTGCACGTACCCGCCCGACAAAAGATCGAAGGATCCGGTTGATTCCCAGGGCTCGCCGCCGGCCGATGCGCAGGTCAGGAATTTTGGACGAGCGTCTTTCGGGCCTGCAGCCATGCTGGATCCGACCGTCGCCGCACATGTCGGGCGATCAGGTCGACATCGGCGGGCAGGGTGACGGTGGTGAATCCGTCATCGTCCGGGAACGACCAGTCGAGGTAGCACAGATCCATCGAGGTGCGTCACGACCACCGTACGAGCGCGCGATTTTCGGATCGAGCGAGACCCCCACACGGGCATCGTGATGCGACCCGTCTTCAGCGCCTGGAGGATCTGTTCATCCTCGGCGGGTTTGGGCTCCAGTCCACCCCGCAAAACCTGTTGTGGCTGAGCCGACTTCGCTGCTCCACTGCTCCGCAGTAAGCGACCGGGATGCGTTCACCGCCTGGAGGAGGGTGCCCGCGTGTCCGAGCACCACGACCGAATTCGGCAGGTTTGGCCCCGACCCGAAGCCGTACCCTTGGACGATGGCTCGCGCGCGAACCCGCACACTCGGGGCGCCGGTTCGACAGCGATCAGACGCCGTCGACGGGCCCGTGCAGGCAGGGCGCGGCGTACTCGACCTTCAGCGCTCTGCCGGCAATGCAGCGACCACGGCACTGATCCAACGCACCACCGGTCCTGGCCGACCTCGTTCCACGCCTCCGGTAGTGCTCCCGGTGGTTGTTGCCCGCGATGCCGACTTCGGATTGCGAGCGAAGGCCGGGATCTCCGGATTTGCCGGCACAGCCGCCGATTACTGGCGGGCCAATCCCGGCAACACGCTGGAGGAGTTCGCCAACCACCTGATGACCGAGGCCAACAAAGAACTCGTGGCGAACGGGGTTCCCGCGTTGCCGGCTCCGGCCTTCATCGCACGGGCCCGCAACGCCGGCGGTTTCGCACAGCATTCCTGGACGGTTCAACTCGACGTCGCCCGGACCGCGAAGGCGCCGCTCACCAGCAAGATCGGCACCCTGGCCGTCGACCGCGTCGCGGAAGTCGCCAGTGTGTGCTTCCACGAGGCCCGGCACGCCGAGCAGATATTCGCGGTGGCCAGGATGGTCGCCGGAGAAGGCGGCAAGGACGCCAAGGCAGTCGCCACAGAGGTTGATATTCCGGTGAACATCGCCCAATCGGCACTGGCTGCGAAGGGGCCGATGCCCGGCGGCAAGGCCGCACTCGGCGAGATCAAGCTGTGGCGGGCGATCGGCCAGACCGGCAAACACAGCGACTACTGGGACTGGAACGAGGCTTTCCGCGGGTTCGTCTCCAATGTCCTCGCCGGGTTTCCGTCGCCGTCACCGTCCGGCGTGGACACGATCATCGCCACCCGCGACGCATTCGCCAGGACGCTCGCCGAATGGCAGAAGGACACCCTGCCATTCCTGGATCTCAAAATTTCCGCATTGTCCAAACTGAAGCGGCCCGATTCTTCGGACGCCGTTGTGCTGCGTGACCTCGCGAAGATCAGGACTGCTGCCCGGTCTGTGGTCAAGGCCGACAAGACCCTTGGCACCGAGATCGCCCGGTTCCGGGAGCGGCAGGCGGACGCCAGGAGGCCGATCACCGTTGCCCAGGCGCGCGGAATTCAGCAAACTTTCGCGTTGGACTGGCTCGGACTCGAAATCGCGGTGCGGAAGCTCAGTCAGGTGGCCGACGCAGCGTACGAGGCGTACCCGCACGAGGCGGATGCCTATGCGACGGGGAAACTGGTGACGAAGGGGTTCCTCGATCGCGCGACGACTCCGGCCGCGACGCCGTAGACCGGCAGAATCAATGACGTTCAACGCTTCCTTTTGCCAGTTCAAACGGTTATAATCGAACACATGTTGGTCGACGAGGGCAGGAGCGGCGAGGCTGCGCTGTCCTCCGACGACCTCGCGCGGTTCGTCGACCGACTCGCATCCGTGGACGACAACGCCGGCGACGCCGAGCTCATCGACCAGATCACCCAACTGGAAAGAATGAAATCGGCCTGCGCCGCCGCGCAAGCCAAACTCACCGTCGCATTCGCCGCCGCCCACACCGCGGCACAACCCGCCGGACAGCAACGCAACACCAGCGTCCACCGCAGCATCGCCGCGCAGATCGGGCTGGCCCGACGCGATTCCCCGGCTCGCGGCGGCCGGCACCTCGGTCTGGCCACAATCCTCCTGCACGAAATGCCCAACGTCTACGCCGCATTACGCGCCGGCGATATCACCGAATGGCGGGCCACCCTCATCGCCCGCGAAACGGCCTGCCTCTCAGTGCAGGACCGGCGCCTCGTCGACCAGGAACTCGCCGACCAACTGCCCACCCTCAGCGACCGGCAAGCAGCACACGCCGCCGCCCGCATCGCCCAACGCCTCGACCCCGCGCACTGCGTCGCCCGCATCCGCAAAGCCCTCGGCGACCGCCGCGTCAGCATCCGACCCGCCCCCGACACCATGGCCTACGTCAGCGCGCTGCTCCCCGTCGCCCAAGGCGTCGCCGTTTACGCCGCCCTCACCCGGTACGCCAGCACCGCCACCGCCACCGGGGACAGCCGCTCCCGCGGCCAACTCATGGCCGACGAATTCGTCACCAGAATCACCCAACCCGCCACCATCACCCCGGCCGGCACCGCCAACCCACCCAGCGGCGAAGCGGCACCGCGGACCCCCGAGGCGAACCCGGAAACCGATT
>Ga0209584_10000086_pt1 | contig 22670 bp, 22 predicted proteins | sample NGEPerD_FD_184507 | JGI IMG/M metagenome (GOLD analysis project Ga0209584, IMG submission 184507) | Arctic peat soil microbial communities from the Barrow Environmental Observatory site, Barrow, Alaska, USA - NGEE PermafrostAB12-D... | ecosystem: Environmental > Terrestrial > Soil > Wetlands >...
TTGGAGAAATGCCCTTCGATATGCAGAATTTTCCCGATCGCGCCGCTGTCGACGATGCTTTTGAGCTCGCGCATCGAGGCAAAACATCTTTTATTGTTGCCGCTGCCGAGCGGGACGCCGGCCGCCCGCACCGCGGCGACCGCGCGCTCGGCTTGCGCGCGAGTGAGCGCCAGCGGCTTCTCGCACCAGACCGGCTTGCCTGAAGCCGCCACCATGCGCACCTGCTCGACATGCAGCGAATGCGGCGTGGCGAGCATGATGGCCTGCACCTCCGGGTCGGCGATGGCGTCCTTGAGGTCGGTGGACAACCGGAAGCCATGCTTCGCCGCTAGTTCGCGCGCGAGTTCGGGTTCCTTGGTCACGCCGTGCACGATGCGCAGGCGGCTGCTTTTGCCTTGAATGGAATTAAGAACGGTCTGGCCCCAGCGGCCCAGGCCGACCATGGCTACATTGATCATTGTTGCGCCGATGCCTCTGCAAACAGGTTTCGCTGCCTCACTTTTTTCGGATGCGGAAGCTGAGAACGCCCCCGGCTTCCGCTTTGCCTTCCAACGAGTCGCCGGTCTGCCGCAGCAAATTCGGAATGTCGATCGCGGTCAGCGGATCGGTGCATTCCGCCACGATCAGATCGCCGGTTTTCAGGCTGGACAGCATCTTGCGCACTCGCAGCGTCGGCAGCGGGCATTTCAGGCCGCGCAAGTTCATGGTCTTTTCCGCCATGGCTTAAGTCCGGTTCAGGTTGCTGTGTCCTTCGCGTTGTTGAGGTAGACTGAATATTCAGAGGCCAGCAAGGTCAAGCGCGGGAAAATGGCTGCGGCGTCCGCCCCCCTACAGACGATTACACGGCTGACGCCGCTCGCCGAGGTGCTGGCCGCGGTCGATTCGGACGTGCAGCCGGTCACCCCGCGCACGCTCGACGTGACCGCGGCGGCGGGGCGCGTGCTCGCTGCCGACGCGGTGGCGCCGGCGCGCCCGAGCGCGGCCTTGGCCTTGCAGGACGGCTGGGCGCTCGCCGCGGACGATACCTTGGGCGCCGGCGGCTATGCCCCGGTGCTGCTCATGCACAGCCCGCAGCGGGTCGAGGCCGGGCAGCCGATGCCGGTTGGCACCGACAGCGTGGCGCCGTTCGACGCGGTGAAGCTGATGCAAGGCCGCGCCGAGGCGCTGGTCACCGTCAATCCCGGCGACGGCGTGTTGCCGGCGGGCGGCGACAGCGATCCGGGCATTCCGCTGCGCCAGGCCGGCGAACGCCTGCGCATCACCGATCTCGCCGCGCTCGCCTGCGCCGGCCTTGCGCGCGTCACCGTGCGCGAGCCGCGCCTATCGATTGTAGCTGCCCGTGCGGACCGCATCATCGCCGCCGCCGCCAGTGTTGACGCGCGCTACATCGAACGGCAGGGCGGTACCGCGCGTATCGACGACAGCGGCACTCTCGATCGCGCATTGCGCAACAACAATAGCAACGCCGTTGTGATCATCGGCGGCACCGGCAGCGGCCGCAACGACGCCAGCGCGCAAACGCTGGCGCGCGCGGGCCGGCTCGTCGTGCATGGCATGGCGCTCACGCCGGGCGAGACCGCCGCGTTCGGATTTGTCGGCGCAAGGCCGGTGCTGCTGCTGCCGGGACGGTTGGACGCGGCGCTTAGCGTTTGGCTGGTGGTCGGGCGGCGCATGCTGGAGCGGCTGGCGGCAAGCAAGATGAAAGAGAGCGAGCCGGCCGAGACCTTGACGCTGGCGCGCAAGGTCTCCTCCACGGTGGGCCTGGCTGAGGTCGTGCCGGTGCGGCGCAAGGACGACACTGCCGAGCCGCTGGCGATGAAATATCTGCCGCTGTCGGCGCTGACGCGTTCCGACGGATGGATCCTAGTGCCGGCCGACAGCGAGGGCTATGCCGCCGGCGCGCCGGTTCAGGTGAGGCCGTGGCCATGAGTGAGTCGCGCAAGACCCGGCCGGACGTCAACGCCGAACTGCTCGCGCGCGTGCGGGCGGCGGCGCGCCAGGAGCAATTCCTCGACGTGGTATCGGCGGACGAGGCGCGCGCGCGCTTCGAACGGCATCTCGATCTTTCGCCGCTCGCGGCCGAGAGCGTACCGTTGGCGCTCGCGCTCACGCGCGTACTCGCGCACGACGTGGTGGCCGCGGTCGATGCGCCGCCGTTCGACCGCTCCAATGTGGACGGGTTTGCCCTTCGGGCTATCGACACCATCGGCGCCAGCGACACTGCGCCCAAAATCTTTCGGCTCAATGCCGAGGTGATCGCCTGTGGCGATGCGCCGGCGCTGGAGGTTAATCCCGGCACCGCCACCACCATTGCGACCGGCGGCGTGATCCCGCGCGGCGCCGACGCGGTGGTCATGATCGAGCACACCGAGCTGCTCGAGCAGGGCGCGCCAAGAATCGCAATAAGCATCGAGCTGCGCCGCGCCGCCGCGCCGGGGCAATTCGTCTCCTACGCCGGCTCCGACATCGCGCGCGGCGAGACATTGCTGCGGCGCAGCACGCGCATCGGCTCGCGCGAGATCGGCATGCTGGCGGCCTGCGGCCTCGCCCGCATCGACGTGGTGCGGCGCCCGAAGGTGGCGGTGCTCTCGACCGGCGACGAATTGGTGGCGCCGGGCGAGCCGCTCAAACCGGCGAGCGTCTACGACAGCAACGGCGCGATCATCGCGGCGGCCGTCACGGAAGCCGGCGGCGAGCCGCAGGCGATGGGCGCTTATCCCGACGACGAGGCGGCGCTGGAAAAAGCGGTGCGCCAGGCGCTGGCCCAAAGCGACCTTGTCGTACTCTCGGGCGGCACCTCGAAGGGCGCCGGCGATCTGTCGCATCGCGTGGTGTCGCAGCTGGGCCCGCCCGGCATCCTGGTGCACGGCGTTGCGCTCAAACCCGGCAAGCCGCTCTGCCTCGGCGTGATCGGGACCACGCCGATCGTGGTGCTGCCCGGTTTTCCGACCTCGGCGATCTTTACGTTTCACGCCTTTGTCGCGCCGGTGATCCGTGCGCGCGCCGGGCTGCCGCCGGAAGCCGCGCAAACGCTCAGCGCGCGCGTGCCGGTGCGGATTGCGTCTGAACTTGGCCGCAAGGAATTTGTGCTGGTGTCGCTGATCGAGAGCGACGAAGGCGCCATCGCGTTTCCGACCGGCAAAGGCTCCGGCTCGGTCACCAGCTTTTCGCAAGCCGACGGTTTCCTCGCGATCGATGCACTGGCGTCGTCGCTCGATGCCAACAGCGTCGTAGACGTGACGCTCATCGGCAGCGCCGCGCGCGCGCCCGATCTGGTCATCATGGGCAGCCATGATGTGGCGCTCGATGTGGTGGTGGGTGCGCTGGCGACACGCGGCTTTACCGCGCGTACGTTGGCCGTGGGCAGCCTGGGTGGCGTGGCGTCGGCCAGCCGCGGCGAATGCGACGTCGCGCCGGTGCACCTGATCGATCCGGAAAGCGGACAGTATAACGTGCATCTGGCGACGCCGGCCCTGCGCCTGGTGCGCGGCTGGCAGCGCATGCAGGGCATCCTGTTTCGGCCGGGCGACCAGCGCTTCGAAGGGCGCAGCGCGCAGGAAGCGCTCAAGGCCGCGCTCGCCGATACGTCCGCGCTGATGGTCAACCGCAATGCCGGCGCCGGCACCCGCGTGCTGATCGACAAGTTGCTCAATGGCGCGCGGCCGCCCGGCTACGCCAACCAGCCGAAGTCGCATAATGCGGTGGCTGCCACGATCGCGCAATCTCGCGCCGATTGGGGCGTCGCCATCGAGCCGGTGGCTAAGCTCTACGGCCTCGGCTTCCTGCCGCTGTCGCCGGAACACTACGATTTTCTCGTAGTCGAGAGCCGCGCGGGGCGCCCGGCGGTGCAGGCGTTCCTTGCGGCGTTGCGCGACGAAAAAGTGCGCACCCGCATCAGGGCGCTCGGCATGAGCCCTTCGTAATGAACTTCTGGATCAAAGGTTTCTGCGTCGTTCTGCTGTTGCCGCTCGCGTTCACGCCGGCGAACGCGCAATTGCGTGGCCATGGCGGGCCAGTGCGCGCGCTGGCGATCTCGCCTGACGGCAGCCACGCCATCTCCGGCAGCTTCGACACCTCGGCGATCCGCTGGTCGCTCGAACGCAATGTGGCCGAACAGGTGATGCGCTTTCACGACAGCGCGGTGAACGCGGTCGCTTTTTTGCCGGACGGCCGCATTGCCACCGCCGGCGCCGACACCCATATCGCGATCTGGACGCCAGGCCAGCCCGAGCCCGACAGAATGCTCGACGGCCACACGGGCCCGATCGTCGCGCTGGCGCTGTCGCCGGACGGCACGATGCTCGCCTCGGCATCGTGGGACCACAGCGTCCGCCTGTGGCCGCTCGATGGCGGCGCGCCGCGCGTGCTGGAAGGCCATGCGCAGGCCGTCAACGGCGTCGCCTTCTCGCCGGACGGGCGCGAGTTGGTGAGCGCCGGCTACGACGCCACGCTGCGCATCTGGCGCCTCAGCGACGGCGGCGTGAGCGTTCACACCCTGCCGACGCCGCTCAATTCAGTGGCCATCGCGCCCGATGGCGAGATTGTCGCGGCCGGCGCCGACGGTAAGGTCTATTTTCTGTCGTCGCAGGGTGACATGCGCGGCGAACTGCAGGCGTCGCCGACCCCGATCATCGCGGTCGCGCTCTCCCGCGACGGCAAGCTGGTGGCCGCCGCCGGCGTGCGCGGCTCGGTGGCGGTGATCGATCGTAAAACCCGCAAGATCGAGCACACGCTGGTCGGCCCGGGCCTGCCGGTGTGGTCGGTGGCGTTCTTTCCCGATAGCCGAACATTATTGACCGGCGGCACCGATCGCACGATCCGCCGCTGGGACGCGGTGAGCGGCGAGCCGATCGGCGCGGCGGTGGTCGGCGCGCCCGACGATCTGCTGGCGGCCTACGCCAGCGATCCCGGCGCGCAGGTGTTCCGCGCCTGCGTCGCCTGCCACACGCTCTTGCCCGACGAAGGCAACAAGGCGGGGCCGAGCCTCGCCGGTATTTTCGGCCGCAAGATCGCGACGCTGCCGGGCTACCGCTATTCGGAAGCGCTCAAGCACATGAATATCGTGTGGACGCCGGAGACGGTGGCGAAAATGTTCGAGGTCGGCCCGATGACCTACACGCCCGGCACCAAGATGCCGGAGCAGACGATCGGCTCGGCCGAGGACCGCAAGGCGCTGGTGGAGTTTCTGGCGAAGGCGACCAAGAAGAAGTGACTTAGCTCTCGCCCTTCTGCTCGCGCTCGTGCAAGTAATCTTCCGTCGTGCGCACCTTCGGGCGCGGTGTGGTGGCGAATGGATCGAAATTGTCCGCCACCATCGCGTTGACGCGACAGTCGGCGCACATCTTGATGACGTCGAGCCGCTTCTGGGAGTCCTTGAACATCCAGTGCTTGCCTTCGAGCTTTGCCACTACGCGCTCGACCGTGCTTTTCACGCCGAACGGCTTGCCGCAGCGGATGCACTCGAACGGCTCTTCCTGCTTGATGATGCGGCTCATCGCGGTAGCACTACGGAAATCGAGCTGCGGCTTCAGGCTGATGACTTTCTCGGGGCAGGTCGCCTGGCAGAGGCCGCACTGAACACAGGCATCTTCCGCGAAGCGCAACGTCGGCTTTTCGGGATCGTCCGACAGCGCGCCGGTTGGGCAGGCCGAGACGCAAGAGAGACAAAGCGTGCAGCCCGCGACATTGACCTCGACGGTGCCGAACGGCGCGCCCTGCGGCAGCGGCACGATATCGATCGGGGCCGGCGCCGCCGCGTGCAGCTCGCGCAAGGCATGCCGCACCACGTCGCGCTTGAGGCCTACGGCCGAAAAGGTGGCCGGCTTGGCCGCGCCGTCCATGGCTAAAATCGCGCGCAAGGCGTTGCCGAACGCGTCCGGATCGTCGGTTTCGATTGTCGAGACGCGCGCGCCGCTAAAGCCGAGACCGGACAGGATCGGCTGCGCCAGCGCGATGGTCTTGGCGAGGCCGGCCACATCGTGGCGCGGTTTGGCGCGAATGAGAAAGCGCACCGCCGACGCACCGTAAGCCAATGACGCCGCCACCGCTTCCAGTCCGACCTGCGTCACCTCGTTGACCCGTACCGGCAGCACGTTCGCCGGCAATCCATCGCCATGACGGGCCAGCGCGTCGATCAGCTCAAGGCCGTGCTCGGCGTCGTGGAACAACACAATAGCCTGCTTGCCGCCGGCTTCGCGGTAGGCGGAAAGCAGCGCGCGCAGCTTGCGCAACAGCGCGTCGGACGGCGGCAAGGCATAGGCCGCGGCGCCGGTCGGGCAGGCGGCGGCGCATTGGCCGCAGCCGGCGCAGATGTGCGGATCGATTGCGACGTGATCGTCGTTGGGCGCAATGGCGCCGGTCGGACAGAGATCGAGGCAGCGGTGGCAGCCGACGATCTTGGAGCGCGAATGCGCGCACAGATCCTCGGTAAACGTAATGTAGCGCGGCTTGTCGAACGTGCCGACAAGATCGCGCGCCTTGAGCACCGCGCGCAGTACCGCGGCGGGATCGCCGGGATCGGCGCGCAAATATCCGTCGCGCAGATCGGCGGCCGGGAACAGCGACGCGCCGCCGGACAAGTCGATCACGATGTCGCAACGCGAAGTCGCCCCATTGCGCGCCGGTCCAAATGTGAGTTCGCCGCGCGAGGACGGATTGGGCGCGGCATAGTCGTCGACCGTCAGCTCGAAGGCGCCGAGATAGCCCTTGGCCTGCCGGATGCTGCCCTTCACCACCGGGAAGTCGGTCACCCGCAGCGGCGACAGGTCGCCGGGCGGCTTGATCAGGACCGTGACGTCGAGATGCTCTTTCAGCAGATTGGCGGCTTCGATCGCCTGTTCGTCCTTGCCGTAAATGAGCGTCACGCCGTCGCTGGTCAGCGGAACGAAGGCGAAGTCCGGCGTAGGCTCCGCGCTGGCGGCGATCAGCGCCGCCATCTTCGGGCCGGCCGCTTTGGCGTCTTTCGACCAGCCGGCAGTCTCGCGAATATTGACGAATGTGATCTTGCCGCTGTCCTTGATCTCGCTGGCCACCTCGTCGAATAGCGGCGCTTCCTGCGTGCAGGCCATGGTGAGCGGCGCGCCACCGGCCGCCAATTTGCGAAAGCGATCGAGCTCGGCGCGGCAAAGCTGGCGGCCTTCGACGACATCCGCGCCGCGGCAGACCCGCGCCACCGCTTCGCCATCGAGCGGCATCGTGTCTTCGCAGGAACAGATCAGGATTTTACGCGGCCGTTCGGCCATCGGGCTTACAAACCTTTTCGCGTGTCCCCGCGTTTTGCAGGCGAAATGCCGCCTAAGGCGTCGCTTTCGCTCTTAATTCCTCGCGGCCGCGGGCTGGGCCTCGAGACCCCCTGAGCGTATAATTATAAGTAATCAAATGAGAAAGTAACAGCCAATGCCGACGGAGACGCGGGCCCGCCTGCTAGCGCCGGAACTCACACTGCCGCCGCCGTTCACGCTGGTGCGCCTGCGCGAATTGGGCGACGCCTTCGCGCATGCAAAATCGATCGCGGCCGAGCAGGGCGCCGGCACGCTGGTCTATGTCGGGCGCTTCGATCTCGCCGAATTCGCCGTGGTGCTGGAGCCAGACGAGCCTCTGGCGCAGGCGCGTGGTGCGTTCTATGCCGGCATGGCGGCGCTGGCCGATGCGCTCGCCGCCCACGCGCAACCGGAAACCGCCATCACCATCGACTGGCCGGATTCGATTTCAGTCAATCATGGGCTGGTGGGCGGCGGCCGCCTGGCCTGGCCCAAAGGAACGGCTGAGGACGCAACCCCGCCTTGGCTGGTGTTCGGCGCCATGATCCGCACGGTCTCGATGAGCGGCTCCGAGCCCGGTTTGAACCCGCTGGTCACCGCGCTGGAGGAGGAAGGCTTCACCGACGCCATGTCCGACCAGGTGGTGGAGAGTTTCGCCCGCCATTTCATGGTCGCCATCGATGCCTGGCAGGAGCACGGCTTCGGCGCGGTGGCGCGCAGCTATCTGGAACGGCTGCCGGCCGAGCCAGGCCTGCGCCGCGATATCGACGAGAACGGCGATCTGCTGCTGCGCCGCATGGGCAAGGTCGAGGTCGAGCGCAAAGCGCTGCTGGCGCGGCTGGCTAAGCCGGCCTGGTTCGATCCGGCGGCCAAGGGGCCGCGTTCGTGAAGCTGTTGCGCACCATACGGCTCGATCCTTCCGACACCTTCGTGTTCGAGAAGGCGGCCGAGCCCGGCGAATGGGCGGTGTCGGGCGCGTTTGTGTTCTGGAACACGGATGCCGCCGCGCTCGCGGGCAAGGCGCGTTCGGCGTTTCGCGGCGGATTTCTCGGCATGGCCTCGCTCGGCTGGTCGACGCTGGTGCAGATCGTCGAGGCCAGCGCCGATGATCGGCTAGCTGTCATCGATACGCTGGCGAAGCAACTCGTCGCAAATTTTGGCGCGCCCACGATTGAGGACGCGGTCGCCGCGGCGGAAGAAGAAGTCGCATTCGCGGAGTCGCTGTGCAGCCAGCCGCAGGATACGCTGGTCGCCGTGCATCGCGTCTTCGAGGACGGCGCGGTGCGCGAAACGTTTCGCACGCTGCGCCCGCGCGCGGGACAAAAGCCGGCGCGGGCATTCTCCTTTCTTGAAGTCGCGGGCGAGGAAGACGAGCAACCGATTGAGGCCGTCGATCTGGTTGGCTTGGCCGAGCGGGAGCGCAAATGAACGATTTCTGGATTTCCTGCGGCCACCATCTGCTCGACCGCGACGAAGGCGGCGGACTCAAACTGACCGACGATTTCCTGAAAGTCTATCTGGCGCGGACGGAGCTGATCCCGCCGCCGGAGGCTTGCGCGGTCGAGCGCACGTTGTACGCTGCGCTGCTCGCCGATCCGCGCATGCCGGTGGCCGCGTCCGACATCGCGGCGATCGCCGATGCCGACGCGCGCGAAAACTGGCAAATGCTGATCGTCTTCCGCGACCACCTGCTGCGCCATAAGACGCTGGAAGCCGCCTATGCCGATCTGGTGCGCAAGGGCATCGGAAAAACGCCGCCATTGTTCGTCAATCAGCTGGTACACGTGATTCTGCGTAACGCACTCGACGGCGTGACCGACGCGCGCGTGGTGCGCGCGGCCGAACTGTTCTTCCGCACCCAGCGCGTGACCTTGCACGAGAACTCATTGCTCGCGGCCGATGAAGAAACCATCGGCGGCGTCAATACGGCACCGGTGACGCCGCTGGTCTCGATGCTGGGCATTCCGGCCGAAGCCGAGATCGACGTCCTCAACGACGACAACGCCGAAAACTATTGGGAACGCAGCGACCAGTTCGACATGGCGATCGATCTGACCGGCGGGCATTCGGGGCTGGTTGCGCTGGCCGAGGCGATGCGGCGCTGGATCGTGCATGTGCTGGGCGTCGAGGTGACGATCGAGCCGCTCACCGAGCTGCGCGACGCGCCGCTCTCCTGGTATGTTGGGCTCGATGCCGATGCCACCCGGATCGGCGACCGGTTGTGGAACGAGGCGGATATCGACGAAGCGGCCATGGCGGGCGTGATCGGACTGTTCGCGCTTACGTTCCGCGATCCATCGATCATGCTGGACAAGGTCAAAGGCGAGCCGGTCTACCTGATCCTGGCCATGACACCGGACAAGACCATCCGCATGAAACCGCAGAATCTGGTCACCGGCCTGCCGATCCGGCATCTGGAGGCGGTCAGTTGAGCGCCGTACCTCCATTGGCAAGTATTCCGGTCGGCGTCGTGGTCGAACGCAGCAAGAGCGCGAGCCAATGGGCGGATTATTATTGGCGTCCGGCCGGCGTGCTTACGGGCGTGCCGGAAACGCCGCCCTGGAGCAAGCTGTCCGACGACGGCGATCGCGTCAGTTTTTACGTCGGCGCCGCACAGGTCGATTTGTATCGCACCGAAACCGCCAATTATCGCGATAATCTCCAATTTGAAACGCCGCTGCTGTGGATCATTTTGCGGCCGACTGAAGCCGATCCGCCCTATGAGCTGGCGGCGGTCACGGCGGACCCGGCCGAAGGCGAGGCGATGACCGAATCCGGCGCCAATCTCGTGGGCACGGTGGAGATGCCGGAGGCGATGCAGGAAACGATTGCGGCCTTCGTCGCCGAGCACCATGTCGAGCAGGTGTTCGTGAAACGCAAGCGCGATCGCGCCAATCCGGAAGCGATGGCGCGGCGTGGACCCCCAATAAGTGGGGGCCGAAAATGAGCGATCAGGAAAATTTCCTTTCGCGCTGGTCGCGCCGTAAGCGCGACACCGCCAACGAGAATGCGCAACTGGACAAGCCTGCGGCCACCGGCCCGGACAAGCCGGCGGAGCCGGGCCTGGATGCGACGCCTGCCGTTGCCGGGACGACGCCCGCCGCGGCGAGTGCGCCGGAATTCGACCTGACCAAGCTTCCGTCGCTCGAATCGATCGGCGCTAATACCGATATCCGTGTTTTTCTGCAGCCCGGTGTGCCGTCGGCGCTCAAGCATGCGGCGCTCCGGCGCGCCTGGTCGGCCGATCCCGCCATTCGCGACTACATTGGACCGGCGGAATACGCGTGGGATTTCACCGATCCCAAGGCAATGCCGGGTTTCGGCAATCTCGGTCCGGACGTCGACGTCAAGAAGCTCGTCGCCGAGGTTTTCCGCGGCATGGCGCCGGAAGGTGAATCGCCGGCGGATACGCCCGCTCCCGCGCCGTCTTCGGCGCAGCGATCGGATAAATCAGACACCGTTGCTGACGTTTCAGCGGCAAGAGAACCGGCGACGGCGCAACCGGAACAGCTCGCAGCGGCGGCGGAATTAAATGAATTGGTGCAGCACGGAAGAAATATTGCAACGCAACAGGAAGATACCAAAGTCGAATCGCCAGACGTGAAAATTCGGCGTCACGGCGGCGCGATGCCGGAATGATTATCTCGGAATAGTGTTCCCTCTTATAGCCTGAAGCTATTGACCCACTCTTCGGTGGGCCGCTAGGCTTACTTCATAATAATTTGCAAAAACAATAAGAAGAAATAGGGATGAGGGAACCCGGATTATCCGAAGCGATACGCGCCGCCGGCGGCGTCGGCGAGCTTGCGCGCCAAGTCGGTATTTCCCAACCGTCCGTTTCCAATTGGTCTCGCATTCCGGCGGAACGCGTGGTCTCGGTCGAAGCCGTCACCGGAGTCGATCGCGCCATCCTGCGCCCCGATCTTTACAGCGGACAAAAGATGGCCGGCGACATCGATGAAGTGGATGCTGCGCGCGCGCAGGAATATGCGCTGATCGCCGCGCTGCTCACGCGCGCGCCGGATGCGCAACTGTTGTCCACTTTGTCCGAGCTGCGCGCCGATCCGACACCGCTGGGCCTCGCCCATGCCGCACTCGCGCAAGCCGCCAGCGACACTTCTGCCGAACGCGTCGAACGCGAGTATTTCGATCTGTTCATCGGTCTCGGCCGCGGCGAGTTGATGCCCTACGCTTCTTACTATCTCACCGGCTTCCTGCATGACCGTCCGCTGGCGCGGCTGCGCGAGGATCTCGGTGCTATCGGGATCGCGCGCGCCGAGGGCATATTCGAGCCGGAGGATCACGCCGGAATTCTGTGCGAGATCATGGCCGGACTGGCGAGCAATCGTCTGGCGGCGCCGCCGGAATCCGATCGCATGATTTTTGAAAAACATATGGCGCCATGGATCGGCCGCTTCTTCACCGATCTGGAGCGCGCCGAGACAGCCAATTTCTACCGCGCGCTGGGGACGCTCGGCCGGGTGTTCATGGACATCGAAGCTGAGGCTTTCGACCTGCCCGGCTAGGGCAGGCGAAGGGACTGAATTGGAAAATTCGAGGAGGGAACGGCGATGAAACAACAGGACAAGTCAAAGCTAGGCCGTCGCGACTTCCTGCGCGCGATGGGCGCCGGCGCAGGCTTGGCGGTGACCGCGGCGGTGCCGCTCGCCACCGAGGCCGCCGCTGCCGAATCCGACGCGGACAAAAAGAAGGCCCGCTACAAGGAAACCGATCACGTGAAGGCCTACTACAGGGTCAACCGTTTTCCGAGCTAAGGGAGGCTGAGCCGTGCTGATCAAGAGAACAGAACGCCAGACACGTCGCAGCGGTCTCGTAGCGGCGATCGGCAATCAATCGGGCGGCGGTTTCGATCGCCGCAGCTTCCTGCGTAAGTCTGGTCTGGTTGCGGGAGGCCTCGCAACCATCGGCGCGCTCCCGCTCGCCAGCGTGCGCAAGGCGGAAGCGGCCGGCCCCAATGTCGCCGGCGCCACCATCCGTAAGAACATCTGCACTCACTGTTCAGTGGGCTGCACCGTTACCGCCGAAGTGTCGAACGGCGTCTGGGTCGGCCAGGAGCCGAGCTGGGATTCGCCGATCAACCGCGGATCGCATTGCGCCAAGGGCGCCGCGACGCGCGAAACGGTGCATAGTGATCGCCGCCTGCGCTATCCGATGAAGCTGGTGAACGGCCAGTGGACCAAGATTTCCTGGGACGTCGCGATCAACGAGATCGGCGACAAGCTGATGGAGATCCGGGCCAAGTCGGGCGCCGATTCGGTCTATTGGCTGGGCTCGGCCAAGTTCACCAATGAGGGCTCCTATCTCAATCGCAAGCTCGCCGCGTTCTGGGGCACCAACAACTCCGATCACCAGGCGCGCATCTGCCATTCAACGACCGTCGCCGGCGTGGCCAATACCTGGGGCTACGGCGCGATGACCAACAGCTATACCGACATCCGCAACTCGAAGACCCTGTTCTTCCTCGGCGGCAATCCGGCCGAGGCGCATCCGGTGTCGCTCCAGCATCTGCTCGAAGGCAAGGAGCTCAACCGCGCGAACTTCATCGTTGCCGATCCGCGGCTCACCCGCACGGCGGCGCACGCGACCGAATATGTGCGGCTGCGACCCGGCACCGACATTCCGGTGCTTTGGGGAATGCTGTGGCACATCTTCAAGAATGGTTGGGAAGACAAGCAATTCATCGAACAGCGCGTCTACGGCATGGACGATATCCGCAAGGAGGTCGCGAAATACACGCCTGAAGAAGTCGAGCGTATCTCCGGCGTACCGGGCGCCCAGCTCGAGCGCGTCGCCAAGATGTTTGCGACGGAAAAGCCATCGTGTCTGATCTGGGCGATGGGTCAAACTCAGCATACGGTCGGCACGGCCAACGTGCGCGCGAGCTGCATCCTGCTGCTCGCCACCGGCAATGTCGGCGGCCCCGGTATGGGCGCCAACATCTTCCGCGGCCATACCAACGTGCAGGGCGCCACCGATCTTGGCCTCGATATCGTGACGCTGCCGCTCTACTACGGCCTGGTCGAAGGCGCCTGGCGGCATTGGTCGCGCGTCTGGGAGGTCGACTATCAGTGGTTCGTGGATCGCTTCGACAAGAGCACCGCAGCGGACGGCAAAGTCACGTCCACAATGAACACGCCGGGCATTCCGTCGACCCGGTGGTTCGACGCCACGCTCTTCGACAAGAAGGACGTGGGCCAGAAGGACAACATCAAGGCGATGTTCGTCATGGGCCACGGCGGCAACACCGTGACGCGTATGCCGCAAGCGCAAAAGGGAATCGAGAAGCTCGAGCTGCTGGTGGTGGCCGATCCGTTTCCCACGACCTGGGCGGCGCTGGCGCCGGAGCGCAAGAACGGCACCTACCTCCTGCCGATTGCGACCAGCTACGAGACCAACGGCTCGCGCACGGCGTCCAATCGCGCGCTCCAGTGGGGCGAGCAGATCGTCAAGCCGATCTTCGAATCGAAGAACGACAATGAGGTGATGTATCTCCTCGCCAAGAAACTCGGCTTCGCCGAGTTGATGTTCAAGAACATCAAGGTCGAGAACAATCTGCCGGTGCCGGAAGACGTCCTTCGCGAGATCAACCGCGGCGGCTGGTCCACCGGCTACTGCGGCCAATCGCCGGAGCGCCTGAAGTCGCACATGGCCCACCAGGCCGACTTCGACATGCGCACGCAGAAGGCCACGACCGGTCCAAACGCCGGCGACTACTACGGCCTGCCATGGCCGTGTTGGGGCACGCCGGAGTTCAAGCATCCCGGTACGCCGCTGCTTTACAACACCAACCTTTCGATCAAGGAAGGCGGCGGCACCTTCCGCGCCCGCTTCGGTCTCGAACGCGAAGAAAAGCTGCCCGACGGCACCACCCGCAAGGTGAGCCTGCTCGGCAACGGCTATTACTCCAAGGATTCCGAGATCAAGGACGGCTATCCGGAGTTCACCTACGGCGTGCTCAAGAAGCTCGGCTGGGACAAGGACCTCACTGAGGCCGAACTGGCGATGATCAACAAGATCAACCCGACCACACCGGATGCGGTGTCCTGGTCGATCGACCTGTCGGGCGGCATCCAGCGCGTCGCCATCACGCACGGCTGCGTCCCGTACGGCAACGGCAAGGCGCGCGCCAATGCGTTCGGCTTGCCTGACGCCATCCCGACACACCGCGAGCCGATCTACACGCCGCGGCCGGAGCTGGTTGCAAAATATCCGACGCTGCCCGACGCCAAGCAGTTCCGTATGCCCAATATCGGCTTCACGGTGCAAAAGGCGGCAGTGGAAAAGGGCATCGCCAAGAGCTTCCCGCTCATCCTCTCGTCCGGCCGTCTGGTCGAATACGAAGGCGGCGGCGAAGAGACGCGATCCAACAAGTGGCTCGCCGAGCTGCAGCAGGACATGTTCATCGAGATCAATCCTGTCGATGCCAACGAGCGCGGCATCAAGGACGGCGGTTGGGTCTTGGTGTCCGGCGCGGAAATGGACAGTGGCAAGACCTGCCGCATGAAAGCACTGGTCACCGAGCGGGTCGGCAAGGGCGTGACCTGGTGTCCGTTCCACTTCGCCGGCTGGTTCCAGGGCGTCGATCAACGCGGCAATTACCCGAAAGGCGCCGATCCGATCGTGCTGGGCGAGAGCGTGAACACGCTCACCACCTACGGCTTCGATCCGGTCACCGGAATGCAAGAACCCAAAGCTACTCTCTGCCAAGTCAGAGCGGCGTAAGGAGCAACGACCATGGCACGTATGAAATTCCTCTGCGACGCCGATCGTTGCATCGAATGCAACGCCTGCGTCACCGCCTGCAAGAACGAAAACGAGGTGCCCTGGGGCATCAACCGCCGGCGCGTCGTCACGCTCAATGACGGCAAGCCCGGCGAGCGCTCGATCTCCATGGCCTGCATGCACTGCACCGACGCGCCTTGCGCGGCGGTCTGTCCGGTGAACTGCTTCTACACCACGGCGGACGCGGTGGTGCTGCATTCCAAGGACCTGTGCATCGGCTGCGGCTATTGCTTCTACGCCTGCCCATTCGGCGCCCCGCAATATCCGAAAGTCACCAACTTCGGATCGCGCGGCAAGATGGACAAGTGCACCTTCTGCGCCGGCGGCCCGGAAGAAGACAACAGCAAGGAAGAGTACGAGAAATACGGCTCGAACCGCCTCGCCGAAGGCAAGCTGCCGCTCTGCGCCGAGATGTGCTCGACCAAGTCGCTGCTTGCCGGCGACGGCGACGTCATAGCCCAGATCTACAAGGAGCGCGTGGAGAAACGCGGCTACGGCTCCGGCGCCTGGGGCTGGCAGACCGCTTACCGCGAGTCGATCGCGACCTGATCAATGCCGGCGGCGTGGCGCGAACAGCGCGCGCCGCAGGTTCCGACAACAAGAAATTGAACGTCAAAAGGGTGAGGATTGCCATGGCGAAGCTCTTTGCACAGATTCGCATCATCGCCGGCGCACTGGCGCTCGCGTTCGTCGTCGCGACGGCAATGCCCGTGGCGGCGCAACAGCCGAGTTCGGTTAACCCGACCGCCGCGGCGGTGAAGGAGCAGCAACTGCTCCAGCAGCTCAACAAGATCGAGGGCCGCGGCACCATCCCGGACGTGAAGTCCTACGTGCTCGAGCATCCGGCCGGCCGTGCGTGGCGCGAATATCATTCCGTCACGCTAAAATGGATCGGCGGCATCGCCATCTTCGGCATTCTGGCGCTGCTCACCTTGTACTATTTGTGGCACGGCACCATGCGCATCGAGGAAGGACGCTCGGGACGCACCATGCTGCGTTTCAACGCATTCGAGCGCTTCGTGCACTGGTTGACCGCCGTCAGCTTCGTCATCCTCGCGATCACCGGCCTCAACATCAGCTTCGGCCGTAGCCTGATCTTGCCGTGGCTGGGGCCGTCGGCTTTCAGCGAATGGTCGGAATGGGCGAAATTCTCGCACAACTATCTCAGCTTCGCCTTCATGATTGGCCTCGTGCTGATGTTCTTGATGTGGGTGGCGCGCAACCTGCCGAGCTACACCGACTTCGTCTGGTTCAAGAACGGCGGCGGCATGTTTGGCGGCAAGGAGCCGCCCGCCGAAAAGTTCAACGGCGGCGAAAAGCTGATCTTCTGGATCTCCACGTTCGGTGGAGGAGGCGTCATCGTGACCGGCTTCGTGCTGCTGTTCCCATTCTACGGCACCACCGTCGCCAACATGGAACTGGCCGAGATCGTGCACAGCGTGGTCGCGGTGCTCTACGTCTCCGCCATGTTCGTCCACATCTACATGGGCACCATCGGCGTGGAAGGGGCCTTCGAGGCCATGGCCGACGGCCATGTGGACGTCAATTGGGCCAAGGAGCGCCATAGCATCTGGTACGAAGAGGAAACGCAAGGCGGCGCCGCCGCCCCGGGTCAGGCGATGCGGCCCGCCGAATAGACGGCAGCCTCAATCCGCGACAAAAAACGCCCGGCCTCGCGGCCGGGCGTTTTGCTATAAGGGGGCCATGCGCATCATCGGTCTCGCCGGCTGGAGCGGGTCGGGCAAAACCACGCTGATCAAGAAGCTTATTCCGCGCCTGCTCGCGCGCGGCATAGCCGTGTCCACGCTCAAGCACGCCCATCACGGCTTCGACCTCGACCAGCCCGGTAAGGATTCCTTCTTCCACCGCACCGCCGGCGCCACCGAGGTGATCATCTCCTCGGCCAAACGCTGGGCCATCCTGCACGAGCTGCGCGAGCAGCCGGAATGGGATTTGGCCGCTTTGGTCGGCAAGATGTCGCCGGTCGATCTGGTGCTGGTCGAAGGCTTCAAGCGCGACGCCTTTCCCAAGATCGAGATCCACCGCATCGCCAACGGCAAGCCGCTGATCCACCCGGAAGACCCGCACATCGTGGCGGTGGCCTCCGACAGCGCTTTGCCGCAGGCGAAGGTGCCGGTGGTCGATCTCAACGATATCGAGGCGATCGCCGATCTCTTGCTTAAACACGCGGTGCCCATCTGATGGCGCAACTGACCGACGACTGCTTCGCCTTTTCCGGTCCGCTGTTGCCGCTGAGCGAGATGGAGCGGCTGATCGGCGAGCGCGTCGCGCCGGTTTCCGAAACCGAACGCGTACCGTTGCGCGGCGCGCGCGGCCGCGTCGTCGCCGCGGACGTGAAGGCGCCGGTCGATCTGCCGCCGTTCGATAATTCAGCGGTCGACGGCTATGCCGTGCGCCACGCCGATTTGAGCGCCGATGGCGACAGCAAGCTTGCCATCGCCGGCCGGCTGACCGCCGGCGCGCGGGCGGATATCGCGCTCAAGCCGGGCCAAGCCGTCCGGATTTTCACCGGCGCGGCGATGCCGGCGGGCGCCGATACCGTGTTCATGCAGGAAGACGTGACGGTGGACGGCGATCATGTGATCGTGCCGAAGGGCTTGAAGCTCGGCGCCAATCGGCGGCTGGCCGGCGAGGACGTGCCCGCTGGCCAGGTGGCGCTGCCGGCCGGCACCGTGCTGGAGCCGCAGCACATCGCGCTCGCCGCCGCGCTCGGCATCGCCGACATCGAGGTTCACCGCCGGCTGAAAGTGGCGATCTTCTCCACCGGCGACGAGGTGGTGGAACCCGGATCGCCGCGCGTGGGTGCCGCGATCTATGACGCCAACCGTTATCTGCTGAGCGAGTTGCTGGAGCGGCTCGGCGCCGTGGTCACCGATCTCGGCATTCTGCCCGACGACCCCGATGCGCTGCCGCGCGCGCTGCAAGCGGCGGCCGCCGGCCACGATCTGGTGGTCACCTCGGGCGGCGTCTCCACCGGCGAAGCCGATCATGTGCGCAGTGCGGTCGAGCGCATCGGCAGCCTGGTGTTCTGGCGCGTCGCCATCAAGCCGGGCCGGCCGGTGGCGATGGGCGTGATCCGCGGCGCCGCCGGGCAGGGTGCCGCTTTCGTCGGCCTGCCGGGCAATCCGGTGGCGGTGTTCGTGACCTTCGTGCGGGTGGTCAAGCCGCTGCTGCGGCGGCTGGCCGGCGCACGGCCGCACAGCCTGCTGCCGCTGCCGGTACGTGCCGCCTTCGCCTACCGAAAAAAGAAAGACCGCCGCGAGTATGTGCGGGTGGCGCTGCGGCGCGCGGCCGACGGCGAACTCGAGGCGGTCAAATATCCGCAGGACGGCGCCGGCATTCTGACGTCGCTGACCGAAACCGATGGACTGCTGGAATTTCTCGAGGATGTGACGGCGATCGAGCCGGGCACCCGCGTCGGGTTCCTGTCCTACGCGGCGCTTATTGGCTGATAATTTAGCGCATGATCCCGAAAAGTGGGAACCGGTTTTCGGATAAGATCATACGCAAGAAAAAAAGCTCATGCGCTGAGCCGCACGGCTGTGGTAGTGAAGGCCTTGTCGGCCGACTCTTGGATGCTGCTGAGCACGACCCCGCCGATCACCGCGATGATGATGGCCGCCACGCAGGCGACAATGAATGTTTTCATGGAATTGGTTCCTGTCCCAGACGCCCTATAGCTTACGACTATACCAGATATGGAACCGGAGCGAGCGCGGTCAAGATACGATGCGTTTCATCCGCCTAATGCTGCAGCGCAATGCGCATCGCGCGCTCGGCGTCTTCGGGCGTGTTGACGTTGAGGAACGGGTCGACCGGCTCAGCCGGCCAATCGGCGACCGCGACGCCGTGCCGTGCCGTCCAGACCTCGATCTTGCGCAGGCCCTCGTCGATCAGGGCTTTGCGCAGGCTCTCGCGTAGCGCCAGTGGCCATAGGCCCACCACCGGATGGCGCCATTCGCCGGAGCGGGCGCAGGCGAGCCCCACGCCGGCGCCCAGCTTGCGGCGGGCCTGGTGCAGGCGTTCCACCAGGTCGTCCGGCAGGAACGGGCAGTCGCCCGGCACGCTGAGCAGCCACTCGATGCCGTTGTTCTGCGCCGCCAGCCAGTCGAGCCCGGCGAGGATCCCGGCGAGCGGACCGACAAAGCCCGGCACGTTGTCGGGCACGACGGTCAAGCCGGTATCGGCGAAGCGCTCGGGGTCGCCATTGGCGTTGATGATGATGCCGCTGCATTGCGCCGACAGGCAAGCCAGAACGCGGTCGAGGATCGACACGCCGCCGATCTCGATGCGCGCCTTGTCGCCGCCGCCCATGCGGCGCGCCAGTCCGCCGGCAAGCACGAGGCCGAGCGTGGGGGGAGGGGGAATGTCAGTCATTGTTGCTCGTCATTCCGGGGCGCAAGCGCAGCGAGCGAACCCGGAATCCAGATGCACCCGCGTTCGTCTCTGGATTCCGGGTTCGCGCTAACGCGCGCCCCGAAATGACAGAATAACTCACTCATCATGCACGGCCGCCTTGCGCCGGTGCTTGCTGCTTTCCTCTTCGACGAAGGCGAGGTCCTGATCGAACACGATGCGGTCTTTGCCGGCGAGCGCGACGAAGCGCTTGCCGCGCGCGCGCCCGATCAGCGTCAAATTCGCCTTGCGCGCCAGCTCGACGCCCCAGGCGGTGAAGCCCGAGCGCGAGATCAGGATCGGAATCCCCATGCGCACGCACTTGATCACCATTTCCGAGGTCAGGCGCCCGGTGGTGTAGAAAATCTTGTCGGCGGCCTTCACCTTCTGCTTGAACATCCAGCCGGCGATCTTGTCGACCGCGTTGTGGCGGCCGACATCTTCCATATAGACCAGCGGCTGGTCTTGCTGCGCCAGCACGCAGCCGTGGATGGCGCCGGCTTCCAGATAGAGCGAGGGCGTGGTGTTGATCTCGTGCGTCAGCTTATAGAGCCAGGAGGTGCGCAAGGTCGCCTGCGGCAGCGAGACGTTCTCCAGCGCTTCCATCAGGTCGCCGAACACGGTGCCCTGCGCGCAGCCGGAGGTCTGCACCTTTTTCTTGAGCTTCTTCTCGTAATTGGTCTTGCGCTTGGTGCGTACCACCACCACCGCCAGCTCTTCGTCGTAATCGACGCCGGTGACCACGTCGTCGGGCAACAGCATGTTCTGGTTGAGCAGGTAGCCGGTCGCCAGATATTCCGGATAGTCGCCGATGGTCATGGCGGTGACGATTTCCTGGCTATTGAGGAAAATCGTCAGCGCGCGCTCGACCGTGACCGAGGTCTCGATCTTAGCCCCGGTCTGGTCGATGCCGGTGACGCGTTCGGTCAGCCGCGGGTCCTGCGGATTGGGCCGGATGATGTAAGTGTCGGTTTTCTTGTCCATGGCGCGACTATAGCAGAGGTTTTGCCGCCCTTTGAAATCTGCCCACTTTAGGTGGGCAGCGCCGATGCAATTGTCCATGTGTGGCGCGGCAAAAATCGCATGTCCTGTTCCCAAGCGGCGTGCGGTCATCATAAGATGTTCGCAACGACATAACGCCACAAAAGCCACGGGAGACGCCATCCATGCTGCGCGGAACCAAGGATCTCATGCTGCCGACCACCATCACCGGCTCGCTGCCGCGGCCGAGTTGGTACACCGAAAATCTCGGGCCGCGCAGCTTCCTCGACGCGATGGTGAACAACCAGTTCCGCGAACAGTACGTGGACACGGTTTCGGTCTATCTGCACGAGCAGGAAATGGCCGGCCTGGACATCGTCACCGACGGCGACGCGCATTTCGATTCAGACGTCGGCGGCCAAAGCTGGACCAATTATCCGCCGCGCCACATGGGCGGCTTCGACAAAAATCCGCAGCCGACACCGGCCGGCAAGGGCGGCCTGATGTTTCCGCCCGGCCATATCCTGCACGACTATCTGGAATCACGCGTCATGCCGGGCATCAATGGCCCGGTCAGCCGCGGCGATCTGCAATACGCCGCCATGTGGAAGGTGGCGCAGCGCATGACCAAGAAGCCAGTCAAGTTCGGCACCATTGGTCCTGAGCTGGTCGCCTTCGCAGTGCAGGATAAATACTACAAGTCGATCAAGGATCGCATTCTGGCGGTCACCGACGCGCTGAACGAGGAGCTTCATTCACTCGCCGACGCCGGCTGCCAGGTCATCCAATTCGAAGAGCCACAAATCCATCTGCTGGCGGTGCGCAATATCGTCGACGACGTGATCAATCCGGCGTTCAGCCTCGAGGTGTTCAATCGCACGGTGAAGGGCCTGCGCGCCAAGACGGAAGTCTGGTGCCACACCTGCTGGGGCAATCCATCGCAGCAGCGGATGTTCAAGGAAGTGCAGAGCTACAAGAACGCGCTGGAGACGCTGAACAAGGTCGATGCCGACGTGATCACCTTCGAATCGGTCAGCGCCGGCGGCGCCGATCTGGAAGCCATCGGCAAGATCATCACCGAGAAGAAGATTGCCATCGGCGTCATCGACCATCACTCGCTGCAGGTCGAGCGGCCGGATGAAATCGCCGAGCACATCCGCCGCGCGCTTAAATACATTCCGGCCGAGCGGCTGGTGATCTCGTCGGACTGCGGCATGGGTCGCGAGGGCATGAGCCGCCGCCACGCCTATTACAAGATCGTCTCCTTGGTGCTCGGCACCAACATGGTGCGCAAGGAGCTCGGCCTGCCGCAGGCTGAATGTCTGGCCGCCGACCCGCGCTATTCGCTGGTGGTGCCGAGCGCCTGACGCGCCCAGCAGCGTTACCAAAGACTGAACGCGCACGGGGCAATTTCTCCGGTCGCTTTGGCGCGCCTTCAATGAATTTGTGTTTATTGTGGCGTTGGGATGAGCCAGAAAGCTTTGCTGATGAAACCGCAGAACATTGTGATTGCGCTTGCGCTCATTGCCGGTGCCGCAAGTCTCTCCGTGCTGGCGCAATGGCCCGCGATCTCCGAACAGCAGGCGGCGCCCGCCGAATTCGATTTCACGGTACTGCACCGGCAGGCCAGCGACGCACTCGACAACCTCCGTCAGTCGCAGAAACGCCAAGCCCAGATGAGCCCTGCCGTCTTCTGATCCCATCCGGCCGCGGAAGGGCAGCAGCGCGTTCTAGCACTTACTTCGCCACCGCCTTCCGGCACGCTTCCCACACCTTGGCGGGCGTCGCCGGCATGTCCATGTGATCGGCGGCGCCGTTCGGGATCGCGTGCGAGATCGCGTTCATCACCGCGGCGATCGCCGCCGTGGTGCCGGCCTCGCCGGTGCCCTTGACGCCGAGCGCGTTGCTCGTGGCCGGAACGGAGTGCGCCGCTTCGCGCAGCTCGATCGGCATGGTGTGCGCATGCGGCATGCCGTAGTCCATGAACGAACCGGTCACCAATTGCCCGCTCACCGGATCATAGACCGCGTTCTCCACCAGCGCTTGGCCGAGCCCCTGCGCGATCGAGCCCTGCACCTGGCCTGCGACGACGATGGGATCGAGGATGTTTCCGCAATCGTCCACCGCGGTATAGGTGATGATATCGACCGCGCCGGTGTCGGGATCGATCTCCACCTCGGCGATGTGGCAGCCGTTGGGAAACGTCAGCAG
>Ga0209584_10000087_pt1 | contig 22658 bp, 19 predicted proteins | sample NGEPerD_FD_184507 | JGI IMG/M metagenome (GOLD analysis project Ga0209584, IMG submission 184507) | Arctic peat soil microbial communities from the Barrow Environmental Observatory site, Barrow, Alaska, USA - NGEE PermafrostAB12-D... | ecosystem: Environmental > Terrestrial > Soil > Wetlands >...
AAGCCGCCCGCACTGCTGGGCATCAGCCGGGCGTCGGCCTACCGGTACGCGGCCGCCGGCGAGCTGCCGACCCGGCGATTCGGCGGGCGGATGTACGTGATCACCGCCCGCCTACTGGCGATGCTGGACGGCGCGGCCTGATGGCTCGGGATTCCAGGCCGATCCGGGGCGTCGCGGTCTACCGCCGTGGCGGTACCTGGTCCTATCGGATCGACGTGGAGGCCGATCCGGTCACCGGGAAGCGGCAGCGGGAGAACCGCGGCGGATACGCCACCGAGGAACAGGCCTGGTCTGCCGCCCTGGATTCCCGCAAGCAGCAACGAAGCGGCCGGCGAATCGACCCGTCGCGGCGAAGCGTGGCGGAGTTCTTCGAGGAGTGGCTCATATCGGTGACCGGCTCGATCAAACCGTCGACCTTGCAGAACTACAAGGACTACTTGCGCGCATATGTCCTGCCGGCGATCGGCCACCGCCAGCTCCGGGACGTGACGGTCCCGATGCTGAATCTGTTCTACGGCCGGCTGGTGACCCATGGCCGGACCAAGTCGGACGGCAGCTCGGTAATGTTTGCGTACTGGCACCAGCGGCGCGACGAGCGCGGTGGTCGCGGTCCGACAGCGAAAGTGCTGGCCGCGGAATGCGGGGTGAGCATCCATGCGGCGCGCGCCGCGTTGACCAGGTTCCGGGCCGGGCGGGTGCCGACGGCGACCTCGCCCGGGCTCGCACCGAAGACGGTGCGCAACGTGCATCGGCTGCTGCACCGGGCGTTCGGTGACGCGGTCACCTGGGACTACTTGACGCAGAATCCGGCGGAGAACGTGCGGGTCCCCCGGCAGGGTCGATCACGGCAGGGCCGGCCGCAGCCCTGGACGCTCGACGAGCTGAGCGCGTGGCTGCGTGTGGCCGCCTCCGATCGGTTCGCCGCCATGTGGATGGTCGCGGCGACCACGGGCATGCGCCGATCGGAACTGGCCGGCGCCGCCGTCGAGGACCTGGACCTTGACAACGGCACGCTCCGCGTCGCGGACACCCGAGTCGTCGTCGACGGCCGGACGGTGGACTCGGACGGCAAGACCGACAGCGGCGTGCGGACGCTGTCGCTCGACCCGGGCACCGTCGAGCTGCTGCGGCGCTACCTCGACGTGCTCGACGAGGAACGCGAGGCTTTCGGAACCGGCTTCTGCGGTGATCACGGCAAGCTCATGCGTTTCGAGGACGGCCGGCCGGTCCACGCGGACACGATCACCCGGCGGTTCAACCGCCTGGTCGACAAAGCCAGCGTCCGACGCATTCGCCTCCACGACGTCAGGCACACCTACGCCACCCTGCTTCTAGACGTCGGCGTGCAACCGAAGGTGGTCAGCGACCGGATGGGCCACGCGAACATGAGCGTCACGTTCCAGATCTACGGTCACCGGTCAACGGGCCGGGACCGGGACGCGGCCGACCTGGTGGGCGGTCTGATCCACCGCGAGGCGGCCCGAGCCGAGCCGTCGTGACCGCCGAACGCAGTCTGGTCACAAATCTTGGTCACAAACCGCAAAACAAACGGCCCCCGGGACTACGTCCGAGGGCCGTTTGTACTGGTAGCGGGGGCAGGATTCGAACCTGCGACCTCTGGGTTATGAGCCCAGCGAGCTACCGAGCTGCTCCACCCCGCGCTGAAGGTGACACCAGTGTAACAAGCCTGTGGCGGTGATTCCAAATCCCCGGTGGGACAAGGGTTGTGCCGGGCGCACCGTGATCGGCAGGGCAGCGGGACCCCACCTCGCGATCACGGTCGGTCGGCTACCCGCCGGCGGTTGGTTGCTCGCTGGCCGCCGGCGCGGTGCCGGTGGGCGTTGCGCTTCCCGACAGGCTCCCGCCGACCAGCTTGAGGTAGTCATTGACGGCAGACTCAAGGTTCTGGCTGGCGGTGCCGATCGCACCCAGATCGCCCGAGACCTTTGCGGTGTCCAGTGCTTTCGCCGCGGAATCCATTGCCGCCAGCGCCGCCGCCTGGTCGGCCGGCGGCGGTGCGGCGGACGTCGTCGGGGACGCGGGTACGGAGACCGAGGCCCCGCCGGTCGGCAACGGCGTCCCGGTCCCGCCGTCGGTCACCGGCACCGGTGCGTTCTGGGCGGCCTGGGTCAGCGCCTGGGTGAGCGTTGTGCCGACCCCGACCCGGCCTCCGTACCACACCAGCACCCGGTTGAGCTGCGGGAACGAGGTGCTGGACGCCTGGCCCTGGATGTAGAACGGCTCGACGTACAGCAGGCCGTCGTTGACCGGCAAGGTCAACAGGTTGCCGAAGATCACCCGGCTGCCACCTTGCTGGGTGGACAGCGTCACCAATTGGCTGACCTCCTGGGTAGTCCGGAAAAGCTGTTGCACCTGGGTCGGGCCGGGAGTCTGGGTGGACGTGGGTAGTCGGAGCACGGTCAGTTTTCCGTAGTCCGCCGGATCGGACGATGCAGCCACGTAGGCGCTCATGAACTCCCGCTGATAGCCGGTCAGCACGCTGGTCAGCTCGAACCTCGGGGCATCGTTCTGCGGAAGCTTGACCTGCAGGTAGTACGGCGGCTGCGGGGCTTGGACGGCCTCGCTGACGGTCGGGTCATTGGGCACCTTCCAGAATCCGGAGCTCTGGAAGAAGTCGACCGGATCGTCAACGTGGTAGCGAACGAGCAGCGAGCGCTGCACTTCGAACAGGTCCTGCGGGTAGCGGAAGTGCGCCTGCAGATCCGCCGAGACATCGCTGGCCGGCTTCACCAGCCCGGGGAACACGCCCTCCCATGCCTTGAGCACCGGATCGATCGGGGGCGCCGGTTTCGTGGGGTCGGAGGACTTGATGGGCGTCTCGTACAGGGTGACGGTGCCGTCATAGGCATCGACGGTGGCCTTGACCGAGTTCCGGATGTAGGAGACTTGCGCGTTCACCTGGCCCGCGGCGCCTCGTGCCGCCAACGAGTTGTTCGTCGCGTCGGACAGGGTCACCGCTTGCGCGTAGGGGTAGTTCGTCGCGGTGGTGTAAGCGTCCACGATCCAGACGATCCGCCCGTCGACCACCGCCGGGTAGGCCTTGGTGTCGGTGGTCAGGAACGGGGCGGCCTTCTGCACCCGTTCGATCGGATCGCGGTTGTACATGATCTTGGAGTTGGCATTGATCTCCCCGGAGAACAGGAAGTTGGCCTCGCCGTACTCGGTCGCGAACACCATGCGGGCGAACAGGTTCCCGACCGGTACACCGCCCGCGCCTGCATAGGTGTAGCGCGTGGTCTCGGTGTCGTACTCCCGTTGCACTCCTGCGTCGGCGCCGACGATGGCGTAGTCGGTGGTCAGCTGGCCGTAGTAAGTACGCGGCTGATCGACGGGGATTGCGTTGCTCTTCTTGTTGGTGAGGGCGGCGATGTCGGACACCACGTAGTCCGGGTAGCCGTTGTCCACCGTGTTGGCCGGTGCGGCGATGAAGCCGTCGCCGTGGGTGAACACCATGTGTTCGTTGATCCAGTTCTTCTGCGCGTCGTTGAGGCCGTCCGCGTTGAGCTCGCGCACCGCGACGACGTAATCCTGCGTCTTTCCGTTGACCAAGTAGCGGTCCATCGCGAGCTGGTCCGGGAAGCCGTAGAAGTTCCGCAGCTGCTGCTGCTGGGTGAACGTCGGCGACAGTACGTTCGGGTCGAGCAACCGGGCGTTGGGCAGGGTGTTCTGATCGGAAATGACTTCCCTCGGGTCGCCGGTCAACTGGCCCGCGTAGTCCTTGTAGTTGATCTGGTCGTCCTGGATGTTGTAGGCCGCTCGGGTGGCTTCGATGTTCCGCGCGATGAACTCGGGCTCCCGGTTGATGCCGTTCGGGTTGACGACCACCTGCTGCAGCACCAGCGGCCAGACCCCGCCGATCAGCACGCTGGAGAGCACGAGCAAGGCCAGCGCGATGGCCGGCAGCTTGATCGAACGGGTGAAGGCGCCCACCACGAAACCGACGGCGCAGATCACCGCGATGCACATCAGGATGATCTTGGCGGGCAGCACCGCGTTGATGTCGGTGTACGACGCGCCGGTGAAGGTCCCGCCGCGGTTGGAGAACAGCAGGTCGTAGCGGTCGTACCAGTACTGCACGGCCTTGAGTAGGACGAAGGCGGCGACCAGCAGCGAGAGCTGCAGGGTGGCCTGCGAGGTGATCTTGCGTCCCGGGCCGGACAGCCGGATGCCGCCGAACAGGTACTGCACGACGGCGATGGCGATGAAGCAGATGGCCAGGATGACGAACACCCAACCGAGGACCAGCTGGATCATCGGCAAGGTGAAGACGTAGAAACCGACGTCGTTGCCGAACTGCGGATCGACGGTGCCGAAGTCGCCGCCGTGCAGCCAGAGCTGGACGATCTCCCAATCGCCCTGCGCCGACAGCCCGGCGATCAGCCCGACGACACCGGAGATACCGAGCGCGAACAGCTTGGGACGGGTGGTGACGATCGTCCGGTACGGCGCGAGCGGATCGACCTCGTTGGTGGGCACGAACACGGGCCGGGACCGGTAGGCGACTATCAGGGCAACCAGCAACAGTCCGCCGGTGGCCAGCCCGGCGACCAGGAACATTCCGACGCGGCTGACCGCCTGGGTGGTGAAGACCTCGCGGAATCCGACCTCGCCGAACCACAGCCAGTCGACGTAAATCCCCACGAACTGAAACCACAGGATTGCCAGAACGGCCAGGCTGACCAGAGCGATCAGCACTCGCTTCGCGCGCTTGGACATGGTTGGCAAACCAACGGGGGGCCTGATGGCCACGGATGGACTCCTTGCGTCGAGACGTCTGGCGCACCTGCCGCCGCGATGCTCTCTCGGTCACCGCGCCGGTCGAAGGCGGGGCCGAAGGTGCGTCGCCCCGCTGAGTCAACTGTAGGCACACGCTGTTGGTTCCCCGTGCGGATGGGCCACCGGACACCGGATCGACGCACTACTCCCGCCCGGCTCTCACCTACCTGCCATGGATATCGACACGCAGGACCGCGCCGTGGGCCGTGCAACGATCGTCCGATGAACACTCCGGACTGGTGGGAGGATCCCGACCTGGCGATCGCGGTGGCCGAGGTCGAGGAGTTCGCGGCCGCAGCAGGCTGGGACGCGCCCCCGCAGTTGTTCGCGTTGGTGGACACCTCCGAGCTGCTGGCGGCGCAACCCGCCCTGGCCCCGACGCTCACCGAGCCGACCCGATTCACCCCCATTGCCCAGGAGTCGCTTCCCGAGGGGGAGCTGCCGCAGGCACTGTCGCAGATCTCCTGGCCGCCGGAGGTGGCCGGCTGCGTGCTGGTCCAGGAGATCGTCGTACTCCCGCCGGAGGCGGGTGCGGCGCTGTCGGCGGACCCGGAGACCGCGGCCGACGAGGCCGCGGACCACCCCGACCGCACCGAGGCGCGGCTGGCGGCTGGTGTGCTGCGGAACGCCAGGGGCGGCGCGTGCCTGCTCCGGTTGCGCGGAGAACACGACGACGCCCCGCTGCGCGGTGCCGACCTGGCTCCGAACCTGCTCAAGGCCCTGCGGCTGACCTTCGAGGACTGATCTGACTCGCGGGGTCTGACCCCCGGCCTGAACCCCGGGTCTGAACCCCGGGCCTGAACCCCGGGCCTGAACCCCGGGACCAACTCCCTTGCTCAGCAGCCCGGCGGGGTTCCGCCGTCCTCGAGCGTCTGCAACGCGGTCATCGCGTCCTGCACGGAGGCGACCTTGACCAGCTGCAATCCATCCGGGACCTGAGTGGCAGCCTCGGCACAATTGTCCGCGGGCACCAAGAACACGGTCGCGCCGGCGTCCCTTGCGGTGATCAACTTGAGCAGCACGCCGCCGATCGGCCCGACGGTGCCGTCGCCGTCGATCGTTCCGGTGCCGGCAATGAACCGACCGTCGGTCAGGTCACCCTCGGTGAGCTTGTCGATGATGCCGAGGGTGAACATCAGCCCGGCCGATGGGCCACCGATCCGCTCGAGCGCGATCGTGATGTCGAAGGGGGCGTGCGGCCGTTCCTGCGCCCCGATGCCGAGGTAGCCAGAGCCGCCGCCCTTCGGATTGGTGCCGAGCGTCACCTTTTCGGTGACCTGCTCCCCGTCGCGAAGCACGGTGATCGAGACGACCTGACCCGGGGTGCTTGTGGCCAGCGCCGCCTGCAGCGACGGGAAGTCGGTGACGGGTTCGCCGTCGAGGTCGACGATCTGGTCCTGCGGCTGGAGGATGCCCGAACTCGGTGAGCCGTCCTGAATCTCGCCGACGAACACGATGTTCGGGTAGTCCAGGTAGCGCAACGCGGCGATCTCGGCCGAGGACTGAGAATCACGGAACGCCTGGGCGTCCTGCTCCTGGACCTGTTCGACGGTCTTGTCGGGCGGGAAGTAGTCCTCCCGCGGCGCGAGCGCATATCGCCCTGTCGTCCACAGGCCGAGCGCCTCGAACAGCGGCACCCCGTCGGTGATCGAGATGGTCGTCATGTTGAGCTGGCCACCCGGCGCGGGCGGCTCGTTGACGGACGGCGGGATGCCGTCGCCGGTGAAGGTGATCACCTCGGTACCGTCGACCTCGCCGAGCGTGTCGTAGGTCACTCCCGGCCCGATCGCCACGTACGGGATAGGGACGGCGGCGCCGGCCGCGACGAGCGTCGCGGTCAGCACGGACCCGACCACGACCGTGCGGCCGCGCGCGGTCAGCCGGGAGAACCAGGACATGGATCACGAGAGTAGGCGGTGCACGCGTCAATTCCGGCAGCCGCCGCGCGCTGCCGCCCCCTCTGTGAGTCTTCTGTCAGCGTTCTGAACAGCCCTCCGTCGGGGTTTTTCGCCGGTGGCGATCAGGGTGGCGATCAGGGTGGCGATCAGGGTGGCGATCAGGGTGGCGATCAGGGTGGGGATCAGGGTGGCGCCAGGACTGTTCGGGACACTGAACGTCAGAGAACTTCAGTACCGTAGGCGGTATGACGAATCTGCCATTCGGCTTCTCCCCCGCCGGTGACGACGATCCCGACGGTTCCAAGCCGGGCCAGAATCCGGGTGCCGGTGGATTCGATCTGAACCAGATCGGATCGATGCTGTCCCAACTCGGACAGATGATGTCCCAGGCCGGAACCTCCGGGTCATCCGGGCCGGTCAACTACGACTTGGCCCATCAGTTGGCGACCTCCCAGGTGCCCGCCTCGCATCCCGCGTCGTCCGTCGACGTCGCCCAGGTCAGCGAGGCCGTGGCGCTGGCGGAGGTGTGGCTGGACGGCGCAACCGCCCTGCCCGCCGGTGTCCGCACGTCGACGGCGTGGACGCCGCGGCAGTGGATCGACGCCACCATGCCGACCTGGGAGAAGCTCTGCTCCCCGATCGCCGAGCAGGTCTCCAGGGCCTGGGTGGACGGTCTGCCCGAGCAGGCAAAGGCGCAGGCGGGCCCGCTGCTGGCGATGATGGGTTCGATGGGCGGCATGGCGTTCGGGTCGCAACTCGGCCAGGGACTGGCACAGTTGGCCACCGAAGTGCTGACCTCGACCGACGTCGGGTTGCCGCTCGGACCGGAAGGCACCGCCGCGCTGCTGCCCCGGTCGATCGCCGAGTTCGGCTCCGGCCTGGACCTGCCCGAGGATCAGGTCCGGCTCTACCTGGCGACCAGGGAGGCCGCTCACCACCGGCTCTACGCCGGCGTGCCGTGGCTGCGCGACCGCGTCATCTCGCTGATCTCCGATTACGCCGGGGCGATCTCTGTCGACTTCTCCGCGGTCGAGCAGCTGGCATCGTCGATCGACCCCTCCGACCCGGCGAGCATCGAGGCGTTGCTGGGTCAGGGAATGTTCGAACCCACCATCACGCCTGGTCAGCAGGTCGCGATGGAGCAGCTGGAGACGTTGCTGGCACTTGTCGAAGGCTGGGTGGACACCGTGGTCGCGGACGCGATCGGTGATCGGCTGCCCGGCGCACCGGCGTTGCGGGAAACCCTGCGCAGGCGCCGCGCCACAGGGGGGCCTGCCGAGCAGACCTTCGCCACGCTGATCGGCCTGGAACTGCGACCCCGTCGCTTGCGAGCCGCCGCCGAGCTGTGGGCCGCCGTCGGCGAATCCCGCGGTACGGATGGACGCGACGCGCTGTGGGCCGATCCCGGCCTGCTCCCGTCGCCGACGGACCTGGACGATCCGGCCGGTTTCGTCGACCGGGACAAGAAGTTCGCGGAACTGCTCGCCGGGCTCGACGATCTGGATACCTCGATCTTCGAGGATGCCCCGGCGGGGGACAGCCCAGGGGAAGACAGCCCAGGGGAAGACAGCACCGCACCCGACACCGAGTCATCGGAGCCGGCGAAGGCGGCGGACGAGCCGGACGACGGCGCGGGCCCATCGGCCCCGCGCCCGGTGTAGGCCGCGCGTCAGACAGCGCTTGCGTGACCGCGCTTGCGTGAGACCGCGGTTGCGTCAGACCACGGTTGCGTCAGACTGCGCTGGACGGGCTCCACAGGTTGATGCCGGTATCCACGGCATGACCTTCGATCGCCGTGAGCTCGTCGGGCTGGAACTCCAGGTTCCGTACGGCAGCGAGGTTGTCCTCGAGCTGTTTCACCGATGACGCCCCGACCAGCACCGACGTGACCCGCGGATCGCGCAGCGCCCACGCGAGCGCGAGTTGGGCGAGCGTCTGTCCCCGGCCCTCGGCCAGCTCGTTCAGGGCACGGATGTGGGTCAACGAGTCCTGGGTGAGCAGGCTCGTCGAGAGCGACCCGCCCTTGGACGCGCGCGAATCGGCGGGCACTCCATCCAGGTAGCGGTCCGTCAGCATGCCCTGGGCGAGCGGCGAGAAGGCGATGCAGCCGACGCCGAGCTTGCCCAGGGTGTCCAGCAGCCCGTCCTCGACCCAACGGTTGAGCATCGAGTACGACGGCTGGTGGATCAGCAGCGGTGTGCCCAGGTCGGCCAGGATGGCCGCTGCGCGCTCGGTCCGCTCCGGCGAGTACGAGGAGATGCCGGCGTACAGCGCGCGGCCGGAGGTGACCGCGGTGTGCAGCGCCCCCATGGTCTCTTCGAGCGGGGTCTCCGGGTCCGCCCGGTGCGAGTAGAAGATGTCGACGTAGTCCAGTCCCATCCGCTGCAGCGAAGCGTCGAGCGAGGCGAGCAGGTACTTGCGGGATCCCCAGTCGCCGTACGGTCCGGGCCACATGTCGTAGCCGGCCTTGGTGGAGATCACCAGTTCGTCGCGGTACGGCCGGAAGTCCTCGGCCATCAGCCGGCCGAAGTTGATCTCGGCCGAGCCGTAGGGCGGGCCGTAGTTGTTCGCCAGATCGAAGTGGGTGACGCCCAGGTCGAACGCCCGGCGCAGGACAGCCCTTTGGCGGTCCAGCGGATCCACGTCCCCGAAGTTCTGCCACAGGCCGAGGGACACCGCGGGCAGGTGCAGACCGCTGTGGCCGACCCTCCGGTAGGGCAGTTGTTCGTACCGGTCGTCGGCGGCGAGGTAGCTCATCGGGACAGTTTCGCATCCGCCGCAACCGCGCCCCGCCCGGTCCTCGGCGGCGACCGCTGGGCGCGGCGCCGACGGGATGTCCACCCTGAGAGGTGGCTGTGACGGCGACACCCGGCAGTGCGCCTGCCGCCGAATCCGCGGTGTATGCCCCGCTGACCGGTACGGTGAGCGCTGTTGTCGCTCCTGGCAGATCCAGGTGCGCGCCGCGCGACGGGTGCATCGTCCTTCCGGGACGTCACTCCCTGACGAAAGGAACGAGCGATGGCCGAGACGTACAACGGGTACTGCGTGAAATGTAAGGAGAAGCGAGATTTCGAGGGTGAGGTCGCCGAGACCAACGGCCGGCGCATGGCCAAAGGCACTTGCCCGGTCTGCGGCACCAAGATGAACAGGATTCTCGGCAAGGCCTGATCGACTGCCGAAAATGTGGATAACTCGGGGTCACCCCCGTCGATGAGGCACGCTGCTCGTCGGGGGTGACCACCATGACCGAGCGCAACACCGCCCTGCGCATCGACCTCTCACGCCGGTACGGTCTGCTGCACGGCGTCCGACTGATCGTGCGCGACAACGAGTCCATCCAGATCGGCACCGACCCGCCACGGACGGCCGTGCTGCGGCATGCGCCGTCCGAATCTCTCAGTCTGCTGCGTCAGCTGGACGGGCGGCGGACGGCCGGACAAGTGATCAGCGATCACGGCGGCGACCCCCTCGTCTGGCACGGCCTGCTGGCCCGGCTACTGGCTCTCGATCTGCTGGTCGAAGCCGGCTCAGACACCCGGACAGACACCGACGGCACCGGCCACCCACCGCCGCACCAGACCGACAACCGGCTGAACAACGAACGCAGTGCACTCAGCAATCGATACGGCGCTCGATCCGCCGAACGGATCTTGCGGGCCAGGGACGATGCCGTGGTCGTCGTCCGGGGCAGTTCCACCCCCGCCGTCGCCATCGCCATCGGCCTCGCCTCCGCGGGTGTCGGGCACGTCCACCATCAGGTTGACCGTTCGTCCGGACCGAGCGCACCGCGCGCGACCTCGTCCGCCCTGCGGGACGGCACCGACGTCGCCGAACAACTGCGCCGGGTGTCCTCGAGCGTCAAGGTCCACGCACCCGCTGCCCATCAATGTCCGGACATGGTGGTGCTGGCCGGCCGCACCCTGCCAGACCTGGGCGTCGCAGCGTCGCTGTCCCGCGACGGCATCGCGCACCTGGCCGTGCAGGCCGGCACGGTCCGCGCCGTGGTGGGCCCATTGGTGCTGCCCGGCCGATCCAGCTGTTTGTCCTGCGCGCATCGGTACCGCACCGAAGCGGACCCCGGATGGCCGGCTGTGGCGAGAACACTCGCCGAGCACCCGGCTGACGCCCCGGCTTTTCTCAATGCGGCCGCCGCCGCCCTCGCAGTCGGACAGGTGCTCGAGCATCTGGATGGAGCTAACCGCCCGGTCAGCATCGGCGGCACGCTGGAATGGGCCTGCGGCGAGGTCAGCCCGCGCCGCAGGACTTGGCCGCTGCACCCGGACTGCGGCTGTCACGTTTGATCTGGCTCACTGATCGAACCAGCCAGAATCGCTGCCCGGCAAGCACTTTCGGCCCAGCGTGCTACCGACACCCAGGCGGTCCGGCGCCGCGCGGGCCGCCCGACAGCAAATGACGAAGGGCCCCGCGCCGGCCTGGGTCACAATGGTCAGGTGTCCGACATCCCCCGAGGTGCCATCACCAGGACGGCGCGCCTGGCGAGCCTGCCACTGTCCGCCGCAGGCCGAGCGACGCTGGGCTTTGGCCAGCGGCTGGTGGGCGGCAACCGGGACGAGATCTCCACCGCGATGCAGCGCCGCACCGCCGAGCAGGTCTTCGAGGTGCTGGGCACGCTCAAGGGCGGGGCGATGAAGTTCGGGCAGGCGCTGAGCATTTACGAGGCGGCCATCCCCGACGAGTACGCGGCGCCCTATCGGGAAGCGCTGAGCAAGCTGCAGAATGCCGCCCCGCCGATGGCCGCGTCCACCGTGCACCGGATGCTGGCCGAGCAGTTCGGCACAGGATGGCGGTCCCGCTTCCGCGAGTTCGATGACGAAGCGGCGGCCGCCGCGAGTATCGGTCAGGTGCACAAGGCGATCTGGAAGGACGGTCGCGAGGTCGCTGTCAAGATCCAGTACCCCGGCGCGGACGTCGCGCTCAAGGCCGATCTGGACCAGCTGAACAGGGTGGCGCCGCTGCTCAACATGGTGGTGCCCGGCATCCAGATGAAGCCGCTGCTCGCCGAACTTCGTGAGCGGATCCTCGAGGAGCTCGACTACGCCGTCGAGGCCGACAACCAGCGTGCGTTCGCCGCCGCCTACGCCGGTGACGAGAACTTCGCCGTGCCCAGGGTGGTCGCCAGCGCCCCCAAGGTGATCGTCTCCGAATGGGTCGACGGGCTGTCCCTCGGCAATATCATCCGGTCGGGATCCAAGCGGCAACGCGACCGGGCGGGCAGCCTGCTGACCGAGCTGCACTTCGCCGGGCCCGCCCGGGTCGGCCTGCTGCACGCCGATCCGCATCCCGGCAACTACATGCTCACGCCGGATCATCGCTTGGCGGTGATCGACTTCGGCTCGGTGGCCCGGCTGCCCGATGGCACCCCGGAGATCATCGGGCACGTGACTCGGCTGGCGCTGGCCGGACGGGCCGAAGAGGTTCTCACCCTCCTGCGGGCCGAGGGATTCGTGCCGGCCGATTTCGATCCGGATCCCGAGCTGCTGATGGACTACGTGGTGCCCTTCGTGGAACCACTGCGGCACAAGACCTTCCACTTCACCCGCGCCTGGATGCAGGAGCAGGCGGCGCGGATGAGCAACTTCTCCAGCGCCGAATCCAAGATGGCCCGCCGTCTCAGCCTGCCACCGTCCTACCTGCTGATCCATCGGGTGACCATCGGGTCGATCGGGGTGCTGTGCCAGCTCGACGCCCATGCCCCGTTCCGGGACATCGTCACCCGCTACCTCCCGGGCTTCGCCGGCGACGAGGCTCCCGCCTCCTGATCACCACCATTCCCGATCGAGCTTGGACTCGACGGCTCGGATGTTGTCCCGGGCACAGCGCTCGCAGACCCAGACCTCGCCCCGCCGCGGGTCGATCTCGACCATCCAGGTGAGCGGCGGGCTCAGCTCGACCGCGCCGCACATCGAACAGCTCACCGACGGCGGCGTGCCCGCAGGATTCACCCCCGCAGGATTCACCCCCGCAGGATTCACCCCCGCAGGATTCACCACAGCAGGCTATCGGGTCGCACCGCCACCGGCCGCGAACGCCGTCAGGCCCCGACCGGCTGCGGGAGACGCCGGTCGGGGCCTGACGGATGGACGCGCGGCGGACAAATGCGGTGCGGGGCCGTAGCGGCCTCGCCCACACCCGGTGGTCAGCCTCGCGATGCGGCCTTCCGGGCCGCCCGCGCGCGACGCACCTGACGCGCCGCCTCGCTGTCCGCGCGGATCTGGCGCATGCGATCACGTGCCAGATCTTCGATGCTCATGCTCATGGCATTGCCTCCGTTGAAAGGCCCGGCCAGTGGCCAGGAGAACTGGATCGGTGTTTGGTTCGCAATCGGTTGTGCGGAAACGCTTTTCGTCACACTGAGATCGAGAGTGGAGAATTGTGGAGGTGTGTCGGTCGGCTACGTGCGTTCGGTGCCCGACCACGAATGCGATGGTCATGACGTCACTGCGCTCACGCGGCGATCTTGCGCGGACGGCCGCGTGGCCGCTTACGGGCGATCACCACTCCGTGGTCGAAGATCTCGCCACCCCAAACACCCCAGGGTTCACCGCGCTCCAGGGCGCCGGCCAGGCAGGCGGACCGGATCGGGCACTCGAGGCAGAGCACCTTGGCCTTTTCCAGGTCGTCGGGACGCTCGGCGAAGAACAGGTCGGGATCACCCGTGTGACACGGCAGATCGTCGATGACGAGCGTTTCGGATGGATGTTCGAGCAAGTGCATCACTGGTGTCTCACCTCCGTGAGATCAAGCAATGGTGGTCAACCGAACCTGGCGGGCCCGGCATGAAGGCTGAGGGCTGGGCCGGTCCGGTAGATACACCAAAGCCACGGAAATACCGCCCAATTCTGGGCAGTTTCCGTGGCCGGGAGGTGAGAGAGCGCAGGCTCTAGGTCAGCTGCTCCACTCCGGGCCGACGGTGGCGACGACGCCAAAGATGGCGTCGCGCCGACGACGCAGACGCGCCGTAACGGTGGCGGGACCACCGATCGTCACGAGGTCCACGACGAGGGCGCCCTGCCAACCGTTGGTCATCTTCGGGTTGTTCACGTGGCACCTCCTCGTCTGTGCTGGCCTCGTCGTGCCGGAGAGGCGGGCAGCGCGTTGGCTGCTGCGGTCTGACTGCTTGCTGGTGTCCGCGAGGTTGAGGTTGACCAGGAGGCCATGCCAACCAGGGGGACGCAACTGAGAGTAGGGGGGCGCACAGAGTGACTGCAAGCCAATTACCGGAAATTTCTTCGGAAGGTTTCCGCGGGTCCGTGAGCGTCCCGTCGATCCCCTTCGGTCACCGCGTTGGAGATCGCTCAGGTCACCGCGTTCGGGTGACGATGCCGATCACCTCTGGCCCGTAGGCGTCCAGCTTGGACCGACCGATGCCGGGAATCGCCAGCAGCGCCGCATCATCGGTGGGCCGCCGCTCCGCAATGGCCAGCAGGGTCGCATCGGAGAACACCACGAATGCGGGCACTGAGGCCTCCGCGGAGCGGCTCTTGCGCCACGTACGCAGGGCGTCGACCAATTCGGGATCGGCGGTGGACGGGCATCGGGAGCAGCGGCCGATCTTGATCTCGGCCGGGGTCTCCAACTTCCCGCCGCAGGTCCGGCACCGGCCGGGCGCGCCTGACCTTTTCCCCGAGGTTGCGGTGTCCGGTGCCAGGCCGGTGAGGAAGCGGCTGCGCCGACGGGTGCGCCTGCCACCCGGTGTCCGGGACTGTGCCCAGGACAGCGCGAGCCGGGTCCTGGCCCGCGTGACGCCGACGTAGAGCAGTCGGCGTTCCTCCTCGATGTCCTCCGGTGTCTCGGCGTGCTGGATGGGCAACGTGCCGTCGGTCAACCCGACGAGGAAGACTGCGTCCCATTCCAGTCCCTTTGCCGCGTGCAGCGACGCGAGCGTCACCCCTTCGACGGTCGGCGCGTGCTGAGCCTCGGCGCGCTGGTCGAGTTCGGCGACCAGTGTTGCCAGCCCTGCGGCGGTATCGGCATCGGCCAGCTCCTCGGCCACCGTCACGATCGCCAGCAACGAATCCCACTTGTCCCGGAGTGCCCCGGGCGCCGGCGGTTCGTCGGAGAGCCCGATGGTCGACAGCACGGCCCGAACGGTGGGCACCAGGGCCCGCCGCGGGGTGCTCGCATCGGCGTCGGGCCGATCGGCGTCTCGCTGATCAGGATCGGAATCCGCCGCGGGTTCTGCTGGAGCGTCCCGCTGCGCGACGCCGCGCAGCACGGAGATTGCCTGCCTGACCTCCGGCCGGGCGAAGAATCGCTCACCGCCGCGCACCACGTACGGCACCGCCTCGCCGGTCAGTGCCTCTTCGTAGACCTCCGACTGGGCATTGATCCGGTACAGCACGGCGATACCGGACGCCGGCATGCCGCCCTCGATCAGCGCGGCCGCGGAGCGGGCCACCGCCGCCGCCTCGGCAGGTTCGTCCGGATGCTCGGCGAATGTGGCCGCGGGTCCGTCCGGCAGGGCGGCGACCAGCCGCAGCCGGTGCCGCGTGGCGGCTCCGGAGGCGCCGGCGATCACCCGGTTGGCCAGCGTCACCACCTGCGGAGTGGACCGGTAGTCCCGCTCCAGCCGGACCACGGTCGCATGCGGGAACCTGCGGTCGAACCCGAGCAGGTAGCTGGGCGAGGCACCGGCGAACGAGTAGATGGTCTGGTTCGCGTCGCCGACGACGGTCACCTGGTCGCGCTCGCCCAGCCAGGCATCCAGCGTCCGCTGTTGCAGGGGCGTCACGTCCTGGTACTCGTCCACCACGAAACACCGGTAGCGGGAACGGAACTCGCGGGCGACCGCCTCGTCGTCCTCCAGGATGGCGCAGGTGTGCAGCAGCAGATCGTCGAAGTCCAGCTGCTCGGCCTCGTTCTTGACGGACTCGTACCCCTCGAAGACCTTGGCCACGGTCTCTGCCGGCAGCGGGGTGTCCCTGCGGTGCTTGGCGACCGCGGCCAGATAATCCGACGGACCCGCCAGGGTGGCCTTCGCCCATTCGATCTCGCTGGCCAGATCGCGCAGCGTCGCCGCGTCGGTGCCGGCGTTCGCGCGCCGCGCGGCGATGGCCACCAACCGCAATTTGTGCTCGAGGACGGGCCACAGCGCGCCCCCCACCGACCGGGGCCAGAAGTACCGAAGCTGCTTGAGGGCAGCCGAATGGAAGGTCCGGGCCTGCACCCCGGCGACGCCGAGTGAGCGCAGCCGCACCCGCATCTCCCCCGCGGCCCTGGTGGTGAAGGTGACCGCGAGGATCTCCGAGACCGGATGCGCGCCGGTGGCGACCAGGTGCGCGATGCGGTGGGTGATGGTGCGGGTCTTGCCCGTACCCGCGCCTGCCAGGACGCACACCGGCCCGGAGGGCGCCAGTACCGCCGCTCGCTGCCCGTCGTCGAGCCCGGACAACAGGTCCACCGTCACCTCCCCATGCTCGCACACGTGTACGACACACCGACAACCCCCAGCCCCCCAACTGCCGGCGAACCTCGCCTGGCCCGGCGACCGTCAGACCGTCCCGGGATCAGCCGATCTCGGCCCAGCCCTGGATCATCCGGTGAGCGATCGACACCCGGCCGGGCAGCATCATCGCGATGTCATCGCCGGTGACGTCGCCTCCGGACCAGCCGTCGTCCGGGCTGCTGAGCAGTTCGCGGATCGTCGCCCGATCGACCCACTGTGCGGATTCGATCTCGCCCTCCCTGGGCAGTAGCGGCGCCGCGGGATCGGCTCTGGCGGCGAAGCCGACCATCAGCGACCGCGGGAACGGCCATGGTTGGGAGCCGAGGTAGCTGACGTCGCGTACCAGCACGCCGATCTCCTCGTACACCTCCCGGACGACCGTGCCTTCCAGTGATTCGCCGGCCTCGACGAATCCGGCGAGCACGGACATCCGGCCGGGTGGCCAGATGGGCTGGCGGGCCAGCACCATGGCGTCCGCGCCGTCGTGCACGAGCACGATGACAGCGGGGTCGGTCCGCGGGAAATCCTCATGCCCCGCGCTGCATACCCGCGACCAGCCAGCCTGGCTGGGCAGCGTGGGTTCGCCGCACCGGGAACAGAAACCGGCGGCGGCATGCCAGGTGAGCAACGCTGTCGCGGTGGTCAGCAGACCAGCGTCGGCGTCGGACAACACCGGTCCCAGTTCGCGCAGTCCTGCGCCGTCGGTGACGTCCCCGCGGAACGCCCAGTAGTCCACGCCGTCCACCGAGCCGAGCAGCACGGCATCGGCCGGCGGCGCCGGTGCAATGGTCGAGGCAGGGTGGCTGCGGATTGTCGGAACCGCTGCAGCGGCCGCTCGAGCCGGCGCTGCCGCCGCCGACGCATCGACGGGGTCCAGCTGCACGCGACCGGCGTCATCCATGATCACCACCCGGGACGACGACCACTGCGCCGCCAACCGGTCGGGCTGACGCAGGTCCTCCGACCGGTTCGCGGTCCCCCGAGAGAGGGCCGGGACGGCGATGCCGAACCGGGCGGCGGGGGAAGGGTGCGGGGGAAGGTGCGGCCCTGTCGTGCCGGTCCCCGTGGGTCGCTCCGCCGTCATGCGAGCTGCACGTCGCCCAACGAGCGCAGCGCGGGCTCCAGCACCCCCAGATCGCCGACGACGATTCCGGTGAAGTGCGCGGGCGCCAGCAGGTCGCGGGCGGCGTCGGCGACCTCCTGCACGGTCAGCGCGGCCAGCCGGGCGGGGTGCTCGGCCAGCCAGGTCTCGTCCAGACCGGAACCGGCCAGCACGGACAGCATCGAGGCCAACCCGGCCTGAGTGGACAGCGACGTCGCGAGCGTGCCCAATGCGTAGTTCCGCGCAGCGTCCATCTCTTCCGCGGTGGGCGGCAACAAGCTCAGCCGTCCGAGCTCGTAACGCGCCTCCAGCAGCGCCGGCGCGGTGGACTCCGTCGTGGTGTCGAAGGCGATGGTGACGGCCGCGGTGCCCGGCCAGAACTCCAGACTTGATCGGGCGCTGTAGGTGTAGCCCTTGCTCTCCCTGATGTTCTCCACCAGCCGGGAGGAGAAGTAGCCGCCGTAGATCAGGTTGGCCAGCTGAAAGGCCGGGTAGCGCGGATCGGCCCGCGGCACCGCCGCGGCGGACAGCCGCAGCTGGGACTGCACCGCGCCGGGCCGGTGATGGGCCAGCAGGTCGCCACCGACGACAGGGGGCGGGGCGGAGAGCGGGCGGGTGGCCTTGCCCGATGCGCCGACCCAGCCGCCGAGTGTCTCTGCCGCCGCGTCGATCGTCCTGGTCGGGGACAAGTCGCCGACCAGCACCAACGTCGAGCCGGCAGGCAGCACGGCACGGCTGTGCAGCCCGCGCACGGCGGCGACCCCGACCGAGCCGACCAGCTCCGCGTCGGGCATGTCCCAGGCCGCAGGATGGTCGCCGAAACGCCGCTGCTGCAGGTAGCGGTGCGCCACCGAGGACGGCTGGGTGGCCGCGATGGACAGGTGCGCGACCAACCTGTCCCGCTCACCCAGCACGTCGTTGCGGCGAAAGGCGGGGTCGGTCAGACAGTCCGCCAGCACCTCCAGCAGCACGGGCAATCCGGTGGACAGCACGGACCCGGTGACGGACAACCGCTGCGGATCGACCGAGGCGTCCAGATGACCGCCGACGAGCGCGAGATCGGCGTCCACCTGCTCACGGGTGCGCGAGCCGGTGCCCAGCAGCACGGTGGCGGACAGCATCTCGGCACGGGCGGCGTGCACCTTGCTGGTGCCGCCGAACGGGATCCGCAGCCTGACCTCGACCAGTGGGCTGCGCGGCTTGCGCACGGCGACAACCTGCAACCCGGTGGGCAGGACGGCGCGGGCCAGCGCCGGGGTCCGGATCCGTCCGGTCTTCGCCAGCGGCGGGATCGGGCGTGGCCCGATGACGGTGCGCGCGATCTCCTGCGCGGTACGGAAGGCCGGCGGCTGATTGGTGACATCTGGTGCCAGTGGTATTTCCCCCGCCGTCGTCCTTCCCGCCATTGCCCCTCCCCGTGCTGCCTTTCCCGCTGCCGTGTCCCCCCGGGGCGGTTCCAGCAGCGCTGCTGCAGGTGCGCGGCGGGCCATCAGCGGTCACCCGCCGGAACGACGCGCAGCAGCGCGTATCTGGTGGGATCGAGAGTGCCTGCTGCGGAGGCAATCTCGTCACCGGTGATGGTGGACAGCAGGTCGGGGAGCTCGCTGAGCAACTCCGCCCTGCCGTGCAGCAACTCCATCGCCCCCAACGATTGTGTCCTGGTCGCGATGCCGTCGTTGTCCCGGTACAGCGCGGAGACGAACCTGGCGAGCGCCTGGCGCAGTTCTTTGTCATCCGGGCCGTTCGCGGCGAGCGCGGCGATCTGCTGGTTCGCGGCCTCGATGACGGTCTTCGCCGGAACCTGAGAGTTGTGGATGGCACCGAGCACGAAAACGTCCGGGTCCCTGGAGTCCAATGGGCCGCCCAGCAGCCCAGCTCCGGCCCAGATATCCGTCGCCAGGCCGGTTTTCGCGACGATCGCGGACTGCAGTCGGGAAGATTCGCCGTCCGCGAGCATGCCACCCAGCAACACGAACGCCAGATAATCACGAAGGTGGCTGACCGGGTCGGGCAACCGCCAGCCGACCGCCAATGCGGGCTGCGGAGCATGCTGGTCGAGGTGCTCGGCCTCCAGCACGGAGGTCGGCCACGGTTCGTCGAACGACGGGCGGACCGGCGCCGGGCGGCCGGTGATGTCCCCGAAATGCTGGGCCACCAGCTCGGTGGCCCGGGTGATGTCGAGGTCGCCGCAGATGGTGAGCACCGCGTTGGCCGGGGTGTAGTAGGTCTGGAAGAACTCGGCGCAGTCCTGCACGGTGGCCGCCTGCAGGTCGACGAAGTCGCCGTACCCGTTGTGCGCGTTGGCGAACGAAGAGAACAGCACGGCGGGCAGGTGAATCCAGGGGAATCCCCCGTACGGTCGGTTCAGCACGTTGAGCCGGATTTCCTCGCTGACCACGTCGACCTGGTTGCTCAGGTTCTCGGCGGTGATGTTCGGCGCGCGCATCCGGTCCGCTTCCAGAAACAGACCGCGTTCGAGTGCCGCCGCCGGCACGACCTCGAAGTAATCGGTGTAGTCGGTGTGCGTCGATCCGTTGAACACTCCGCCAGAGGATTGCACCAACCGGAAGTGCTCCAGCTTGGGCAGCGACTCACTGCCCTGGAACATCAGATGCTCGAAAAGATGAGCAAACCCGGTGCGCCCCTGTGGTTCCGAGCGGAATCCGACGTCGTAGTGGACCGCGATGCCGACGACCCCTGCGCCCTTGTCGGGGGCCAGCAGGACTCGGAGTCCGTTGTCCAACCGAAAGCGTTCCACCGCATAGTCGGCGCGGGGCAGGCGGCCTGTCACCCGCCGGCTTCTTGGCTGTCGGGGGCTGGGCTGTCGGATGCTGGACTGCGGTGCTCGGGTTTGGCGTGTTCGGGATTGTCGCGTCGGGGCGGTCGTCACCGCATCACAGTAACCGCGCGCCCGGCCTTGCCAGTGTTACCCGCCGGAGACCTGAACGTGCCGATGGGTGAACAGCTCATCCTGCAGGCTCGCCGCCAACTCGGCGGTCGACGGGAAGACGAGATCCAGCCGGAACGGCAGTGACGCGTCGTCGTCGGGCCACATCTGCCCGTCGCCACCCACGGAAATCTCGGCCGCCCAGGACTGTGCCGGGTCCAGCAACCACCCGTCGTCGTTCGTGTTCAGCAGCCAGCCGGCGCCGGCGGATTCCTCGTAGGCGGAGTCCTCGTCGTCCAGCTGCTCGTCGTCGAGCTCCGGGAGGGCGTGCCGGCCGCCGCGGCGCCCACCCACCACGCCGTCGTCCACCGCCGCGAGGGACGGCGCGGCCGGGTCCGCGGTCGTGGACACCATCGCGGCCAGCGCAGGGCCCTGGACCTGCCTGTCCGGTGCCGCTCCGTCCCGGGACCTGGTCGGTGAACCGGCTGGTCGCCGGAACCGTCCACCGTCCACGACCAGCACCACGACGATCCCGGCGGCAAGCACTGCCAGGATGCCGAGCACGACCGGCCACCATTGCCGTACGCCGTTCCCGGAGGAGGAACTTGTCCCGGCCAAGCGAGCCTGGCTGGGATCGCCGGCGAGGTACTCGACGGCCATCTGCTGCCCGTCGGAATACCCGCAGCCGTCGATGACCGCCCTGGCCTGCCCACCGGAAGCAGGCAACAGATCGACCACGGTGCCGGTCCCGCGGTCGGTGCAGGACGGCGACGAGACAACGAAAGCTGTCGCGGCGACCGGATTCTGGTCGATCGGATCGGATGGGGTGCCAAGTGACCACCACCATGCCCCGGTCACGATGCCGACCAGCAGCACAACCCCCAGCGCTACCGCCGGAATCGGGAAATGCTTGCGCCCGACCACCGCGCAGTGCTTCCCCATCCCTGGATGATGACACACCGGGGCGACGGTGCCATCTCGTTTGAGCCGTCTCGTCGACCGAGTCATCCGAACGAGTCGCCCACGTCGGTGGGCCTGTCCGCCTGGCGGGATCGCGCAGGATCACTCGGGGGCGAGACAACGTGGGTCGTGGGTCAGTGCGGCGAGCGGGTCAGCCGTCGAAACCGAGCTTGCGAAGCTGCTTGGGATCGCGTTGCCAGTCCTTGGCGACGGCGACGTGCAGGTGCAGGTAGACCCTGGACCCGAGCAGCTGCTCGATCTGCAATCGCGCCCGCCTGCCGACGTCGGACAGACGAGAACCTTTGTGCCCCAGCACGATAGCTTTCTGCGACGGTCGTTCCACGAAGATGGTGACGTAGACGTCGGTGAGCGGCGCGGGTTTCCTGGCGGCCTGCCCGGTCTGCGCCGTCTGCTCGGGACCCGGGGAGTGGGCGTCCGTTTCGCGGGGCGCCATCTCGGTGACCAGGGCGGCCAGCGAGTGCGGGAGTTCCTCGCGGACCCCGTCCAGCGCGGCCTCCCGCACCAGTTCTGCGATGCGGGTTTCCAGAGGCTCGTCGGTGGTCTCGGCGTCGGGGTAGAGCCGGCTCCCGACGGGTAGGTGGGTGATCAACACGTCGGTCAGCACGTCGACCTGTTCGCCGGCCACCGCGGACACCGGCACGATGTCCGCGAAATCGGTCAGCTCCGACATCGCCACCAGTTGCGCGGCCAACTGGCCCCTGCTGGTTCTATCCGTCTTGGTCACGATGCCGACCACCGGCGCGCCGTGCGCCTGCTCGGCGATCTCCGCGGCGATGCGCCGGTCGCCGGGCCCGATCTTCTCGTCGGCGGGGATGCAGAACCCGACGACATCGACGTCCGACCACACCGTGCGGACCAGGTCGCCGAGCCGTTGGCCGAGCAGGGTGCGCGGCCTGTGCATGCCGGGAGTGTCGACGATGATCAGCTGCGCATCCGGCCGGGTGATGATCCCGCGGACCGCCCGGCGGGTCGTCTGCGGTTTGTCGGAGGTGATCGCGATCTTTTCCCCGACGATCGCGTTGAGCAGGGTGGACTTGCCGACATTGGGACGCCCGACGAAACAGGCGAATCCGGCCCGGTGGGGAGATGCGTCGATCATCGGTCCCGGGTGAGTGGGGTGCGCTGCCTGGCCACACCGTCCGGACCGGCCAGGATCAACAGCCCCGTCCCCAAATCGGCAGCCACCGAGCGGGAAGCGGCATCGATCTCGGGCGATGGACCGACGACTACCGCCGCCTCCAGTTCCTGCGCACCGGACGCCACCGCCATGGCGACCGCCGCTTGCAGGGCGGTCAGGGCCAGCGACGGCAGCGCGACCGTGGCGGCCGCATAGGTGCGGCCGTCCTCATCGCGGACCGCGGCTCCCTCCGCGGCGCCGGCTCGGCCCCGTGCCCCGCGGGCCAAGGTGACCAGTTTGGTGTCCTCCGGGTCCAGTTCGACCGCTTCCCGTTCGGCCGCTCTCCGTTCGGCAGGGCCGGTCATCGCGCGTGGTCCCGCTCGGTGTGGGGATTGGTCCGGTTGGCGGCG
>Ga0209584_10000090_pt1 | contig 22224 bp, 19 predicted proteins | sample NGEPerD_FD_184507 | JGI IMG/M metagenome (GOLD analysis project Ga0209584, IMG submission 184507) | Arctic peat soil microbial communities from the Barrow Environmental Observatory site, Barrow, Alaska, USA - NGEE PermafrostAB12-D... | ecosystem: Environmental > Terrestrial > Soil > Wetlands >...
ATCGAATTGCTCAATAAAGCGCATGACATCGAACAGCTTTTTGCCATCCCGGTAAAGAACCACAAGAAATAAAAAGATAAGCCCTCGACCAAAATGTAGGTACCTCGTGTGGCCAAAAAATTAAAACTGCAGGAAAGACGCGCGGTTATCCCATCCCGGCGTAGCCTCGCCGCGTGTCGTCCACTAGGTTTTTTGGGGCGATTAAGGGCGCCCTCGCGGATCGGCGGGCACACAAGGGGGACTTATGGAGTGGGCACGTATCCTGGCCTACATCACTGGGACGGTGGACCATGAGCTGCTGCTGCGGAACGAGTATCTGGCTGCTGAAAACCGGATTCTGAGGGGCCAATTGAAGGGGCGGCTGAAGTTCTCGGACGCAGAGCGAGCGAAGCTCGGCGAGATTGGCCGTCGACTGGGTCGCAAGGCACTCGGCGAGGTGGCGACTGCCGCCCTGCCGGACACCATCTTGGCATGGTACCGAAGGCTCGTCGCCCGCAAGTTCGATGGCTCGCAGAAACGGCGAACCCCGGGCCGGCCACGGATCAACAGAGAAGTTGAGGAATTGATTGTTCGCATGGCCGAGGAGAATCGGTCCTGGGGCTATGATCGGATTGTGGGGGCGCTGGCCAATCTGGGGCATGAGGTCTCGGATCAAACGGTCGGCAATGTTCTGCAACGCCACGGTCTACCGCCCGCGCCGGAGCGCAAGCACACGACCACCTGGGCGACATTCATTCGGGCTCACCTGGCGGTGCTGGCGGGGACCGACTTCTTCACGGCGGAGGTCCTCACGCTGCGCGGACTGGTGACCTACTACGTGCTGTTTTTCATTCACCTCGAGAGCCGCAAGGTGGACATTGCCGGGATCACCGTTCACCCGAACGAGCGATGGATGCAGCAAATGGCCCGGAACGTGACCATGGAGGGATGCGGCACCCTTCAGGACTGTCGCTATCTCCTGCATGATCGCGACACGAAGTACACCATCTCCTTCCGAGCGATTATCGAGTCAGGCGGGGTCAAGACGCTCCCCCTGCCTGCCCGCAGTCCGAACTTGAATGCGTATGCTGAACGCTGGGTCAAGTCGGTAAAGGACGAGTGTTTGTCGAAGATCATTCTCTTTGGTGAGCGCTCCTTGCGGCGGGCGCTGAGCGAATACGTCGAGCATTACCATGCCGAGCGGAATCATCAAGGGAAGTCCAACGTCTTGTTGTTCCGTCGGGTCACGCAAACGCGTCGTGAGGAGCCTGTGCAATGTCGCGAGAGGTTGGGTGGTCTCTTGCGTTATTACCATCAAGAAGCTGCGTGAGTTGGCGGGCAAATCTCGGCCGATGGCTGTGAGGTTGCAGCTGGGCGCGCCACTTATGCCAAGACTGACGCATTGTTGACGACGATGACAGCCGGCGAACTCGCGAGCCAGTTGCCGTAGACCTTCGCCTGCGCGATCAACCCGGTCTCCGATGAGGAACCGGGACAGTGATCAACGCGATCAAATTCGCGATCGAAGAGATAGAAGCCTCAGACCAATATTTTGACCACACGGGATATAGAATGACCGCGGCCTCGAACCGCAGGAAGCGCCGGTTTACGCCCTCTTTGTCCGGTAGCCCGAAGAAAATGAGAACAGCGGCAATGCCCAGCAATATCACGCCGATCAGAAGATCTTGGCCCATTTGGTTCTCCTCCCGCCCTTGTCAATAAAACATTACACACTCGGAAATTTATGCGATATTTATATGGTGATAACTGACCAAAATTCGATGCCGCAAACGCGTTGCCCCGCTTGCAATAGCGATTACTTGAAGCTGCTCATTCGGAACAAATACGCCGACAATTCTGTCACTACTTATTGGCGCTGCCCGTCCTGCGGGCATGTAAAAATCGAAGAAACGCCGCCCGAAGACGGTGACGTGAAATAATCCACGTGCCAGAAATCTGACAATTTACAGCCGCTCTAGATTGAGAATTGCAATTAATGAAGGAATACCGCGCCGTGATTGGAATGCTGGCCGGAGCTGCGGGTGGTGCAGTAGCAATTGGCATAATGGAGGCGTTTTCCACCCGCGCCGCCATACCGCTCATGGCAATTCCGTTCGCAACCTCCATAGTCTTGGTCATGGGTTCGCCAGAAGTGGAAGCAGCACAGCCTCGTGCGCTTGTTGGCGGTCATATCGTGGCGACGATTGTCGGCCTTATAGTGGTGAAGATTGCTGGGCCTGAGTTGTGGGCTGCGGCGCTCGCAGTCGGCCTTGCAATAGCAGCGATGCACTTCACGCGCACATTTCATCCGCCAGCTGGAATTGATCCGCTGCTTGTTGTTGTGAACAGCATGTCCTGGAGTTTCCTGCTTGTCCCGGTAGCAGTCGGCGCGGTTCTGCTCGCGCTATTTGCGTTCATCTGGCACCTCCTCATTCGCCGCTATTCATGGCCAACGCGATGGTGGTGAGCCCTCCGCATTCACAGCGACCAATTCCAAGCCCTATTTAATACGCCAATAAACGAAAAATTATTTGTTCGGATATCCGCGATGTGCTTAAATACCCACTGTGCGTATGCATCACCCGCTACCTTCGGGCGATGTGAATCCTCCACTATCACTGCACAAACCCGCGCTTTAACCGGCGCGGTTTTTTTGACAAAAATCCAAGTCCATCGGTGCTTCAGTGAGAGAGGCCGCCGACTGTGGCGGACTCCTGCGCTTACCGTCTGTGTGACGTGCTCAGAAACGATCTACTAATTCGGCTAGGCGTCTTCCTCTAAGGGCTCAAAACTTGGCCGGAACCAGGTTTGCGCGATTATCGTGGGCACTACCGCGCTGCCGATCACTGCCGTCAGCAGGATCGTGTATTGACCCTGGTCGATGATGTGGTTGGTTAGACCGAACAATGCCGAGATCGACCCGAAGGTCAGGCCCGTCGACATCATCAGTGTCGTGTACATACCTTCCCGCTTTTCGAACTTGAAATAGCGCGTCAGCGGTAAGATGCCGACGAACTTGGTAATCATCTTGACGGCGAGGAAAACGGCGATAAACCCGGCGCCGGCGATCAGCGCGTGTGCTTCGATCAGCGAGCCAGCCTTGAGAAAGTAAAAGGGTGTAAGGAACGCGAAGCAAATCGCGCGCATTCGGTGCTGGAGTTGCTTTTGTCCCAAAAAGAACGGTGCCAACGCCATACCGACAAGATACGCCGGCAACACAGCTTCGCTTTTACCCAAATTGGCGAGACCGCCAAGAACAAACAGCACGAGGAAAAAAAACTTAATCTCAGGCTCGCTCGCACGTTTGCCGATCCGCTTGAACAACCAGGGGACAATCCAAGGAAGCACCGCGACAACGGCAATCGTGACGACAACGAAGAGGACCAAATACATGTTGTAGTTTGCAAATACGAGCCCGAGTGCCAACACAGTGCCGATGTCATTAATGAAACAAGCTGCCAGGATGATCTTGCCGAGTTCGGTACGGTTGTAACCAGTTTCGACCATCACAGCATAGACGACCGCCACGGATGTCGTGGAAAGCGAGATGCCGGCAATCTGTGCTTGCGGCCACGGCCAACCAAGCCCGTATTTGGCGAAGATGAGACAACCGAAATAAGGTGCAAAGAATCCCATTAGCCCGATTGTCACGCTTGACCAGAAGTGCCTTTTCACGACGTGCGGATCGATGTCTGTGCCCGCGAGGAACGTTAGGACAATCGCACCAAAGGCGGCGATGTAATTGATCCAGGGCGTCAGTGGCAGCCCAATTGTGTTGCCAGCAATAGCGCCGATGACAATCTCGAATAGGGCTGCTGAGATCGGGATCAAAATCGATCCCAGGGCGGCGAGCAGTGCCAGCACCATCCAAACGGCGGACTGAAACCAGATGTTCTCCATTACCGCTCTCCTTTTCGTGTGCCAGCTACAGGCACAAAAAAACCCGCACTTCAGCGGGTAGCGACGGCTTCCCACCGCATTTCCACGCGGCAGGAGTCATCAGCCTCATCGGCGGTTTTGGGGGACCCCATCCCCTTCTTTGATCGTCCATTCTAACCTAGAAATAACCGACCGCAAGCCCAAAGCGTTTAATGACAGGGCAATTGAAGCTCTACGTTCGTCGCGGGGAGCAAGGACCGCCGATGGCAAATCTGCGAGCGCGCGCTACGCAAAATAGAAATCCGTCACGATCATCCGGCGAGGCGTTGCCGGAGGTGTTGCCAAAAATCACACTTCACCACGGCCGAGCGCTCTGGGTATTGACACAGCTTGGTTTTCGAGGGGCCGCTTCCGAAAGTACGTTCTTTGAGTATATAAAATCGCTACGCAAACTCGGAACGCCGTTCGAACACGGAGAAATCGGATTCGGACGTCGAGGGCTCGCGAACTACACTTACTGCCATCTGATGGAACTCGCGCTCGCCCTTACACTGCGCGTGTATCATGTCGTTCCCGATTCTGTGCTCGCCGAAATTATTGGACATCGAAAGAGCCTCTATCGACACTACAAACGCGCTTACATCCAGCGCAGTTCTGGGATTGGCGTTCCCATCATCGTTGAAACTAAGGGCCGCACCCCAATCGTTATGAGCGGCGCTTTTCTTGACCTCCAAATGAATTTTTCCGGCGGACGGCTTGTGAGTTTTGGTCCACCAAGATTGCTTTCTCCCTTCGATGCCATGAAAATGTTTAACGAACGCGATCTCGCTGCTCGGGCCTTTCTTCCGATTAATTTGTCCCTTCTATCGGAGAGGGTCGTCACACTTGCACTCAATGCCCCGATGATAGGTCGAGGCCTACGCCGCCCTTGATATCACCGACGCTCGCCACCGATTGTGTGACAGCCAGCCCGATAAAGGTCTTGGCTGTGTGAAAACTCATACATTTGTAAAATGTAGAAAATACAATTCTCCAAAATGGCATCCAGCGGCATGTCTGAAACATTATCAGTTTCCATGACGCGGAATTTCTAAAAAGTGTTTCTACCCGCACGGCGAGCGTGGGAGTTTTCACACGGCCTAGCTTATTTGCGACCGAGCTGCCGGCGTACGGTTATGAAGCCGCGCCCAAATAAACAACGCCCCACACCGGGGTGCGGGGCGTTCTAAGATTAAGTGGAGGGCGGCCGGCTCCAGCCGCCCTGCCGTTCTGTCACATGGTGGTGATGTCACGATCCTTGGTCTCGGGCAGGAAGATCAGCCCGATGATGAAACTCATCGACGCGATCACGATCGGATACCACAGACCGGAGTAGATGTTGCCGGTCGCCGCCACGATGGCGAACGCGGTGGCCGGCAGGAAGCCCCCGAACCAGCCGTTGCCGATGTGGTAAGGCAACGACAGCCCGCTGTAGCGGATGCGGGTCGGGAACAGCTCCACCAGCCAGGCGGCGATCGGCCCGTACACCATGGTCACGTAGACGACCAGGATGGCGAGCAGAATGACCGTCATGGGGTAGTTGATCTCATTCGTGTCGGCACTGGCCGGATAGCCGTGGGTCTTCACCGCCGCGGTAATGGCGGCGGGCAGACTCGGCGTCTCGGCAGTTAACTGGGTATCGCCGATCTTTACGCTCGCCTTGGTACCGGCGGGCGCTTTGACGTTTTCGTAGTTCACCGACAAATTCACCAGCGTAGATTTGATGATGTCGCAGGCGGTGGTGAATTTCTCAGTGCCGGTCGCCTTGAACTGGAACGAGCACTGGTTGGGATCCGCGGTCACCACCACCGGCGCCGCTGCCAGGGCATGCTCCAACTTCGGATTGGCGAAGTGAGTTATCCCTTGGAAGATCGGGAAGTAGGTGACGACGGCGAGCGCAAAGCCGGCTAGCATGATCGGCTTGCGGCCGATCTTGTCTGACAACCATCCGAACAGAATGAAGCAAGGCGTACCGATTGCCAACGAGATCGCAATTAAAATCCAGGCGTTAATAGCCGGCACCTTCAACGTCTGGGTCAAGAAGAACAGTGCATAGAACTGTCCGCCGTACCACACCACGGCCTCGCCGGCGGTGGCGCCGAACAGGGCCGCGAGCGCGATCTTGCCATTCGCCCAATTGCCGAAGGCCTCGCCAAGCGGAGCCTTTGACGCCTTGCCTTCTGCCAACATTTTCTTGAACATCGGAGCTTCATTCAGCTTTAGCCCCATCCAGATCGTAACGCAGAGCAGCAAGGCTGAGACCAAGAATGGGATGCGCCAGCCCCAGTTGCTGAATGCCTCTTCGCCGATGCCTGTGCGAATGCCGAGGATCAACAATAATGCCAAGAACAGACCAAGGGTGGCCGTGGTCTGAATCCATGACGTGTAGTATCCACGCTTACCTGGAGGAGAATGTTCAGCCACATAGATCGCAGCGCCACCATACTCGCCGCCGAGGGCAAGACCTTGCACCAGGCGTAGCGCGATCAGCACGATCGGCGCAAAGATACCCCAAGTGGCATAGCTCGGAAGCAAGCCGATCAAGAAGGTGCTGCTGCCCATCAGCGTCATGCAGACGAGGAAGGTCGTTTTGCGGCCGATCATGTCGCCGATGCGGCCGAAGAACAGCGCGCCAAACGGACGCACGGCGAAGCCGGCAGCGAAGGCGAGCAGTGCGAAGATGAAGCCGACATTGGCCGGCACGTTGGAGAAGAAATATTTCGCCAGGAAGGCGCCGAGTGTGCCGTAGATGTAGAAGTCATACCACTCCAGCACAGTGCCGAGGGACGAGGCGAAGATTACCTTGCGTTCCTCAGCCGTCATGCCGCCTTCGCGGCGGGTTGTTGCCGTCATTGTAGTCATGGGCGTTATCCCCGTTTTGCGTGTTGCTTTGTTTATTGTTTGGGAACAGCCTCCCGCACGTTCGCCAAAAGGCCGCCCCCGGCGGCAAAAGTATGCGCGCGCGTAATGGCTTAGTCTGTGCGCCTCCGGTCTTACAACGAAGGACGAATGCATTTCTGATAAAACTTTGAAAACGCTATCTAAAACGCGCAGCAGAATAGCAGGACCGCAGTTAGCTGCGCTGATCACAGCATCATTGTGACCTGTTCCAGCACGTTTATCAGCCAGGCCGCGGCCTGCAGCACCGCCAGCCGCTGCGGCGACTTCGATTTGCGGAACGTGGCGTTGAGCAGCGTGAGTGCGCGCTTGTAGCCCGGGTGCCGCCGGCCATTTTCGTCGAGCTTACCCAGGCGGGCCATCAGTTCGGTACGCCGAGCTTCCAGCTGATCGTAACGCTGGCGAAACTTTCCACGCAACGACGGCGGTGCATTGGTGCGCAATGTGGGCGAGCGGCGATGGGGCATTGAGATTTACTCTTACTATTTCCTCACCGGAATCAACCCTCAACCTTTTGTGACTGGCGTCGCTCCCATGGGCTGTTCGCCCGTTTAAAACCATGGCGCATATGGGGCGCGTCAGTGCAGTAACGTTGCTGATTTGAGCGATATCCCGTACGTCATCGATGGCATGCATGCCATGTTTGTTGACGGATTACATTTTGTGCCGAAGCCGTACACACTAAATGCATTTTCTAAGGCCATAATGAATATTTCGCGCGTGCCCGGAAAAGCAGATTATCCTTCGGCGCAAATTAGGCCGTGAATTCATAGATTGAGCGCAGCGCGTCATTTCGAACTTTGTGGCGGCTGTTGAGGCATTAACGCGGCTTGGTGAAAAACCATAAGCCAGCGGCTGTCCCGTTTTACAAAGATGCTGGTTCCGAAGTTGGGGCCACCGTTAACCTGACCGTCCCTGGTTCGCCGCTTTGCCTGTTCTGTACCAAAGACCCAAGCGACGTTTCCTTCGATTTTGATCGTGGGAAGTTCCATGGACACGGTCAGTTCATCCAATGTCGCCCAAAAGATTTCGTAGGTTTTCTTGACTGCTGTCCACCCAACATGAGCGACGGGCCGAACGGGTGGGGCTACGTTCACATCATCTGGCGATTGCGACCATACCTGTTCCATCGCTCGTATGTCTCGTGCCGAGAGTGCAGCGTAATACAATTCGTTTGCGGCCCTGACCGCCTCCGTATCGGACGCAGTTTGAGCAATGCAATTGCCAACTCCGACGAGCAATAGCGACAGAGCAGTCGCAATTCCGAAAAATTGGTACATTGGGGCCACCTTTTCGTTAAGCAGGTGTCGAATTTTTCTACCACTTTCGTCAGATCCACAACCTTCCCAGTGGGCTTATCCGCGATGTGTTTAAATACCACTGTACGTATGCATCACCCGTTTCCTTCGGGCGATGTGAATCCTCCACTATCACTGCACAAACTCGCGCCTTAACCGGCGCGGGTTTTTTCAAATTAGCTCATTCCAATTTCAAAGCAGGCCACTAGACGAGTCACTGCGCGCGCCGTTGCGACGTAAATGGGCAGTTGATTGTTTTACGCGATGTAGTGCGTAAGAGAACAGTAAACACGAATTTGTCTATTTCGCAGACATTATTTTCTTATTTTTGTCGATCTATTGCGCGTCCGAGAAACATCCTTCTACTTACCGGCCATTGAATACGCCCGGCAAAGGCCGTGGCGCTGTCGCCAATAGGTCGGGCGTCGTCAATGGAAGGGCCCAGACTATGACCAATATCGATACTGAATTTCCGCGCGAAAGCATCGCGGCTCCGCCACTGCGCTGGCGCGAACTGTGGTTGAAGGAAGACTGGTGGGCGATCTGGCTGGGGCTCGGCATTGTCGTCGTCGCCTACGTCTTCTTCGCCAATGGCGCCAGCATCCGATGGATTGCGGTTACGCCGGCGAAGTGGTCGACGCTGTCGCAGCTCGGCGCGCATTTCGCCGCCAATTACGTTCGCTACATCGCGCAATTCGTCGCGTGGCTGGCCGTCTTTTCGATCGCACTCACTGCGCTCGGGCATAAGGCGCGCGAATTCATCCCGTCTTTCATCGTGCTTTATGTGCTGTCCGTGATCATCTTTGCGCTCGGCCAGTGGGACAAGGCGAACACCTATAACCTTGAGCCGCCACTGGTGGCTCTGGTACTCGGCCTGCTGCTTTCCAATGTCGTCGGCCTGCCGCGCTGGCTCGATGCCGGCTTCCGCGTCGAGTTCTACATCAAGACCGGCATTGTGCTGCTGGGTGCCACCCTGCCCTTCACGCTCATCATCTGGGCCGGACCAGTGGCCATCCTGCAAGCCTCGATCGTCTCAATCGTCACGTTCCAAGTGATCTATTGGGTTGGTGTGAAGCTGGGCCTTGACCGGCGCCTCGCCGCTACATTGGGCGCCGGCGGCGCGGTCTGCGGAGTGTCCGCTGCCATTGCGATATCAGGCGCAGTCGGCGGCAAGAAAGAAGATGCGCCAATCGCCATCACAGTCGTGATCATCTGGGCGATCGCGATGATCTTCGTGCTGCCGTTTGTCGCGCAATATCTACATCTGCCAGCGGGCGTCGGCGGCGCCTGGATCGGCACCTCTGAATTCGCCGATGCTGCCGGCTTCGCTGCCGCGCAGACCTACGGCAATATCGCCAGTAGCGGTGCCGTTGCCGGCACCAGCGACCAGTCCGTGTTCGCCTACACCTTGGTCAAGGTCGTTGGCCGCGACGTGTGGATCGGCATCTGGGCCTTCGTGCTGGCAATCATCGCCACCACGCAATGGGAGCGAACCGAAACCGGCCGCAAACCGGAAGCCGCCGAAATCTGGTGGCGCTTTCCGAAATTTGTCATTGGCTTCCTGGTAGCGTCGCTGATCATCACCTTGGTGACGACGAGCTACAGCCTCGCCGACTTCAATAAGAGCGTTGTGCCGACGCTGGTGGCACCAATCAAGGACCTTCGTACCTGGGCCTTCATCTTCTGCTTCCTCAGCATCGGACTGACCACGCGGTTCCGCGAACTGGCGGGTGCCGGCAAAAAGCCGTTCCTGGCATTCAGCGCCGGCGCCGTCGTGAACGTGATCATCGGCTTTATTCTCTCGGCGATCGTATTCGCCGCGCACTGGGAAAACCTCGTCCGCTGATTATCGGACGTGAATGATGGCCCGGCGAGATCATCGCCGGGCCAGTTATTTGAGGATGCAAGATGCGCGACGAAACGCCGCAAGCCCAAAGGCAATGCCGTGAGTGCCGGCATTTCCGCAACGATGCCAAATACCTTGAAACTGCATTTATGGGGCTGACGAGCCTCAGTTCAGGCTACGGCTCGGTCCGGTCCGACGACGGCATCTGCGTACGCCACGACCGATACCTCAGTGCGCGGTCCTCTTGCCCGGATTTCTCTCTGCCGGCGGCACACGTCGATGCAGGTGAGATCTAAGGGTCGCCCGCTGCGATGCGCATCAGGCAATTGAAAGGGAACGGAGATGGTAGCGATGACGTTTTCCCGAACCGGCAAGATGCTGCTGCTCTCGTTGGGCCTCGCTGTCATGGCGGTCCATGTACAGCAAGCATCGGCGCAGACGACATTGCTGAATGTATCATATGACCCGACGCGCGAGCTCTATCGCGACATCAATGCGCTGTTCGCGGCCGATTGGAAAAAGAAAACGGGCGAGACGATCACCGTCCGCATGTCGCACGGCGGCTCGGGCGCGCAGGCGCGCGCCGTGATCGCCGGACTTGACGCATCGGTCGTAACGCTCGCGCTCGCCGCCGACATCGATGCGATCTCTGCGAAGTCCGGAAAGATTCCGAAGGATTGGCAGAAGCGCCTACCCGACAACTCGTCGCCTTACACCTCGACCATCGTCTTCCTGGTGCGCAAGGGTAACCCGAAGCGCATCAAGGACTGGGACGATCTGGTGAAACCCGGTGTTCAGGTGGTCACCCCGAACCCGAAGACCTCCGGCGGTGCGCGGTGGAATTATCTCGCCGCCTGGGCCTACGCTTCCGAAAAGAACGGTGGCGATGAGAGTAAGATCAAGGCTTTCATGACGGCTCTGTTCAAGAACGTCTCCGTGCTCGATACCGGCGCACGCGGCGCCACGACCACATTCGCACGCCGTGACATCGGCGATGTGCTTATCTCCTGGGAAAACGAGGCGCATCTCGTTCTGCAGGAAATCGGCGCCGACAAGTTCGAGATCGTGACGCCATCGCTTTCGATCCTGGCGGAGCCGACGGTCTCGCTGGTGGATGGCAATGTCGACCCCGAGAATAAGCGCAAGACGGCACAGGCCTATCTCGACTTCCTCTATACGCCGGAGGCGCAGGCCGTGATCGCCAAGCACTTCTATCGGCCGGTTAAGCCGCAATATGCCGCCAAGGCCGATCTTGACCGGCTGCCGCAATTGAAATTGGTCACCATCGACAAGGACTTCGGCGGATGGGCCGTGACGCAGAAAAAGCACTTTGCCGACGGCGGTGAATTTGATCAGATAATGGCCGACGCGCATCGCTAAGCGCCCGGCAACTTGGTCGAAAGGAGCCGCACACGTGCGATTCAAACAGCCGAGTGCGCTCCCTGGCTTCGGGCTCGCACTCGGATACACGCTTTTCTACCTCGGCATTGTCGTACTGCTTCCGCTCGCCGCGCTGGTGGCGGAGGCCGCCGGGCTCGGCCTTAGCGGAATCTGGGCGGTAGCAACCGAGCCGCGCGTGCTGGCGGCCCTGAGGATCAGCTTCGGCCTCGCCTTCGCTGCGGCGCTCGTCGATTGCGTGTTCGGATTGCTGATCGCCTGGGTGCTGACGCGCTATCAATTTCCAGGGCGCAAACTTCTGGACGCGGCGGTTGATCTACCGTTCGCGCTGCCAACAGCGGTGGCCGGCATTGCGCTGGCGACGCTCTACGCCCCGAACGGCTGGATCGGCGGAATACTCGCTGAGGTCGGGATCAAGGTGGCGTTCACGCCCGCCGGTATTTTCATCGCGCTCGTTTTCGTCGCCTTGCCGTTTACCGTGCGCACCGTACAGCCGCTCATCGCCGAAATCGATCGCAGCGTTGAGGAGGTTTCGGCGACCCTGGGTGCGAGCCGTTTACAAACGATCGCTCGCATCATCATCCCGATGCTGGCACCCGCCGTGCTCACCGGTTTCGCGCTCGCCTTCGCCCGCTCGGTGAGCGAATACGGGTCGGTCATCTTCATTGCCGGCAATCTCCCTTATAAGTCTGAAATCGCGCCGGTGCTGATCGTGATCAAACTGGAAGAATTCAATTATCCGGGCGCGACCGCAATCGCTGTCATCATGCTGGGGCTGGCCTTCGTCATACTATTCGCGATCAACCTGATCCAGGCCTGGAGCCGGCGGAGGCTCGGACATGCCTGAACGGAACCAAACACCTAACAAGACGGCGCCATCCGTGGCGACCGAGAGCGCCCCCGCCCGGACGGCACTGATCGCACTGGCGCTGGCCTTTCTTGCGTTGTTTCTGATTCTTCCGGTGGTTGTTGTCTTTACCGAGGCCTTCTGGAAGGGCGTCGGCGTCTACCCCGCAACCTTCGAGGACCCGGACGCCCAAGCCGCGATCCGGCTCACGCTGATCGTTGCGGCGATCGCCGTTCCGCTCAACATGATCTTTGGGGTCGCCGCCTCATGGGCGATCGCTAAATTCGAGTTCCATGGCAAGAGCCTGCTAATCACGCTGATCGACCTGCCGTTCTCGATTTCACCGGTTGTGTCGGGCCTGATCTACGTTCTCCTGTTCGGAGCCCAAGGCTATTTCGGCCCATGGCTGAAGGCGCACAATATCGAGATCATCTTCGCTCTGCCCGGTATCGTCCTGGCGACTATCTTTGTGACCTTCCCCTTCGTCGCGCGCGAATTGATCCCGCTCATGCAAGAGCAGGGAAACACCGACGAAGAGGCCGCGCTAACGCTTGGCGCCGGAGGTCTGCGTGCTTTCTTCACGGTTACACTGCCGAACATCCGATGGGGACTGCTCTACGGCGTGCTGCTGTGTAACGCGCGCGCCATGGGCGAGTTTGGAGCAGTTTCGGTCGTGTCCGGCCATATTCGCGGCTTGACCGACACGATGCCGCTACACGTCGAAATTCTCTACAACGAATATAATTTCACCGCTGCCTTCGCCATGGCCTCCCTTCTGACGCTGCTGGCGCTGGTGACATTGGCGGCGAAGACACTGCTTGAGATGCAGTACGGCGAGGCCTTGGCCCGCACACCGCGCGTTTAGAGGGGGCCGGCTTGCGCATTCGCGTCAACGACATAACGAAGGACTTCGGCAAGACCGGCGCTTTGCGTGGCGTCAGCCTCGATATCCACGATGGCGAGTTGATCGCGCTACTCGGGCCCTCCGGCTCCGGAAAGACCACGCTATTGCGCGTCATCGCCGGCCTGGAAACTCCGAGCGCCGGAAAGGTCTTTTTCGGAGATGCGGATGCGACTGGAGTGCCGGTCCAAAGACGGCGCATCGGCTTCGTCTTCCAGAACTATGCGCTATTCAAGCACATGTCGGTTCGGGACAACGTCGCCTACGGCCTGCGTGTTCTCCCCCGCTCCCAGCAGCCATCCAGCACCGAAGTCCAAAAGCGCGTGCAGGACCTCCTTGATCTGGTGCAGCTCCCAGGGATTGGCGAGCGATATCCGCGACAATTGTCCGGGGGCCAGCAGCAGCGTGTCGCGCTGGCGCGCGCACTTGCGGTTGAGCCGAGAGTGCTCCTGCTCGACGAGCCGTTCGGCGCCCTCGACGCCAAGGTGCGCAAGGATCTCCGCCACTGGTTGCGCGAACTACACGACCGAACGGGTCATACGACGGTGTTTGTGACGCATGACCAGGAGGAAGCGCTCGAACTTGCCGACCGGGTCGCCATCCTGAATGGAGGCAAATTGGAGCAGATTGGAACACCTGACGAAGTCTATGATTCGCCAGCCTCTCCGTTTGTCATGTCATTTGTCGGCGACACCACGAGCATCCCGGTTGAGTTCGATGGTGATCGCTTATTGTACGAGGGCCACGCATTTGACGTCAGCCTTACTGAACCGTATCGCGGCGGCGGCCGCTTATTTCTTCGGCCCGGCGATGTCGAGATCGTCGATGCCGCGGCTGGTGCGCTTCCTGGCGTTATAGTGGATATCCGCCGCACAACCGCCGGACATCGCGCTCACATCAAGCTTGGCGCGCGCGACGTGACGATCGAAGTAGCGCTGGGCCATTCCAAAGATATTAGGAAGGGTGAGCGGGTTGGCGTGAGTATCCTTAGAGGTCGGGTTTTTGCTGACTAGAGCGCCACTCGCACGACACGATCACCAAATATGGAGCCGGGACAGATGACACGCTTAGAATTTGCCTGCCATGCGCCGGATTTCCCGCCGACTCGAAGTTCCGCACTGACGCGCCCGAGGGGCATGGCTATTATTGCCCTTTGCTACCTGTACCAGATGAACCACCAGGTAATCCATAAACAAAAATTTATCTATTCAGCTTGCCGCGAGATTGTTAGGATACTGTTGTTAGCGAGCGTCGCTATCTCCCAGAGGGCGACGTAAATCCTCCACTATCACTCTCCCAAACCCGCGCCCTAACCGGCGCGGTTTTTTTTGGCGGTCTACACGCGACAACCTATCGCCGCGCTTCGGCGCCAACATCTTCGACATGAACCGCGCCTTCATCGAAACCCTGCCTCAGGGCACCGACGCGGCGATCAACAGCGTGTTGCAAGCGCTGGGCCGTGACACAAAGCAGCAGCCCGGCGTGACACAATACCGAGAACGCCACCCCCTAAGTCATTGAAAAGATTGGAGCGGGTGAAGGGAATCGAACCCTCGTCTTCAGCTTGGAAGGTTGTAGGTAAACTCAATGATTTCAACGAGCCTTGTGTCAAATGGCGGTCCAAAGCTGTCCTAAACTCCCGTATTTTTGCAACGGGCAACGAGACGGTCAGGTCCTCTACCGATCGATTTGGCGTGAGCGTCGTATCAAATCAGTAATGGCCTGAACGCTGACATTGGAGTACCCACTCCGAATTGACGCGATGTGGCAGGAGGGGACTCTCATCCAGCGATCTCGAAATCGCAGAAAATCCGATAGAATAAGGGTTGCAGAAACTCCGGATCGGATCTTGTGTACCAGCTGTGTGTACCACCTTTTTAGGCGTCGCAAACGATCGAGAACCCTGAACAGACTGACAATTCGCGACCACTTGCAGCGCAGTCCGCTCGCCGCGTGCCCGCCGGCACATGGGTTTACCCTGGCAGCAACGAACAACCAGACGACGCGCTCATAGCGCTCGCCAAGCACGGGGTCGTGCTGCTCGGCGAGACACACGACCAGGCAGCGCACCATCGCTGGCAGCTTCATACCATCGCGGCGCTGTTCAGCCACAGACCGGACATGGTCCTCGGTTTCGAGATGTTCCGGCGGCGTGTCCAGCCGGTGCTCAACCGTTGGTCCAATGGCGAACTGAACGAATCCGACTTCCTGCGCGAGGTCGATTGGCCGCAGATCTGGGGGTTTTGCCGACAAGCTCTACCTGCCGCTGTTCCATTTCGGCCGAATGCATCGCTTGCCGATGCTGGCGCTCAATATCGATCGAGCGACCAACCGTCGGGTTGCGGCACAAGGACTAGCATCCGTGCTGAGCACTGAGCGAGAGGGTGTCGGCGATCCTGCACCGGCCTCTTCGTTTTATCGCGATCGTCTGTTTGAGTGGTTTAAGAAGCACCCGGCCGCTGGTCAGGACGCCCGCGCAGCCTTGGAACGGTTCGAACGTTTCGTCTGCGCGCAGCAATTCTGGGACCGCGCCATGGCAGAGGCGATCGCCGGCGCTCGTCGCGATGCGCGGCAGCCGCTGGTCGTCGGCATCATGGGCTGTGGCCATATTGAATACGGGGACGGTGTGCCATACCAACTCGCTGCACCGGGATCGATGATGTGGCCACGGCATTGCCCTGGCCTGCGGATACTGAATATCCGATCCAGCACCCCCCAATTGCGGATGTTCTTTTCGGTGTGGCACCCAATCCGTGACTCGCTGTTGTGTGGGCCATTAGTGGCTGGCGCGGAATAAGTATCTGGCTGCTCCAATCGCCAGCGGGCCGGCGGATCGTTACAATGATGGCCGGTCGGCCCGGCCAGGGTCGGCTCGATGTCATGAAAAAGGGAGGACTGGTACTATGACCGGTTACAACAGGATTGTCCGTTTCGGCCTGCTCGCGGCGGCCGTGGCACTCGCACCCGTGGCCGCCAATGCCGAGGAGTTCATCAACATCCTCACCGGCGGCACCGGCGGCGTTTATTATCCGCTCGGCGTCGCGATGTCGAAAATCTACGCCGAGAAGATTCCCGGCGCCAAGCCGTCGGTCCAATCAACCAAGGCCTCCGTCGAGAACCTCAACCTGCTGCAAGCGGGCAAGGGCGAGATCGCCTTCACGCTTGGCGATTCGCTTGCTGACGCGTGGAACGGCAATGCAGAAGTCGGTTTCAACAGCAAGCTCGACAAGCTGCGCACGGTCGCCGCTATCTATCCGAACTACATCCAGATCGCCGCGCTCAAGGATGCCCACATCAACACGCTCGCCGATCTCAAGGGCAAGCGGCTGTCGGTCGGTGCGCCGAAGTCGGGCACCGAGCTCAACGCGCGCGCGATCCTGGCAGGCGCCGGCATGTCGTACAAGGATCTCGGCCAGGTGCAGTATCTACCGTTCAGCGAGTCGGTTGAATTGATGAAAAACCGGCAGCTCGACGCCACGCTGATCTCGGCCGGTCTCGGCGTCTCGGCGATCCGCGATCTGTGCGCCTCGGTCGACTGCACCATTGTCGAGATTCCGAAGTCGGTCGTGGCGAAGATGGGCTCACCCTATCAGTCGGAGCCGATCCCGGCCGGCACTTACAAGGGCAACGACAAGGATGTGGACGCAGTGGTGGTGCCGAACTATCTGGTCACCCGCGCCGGATTGTCCGACCAGGAAGTCTACGAAATGACCAAGACCATCTTCGATAACCTGTCCTCGCTGCAGGCCGCGCATGCCGCCGCCAAGGCGATGACCCTCGACAAGGCGGGCAAGAACCCGCCGGTGCCGCTGCACCCGGGCGCGGCGAAGTTCTATAAAGAGAAGGGTGTGCTGTAACGCCGACAAGCCAGCCTGTCCCCGTCATCTTGAGGCGGCCGCGAAGCGCCCCCCTCGAAGGATGACCGGCACGGGCCGTCGCCCTTCGAGACTTGGCGCGTTCCGCGCCGAGCGCCTCAAGGTGACGGATTGAGCAGGGTGGCCGCTGTCTTGAAGGAGAATGTGAATGTCCACCGTTGACGTCGAGATCGCCGCCGAGGCGCCCGGTGTATCAATTCCGGGCCAGACCAAGACCGAAGCCCGGCTCGAAAAGGGCTGGGGCCATGATCTCGAAGGCCGCGCGCTGTTCTGGATTGCGGTGGCGTTCTCGGCGTTCCAGATTGTCACCGCCACGTTCAGCCCGCTGCCGAGCCAAATCGTGCGCTCGGTGCATGTCGGCTTCCTGATGATCGTGGTGTTCGGCGTCACCTCCACGCTGACCGGCCGTAAGCCGGCCAAGCTTTTCTATTGGGCGCTCGGCATCACCGGGTTTGTGCTCGGTTTCTATCACTGGGCGTTCTATGAGCAGCTCATCCTGCGCGCCGGCGATCCCAACACCGTCGATATCGTGGTCGGCATCGTCGTCGTGCTGCTGGTGTTCGAGGCCGGACGCCGCATGATGGGCCCAGTGCTGCCCATCATCTGCGCGATATTCCTGAGCTACGGGCTGTTCGGGCAATATCTGCCGAGCCCGCTCAACACGCGCGGCTACGAATTCAACCAGATCGTCGACCAGATGTTCCTCGGCACCGAGGGCATCTACGGCATCCCGATCTACGTGTCCTCCACCTACATCTTCCTGTTCATTCTGTTCGGCGCCTTCCTCGAGCGCGCCGGCATGATCGGCCTGTTCACCGACGTCGCCATGGGCACGGTCGGCCACGCCCGCGGAGGGCCGGCCAAGGTGGCAGTGATCGCGTCCGGCATGATGGGCACCATCAACGGCTCCGGCATCGCCAATGTGGTCACCGTCGGGCAGTTCACCATTCCACTGATGAAGCGCTTCGGCTACCCGGCCTATTTCGCCGGCGCAGTGGAGGCTACCTCATCGATGGGCGGTCAGATCATGCCGCCGGTGATGGGCGCCGTCGCCTTCATCATGGCGGAGACCATCAACGTCCCCTATTCCACCATCTGCATCGCGGCCATCGTGCCGGCCCTGCTCTATTACTATTCGGCGTTCTGGGCGGTGCATCTGGAAGCGGGCAAACGCGGCCTGGTCGGCCTGCCCAAAGATCAATGCCCGAGCGCGATTGGGGCCTTAAAGAAGAACTGGTTCCTGCTGATGCCGCTGGCGGCGCTGGTGGTTCTGCTGTTCGCCGGCTACACACCGCTGTTTGCCGGCACGGTGGGGCTGGGGCTGACGGCGATGGTGATCTTCAGCCATCCGATCGTGGCCGCGATCCCGCAGCCGGCCTTGCGCATCGTATTCTGGATTCTGCTCGGCCTGTCTGCGGCGCTGTTCTTCGAATACGGCGTGTGGCTGCTGATTTCGATGGTGGCAATGCTGATGGCGGTCACTGTCTGGGTCAAGGGCGGCCGCGAGACGCTGAAGGTAGCGCTGAACAGCTTGGCCGACGGCGCGCGCCACGCGCTGCCGGTAGGCGTCGCCTGCGCGCTGGTCGGCACCATCATCGGCACACTGACGCTGACTGGAGCCGCCACGAATTTCGTGCGCGTGATCGTGTCGGTGGGCGAGAGCTCGATCTTCTTCTCGCTCTGCCTCACCGCGCTGACCTCGCTGATCCTCGGCATGGGCATCCCGACCATTCCGAACTACATCATCACCTCCTCGATCGCGGCGCCGGCGTTGCTGCATCTCGGCGTGCCGCTGATCGTGTCGCATATGTTCGTGTTCTACTTCGGCATCATGGCCGACCTGACGCCGCCGGTTGCGCTCGCAGCCTTCGCCGCCGCCTCCATCGCCAAGGAAAGCGGCTTCAAGATCGGCTGGACCGCAGTGAAGATCGCGCTGCCCGGCTGGATCGCGCCGTTCATGGCGGTCTATGCGCCGGCCTTGATGCTGCAGCCTGGCGGTGCGCGTTCCGCCACCTACGGCCTCGCCGCCTCCGCCGCTTATGTGATCCTCAAGGCGGTGATCGCGGTGACCATGTGGGGCGTGACCGCGATCGGCTTTTTCCTGGCGCCCGTGAGCTGGCCGGAGCGCATCATCGCATTCCTCTCCGCCGCGCTGCTGGTGGTGGAATATCCCTGGACCGACCCCGCCGGCTTCACCGCTTGCGGGGCGTTCCTGGCCTACCAGTTCTGGAAAGCGCGCCGTGCCGCTCTGGCGGTGAAGCCGGCGGAGTAGGAACAAGGATGGAACTGTGCCTCCTGGCCGCCGGTGCCACCATCCGCCTCGGCACGATTGCGCTCACGCTAGCCTGGACCCACTCAATCGAAAAGACGCGCTGGGAGGAGGACTGGCGCGCGACGCCGGCCGGCCTGGTGCTTGAGGAGGACCGCATCCAGTCAACCGGCGCCGGCATGGAGCCGCCGCCGGATGCTCATTTCGACGGCCAATGGTGGCATTACACGCCGCCGCTGGCACCGATGAAGACCGTGGTCTTGCGCCGCTCCGGCGCCACAGACGATTGGACGGTCTGCATCGCTGGACGCTGCCGGCCGATGGGCGACTATCTGCCGAATGACGCCGACCCGGTGACGCTCACCGCGTGCCCATGATAGAGCTACTGGCATTTAGTGGCGCGAGCAAAGCGGGGTAAATACGATCTATTTCATAGCTGCTGTTTTTTGCCTACCTGCGCAAGTTTAGCAGAGGACGGTTGTGAGTCTTGTCCTTTCCGGGGACCACGTCATCAGTCAGCTTTCCAATGTGCGGCCTTTGCAGACTCTTTATAATGCGTCGGATTGACGACGAGCGGTGTCTACGCATACCGCGCGAAATTTTGGCTGCATCCATTTTTCGAGTTTTTCAACGATATCTGCCATAAGCGGACATCGACAAACTCCTCGGTCTAGCGACCCCGGCCCGCCGTGCGTTCGCCCACCCCGGCTTTATTACACGCAAACACAATGCGACTTCGCTGGCGATCTCGTCGTTTAGCGCGCTTGCCTGGCTAAAGCCCTGGCAGGAACGTGGCCAGCTTCGGAAATGCCGCAAGGGCTACGACGACCACCAGCAGCACGATCCAATAAGGGATCGAGCCGCGGAAAATCTCGGCCAGTGTGACGGAGCGGTCGGGTACGGCCGCCTTCACCGTGAATACCAGGATGCCGAAGGGCGGCGTGAGCAGACCAGTCTCGATCGCCAAAATGCCCATGATGGCGAAGGCCAGCGGATCGAAGCCGAGATGGGTGGCGATTGGCGCGAAGATCGGCACCGTCAGCAGGATGATGGAGATGGAATCGATCAGGCAGCCAAGCACGAACCAGATGGCGACCATGACCGTTAGAATGCCCCAGGGGCCGGCCCCGGTGCTCAATAGGAACACCTTGGCCGCCTCGGTAAATCCGGTCATTGCCAAGACGCGCGAATAAAGTTGCGCGCAAAACAGCAGCAAAAGCAGCGGTCCGCAGGTGCGCCCGACATCGAGCACAACTTGCCAGGTTTCGCGCGGCTTGATCCCCTTGACGAGCGCCAGAATGAGCGAGCCGATCGCCCCCACGCTGGCACCTTCGGTTGGCGTGCATACGCCGAGCCAGATGGCTCCGAGCGTGCCGGCAACGAGCAAGATAACCAGCATCGTACTAAACAGCAGGGCGCTGATCGGTTGCTCGTCCTCCGGTAGCGTAACGGTTGGCGTCGCGCTGACATCGGCGCCGACCGCGCCGGTCGCCAAACGCCGGCGTTCGCCGACCAGTTCGGGCTTCAGGATGGCTGCGATCACGACATAGACGATCATGCCGCCGGCGGCGATGAGCCCCGGAATCACGCCGGCGAGGAACATCTTGCCGATCGAAATTTCGGTCAGCACGCACCACACGATCATCAGCACCGACGGCGGGATCAGCATGCCTAAGCAGGCACTGCCGGCGACCGCGCCGAGCGCGAAATCCCGCCGGTAGCCGTAGCGGCGCATTTCAGGGTAGGCGATGCGCGAGAACGCCGCCGCGGCGGCGATGCTCACGCCGGTCACGAAACCGAACAGCGCATTGCTCAGGATCGTCGCGACCGCGAGCCGCGCCGGCAGCCAGCCGCTCAGCCGGTTGGCGAGCGCATAGATGTCGCGCGCGGCGCCGCATTTGGCGAGCAGGTCGCCCATCAGCATGAACAGCGGGATCACTGCGAACACGTAGTCGCGCAGCGCTTCGTATGCCGTATTGGCGACGAAGTCGCGCACCACATCGACATCGCCGGTCATGAGATAAATGCCGAGGGCGGCGGTGATGCCGAGGGCAATGGCGATATGGACGCCCGCGAATACCAATGCGAGCACGACGACCACGATGGCAATCATATCGGAATGGCCGAGCATGGTGCCCTGGTCCTAGACTTTCGGCGGCGCCGAGATCACATCGCCCTCGGTCTGGCCGGTTATGAGGACGCGCACCGCGCCGATCGCGTGCATGACATAGCTGAGGACGACGAGCGTCGAGCCGGTCAGGACCGTAATCCGGGCCGGCCAAGCCGGCACCCGCAGCGCTCCCTCGCCCTGGTACTCGCCGCTGATCACGGCGTTCAGCGCGAGCCCGTAGCCGCCCCATACGATGATTCCGAAGAACAAGATGCCGAGCACGGCCGACAGCAACAGAGCAAAGGCTTGTCCGCGCACGCCAAAACGCGAGGCCAACACGTCGGTGTAGATCATGCTGCCGCTCTGCACCGCGTAGCCGGCGAGCAGGAAGCAGATGATGACGATCGACATCGACACCATCTCCGGCGTGCCCTTGAGCGGAGAGTTGAAGATGGTGCGTCCGATGACGTCGGCGCAGACCAGAAAACCAAGCAGAAAAATGATCACGCCTGCGGCGAGCAGCATGGCGCGTACGATCCAGGCATTGATGTCACGAAGCACGAGTAGTCCCCGCCGCCGGACGAAAATACGGGCGGCCGAAAGGCGGCCGCCCGTTTTGAACTCTATTTGATCTTATAGCGAACCGGCCATTTATAACCGAGGTCCTCGGCCGCCTGCAGCGTGGCTTCCAGGACCTGCGTCGCCGGCAGACCCTTGGCGTCGAGTTCCTTGGCCTTCTGTGCCGGCCAGTTGGCGAGCGAGTTCGCCCATTCCTGGCGGACATTCTCCGGTAGTGTGCGCACGATGCTGCCGTGCGCCTTCAATTCGGCGATCTGCTTGGGATAGTTCTCCTTGTTCACCGTGCCGGTTTTGAGCTCGTACTCT
>Ga0209584_10000091_pt1 | contig 22197 bp, 16 predicted proteins | sample NGEPerD_FD_184507 | JGI IMG/M metagenome (GOLD analysis project Ga0209584, IMG submission 184507) | Arctic peat soil microbial communities from the Barrow Environmental Observatory site, Barrow, Alaska, USA - NGEE PermafrostAB12-D... | ecosystem: Environmental > Terrestrial > Soil > Wetlands >...
GCGGCCCGCGCCTATGAGCACGAGAACCGTCCGCAGGACGCTCTTGCCGAGTTGCAGTTGTTCCTAAAGGAAGAGCCGAAGGGCGCGCGCGCCGACCACATCCGCGACGAAATCAAGATGGTCCAGACTCAGGTACAGTGAGCGAGGCTGTATCACGAATCGGGGCGCGGCCTAGGACTCGGTCTGCTTGAGTTTCAGGGCGCTTTTATTGTCCTCCAGGAATTTTCGCAGCTCCTCTGCCTGGTCGAGCAGGCGCACCCATTGTTCGTAATAAAGTGTCACGGGAAAGCGGCCGAGGCCATAGACGCTGACGCCGCCCTTCTCGCTCACCTTGAAATCGATGGCTCTTGGACCGCGCCCCTTATTCTTTTCCTGCAGCGCGGCTAGCTGGGCCTTTAGTTCTTCATAGGTTGGTTCGGACATGATTAGTACCTCGTGATCAGTTGAGTAGAATTCGAATAATACATCTGCCGTCCCTAACGGGGCTGGACTTTCGTAACTCAAGCCGTGCAGCGACCCAAGCCTAGTTTCAAGCGTCGCCGCGCCGGGACCAGCCGCTGCTATTTGTAAATCACACCAAGATAGTTTCGACGCCGGCTGTCTTCAAGGCCCGCAGATGCTGGCGGGGAATCTGTTTGTCAGTGATGACACCATGAATGTTGGAGAGTGGCACGATCGATGACAAGCTGGCGCGACCGAACTTGCTGGAATCGCACACCGCGATGACGCGCGCCGCGATCTGCACCATCAGGCGATTCAACTGCGCCTCCAGCAGGTTGGGAGTCGATACGCCGGATTGCGTGTCGAATCCATCGACGCCCAGGAACAGGACATCGGCTTTCAGGCGGCGCAAGCTCTCCTCTGCGAGCGGGCCCACCAAGGAATAGGAATTGCTGCGCAACATTCCGCCGGTCAGAATGACGTCGAGGCTGCTGCCGGAAAGTTCGCTGGCGATGTTAATGGCGTTAGTAATGATGGTCAAATGTTGAAATTCGCGGAGCGCACGGGCGATGGCCGTAGTGGTGCTGCCGGAATCGAGGATTACCGACTGGCCTTCCTTGACCATGCGGGCCGCAGCGGCTGCGATACGCTGCTTTTCGCGCGGGTGCTGCATCTCCCGCTCGGTGACATTGCGGTCGGACTCCGACCCGGCGCGGATGGGAAGAGCCCCTCCGTGGGTTCGATAGATCAGGCCGCGACTGTGCAGCAGCTCGAGATCGCGGCGGATCGTTATCTCCGAGCTGGTGTACTTCCTGGCCAGTTCGCGAACCAGGGCGCGACCGTTCTGGTTTACGAAATCTACGATCGCCCGGCGGCGTTCTTCGTTCATTACCGAAGTGCGTTTAACAGGCATAGCGCGACTTATCGCATACGATCATATTCGAGCAGGAACGAAGACGAAAGAAGAAAACGGTGGATGAACGGCGAAAAACAAAAGCAACCATGGACTTACACGGATTGCACGGATCGGAATGAGGCCGAGAATCAAAAGCAACCGCGGATTATGCGGAGGGCGCGGAGAAATCGGAACCTTTAATCCACCACGACCGATTTCACGAGATTGCGGGGATGGTCCACGTCGAGGCCATTCAGCACCGCAATGTGGTAGGCAAGGAACTGAAGCGGAACGATTTCCATGATCGGCAGCAGCAACTCGTCCAAATGAGGGAGATAGAACGAGGCGACGCCCATGCTCTTCACGATTTCGTCGCCCTCGGACGCCAGCAGTATCTGGCGCTTGGAGATGTGTCGAATGTCTTCGATGAGAGAAATGGATTTTTCGTAGCGCACGATTGATTCCGGATCGCGGCGGTCGCTAGTCACGATGGCAACTACGGGCAGGCTCTCGGTGATTAGCGCCGTGGGCCCGTGGCGAAACTCTCCGGTGGGATAGCCTTCGGCGTGTACGTAGGAGATTTCCTTGAGTTTCAATGCGCCTTCGAGCGCGATGGGATAGTGCACTCCTCGTCCCAGGAAGACGAACATCTTGTCGTGGTAGAAGTCGCGGGCGATGGTTTCAGCCTCAGCATTGAAGCGGTCGAGCGATCGCTCGATGAGGTCGGGAAGGGTTGACAGGGCTTCCACCCGGGTGGTAACTTCAGCGGCGGTCAGCGTCTCCTTTTGCGCGGCGAGAAACAGCGCCAGCATGTAGAGCGCGGTCAGTTGCGTGGTGAAGCTCTTGGTGGCGGGGATCGCGACTTCGCGACCAGCGCGGGTAAAGAAGTTGGCGTCGGCCTCGCGGGAGATGGTGGAATCGACCACGTTGGAGATGGAGAGGGTCTTCATTCCGTTCTCGTGTGCGATGCGCTGAGCGGCTGTAGTGTCTGCAGTCTCGCCGGACTGGGTGATGGCGATGACCAGCGATCCCTTGCCATTGGTCGGCTTGCGATAGCCGTATTCGCTGGAGTGCTCAACCTCGACTGGAATACCCGCCAAGTCTTCGATCATCAGTTTGCCGCAGAGTCCGGCATGGCGACTGGCACCGCTGGCGACGATAGTGACGCGGCGCAGTGCGGCAACCTCAGCTGAACTCCAGGGGAAGCGGTCGGGACGGACCGTCTTGGCGACAGGGTCGATGTGTTGAAGGATGGTTTGTCGGATGGCTTCCGGTTGCTCATAGACTTCCTTCAGCATCTGAAAAGGGAACTCGCGATTGTGATGCGACTGCGCCACGTGAATTAGCTCCTTGAGAAGACTGGGGCACAACGCCGCCCACCACGGCGCGGCCCCAACTAATAATTTAGCACAAAAGAACATAAACGATCATCAATATGATCATAAACGGTCAATTTGTTACACTCGAGTCAATTGTCACTACGGGTGCCCGGGTTTGGGCGTCGTTGACCGGCTGTTTGCTGAGTGGAGAAAGAGCAGATCTCTCGCTGCGCTCGTGATGACAAATCTGAAATGGCGTCATTTGGCCGCGACTCTTAACGGAGCTGCGACCGTACATTTGATCATCATGCGAATCCTCATACCGATGTTACTGCTGCCTGTTCTCGCGTTTGCCGCCGGGGAATCTGGCACGAATAGCCAGTCGACAATCAACGTAGTGCCGTTGCCGGCGTCCGTGCAGGTGAGCCCAGGAAAGCTGAAGCTGGATAGCTCGTTCGCGGTCACGACCACGGGGTATACGGAGGCGCGGCTGCAGGCAGCAGTTCGGCGTTTGCAACAGCGACTGGAAGGGCGCACAGGAATTGCGCTGCCCCAGGGCGTTGCTCCCATTGGGACAGCGGCAGCCCTGAAAATCACAGTCAAGCAAGGTAGCGCGGCGTATCCCAGGCTGGGCGACGACGAATCCTACGCCCTGGTGATTGCGAGCGACGGGATTGCGCTTAGCGCCAACACAGTTTGGGGCGCGATGCGGGGCATGGAGACAGTGCTGCAATTGGTGTCCGGCGATCGAGATGGCTACTACTTGCCTTTCGTCAACATTCAGGACAAACCGCGTTTTCCCTGGCGCGGACTGATGATTGACGTAGGGCGGCATTTCCAGCCGGTTGATGTGATCAAGCGCAATATCGACGGACTGGCCGCGGTGAAGATGAATGTCTTCCATTGGCACCTGAGCGAGGACCAGGGATTTCGCATTGAGAGTAAGCGCTATCCCAAACTGCAGGAGATGGGTTCCGGCGGGCTGTATTACACACAGGAGCAGGTGCGCGACGTGGTTGCGTATGCAGCTGACCGCGGGGTGAGGGTGATTCCGGAATTTGACATGCCGGGGCATACGACGGCGTGGATGGCGGGGTATCCCGAACTGGCCAGCGCGCCAGGGCCGTACGAGGTGCAAAAGCAGTGGGGCGTGTTCGATCCCACGATGGATCCGACGCGCGAGGAGACCTATCAGTTTCTGGATGGATTTATCGGCGAGATGGCAGCGCTGTTCCCAGACGAGTATTTCCATATCGGCGGCGACGAGAACAACGGCAAGCAGTGGCAGGCCAATCCGAAGATCCAGGAATTCATGGGAGCGCACAGCTACCACACCACGGCGGAGCTGCAGACCTACTTCAATCAGCGCGTGCTGCAGATCGTGCAGAAGCACGGAAAGAAGATGGTGGGCTGGGACGAGATCCTGACGCCCGACCTTCCCAAGGACGCAGTGGTGCAGTCGTGGCGCGGCTACCAGTCGCTCGATTACGCGGCCCGCGCGGGGTACGGGACAATCTGGTCGACCGATTACTATCTGGACCACATGGGGCCGGCGGAATATTACTATCTGTCGGACCCGGTGCCGGCGGACACCAAGCTGACGGCGGAACAGGCATCCCACATTGTGGGAGGCGAAGTGTGCGCGTGGGGAGAGTTTCTATCGCCAGAAAACATTGACAGCCGGATCTGGCCGCGCACGGCAGCTGCAGCGGAACGTTTCTGGTCGCCACGCGAGGCGACGAACGTGGCGGACATGTATCGCCGACTCGATGCGGTCAGCGTGTGGCTGGAACAGGATGGCACGCTGCACTTGTTGAGCACGGACAAAATGCTGAGGCAGGTTTCGGGTACCGCCGAGTTGGGTCCGCTGGGTCTGCTGGGCAAGATATCGTCGCCCGAAGGGGTTGGGGTGCGCGAGGAGTTCTACCGACACAGCAGTCCCGGCACGCGACTGATCCCCACGCAGCAGAGTCCGATGGTAGATGTAACGGATGCGGTGGTGCCTGATCCACCGTATCGGCGGCAGTTCGCGGCGCTGGTCGACACATTAGTTGGCGATGCCCCCAAGTTCGCGGCTTCGTCGGAAGAGCTGAGGCGGACGTTTGAACAGTGGCGCGATATGGGGCCGGGCTTTGTGGCGATGGCTGAAAAGGCGCCCTTACTGCAAAGCGCCAACAATCGTGTGGTGCAGTTACAGAAGCTGGGGAATGTTGGAATGGAAGCGTTGAAATATCTGCAGTCGGGCGTGACTCCTCCTACCGGATGGAAAGAGACACAACTCGCGCTGATCACGCAGGCTGAGACGCCGGATGCCTCGATGCTGAAGTTGCCGTGGCTGGGGTTGTACCGGGCGTTGATTCTGGCGGCAGCCGAAGTCGGAGAATTGAAGAGCACTGGCGTGAAGGAATGGAAGCAAAACGTCATGGACGAAGCCGCACGGCAGGAACCTAAGTCGAAATACACGTGGTAGGTGCTGGACTAAGATGATCGCTTGAGACGGATCGGCGAGGAGTTTTATTGCCTGGCCGATCCGGCGCTCAAGGACGACGCCGCTCCGCTGGCCGGGATACGACGCCACGATATCCTCTATCGGCAAATCGGCAACAAGTTCTACTTCACGGCAATCGCTTCGCGCACCGAGAGCGCAAGCTCCTCGGGATTGTCGATAGGTGGAAGGCAAGTGAAGTTGGTGCACACGACCGCTACGGATTTCTTCTCTTTGAGTGCCGGCAGATTGGGAATTGTCTCGGCCAGTGCCGGGGGCAGGTTGGTAGCCACCGCTTCGCTATCGGTCAGATGCACAACCGACAAGTTGACAGCAAATGGTGCCGAGGCGGCTTTGAGCAGAGCGTCCGCATTGTCGTCTTCACCAACCACGATTACCTGGGTGTGCGGGCGCGACAGCCAACTCGCAGCGAGGCCGTAGGTGCCCGCGTAAATACCGAACTGCTCGGCTACCCCGGCGAAAACCTCCAACGTGTCTTCGGCCTTGTCGCGATACTTAGCTTCATTGGTGTAGGCGTGCAGGCGCAGCAGGGCGATCGCAGCGCAGGGATTGCCGGCGGGCGTGGGAGCGTCCTGGAAGGGCTTGCGGCGCGCCGACAGAGCTCCCAGCTTCAGGCGTTCTTCGAGTGGCGGCTCGGTGTCGAAGAAACCTCCGGATGTCGAATCGGCGAAGCGGCTGATCATCTGGTCAGCGATTTGCTGGGCGAAGCGGAAGTAACTGAGGTCTCCGGTGATTTCGTAGGCGTCCAGACAGGCGATGGCCGTATAGGCATAGTCGTCGAGCAGGCCGCGCACGAAACGCTTACTGGCATTAGCGTCACTGTAGGCGATGACGTGCGATAAGCCGCGCTCAGTATCCCATGCCTCGGCCAAAATGCGATCGAGGGAACGCAACGCGAATTGGCGGGCGTCCGGACGCGCCAGCGCGCGCGCATAGTGCAAGTACGCCGAGACACACAGCGCGTTCCAATTGGTGTAAATGGTCTCATCGATAAACGGCGTCGGACGTTGCGCCCGCGCCGCGCTCAACTTGGCGCGAGCAATGGCGAGCGATTCGAGAACGTCGGAGATGTCACGCCCCATTTTCGCCGAAACTTCATCGGCGAGCATGGCCACCCAGAGCACATTCTTTGCCCGGTTGTGGTGCATCTCGCCAACTTCGGCTATGTCGTAATGCAGTGCGATGGCTTGGAATTCTTCGGGAGTCAGCACGGCCTTGGCTTCGTCGACTGTCCAGGTGAAGTAGTCGCCATCGTCGTCGAGGTTGATGTCGGCGTCCTGCGAGGCGTAAAAGCCGCCATGCTCGCGGTCGGTGAGCCATTCGTCCATCCAGCGGACGATGTCTCCCGCGATACGCTTGTAGAAATCGTAACCAAAGACCTGGTAGGCGTGCACGTAGTTCTTCAGCAGCTCGGAGTTGTCGTACGACATTTTTTCGAAGTGCGGCACGATCCACCGATCATCGACCGAGTAGCGATGGAAGCCGCCGCCGAGTTGGTCATAGACGCCACCGTTGGCCATCTTGGTAAGCGTGGTAGTGATCACGGTGGCAACACGCTCTTCTTTCGTACGCGCGTACCAGTCGATTAGCAGATCGATGGCTGAGGAGTGGGGAAACTTCGGGGCGCCGCCGAATCCGCCATGTTTGGGATCGAAGATGGGAAGGGCGGATTGCACCATCACGCCTACGATGCGCGGCGAAATGTCGGCGTGGCGTCCGGCGTAGCCTTCGGCGTTGGCCAGCATGTTCATGCTTTCGTCGGCGGATTTCAGCACCTCGTCGCGCCGATCGCGATAGGCCTCGGAAATGGCCAGCAGGATCTTCTTGAAACTGGGACGGCCGTAGCGGTCGTCGGGCGGGAAGTAGGTTCCGCCATAAAACGGCTTGCCCTCGGGAGTGAGGAACACGGTGAGTGGCCATCCTCCGGTGCCGGAGATCGCGGAGACGGCAAGCTGGTAGCGGGAGTCGACATCGGGGCGCTCGTCGCGATCTACCTTTACTGCGATGAATTCGCGATTGATGATTTCGGCGATTTCGCTGCTCTCGTAGGATTCGCGGTCCATGACGTGGCACCAGTGGCACCAGACCGCGCCGATGTCGAGTAGGATCGGCTTGCTCTCGCGCTGGGCAAGGGCAAAGGCCTCTTCGCCCCACTCGTTCCACTGGATCGGCTGATGCATCGCGGAGCGCAAATAGGCCGACGAAGCGCGGGAAAGCGCGTTGTTCGCTTCACTCATAGGGCTTCAGTCTAACAGGGGAGAAGGGCCCGAGTTTAAGGATTGCCCGGTTTGATAACCTGAGAACCTGCGGCTACTGAGCACCTGTTGAGTTGCGGAAAAGTCGTGCTGGTTCCTTAGCTTTTTTGGGAGTTCGCTCATGCAAAAGCAAGACGCGCTGGCCCGGATCGCGCAAGGGGTAGCTAAGTTTCAGACGGAAGTGTATCCCGCGCAACGCGAGATGTTTGAGCGCCTGAAGCGCGGGCAGGATCCGCTCGCGTTATTCGTGACCTGCGCTGATTCGCGGGTAAATCCCAACCTGGTGACGCAAACCGATCCGGGCGAAATCTTCATTGAGCGCAATCCGGGTAATGTCATCCCGCCTTATGTGGACTTTGTCGGAGGCGTGACCGCGGGCGTCGAGTACGCGATGCTGGCGCTGAAAGTGCCCGTGATCGTGGTTTGCGGGCACTCCGATTGCGGGGTGATGAAGGCGCTGTTGCATCCCCAACAGGTGGAGGGAATGCCGGGCGTAGAAAAATGGATGAGTCACGCGTTCGAAGCGCGGCGACGAGTGTTGCGGGAGTTTGGCGACGCGTCCGAGGATGAGCAACTGCGGCGCATGACCGAGTACAACGTGCTGGGGCAGATCGAGAACTTGAAGACGCATCCCAGTGTCAGCGCACGGTTGAGCAAGGGTGAAATCGAGATTCGCGGATGGGTATACGACATTGGGGATGGATCGATTCGGGAGGCGGATTCGCAGAGCGGGAAATTTGAGTTGCTGGGGCGAAGGTAGGAAGCAATACGCCTCCTATTTTGCGATGAAGATCGCCACGCTGTGGGATTTCACCGGATAGCTTTTCTGCGATGTCAAAGCGAATTCGTGCCCCTGTTCCGCGATGTCCTGGGGTGATGGCAGCGAGGTATCGACGAGCCGGAACCATTTTCTCTTTGCGATATCAGGCAACTCGAACTTGCGATCTTCCCAATGGGCATGCGCAATGAAATGCAGGTCTTCGCGTGAACCATCTTTATATGCCTGCGTCCACTGCATGGCGACGGAGCGCGACTCGGGACTCCAGTCCGCCGACATGCGTTTGGGTCCGTGCCAGGTGACGTGGAAGCCGGTGTCGCCGTCGAGCGCGAAGGTGTCGCGCCGCAGCATCGGGCAGCGCTTGCGGAAGGCAATCATAAGTTTGAAGAAGCGCAGCAAGCCGGCGTTGGTCTTGGCCAAATCCCAGTTGAGCCAGCTTACGTCGTTGTCCTGGCAATAGGCGTTGTTGTTGCCCTGCTGGGTGCGGCCCAATTCGTCTCCGGAGAGGAGCATGGGCACTCCATGCGAGAAAAGCAGAATGGCCAGGAAGTTCTTGCGCTGGCGGGCACGAAGCTCGTTGATGGCAGCATCGGACGTCGGACCTTCAGTTCCGCAGTTCCAACTTAAGTTGGCGTTGTTGCCATCCTGGTTGTTATCGCCGTTCGCTAAATTGTGTTTCTCGTTGTAGGAGACAAGATCGTTAAGGGTAAAGCCGTCGTGGCAGGTCGCGAAGTTGATGCTGTGATAGGGTTCGCGCGCGCTGGTTTCGTAGAGGTCAGGGCTCCCTAGCAGACGCGTGGCCAGTGCCGAGGTCATGCCTGGGTCGCCTTTCACAAACTTGCGCACGTCGTCGCGGAAGATGCCGTTCCACTCCGCCCAGCGTCCCCAGGAAGGTAAGGTGCCGACCTGGTAGAGACCAGCCGCGTCCCAGGCTTCAGCGATCAGTTTAATGTTCGCCAGAACTGGGTCGTAGGCGAGGTGTTCGAGCAGCGGTGGGTTCTTCAGAACTCTGCCATCCTGCCCGCGACCGAGCACCGATGCGAGATCGAAGCGGAAGCCGTCCACGTGCATCTCGGTGACCCAGTAACGCAGGCAGTCGACGATGAAGTCGTGCACCACCGGATTGTTGCAGTTCACGGTGTTGCCGCATCCCGAGTAGTTCAGATACTCGCCGGTCGCGGGGTCAAGGATGTAGTAGGTCGCATTATCGATGCCCCGGAAAGACCAAGTCGGCCCGTTCGCGCCGCCCTCCGCGGTGTGATTGAAGACCATGTCAAGGATGACTTCGATGCCCGCCTTATGCATGGCCTGCACCATGCGTTTGAACTCGCGCACCTGCTCACCGTCGGAGACATTCGACGAATAGGCAGTGTTGGGCGCGAAAAAGGCAGTTGGCTGATAACCCCACAAGTTCACCAGCGGCTCACCCGTGAGCGGATTGACGCGATTGGTGTCGGCTTCTTCAAATTCGTTCACCGGAAGCAGTTCAACCGCAGTTACACCCAAGTTCTTGAGGTAGGGAATCTTCTCGATCAGCCCGGCGAAAGTTCCAGGATGGGCCACACCGGAAGAAGGATGGCGAGTAAAGCTACGCACATGCGTTTCATAGATGACGCTGTCAACGAGAGGAATGTTGAGCTGCTGATCGTCTCCCCAATCGAAATGATTTTCGATTACTACACAGTGCCTTTTGGGATGGGTTCCGGCCTTATAAGTTCCCCAGGCTGCGCCGTTCGAGATCACGCGAGCGTAGGGATCGAGCAGGCCGCGAGTGGGGAAGAAGCGGTCAATCTGCGGTTCTGGGTTGGGTTGCCTGTCGAAGCGAAAAGCGTAGTGTGCGCCAACATCCAGGCCTTCGACGAAGACGTGCCACACTTGGCCGATGCGGTTGACGTGGGGGTCCAAGGGGATTTCACTCTGAATGCGTTCCGTGCCCGGCTGGTAAAGCACCAGCGTGCAGGAAGTGGCGGGCTTGGAAAAGATCGCGAAATTCACTCCCTGGCGATTGACCGTTGTACCCAGCGGCAAGGGATGTCCGCGCTGGATACGATAGATTTTCGGCGGGGAAGCGGGTGCGGGTGGCGCCGACGAGTTGGGAGTGTTGACAGAGGCCATGTGAGCGGCCGCTGCTAAAACGGCCAAAGCATGGGATATCAGAAAGATGGCGTGGGAACAAGTGCTGACACACTAAGATGTAACGTTTTTCAGCAGGTAGCGCGCGATCTGGGCGTAGAGATCAACTGCGCCGAGCAATTGCTGTTTCTCGATGTACTCGCCGTCGGTGTGGGCAACGTGAATCGATCCCGGTCCGATCAGAACAGGCTTGCCCCAGTTGGGGAGAGCGGGAATGTCGGTGGTGAAGGCTGCGATCATGGTTTCGATGCCCGGCACGGAACCGAGCTCCATGAACGGAATCTCGAGGATGAAATTTGCTTCGGCCTTGCCGGCTACGGCAGCGGCGATCTGTCGGCGCAACTCCTCGGCCGGGCCGACCAACCGGATCAGCAGGTTCGCGCTGGCGTGATCGGGGATGACGTTAGGAGCGCGGCCTCCCTCGATGAGGCCGATGTTCAGCGTCGAAGGCCCGGCTGTGGGGTGCACAGGCAGCTTCATCTTACGAATGTTCTCGACTGCGTCGAGAAGCTTTTCAATCGCCGACTCGCCTAACTCGGGATAGGCCGAGTGCGCCATCCTGCCAGTAGCAATGACTTCCAGGCGCAGGGTTCCCTTCGACGCGAGGGCGATACGGTTTTCTGTCGGTTCGCCGTTGATAAGGAACTTTGACCCGCGAGGATTCTGGTTGGCAGCGAGCGCTCCCTGACTGTCGCGCTCTTCGCCGACGAGAAATAACAGTCCGACGTGGATGCCATCGGACTTAAGCTTCTCGGCAGCCGCGATCTGCGCCACGATGATGCCCTTGGCGTCGCAGGAGCCGCGTCCGTAGATGCGCTCTGGCGTTTCCGAAGATGGGATGAACGGAGGAACGGTGTCCATGTGGGTCGAGAACACCAACTCGGGTCGCGGTTGGTCGGGTTGAGTTGCCCACACGTTGAAGCGGTCGCCCTCGACCGGCATGCGCTCGACGTTGTAGCCCATTGCAGTCAGTTCGCCGGCTATGACGTCGCCCACCTCAACTTCGTTGCTGGTTATTGATTCGATGTCGACGAGCTTGCGAGTGAGGGCGTAAAGGTCCATGTCCAAAGAATAGCCGATTGCCGAAATTCACCACAGAGACACAGAGGCACGGAGGAAGTTCGATCTCGCTGGTTCGAACTACGTCTTCGCCACGCGCGACTCGTTGATTTCGGAAGCGAAGACTCTTTCCAGCGCTTGTTTGCGGTGCTCGAAGATGGAACGCATCACGCGCTGAAAGATCAGCGTCTCGATCGTTTTTCCGATCACGCCGAAGCCGACTTCGTATTCCACTTCATCGCCAACAACCGTGCCGTCGCGGCCGTCCACGACCTTGCTTTCGAAGGTGTGCGTGTGATGCCACGACTTGAATGGCCCCTGCTTCTGCGTATCGGCGAAATATTCGTTGAATGCAAACTCGGTGATCAAAGCTGTCCATCGCTCATGAATGGGTAAATACGGAATGGCGCGGAACTTGAAGGTGATTTCGGTGCCAGGTCCCGCCATGTGCTCAAGGCCTTGTGGTCGCGCTCCCTCCGGCAATCGCGGTGGCACCAGATTGAACTTGATGAGTTTCGCGCCCTGCGATGGAGGCATGATGCGCGGCAGATTGTGCGGGTCGGAGAAAAACGCAAACACCCTGGGCACGGGAACGGGAATCCACTGCTCGCTGTGGAGGCGCTGACTCATGGCGTTGAGCGACGCACCGAATATACTGCGCGACCCAGCGGATGCCAAATTTTTAGGCTGACGACCGGCCAGTGAAAGAGTCAGGAAAGCAGATCCCTCGGAGACTGAAGCCCCGTCGTGATGACAATAGTTAAGGGCCTGCATCATGCAGCCAAAGCTGCGACCCCTTTCCTTATTCTGGCGCTGTCAATCGCCTCGACTGTCGGTTTTGTGCCGACAACTTCGGGTTTCTTCCGGAATTGACCCGACGCGGTAGGCGGGGAATCGCCGCGGTAAACGCAAAATGCTGTGGGAGGGGGGGCGAGTGAGCCCAACCTGTCGTAGTCACGCAGATCCTAGAAAACTTTCAACAAAAAATGCAGATTTCCACTTGACACGAAATAGAAAGGGCGTAAGATTCAGCCCAAGTGGTACAAAGTGGGAGGGAATGGACTAGTGAATACCTCCCGTGGAAGCTGCTAGAGCGAATTGGGTATTTTGGCCAAACGCGCGATGCAACCGGATTCTAGCTCCCACGTGGGGTGGTTTTTCAGGTTTTCCTCCTCTCCCGGAAACAAATTAGGGTCCCGGCGGTATGGGCCCGGTATTTATGTTTCGTGGTTCTCACTTAACCCGGCTGGACGACAAAGGGCGTCTCAAGATGCCCGCAGAATACAAGCGCCTGGCCGACGAGAAGTACGGAAGCAAATTCTACATCACAAGCTGGGATGGGAAGAGTGCCTATGTATATCCCATCCAGGAGTGGGAGACGATCGAGCGCAAGCTGGTGGGTCTGTCCACCTTCAATGCATCGAAGCAAAAACTGTTGAAGCGGACGAGTTATTACGGGCAGGAAGTGGAGTTCGATGGCCAAGGGCGTCTGCTGCTGCCGGCGGTGTTACGCGAGTCGGCCGACCTGAAGGGCGAGGTCTCAGTGGCGGGACGTTTGACGTACCTCGAAGTACAGAATGCGGAAGCGCTTCGCGAAGAAGTGGCTCAGCCGTTCACCGATGAGGATGCGAAAACCCTGGACGGTCTGGGCATTTAGTGAGGCAGAGCAATCCATTCAACGTCTCGGAACGGGAGTGAATGGACAACGAGTTTCCAAGAGCGGACAGCGCCCCCGGGCGCGAACATGGCGAAGCGGGAAAAAGGCAGTTTGGCCATGTACCGGTTCTTTTACAACCAGCGATCGAATTCCTGGCCGTGCGGCGCGGCGGGACCTTTATCGATCTGACCCTCGGCTTAGGCGGACACGGTTGGGAAATCGCAAAACGCCTGGGCGCAGCGGGTCGTTTGATTGGCTTCGATAAAGACCCGGCAGCGCTGGGACGGGCCCGTGAACGGCTGATGAACCCGACTCAGGAGATGGCGGCCGATTGGCCAAAGATCGAGTTGGTGCACGCGAGTTTTGCAGAAGTAGCGCAGCACGTAGCGCCCGCCAGCGTCGATGGATTATTGGCCGACCTGGGCGTCAGCTCTTTGCAGTTGGACAACGCCGTGCGCGGATTTAGTTTTCAGGCGGAAGGCCCCTTGGATATGCGGATGAATACGCAGTCCGGGCAGACCGCCGAACAAGTGGTAAACCGCTTCGATGAGCGCGAGCTTGCCGATGCGATTTACGAATTCGGTGAGGAAAGGAGGTCGCGGAGAATCGCCAGAGCCATTGTTCGGGCGCGGCCGATTCGTACCACCGCACATCTTGCGGAGGTGGTATCGGCTGCGGCCCGGCCAATGAACCAGGCTGAGCGGCGCATTCATCCGGCGACGAAGACCTTTCAGGCTCACCGAATTCTGGTGAACCGTGAACTTGACGACCTGCAGACGCTGTTGAGTAAGGGCGCGGCGCCGCAGGTCCTGAAGAAGGGCGGCAGGTTGGTGATCATCAGCTTCCATTCGCTGGAAGACCGCATCGTGAAAGATGCGCTGCGCGAGGGAGCGCACGACGGGACCTACCGCGTGCTGACCAAGAAGCCGGTGACCGCTGAACAGGAAGAGATCGATCGCAATCCGCGGTCACGCAGCGCAAAGCTGCGGGCCGCAGAGCGGATTTGAGTTTTGCGGGAAGTAGATAGTCGATGGGTTGCGAGACTTATCAACAGTTTCCTCAGGTATATCCACAACGCCTGCGGAAAAGGTTGTGGGAAATGTGAATAAGTTGTAGTCCGACAGAATTGGACTGCGACATTGTGGGAGTTTGCCGGCGATGCGCCAGGTATAAGGCCGCCCGGCAGGAGAAAGCGATGGCAGCCGGAATTCTTTATCCAACCGCAGCCGATGCGGGCAGCTGGGGCGATCAAGTATCGGAGACCCGTGGCATGTTCATGGGCACGCCTGAGATCTATTTCACCAAGCGCATCGACAATTCACGCGTGGTGCGCATGGTCGATCCCAGGCGGCGCCGCGAAATGAAGTCGTTCGGCGTGACGCTGGCTGTCTTCTTTCTGCTGGTGATGGTGTACCTGCTGCAGCACCTCAGCGCTATTGAATACGGCTATCGCATCGAGCAGGCGAAGGCAGAGCAGACATCGATCGTCGAAAGCAACCGCGAATTGAAGCTGGAAGAATCGTCGCTGAAGGACCTGGAGCGGATCGATATCGAGGCGCGCAAACTGGGGATGATACCGCCGGTTGCCGGACAGATTCAAACCATCGAGAGCGGGAACGGGGACAGCGCTGTGCCAGTGATGGCGAAAGCGAATCCCAGCGGGATCATGGTTGTTTCGATGCTGCAGTAGCCTCCGGTCACAGCGCGACGGGCTGAATCCGGATGAGAGTTGAGAGTAGCGGTCCGCCCAGGTCGGACCGCTTTCTGCATGTCAGTACCACAGTGTAAGAGCTGTACCACAGAGTAAGACTGCGATTCGGCGGCTCCGGGATCGCGCTTATGGGGAGAGCGGGGGATGAGGGCAAGCGCACCGGCGAAGACGCCAAGCAAGAGGCTGTACATCCTTGCGGCCGTGCTCTTCCTGTGGGTGGCGGCAGTGCTCGGGCGCCTGGTTTACCTGCAAGTCATCAAGTACCAGTTTTTCCTGAATCTCGCCTCGCGCCAGCACGGACGCACCATTGACGTCGATCCGCGGCGAGGCACCATCTACGACCGCAACGGCGCCGAACTGGCGATGTCGATTGATGTCGATTCGGTGTTCGCCGTGCCCAGTGAGATCCCCGACCAGGAAACGACCGCGCAAATCCTAGCCAAGGTATTGGATCTCGATGCCCAGGAACTGCTGTCGCATCTCCGCGCACAGAAGAATTTCGCGTGGGTGAAACGCAAACTCGATGCCGAAACCAGCGACCGCGTCCGAAACCTGAACCTTCGTGGGATCTACTTCCGCAAGGAGCCCATGCGCTTTTATCCCAAGCGCGACTTGGCGGCTCAGACCATTGGCTATGTGGGAGTTGACGATGAAGGGCTGGGCGGCATTGAACTGAAGTTCGACGACGATCTGCGCGGCATGCCAGGCCGCGAAATGATTTTCGTCGATGCGAGACGCAAGTGGTACGGGCGCGTGGAGCGGCAACCCGATCCCGGACAGAACCTGGTGCTGACGCTCGACTCCACCATCCAGTACATCGCGGAGAAAGAACTCGCGGCGGCGATGGAGGAGACTAAGGCCGTAGCGGGCACAGTGGTTGTGCAGAATCCGCGGACCGGCGAGATTCTGGCGCTGGTCAACCGCCCGACGTTCAATCCCAACGTCTTCAACAGTGTTCCCAAGGAAGCGCTCAAGAACCGTGCAGTCAGCGATGTGTACGAGCCCGGGTCGGTCTTCAAGACGGTGACGTACTCGGCGGCAATTGAGCAGAAAGTAGTGACACCGGAAGACCATGTCGATTGCCAGGGCGGCTCCATCACCATCTTCGGCATGACCATACATGATGCCCATAAGATGGGAGTGCTGACGATTGCCGAGGCTTATGCACACTCCAGTGACGTTGCGGCCGTCAAGACAGGAATGAAGTTGGGCGACGTTCGCTTCGATGAGTACATCCGTTCCTACGGCTTTGGAGCGCAGACCGGCATCGAGCTCCCGGGCGAGAGCCGGGGCTTGAAGAAACCCCTCAATCGCTGGTCGAAGGTGTCGATCGGCGCCATGTCGATGGGGCAGGAGATTGGTGTCACGGCCGTGCAGGTGGTCTCCATGGTTTCGACCATCGCCAATGATGGCGTCTACACGCCGCCGCGCATTGTGGCCGGGGAGTTGCCCCCCAACGCCGCACCAAAGCCGGTGGTGTTTCATCCCGCGCAGCAACACCGCGTCATTTCGACTATGACCGCGGTACAGATGAAGAAAATGATGGAAGCCGTCGTACTCGACGGCACCGCGCGCCGCGCCATTCTCGATGGATACACCGTTGCCGGCAAGACCGGCACCGCACAAAAAGTCGATCCGGCCACAGGTGCCTATTCCAAGACGAAGTATGTGGCTTCGTTCGTGGGCTTCGCGCCGGTCAACAATCCGGAAATCACCATTGCTGTCATCTTGGATTCGGCGGAAGGATTGCACCAGGGCGGTCAGGTGTCCGCGCCGGTGTTTAAGCGAATCGCCGAGCAGGTGCTGGAGTACATGCACGTGCCGCATGACATCGAGCCGAAGAACCAGTCGCTGCGGCAGACGATGATGGCGTCCGCTAAGAAAGACGATGCTGCAGAAGAAGGCTCGGACCGGCTGGGCGCGCCGTTGATTTCCGACGCCGACGAGGCGACGGGGAAGACCGCGGCGAAAGCTGACCAGCATGTGCCTGCCACTCCGGATTCGACTCAGCCGGGCGGTGCGAAAGTGGTTGGCGTTTCGGTTGGAAATGTCGGACCGTTGCCCGCAGCTACAGATGCCGACGCGCCCGAAGCCCTGCCATCGCCGGGAATTTCTGCTGCGCAAGCGGCGGCTGGAAAAGGTACCGTGGTGCTCGATGTTGATAGTGGCATCGTGGTGCCTTCGTTCATGGGAAAGACGTTGCGCTCGGCGGTGGAAGTGGCGCAACAACGCGGCCTCGAAATCAACGTTATGGGAAGTGGAATCGCGCGCCAGCAAATGCCCCTTCCGGGTAGCCACCTGCCACCTGGGCAGAAGGTCACGATTCGGTTCAGTCACTAGTCAGCGCGGTTGTACCGTTTTGGAAAGGCAGCTACCAGCGACGCAAACAGCCACGCGGGTCTTCTGGAGCACAGCTATAATGCGGTTAGAATGAACTTTCTACAGTTGCTTGACGGTGCGGAATATCTGGACGAGAGTGGCAATCCGCCAATTGCAGGGCTGGATTACGATAGCCGGCGGGTGAAGCCCGGATGGTGTTTCGTTGCCATGCGCGGCGAGAGCACTGACGGCAACCGTTTCATCGACCAGGCGATCACCAACGGAGCGGTAGCAATTGTGAGCGACTCGGTTGCTCGGCGCGACGGGATTGCCTGGGCACAGGTGCCACATGGCCGGCGAGCCTTGGCCCGTCTCAGCGCAAACTTCTATCGGCATCCTGCGGAAAAACTCACGATCACCGGGATCACCGGCACCAATGGAAAGACCACGACGTCGTTCATTCTGAGCCGGATGTTGCGGGCCGCAGGGCGCAAGATTGCACTGTTGGGTACCGTCGAGTACCGCATCGGAAATGAAACCTTTCTCGCTCCCCACACCACGCCCGAAGCTCTCGAACTGAACCAGATTTTTTCCAAGGCAGTGAACACCGGATGCACGGAAGCCGTGCTGGAAGTTTCCTCGCATGGTCTGGAGCAGCAGCGCGTTTTCGGCATTCCATTCGAAGTGGCGGTTTTCACCAACCTTACGCGCGATCATCTCGACTATCACGGGACGATGGAGAAGTATTTCGAGTCGAAGATAATTCTGTTTAAAGGGCTGGGAGTGGAGCCGCCGCGATTCGTGGTCATCAATATCGAAGACGAATATGGCCAGCGCCTGCTGCCGCTGTGCAAGAAGCATCATGAAGTGATCACCTACGGCATCGAGTGCGGCGACTTTCACGCCAGGGACCTGAAAGTCAGCGGCAATGGAGTTGGCTTCCAACTGGTTACGCCGCAGGGCGAGATTCCCATCTGGAGTGCTCTGCTGGGGCGGGTCAACGTGTACAACCTGGTGGCCGCCGCCGCCGCGGCTTATGCGCGCGACGTCGAGCCCAACGCCATTTCCGAAGCTGCGGACCAGATCGCTCATGTCGCGGGCCGCTTCCAGCGACTCGATCTCGGCCAGCCGTTCACCGTGATAGTGGATTACGCGCACACCGACGATGCCATCCGCAACCTGACAGCGGTGGCACACGATTTTCTGCAGCAGCGCGGCGGGCCGGGGCGCGTGATCACTCTTTTCGGATGTGGCGGCGATCGCGACCGCACCAAGCGGCCACTTATGGGCGAAGCCGCAGGACGAGGCAGTGACTTCGTGATCCTGACCAGCGATAACCCGCGCAGCGAAGATCCCATCGCCATCATGAATGACGCGCTGCCTGGACTGCAGCGCACGGGCGCCCGCTACACGCTGGAGCCTGATCGGCATAAGGCCATCGAGTCGGCGATCCATGAGGCCGAGGCTGGAGACATCGTTCTGATTGCGGGAAAGGGCCACGAGAAACACCAAGTGACGCGGGAGGGCGTGGTTCCCTTCGACGACGTTGAGGTCGCTCAAAAAGCTCTGCAAGAAGCCGGATACGCCACCGCGCGTCCGGTCGAATCATGAAGCTGAACCTCGCGCGCGCTGCCGAGCTTATGCAGGCGAGCGGTGCGTTCGATCCTCGTGCCGTTGCTGACGGCTATTCCATCGATTCCCGGGCGATTCAGCCAGGCGAGCTGTTCTTTGCGGTGCAGGGCGAACGTCTTGATGGCCACGACTTCGTGGAAGCTGCGTTGACCAGGGGCGCGGTGGCAGCGGTCGTGCTCCGGGACCAGTTGGCGCGCTTTCCCGCGCAAGCTGCGCTGCTGGCGGTGGATGACACTCTCATCGCGCTGCAAAAGCTGGCTGCATCCGTGCGGAAACTTTGGGGCAAGCCACTCGTTGGAATCACGGGTTCAGCCGGCAAAACGACGACCAAGGAAATCGTCGCGCATGTTCTGGCGACGAAGTATTGCGTGCTGAAATCGCTAGGCAATCTGAACAACCATTTCGGATTGCCGCTTCAGTTGCTGAAGCTGGAACCCGAACACGAGATCGCCGTGATCGAAATGGGTATGTCGCACGCGGGGGAGATCACTGCGCTGGCGAAACTGGCACAGCCCAACTGCGGCGTGGTCACCATGGTCGCTCCCGTGCACCTGGAGTTCTTCGAATCCATCGCAGGAATCGCCCGTGCCAAGTATGAGTTGATCGAGTCATTACCGGCCAGTGGCATCGCCGTCCTTAATGCCGACGACGCCTACGTGTCGGAGTTCGGGCGCGATTTCCAGGGCAAAGTCGTAATGTTCGGGTTGCAGAAGTCCGCTGACGTCAGGGCCGAAGGCATCGAGGCGCTGCGACCCATGGGGTCGGCGTTCGATCTGGTCAGCGACGGCGAGCGCGTACGCGCTACTCTACCTCTGCTGGGTGAACACAGCGTCTACAACGCACTAGCGGCCGTCGCCGTGGGCCTGCAATACGGTGTTACGCTTCAGGAAGCCGGCGAGTCGCTGGCCTCGCTGTCCGCGGGCGACAAGCGTGGACAGGTGCTCGAATACGCCGGAGCCACGATCATCAACGATTGCTACAATTCGAACCCGATGGCGCTCGACAGCATGGTTCGGTCGCTGGCCCAAATGCCAGCGCAACGTCGCATGGTGGTGGCGGGCGAGATGCTGGAGCTGGGTGCAAGTGCCGAGGCCATGCATCGCGACTGCGGACAGCTTATGGGCACTTACGGAGTGGATCTCGTGCTCGGAGTGCGCGGACTGGCGCGGTTCATCGTTGAAGGCGCGAATGCCGCCAACGTAGCAGCGGAATTCGTGGACACTCCGGAAGAGGCTGCAGAATGGCTGCAGCGCAACGTGAAGGTCGGCGACCTGGTACTGCTGAAGGCATCGCGAGGGGTACGCCTGGAGCGCGCGCTGGAATTGTGGATGGGTAAGACGGCTGACACTTCATACTGAGGCTTTGGGTCGCACGGTACTTTAACTACGGGGAAGATTTTGCTCTTTTGGTTGCTCTATCAAAAAGGTTTTGTCGTTCTACACATCGGGCCGTTCCGAATCTTCCGCTATTTGACTTTTCGCACGGTTTTCGCCAGTCTCACCGCACTCTTTATGGGGTTGGTGATCGGCCCGGCGGTGGTGCGGCGCCTGCGTGACTTTCAGATCGGCCAGTACATTCGTGAAGACGGTCCGCAGGCCCACCAGAGGAAGGCCGGCACGCCGACGATGGGCGGTGTGCTGATCGTAGTAGCCATGGTGGTGCCAACATTGCTGTGGGCTGATTTGAGCAACCGATTTGTGTGGATCGCAGTACTGGCGACTTTGGCTTACGGCGGCATCGGGTTCGCCGACGACTATCTAAAGGTCGTCCACCGCCGCAATCTCGGGCTAACCGGCCGCGCTAAGCTCTTCTACCAATTTCTGACGGCTCTCGTGATCGGCCTGACACTCATCGCGTTGCAGCACTATGGTTTGTATTCCACGCGTCTGATCGTGCCGTTTCTCAAGCACTTCCGGCCCGACCTGGTGATTGGCCGCCTGCTGCACACTCCACTTTGGCCGCTGGCCTTTCTGCCCTTCCTGATTTTCGTGATGATCGTCATCGTGGGATCGAGCAACGCCGTGAACCTCACTGACGGGCTCGATGGCTTGGCGATTGGGTGCACGGTAGTTGCCGCCGGAGCGCTAACCATGCTGACCTATATCAGCGGGCATGCGCTTTTCGCGGACTACCTGGAGATATCGAAGATTCCACAGGTTTCGGAGCTGACGATCTTCTGCGGCTCGATGGTCGGCTCCGCGATTGGCTTTCTCTGGTACAACGCCCATCCCGCCGAGGTTTTCATGGGCGACGTGGGATCGCTTGCCCTCGGCGGCGCCATCGGCACCGTGGCCGTGCTGATCAAACAGGAGCTGCTGTTGCCGTTCATCGGGGGCGTATTCGTTATTGAGGCGCTCTCGGTGATCCTGCAGGTGGGGTCGTACAAGCTGCGCAAGAAGCGCATTTTTAAGATGGCGCCCATCCACCATCACTTTGAGTTGATGGGCTGGAGCGAGTCCAAAGTGATCGTGCGCTTCTGGATTGCCTCACTGGTGTTTGCACTCTTTGCTCTCACCACCTTGAAGTTGCGCTAGGGGCGCGGCAAACGTGGCACAATGACCCTTCGGACGGAAAGCTCTCATGGATGTAAAAGGCAAGCGCGTACTGGTGGTCGGGCTGGGAAAATCGGGAATCGCCAGCGCCCTCTTTCTGGCGGATCGCGGCGCGCGCGTGGCTGTCTCCGATACCAAGTCGGCGGAGGAACTTCATCACGAGATTCCGCTGCTGCTTGACCACGGCATCGTAGTCGAGGCGGGATATCACGGCGAACGTACCTTTAAAGAACAGGAACTTATCGTTATCAGCCCGGGGGTACCTGCGGACGTGCCGCAGTTGCTGCAGGCGCGGCAAGCTGGCATTCCCGTGATTGGCGAAGTCGAGCTGGCAGCACGTTACCTCAAAGGCCAGATCGTCGCCATCACCGGATCGAATGGAAAGACCACGACAACTACGCTGGCGGGCGAGATCATCGAGGCCAGCGGGCGAGAGACGCTGGTTGGCGGCAATATTGGTACTCCTGCCATTAGTTTTGTGGGGAGCGCCACGGATGACACGTGGATTGTGCTCGAGGTCAGCAGCTTCCAGTTGGAAACGATCGAGAAGTTTCATCCCAAGATAGCGGTGGTGTTAAACGTAACGCCCGATCACCTCGACCGGCATCATACGTTTGCGAACTACGCCGCCGCCAAAGTACGCATTTTTGAGAACCAGACCAGCCGTGACTTCGCGGTTTTGAATGCCGACGACGACAACTGCATTGCCATGGCGGACAAGACCAAAGCCGCCGTGTACTGGTTCAGCCGTCAGCGGGCCGTCGAGAACGGAGCATTCGTCGGCGGTGACAACGTCATCTGGCGCGATGCCGAAAGTGATCAAACCATCATGCCCGTCTCCGAGATTTCACTGAAGGGCGCGCACAACGTGGAGAACGTGTTGGCAGGAGTTTGCGCGGGCATGCTCGCGGGAGTTAATCCGGCTGACATTCGACGCGCG
>Ga0209584_10000093_pt1 | contig 22144 bp, 16 predicted proteins | sample NGEPerD_FD_184507 | JGI IMG/M metagenome (GOLD analysis project Ga0209584, IMG submission 184507) | Arctic peat soil microbial communities from the Barrow Environmental Observatory site, Barrow, Alaska, USA - NGEE PermafrostAB12-D... | ecosystem: Environmental > Terrestrial > Soil > Wetlands >...
GCACCACCCCATCACCGTCGCCCTCGATGCGAGACGTCCTGCACGAATCAGCCGGTGTATCGCGGGAGGTTGAGCTGGGCGCAGGTGTCGTCCGAGCCGGGAAACACGGCGACCTCCTCGGTCCCTTCGTCGCTGATGTCAGCGGGGAGAACACACGCAACGAGATTCGGCGCCGACTGACCAGATGCCGCCGGGCTGTCCGCGATAAATGGTGCTGTGCTGGAGAGCGTGCCTTCCTCCCACTGTTGCTGACAGATCTCCAGTGCAACGGGGCCCGCGGGGACGTCGAAAGAGATAGCTAGATGGTTATCAGTTCTGCCGATGTCGGCCGTTGTGTAGCAGCGGGCGGACGTGCCTGTCACCGCGGGGTTGCCGGTGGTTGTCGGGGGCGTAGTCACCGGGGCGCTGCTCGCTTGGATCGGTGGTGCACTCACACTCACCGGGGCGCTGCTGGACAGGATCTCTGGTGTCGAGGCGGCTTGAATCTGGTCGGGCTGAGCCGGTGACCGCAGGAGCGAGGCAGTTGTGACGATCGCTGCGACAGCGGCAACGGCCGCTACGGTGGCCAGCGCGGTACGGCGGAACGTGTGGCGGCGGTTGATTCGCGCTCGAACTGTCGCGGCGACCTCTGCCTCCGCCGGGCTGTCGGATGCCAGGTTGTGCATAGCGTCGCTGAGCTCGTTGTCGATGTTCATTGGAGGTAGGTCCTTATGTCTTGGGCTGTGGTCCTGGTTCTGAGGGTGGCGAGACCTCTGGAGATGGCGGAGCGCACGGAACCCACCTTCATGCCCAACTCCTTGGCGATTTCCTCGTCGGATAGACCCAGGTAGAAGCGATAGACCAGCGCGGCTCGTTGAGGAGCAGGGAGATCCCGCAGCAACCCATCCAAGAATCCCCGCTGGTGGACGGCATTGGTGTCGTCCAATACAGCGGGGAGCTGGTGATCCGCTGGCGGCTTGTGCGCCCACCTGATCGTTCGGCGTCGGCGGGTCAGGTCGATGTGCCGGTTGGTCAGCATGCGGCGCACGTAGGCCAACGGCAGCTCGAGCTGGCCGATCTTGTCCCATCGTTTCGAAGCAGCAACGAGAGTGTCAGCGAGCAGGTCGTGGGCGCTTTGACGGTCTCCGGACAGAACGCGCGAATATCGGGTGAGAGACCCGAGTTGAGTGTCCAGGAACTCGTCGAACGTCATCGGCCAGCCTGCAGGGGAACCATGGTTTCAGCCTCCACGCCCTTATCAACGATCAGGGTGCGCCAGCTGTTGCATACCCACGCCACCTTTCCCATCACCGTGGCGGTCGTTGTGGTCATGGGGTTAGGGGTCGAGGCGGGTGACGGCGTTGCCGACGAGGGGGGCGTGTTCGCGGGCGTACACGTCAAGCATCACCGGGAACGGTGCCCGGTCTGCCGTATGATCGCGTGCGCGTCCGCGCCGGCCCGGAAGGCCTCGGTGACGACCCCAGCGCGCAGCGAATGCCCGCCCAGTTGGGCGGACGTGCGCCAGGGTGGACCTTGCCGCGGCGGCGCGGCGCTGGATCATCCCGGCGATCGCGTCACCGGACATCGCCCGGCCTCCGATCGCGCCGGTCTTGTGCACCGTCGGGAACAACGGCCGGGCCGGCCCGGCCAGGCGGGTGCTGCGGCAGCAGTGCAGCAACACCGGCTCCTCCTCCACTCCCCTCCGGGCACCGCCGTCATGGCAGCCTGGCGGCGCAAGGCGGGCAGGACCCCGCGGCGGGCGGCGCCGTCGGCGGCGGTGTCCCAAGTGTGCACGACCTGCCGCCACCGGACGTAGGCGCACGGTGGGCAGGTCACCGGGTCCCGCCCGTAGGGCAGGGCCTTCACCGTGCCGCGGGCCTCCTGGTCGGTCTTCGACCGCCGCAGCCGCACGTGCAGCCGGTCCGTCGCATGCAGGGTGACGTCTTCGAGGGTGAGCGCGACCAGTTCGGAGCGGCGGTGCGCGCCGGCGAACCCCATCAGCAACAGCGCCATGTCCCGCCGCGCGGCCATCCCCGCCGGCCAGGCCCCGGCGGTCTCGCCGATCGAGATCATCAGGGTGCGGATGTCCGCCAGCAGCAGCGGCGCCCGGCGGTTCGGCGCTGGGCGGCCAGGCGATTCGTCGATATCCGGTACTGGGGCGAGCCCGCTCGCGGTGGGCACTTCGGCGCCTGGGAACAGCCCGAGGTGTTCGTCGACGAGATCAGCGCAGGGTTCCGTGCTGTCGCCAGCGGTAGCGACCGCCCGACCGCGCGACCTGATCAGCGCCGGGTGAACGCCAGGTCAAAGATCTCATGGCCCTCGGCCAGGCCGCGCCGCTCGAACCTGGTTCGCGGCCGGAAGGCCGGGCGCGGCGCCCAACCGGGATGCGCATTGCGCAGGCCCTTGGTCTCGGTGCACACCGCCAGCATCCGTTCGGCGTACGGCGCCCAGTCGGTGGCCAGCCGGAAGACCCCGCTCCGGCGGAGCCTGGACGCCACCAGTGCGGTGAACTCCGGCGTCACCAACCGTCGTTTGAAGTGCCGGGTCTTCGGCCATGGATCGGGGAAGAACAGCCACAGCTCGGCCAGCGATCCCGGCGCGATCAGCTCGGTCAGGACCTGCACGCCGTCGCCACGGACGACCCGGACGTTGTGCACGTCTTTGCGGTTGAGGTGGTGCAGGGTCTGGGCCACCCCGGGCTTGTAGACCTCGATGGCCAGCAGGTTCACCTCTGGCCGCGCGGCGGCCATCGCCGCCGTCGACTCGCCCATCCCCGAGCCGATCTCCGCGATCAGTGGCGCGTCCCGGCCGAACAGCGCAGGACCGTCCAATGGACCGGCGAGATCGCCGGCCTCCAGGTACCAGCGGTCGGCATGCGCCTCGAACGCCCGGCGCTGGACGGCGTTCAGCCGGCCGCCGCGAGGGTGGAAACTGACCACCCGGCGAAAGTGCGCGGGCGCTCCGTCAATGGTGGTATCGGTGCGGATCCGCGAGTCTTGCATGCGGGCAGGTTACGGGCGGGTGTCCCCGGTTTCCGAATCGAGAGCGGTTGTTGGCGGTGTGTCTCCTGGGTGTTCACCTGGCGTTCGTCAGGCGCTCGCACCCTCCGTCTGCTCCCGGTGCTTCATCTCGGCCTCGAACACATGCGGTAGCCCTGCCGACAGTCTCTCCCGGACCAGTGCCGAGGCCTCCCGGAAGACCTGCCAGTACTGCTCGTCGAGGCCTCGACGAGTTGGAACGTCCACATGTCACGCGGACCACGTCACGCCCGACGAGCACGTCGTCGATCTCGTCGGCCAGCTCCGGGTGCCCCGCGGCCCGCAGAGACTCCAGGGCGTCTTGCAGAGCAAGATCGGCTTCCCCGGACATCCGGTGGAAGGCGTACAACACGCCCCTGGCGTTCTCCACCACCTCGAACGCAGCCGAGACCTTGCCACCGCCTCGACCGTGGCATCGTCGGCGCCGGTGGCCGCCGGCCGCTGATGCACCACGGCCCGTGCGGGCCTGCGCGCGGAACCGAACCGATCCCTCAGGCTGCTCACGCGTCCCGCCGCTGCAGCACCAGCACCGCGACAACCCACAGCACGGCCGCGGCGCCGGCGAACACCAGCAGTCCCTGGACCGGCGTCGGACCGGTCGTACTGGATTGGAAGACGTCGGTGATGCTGTTGGTGGGCGACACCCATTTGTCGGCGGCGGTGAACGGCAGCCATGGGCCGACCTTCGGCCCCACCGTCGGGATGAGGGTGAACAGGCCCTCGAAGAGCAGCGGCCAGAGCAGCACAATCGCGATCGCGCCGGCTGACTGCCGCACGATCGTTCCCACCGACACCGCGATCACACCGGCGATGGCGAACAGCGCCCCATAACCGGCGACCTGGCGCCAGTCGTCACCGCTGCTCAGTTCCAGCGGCAGCGGGGGATCCTGGGCGAGCCCCTTGGCCAGGTAGAAGCAGCCGACCGAAACGACCAGCCCGGTCACCCCGCCGATCAGGGCCAGCAGGAGGGTTTTCGCGGCCAGCACGGACGGCCGGCGCGGGACGGCCAAGAAGGTGTTGCGGATGGTGCCGAACCGGTACTCGGTGGTGATGGCCAGCGCGGCGAGCACCATGAAGATGCTCATTCCAAGGTTGACGCCACGCAGGATCAGGTAGGGGATCGCGGCGTTCCCCTGGTCGACCAGCCCGAACAGCGTCGCGAAGCCGAAGCCGGCAAACACGATCGCCGCCAGGCACCAGTACGGCGAACGGGTCGAGAAGAGTTTGATGCGTTCGACATTGAGCAGGGTCATGATGGTCACCGCCCTTCCGGTGCTGGTGGCAGCGGTGCCGCTGGCCCTTGCGGTGGTGGCGGTGCCGCGCCCGGTGGCCCCTGCAGCGGTGGCCCGAATCCGGCAGGCGGAGCCGCGGGCTGGACCGCGAATCCGCCCTGCCCGGACACGGCACGCGAGGTGCCGTACTCGACCGAATCTCCGGTGAGCTGGATGAACGCCTCCTCAAGGGATCCGGCCTGCGGCGACAGTTCGTGCAGGGTGATGCCCGCGGCGCCCGCCAGGTCGCCGATCTGTTCGGTCGGCGCACCCGTGACGATCAACGCGTTGTCCGCGTCGGTGAAGGCCAGCCCGGCCTGACCGAGTACCGACCGGAGCTCGGGCAGTCGCGGCGAGCGCACCCGCACCGACGTCTGGGTGGACCGCGCGATGAACTCCTCGGTGGAGGAGTCGGCGATCAACTTCCCCCGCCCGATCACGATGAGATGGTCTGCGGTCAGCGCCATCTCGGACAGCAGATGGGACGAGACGAAAACCGTCTTGCCCTGTGCGGCCAGGTTCCTCATGAAAGTCCTGACCCAGAAGATGCCCTCCGGGTCAAGGCCGTTCACCGGTTCGTCGAACAGCAGCACCTGCGGGTCGCCGAGAAGCGCGCCGGCCAGCCCGAGCCGCTGCTTCATGCCGAGCGAGAACTTGCCGGCGGCCCGCTTGGCCACACTGCTGAGCCCGACGATCTCCAATACCTCATCCACCCTGGAGACGGGGATCTTGTTGGACGCCGCCATGAACCTCAGATGGGAGCGTGCCGAGCGGTTCGGGTGGATCCAGTTGGCGTCCAACAGCGCGCCGACCTGGGTGAGCGGCTTGGTCAGGTGCGCGTACTGATGGCCCGCGACCTTGGTGCTGCCCCTGGACGGGTTGTCCAACCCGAGGATCAACCGCATGGTGGTCGACTTGCCGGAGCCGTTGGGCCCGAGGAAGCCGGTGACGGCGCCCGGTCGCACGGTGAACGAGAGATCGTCCACCGCGAGTGTCTTTCCGTAGTACTTGGTCAATCCGATGGCTTCGATCATGTTGTCGACCCAGTTCCTCCCCGTCGGCGTTCCCCGATTCAACACGCCGGGTCGGACAATCGACCAGGCGGCCCACAGGCCGCCCGGTCCGCGAGGTCACCGAGGTTGCCCGCGCAGGTCAGCCGACCGGTTTGGCGGAGAACGCCCGGACCGTCTGCAGCACGGGAGCGTTGGTCGCACTGCCGCTCAGGTAGGAACGAAGACCCACGGATCCCGGCGCCTGCAGCGCAGACGAGGAATCGGTCGTGCTGGCCGCCCAGGCGGCCGGCTCCGCAGAGCCGTTCGCCCACACCTTGAGCCGCACAGTGGTCGGGTTGGTGCCCTGAACCTGCAGCCGGGCATTGAGCTGAGTGCCGGCCGTGTAGCTCAGGCCGGACACCGTGGCCGGGGTGGTCAGGTTGACCGCCGTTGCTGACCCGTCGAGCTTGCGCAGGGTGGCCAGAACGCCGCCGGCGGAGGTCAGCGTGATGAGGCCGTCGTACTCCTGATTGGTGCCGACCCGCCGGCCGACGACGTCCAGGTAGGCGCTGGCGGTCGGCCGCTTGTCCACCGCCAGCGTGACGGTGACGTCAGCCGAGGTCGCGGAGGTGCCACCCAGGTAGGCATTGGTGCCGGCCCCGGCGGTGGCCAGCGAGATCGAGCCGACCCCGCCGCTGGTCGAGAACCTGGCCCCGGGGGTGACCGTCCAGGCGCCGCCGGTGTCGGCGGTGCCGAGACCGGCTGTCACCGTGCGATTGAACGTGTCGTTCGCAAAGAGCCCACCGACCGGGCTGGTCGGCGACACGGTGTACGTGACGGCGCCGGTCGCGCCGCCGTTGTCCGTCACCGTGAGGGTGACCGTGTAGGTGCCGGCCGCGTAGGTGTGCGTCGGGGTCGGGCCGGTGCCGGTGGCGTCGTCACCGAAGGCCCAGGTGTACCCGGCGATGGTCCCATCCGGATCGCTGGAGCCGCTGCCGTTGAAGGTGCACGCCAGGTCGGTGCAACTGGACGTGAACACCGCCGTCGGCGGGGTGTTGGTCGGCGACGGGGACACCGTGACGCTCGCCGAGAACGTGCCGGTGGCGCCGTCGTTGTCGGTCACCGTGAGTGTCACCTGGTAGGTGCCGGCCGGGTAGGGGTGCGTCGGGGTCTGACCGGAGCCGGTGGCGCCGTCGCCGAAGTCCCAGTTGTATCCGGCGATGGTGCCGTCGATGTCCGCCGATCCGGCGGCGTTGAACGCGCAGGCCGACGTCGTGCAGCTGGATGCGAATTTCGCCGTCGGCGGCACGTTGACCGTTCCGCCGGCCGCCTGGAAGTGCGCCTGGATCTTCGCGGTGCTGAGCACGGACGGGTAGACCGCGGCGTCGGCGATCGAGCCCGCCAGGTAGCCGCTGGTCGGCGGGTTGGGCCAGCCCAGGAAGCTGTCCCCGCCGAGCCGCCAGTGTCCGAAGAACACCGCGCCGTCCCGCAGCGCGGCGTTGGCCGCGACCTGCGCGCCGTCGACGTACAGCACCGCTCCGGAGGGTCCCGCCGTCGCCGTCAGCAGATGCCAGGCGCCGTCGTTGTACGCGGATGTGCTGCCGATCGACTGGTTGCTGTTGTTGCTGAACATCCCAAAATGCACGGTGCCGTCGGTTCCGAAGTACAGCACCCGGTCCATGGTCGCGCTCTGCCGGCCGTCAGGCTGCGGGGTGTACAGGCCGTCGGAGAGCACCGCCCCACCAGACGTGGAGGTGGTCCGCACCCAGGCCTCCAGGCTGTACGTCGACAACGGGATGGCATCGCCGGCGGTGGCAGCGACGCTGTCGGAGGTGATGGTCGGCGGGAACGCCGGGAATCCCGGCGGCGGCGTCGGTCCCGGCGTGGAGATCACCGCGCCGGTGAAGCTGGCCGCGGTTCCCTGGCCGGGGATCGGCCCGGCCGCACCGAAGGTGACGGCCGCCCGAGTCGTCATGTCGGCGAAGCCGGCGCTGTCGACGGCGGTGCTGCCCCCCGTCTCCGACAGCCTCCAGAGATCGGTGGCGCCGTCGGCCCGCACCAGTGCCGGATAGCTGGGCACCGCGGCCGATCCGACGGTCGCCGCCGCCGACGCGGCACTGGTCACCGCATTGCCGAGCGGGTCTGTGACCCGGATCCGGTAGGTGTGCGTGGAGCCGGCATCCAGCGACGTGTCGGTGAAGCCGAGCATCGGCCGCTTCCAGAACGAACCCGAGTACGAAATCGTCTTGATCGGCGTGGTGCCACCGTCGCGGAACACGTCGTACGTGAGGTCAGCGTTGTCCTGGTCCTGAGCGGCTCGCCAGCTGACCCGCAGCGCGCCAGCACTCTGGGACACCGCCGTCGGTGCGGTCACGGTGGCCGGGCCGATCTTGTTGGGGGCGGCGGCGCCGATGGCGTACCGCACCAGGCCCTGCTGCGCGGTGCCGTTCGCGGTGGGGAATTCACCGCCGACGGCGAGGTAGGTGGTGTTGCCGGCCACGGTCCACGCCGCCTGGCTCTGACCGGTGTAGGTGCCGGCGGTCAGCAGCGGGGCCCACTGGAGCTGGGTGCCGCTGGGCTGGCCGGAGAAGTCGAAGTAGCGGGGTCCGGGCTGCCCGTTGCCGCCGGTGAAGACCGGCGCCCGCAATGTCCCCGTCGCGAAGGTGGTCTCGGCCGCCAGGAAATGGTGGGTGGAATCGAATACGCCCGCGTCGTCCTGGGAGAACGATGCCATGTCGGAGCAGTCATGCTGGTGGCCGGCGCTGTACAGCACGTTCCCGATCGGCACGGCGTCGTAGCTGTCGCCGTGGCAGCTGTTCATCCAGACGATCGTGCCGGTGGTGGGGTCCGCGGCGAACCGCCCCTCGAAGTTGCCGCCCGAAGTGAAGTAGTAGCCGGTGCCGTAGACGTTGGTGCCGTCCGCACTCAGGCTGGTGATGTTCGAGCTCGAGCCGTAATCCTGAATCGGAAAGGAGTCCGACCACGGCGCACCGGCACCGGTGGTCAGGACCGCGCCGATGCCCAGCCGGGTCACTCCGGCCAGCGTGGTGAAACCGCCGCCGACCACCACTCGGGTTCCGTCCGGCGCCAGCGTCATGGCGCTGACCAGCGCGTTGGCTCCGGGGTTCCAGCCGAGCAGCGCGCCGGCGGAGGAGTAGGCGGCCAGCCGGTTGCGCCCGTTGCCGTTGGCGGAGGTGAACGAGCCGCCGACGTAGACCGCGGTGTTACTGGCGGTGACCGTCCGGGCCGACCCGTTCAATGACGCGGTGAAGCCGGTGTTCAGCACTCCGGCGGCGGTCGTGATGGAGAAGGACGCGATGCGGTTGTGCGTGACGCCGTCCACCGTGGTGAAGTCGCCGGCGACATACAGCGTGCTGCCGTCGGGGGAGGCGGTGATCGCCCGGCCCTGGCCGTTCAGCCGGTGGTTGAAGGTGGTGATCAGATTGCCGGTGGTGATGTCGTAGGCCAGCAGGTTCGCCCTCGCCACCCGGCTGGGGCTACTGGCCGGGGTGCCGGCGGGCCGCGCATTGGCGAAACTCCCGGTGACGTACACCGTGTTGCCGACGACCACTTCGGCCCAGGCGACGCCGTCGATCTGCACCGTTGGCAACGGGTCGGCGCTCACCGTGGCCGGGAGTTCGGACGGCGGTGCGGTGTCGGCCGCCGCCTGAGGCGAGAACGCCAGCGCCAGCGCTATCACCAGCACCGCGGAACTGACCACCGAGGTGATCACAGCCGGAATCCGGCCACGGCGAGGTCGGCGACAATCGACGTTCATCAATCCCCCAGGGGTGACGCGGGATGTGCCCGCTGATGCGGCGAAATGTACAGACAGTGACAAGCGCCGGGGAAGAGCCTGCGGGAAATGACGCCCATTCGGCGGTTGTTTCACTCGTTGTGACGCCGCCGTCGAACTCTCGGTAGTCCGCCGGGCACACCCGGTGAGTGCCAGCACGGTTGGCCGTACGCTGGCCCGGTGCCGATTGCCGCCGATCCCGCGATTCATCTCGTCGACCGGACCTTCGTCGACCTGCCGTTGCGAAAGCTGGCCGAGGCGGCGCTGGCCGCCGCGACCGGTGCCGGCGCTTCGTTCGCCGATTTCCGGTTCGAACGGCTGCAGACGCAGTCGATCGGCATCCGGGACACCGCCGTGCAATCCACCAACGATGCCGTGACGACCGGTTACGCGGTCAGGGTGATCGTGGACGGCAGCTGGGGTTTCGCCGCGTCGATCATCCCGACGCCGGACGAGGCGGCGGCCACCGCCCGGCAGGCGGTCGCGGTGGCCAGGGCGCTGGCCGGGGTGGTGGCCGAACGGGTCGAGCGTGCGGACGAGCCCGTGTACGCCGATGCGCACTGGGTCAGCAGCTATGTCATCGACCCGTTCACCGTCGACGTGCAGGACAAGATCGGACTGCTGCTGGATCGGTCCGAACGACTGCTGGCCAGCGATGGGGTCGCGCACACGTCGGCGGGACTGTTCCAGGTGAAGGAGAACAAGTTCTATGCCGACACCGCCGGCACGACCACCACGCAGCAGCGGGTCCGGCTGGAACCGTCGCTGACCGCGACCGCGGTCGACGCGGCGTCGGGTGCGTTCGAGACGATGTCGACGTTGAGCCCTCCGGTGGGCCGGGGATACGAGTACCTGACCGACGGAACCTGGGACTTCGATGCCGAGGTCGGTGTCATCGCAAGCACTCTTGCCGAGAAGGTCAAGGCGCCGTCGATCGAAGCCGGCCGCTACGACCTGGTCGTCGATCCGACCAACCTGTGGTTGACGATCCATGAGTCGATCGGTCACGCCACGGAGTACGACCGCGCCATCGGGTACGAGGCCGCTTACGCCGGAACATCTTTCGCGACACCGGACAAGCTCGGGAGCCTTGTCTACGGCTCTGAGGTGATGAACGTCGTCGGCGATCGCACCGCCGAGCACGGGCTGGCCACCATCGGCTTCGACGACGACGGGGTGGCCGGCCAGTCCTGGAACCTGGTGACCGGCGGCATTCTCACCGGCTATCAGCTCGACCGGGTGTTCGCCCGCCGGCTGGGCCTGGACCGCTCGAACGGCTGCGCGCATGCCGATTCGCCGGCGCACGTGCCGATCCAGCGGATGGCCAATGTGAGCCTGCAGCCTGCGCCGGACGGCGGCTCGACCGCGGACCTGATCGCCGGCATCGACGACGGCATCTATGTGGTCGGCGACAAGTCGTGGTCGATCGACATGCAGCGGTACAACTTCCAGTTCACCGGTCAGCGGTTCTACCGGATCCGGGGCGGTGAACTGGCCGGGCAGGTGCGGGATGTCGCCTACCAGGCGACCACCACCGATTTCTGGGGAGCGATGGACGCGGTGGGCGGTCCACAGACCTACCTGCTTGGCGGCGCTTTCAATTGCGGGAAGGGACAACCGGCCCAGGTCGCGGCCGTATCGCACGGGTGCCCGGCGGCTCGCTTCCGCGGCATCACGATTCTCAACACAGTGCAGGAGGGCTCGTGACCTGTCATGACTAGTCCGGCAGTCGTTCGCCCCCCGGCGGGAATCCTGGCCCCGCAGGAGATCATCGACGTCGCGCTGGCCGCGTCCGGCGCCGACGACTGCGTCGTGGTGGTCGAATCCACCTCGGAAGCCAACGTCCGGTGGGCGAACAACACGGTGACCACCAACGGGGTGTCGCGGACGCTGTCCTGGTACGTCGTCTGCATCGTCGACGGTGCCGCGGGCACCGTCAGTGCGTCGGCCGCGGCCGCCGATTCCGCGCCAGCAGTGGCCGAGGTGGTGCAGGCCGCGCATCAGGTGGCGCGCGCGGCGGCACAGTCGGGGCGCGCTCGGGACGCCCAGCCGTTGGTCGGTCCCGAGAATGTCGGAACGGTCGGCGCTGCATCCCCCAGCGGTGGATTCCCCAGCGGTGGATTCCCCAGCGGTGGATTCGACGGTGGTGGATTCCTTGGGGGTGGATTCGAAGCTGCCCCGGTCAGCACGTCCTTCGAGGTCTACGCCGATCTGCTCCCGTCGCTGGGCGCTGCCTTCGAGGAGGCCAGGGCCGGCGGTCGAGTGCTCTACGGATTTGCCCGGCACGAGACGACGACCATCCACCTCGGGTCGTCCACCCGGGTGCGCCTGCGGTGGGTGCAGCCCACCGGGACGCTCGAGCTGAACGCGAAATCCGCTGATTTGCGCCGCTCCTCCTGGGGCGGGCTGTCCACCCCCGACTTCCGCGGGGTGACCGTCGACGACCTGGTCGCCTCCTTGACCCGCAGGCTGGAGTGGGCGCGACGGACGGCGGAGCTGCCGGCCGGCCGGTACGACACGGTGCTGCCACCGACCGCGGTGGCCGATTTCATGATCAACCTCGCCTGGAGCGCGGCGGCCAGGCCCGCGCACGAGGGGCGCTCCGCCTTTTCCGCGCCCGGCGGCGGGACCAGGGTCGGTGAACGGCTCACCGGGCAGGCGCTCACGCTGGCCGGCGATCCGTCAGCGGCGGGCCTGCAGTGCGCGCCTTTCGTGGCCGCCGGCCATTCCTCGGACGAGGTCTCGGTTTTCGACAACGGCGCGCCGATTCCGCGGGTCGCGATCGTCGCCGACGGGGTGATCAACTCGCTGCTGCACACCCGCGGGTCCGCGGCGGAATACGGCGAGCCGTTCACCCCGGCCGCCGACAACCTGCTGCTGACCGGTGGCGATCCGGCCCTGTCCACCGAGGATCTGGTGGCCGGCGTTCGCCGCGGCCTGCTGCTGACCTCCCAGTGGTACCTGCGGGAGGTCGATCCGATGACCATGCTGCTCACCGGTCTGACCCGGGACGGGGTCTTCCTGATCGAGAACGGGGAGATCACCGCGGCGGTGAACAACTTCCGCTTCAACATGTCTCCGCTGGACGTGCTGCGGCACGCCGTCACCGTCGGTGCCACGGTGCCCGCCCTGTCCCGGGAGTGGAGCGACTGGTTCACCAGGTCCGCGATGCCGCCGATGGTGGTGGAGGGCTTCAACATGTCATCGGTGTCGCCGGCGCAGTAGACCCGCGCCTTGGTCCGGGGCGCGCGCGCCCGTCGCGTGAGCCAGGTCAGGTCTGCTGGGCGGCCGCACCTTGGGACGCCGCCGCGGCGGGCGACAGGTCAGCCAGCGTCAGCGGGTGGCGCGGAACGTCCGGAAGCTGATGGTTGCTGGTCACCGCCAGGTCGACCCCGACGTGGATCAACTCGCCCGGATCCAAGAGCCGCCAACCACTCTCGCCGTCCATCGGCTCGCTGGCCAGCACGACCGATGCGGACCCGGCCAGTTCTTCGGACTTGGTGTGGATCCGCGGGCTTCGGACCTCGAGATGCTCCTCGGAGGCGGGCCTTTCCAGCACGTACAGTTGATGAGTTGCCGGGAATCGCAAGGCCCACAGGTCATCCGGGGTGGCGACGATCAGGTTCAGGGCGAAAACCGGTAGGCGCTCGGCGATCCAACCCACCGCCGCGATGATGGCCGCGCCCACATCGCCGCCCCGCAGTCGCGCCTCCGCGGTGATCAGCGCGAACATCCGCTCGCTGTCGGTCTGGCCACCGACCATGTCGCTGACCCCCAGCTCGGCCAACCGGTCGTCGAGTACGCCCAGCTCGCCGAAAGCACCGTTGTGCGCGAACAGCCGGGCATCCTGGGCGAAAGGGTGGGTGTTTTCCGTGGTGTGTGCCCCGGTGCTGGCGTACCGGACGTGAGCCACGAACGTCCGGCTGCGCGCCACCCTGGCCTCGTGGGCGAATTCGGAGTCCTGCCAGGCTGCGATCGGCTGCTTGTCGATGACGGGCAGGCCGTCGGCGTCGAAGATGCCGATGCCGGCGCCGTCCGGCTCGCGGTGGCTCTGCTCGCGCAGGCTGTCGGGAGCGTCCAGCAACCAGAAGGTGGCTCTGACCGGATTGGACCCGGTGTGCAGCCCGAACAATCGGCACATGCTTGCTGCCCTCGTCTCGTCGGGCACCATGGGTGGACTTCGTCGTCCGTGCCGCCCGGCGCCCCGGGGGATTGTCGCACGCCGCCCCGGCGGCCGAGCCGTTCCACGAACGGGTGGATCACGAATCGAACGGGGCACGGACCGGCGCGCGATGGTTTTCGACCGCATCAGCGCGAATTCGCACCGATTTATGCTCGGCGGCATCCACCTCAGAGCCGGAAATTTCGCGGGCGGAAACGGCGATCGACCGATGATCGACCATCATCGACCATCATCGACGCGGAGTAGTGAACCGACACGACCGGGTGATCTGCCGGCGGTGATCACCGCGCAAATGACCCAAGATCACCAGGTGGGAGCGTTTCCGGAGATCGACGCTTACGCGCACGACCTACCATCGTCGAACAACAACGAACACGTGGTGGCGTAGGCCACAGTTTCTGAATCGATCCCTTTCACGATTCTGTGGCCTGGAATACAACACATACCCGGCAACAGTGGACATTCATTGGTTAGTCTCGGTTAATCGGCCGGCACAGCGCGGTGTGGGCCGTCGTTTCCGACGGCGGTGAGTACCCCAACCCGCCCGACAGGCCCGAGACTCTCCAGGAGATGGTGCATGTGACCGCGGTCATCGACCCGACAAAGAAGACGTCCTCGTCCTCCGGGGAGGTCCCGTCCGGAATTCAGATCATCGGCGCCCCTTCGGGCACCTCGCCCGCGCTGCTGTCCTGGGTGCTGGAGGTAGCCGAACTCGCCCGACCCGACAAGGTGGTATTCGTCGACGGGTCGGACGAGGAGTGGACCTCGATGACCGACAAGCTCGTCGAGGCAGGCACCTTCACCCGGCTGGCGGGCAAGCCCAACTCCTTCTACGCGGCCTCCGATCCGACCGACGTTGCCAGGGTCGAGGACCGTACCTACATCTGTTCGGCCGACAAGGCCGACGCCGGCCCGACCAACAACTGGATGGATCCCGCATCCATGAAGGCCATTCTCAGCGGCCTGTATGCCGGGGCGATGGTCGGCCGCACCATGTACGTGGTGCCGTTCTGCATGGGCCCGTATGACGCGCCCGACCCGAAACTCGGTGTGGAGATCACCGACTCGGAGTACGTGGTCGCCTCGATGCGGATCATGACCCGGATGGGCAGCCGCGCGCTCGAGCTGATCAACAAGGGCGCCGCCTGGGTCAAGGCGCTGCACTCGGTGGGCGCGCCGCTCGCCCCCGACGAGCAGGACGTCGCCTGGCCCTGCAACCGGACCAAGTACATCGTCCAGTTCCCCGAGGAGCGGAGCATCTGGTCCTACGGCTCCGGCTACGGCGGGAACGCCTTGCTGGGCAAGAAGTGCTACTCGCTGCGGATCGCCTCGGTGATGGCCCGTGACGAGGGCTGGCTGGCCGAGCACATGCTGATTCTCAAGCTGACCTCCCCGGAGCAGTCGGTCCACTACATCGCCGCGGCCTTCCCGAGCGCGTGCGGCAAGACCAATCTGGCCATGCTGGAGCCGACGATTCCGGGCTGGAAGGTCGAGATGCTGGGCGACGACATCGCCTGGATGACCTTCGGCGAGGACGGCCGGCTGTACGCCGTCAACCCGGAGTACGGCCTGTTCGGCGTGGCGCCCGGCACCGGATGGCATACCAATCCCAATGCCATGCGGGCGGTCGCGCAGGGCAACTCGTTGTTCACCAACGTAGGGCTCACCGACGACGGGGACATCTGGTGGGAGGGCATGACGGACGAGCCACCTGCCCACCTGACGGATTGGAAGGGCCGCGACTGGACCCCCAGCGGGCTGGACGCCGATGGCAACAAGCTGGAATCGGCAGGCGAGCTCGCCGCGCATGCCAACTCCCGCTTCTGCACCCCGATCACCCAGGTGCCGATCATCGCCGACGAGTACTTCCATCCGGTCGGCGTGCCGATCTCGGCGATCATCTTCGGCGGCCGACGGAAGACCACCGTGCCGCTGGTCACCCAGTCCCGGGACTGGCAGAACGGCGTGTTCATGGGTGCCACTCTGTCGTCGGAGACCACGGCGGCCGCGACCGGTGCGGTGGGCGTCGTCCGCCGCGACCCGATGGCCATGCTGCCGTTCCTCGGCTACGACGCCGGTCACTACTTCCAGCACTGGATCGATATCGGCAAGGAAGCCGACGCGAGCAAGCTGCCGAAGATCTTCTACGTCAACTGGTTCCGCCGGGACTCGGACGGCGGGTTCCTGTGGCCCGGGTTCGGCGAGAACTCGCGCGTGCTCAAGTGGGTCATCGAGCGGATGGACGGCAAGGCTGACGCTGTCGAGACGCCGATCGGCTTCGTGCCCGTTCCGGGCGGGCTGGACATCGAGGGCCTTGACCTGACGCAGGACCAGGTGTCGGCGGCGCTGGCGGTCCACCCCGAGGAGTGGAAGAAGGAACTGCCGCTCATCGAGGAGTGGTTCGCCTCACTCGGCGACACGGTGCCCACCCCACTGCGTGACGAGCTCGCCGCGCTGAAACACCGGATCGACGAGAGCTGACCACTTCACAGTTGTGACCGGAAGGCGGGTGTCCACGACACCCGCCTTCGTGGTTTCCTAGTGCGGATAGGAACGCTTCCACAGTCCCCCGAGCGTCGGACGGCGCTCTGACGGGGACACGCCGGGGGCGGCGGTCACGGCGGTCACGGGGGTCACGGGGGTCAGCGCGGTGGCGATCAGCACCAAGGCGTCGGGTCGAGGTGAGGACGGCGGCCGGCGCGCCGAGCGCGAGCGCCGGTCCAGACTGCGTGCGGACCGCACGTTGGTCATCTCCGACACCATGAGCCCGTTCTGCGGCGTCGGCAGCATCATGTTCGCGCTGGTCGCGATAGCCCAGTTCAGCTTCGATCAGACACCCGGCTCGTGGGTGTCCTCGACGGCCGCGGCGCTGTCCTCGCTGGTCCTCGCGATCGGCTGGGTGCTGCTGCGCGGCCCGGTCGGCCCGATGCTGCGACAGCATTCACTCGGCGTCGGGGTCGGCGTCGCGGTGATGGTCGGCCTGAACCCGCTGGTGTACGTCATCGGCACGAAGATCACCTACCCGGCCATCGGCATGCTGCTGGTGATCGTCGGGGTGGGGGCGTTGTTGCACGACCGGTTCTGGGCGACCGCCGTCATCATCGCGGTCAATGTGGCGTGGATCGCCTGCGCGTTCGCCTTCGGCATCCCGGTGTCGCCCGCGATCTTCGCCTCACAGCTGGTCAAGGCCGACGCGCTTGCCATTGTTCTCAACGTGGCCAGACACCGCACGATGCAGCGGATGGAACAGGCCCGTGAGGAGGTGCACCGGTTGGCCACCACCGACGAGCTCACCGGGGTGGCCAATCAGCGCGGGTTCCTGGAGGTCGGCCGCTCGCTCACCGAGGCAGCGGATGAGGATCCGGACCTGACCGTCGTCTACGTGGACCTGGACGGCCTGAAGCTCGTCAACGACCTGCACGGCCACTCCGCCGGTGATGCGTTGATCCAGTCGGTGGCCGAGGTGCTGCGCCGCACCTTCCGACCGGAGGACACCGTCGCCCGGGTCGGCGGAGACGAGTTCGCGGTGCTCGTCGTCGGCGGCACCCCCCTGCTGGCGCACGACCTGATTTCCCGGGTCAACGAGCGGCTCCGTGAGGCGGGCATCTCGGCCAGCATCGGTATCGCCAGCAGCCAGGCGGGGGTCCGGGTGGATCTTGGGGAGCTACTCGGGCGGGCCGACGCGGCAATGTATACGGCCAAGTCCGCGCGCAAGAACGGCGGCAGTTGATCCCGCAACCGCCCTGACGCCGGCCCGGGTTCGGTCAGCTCTCGTCACCGGAATCGGGCGATCGGCGCAGCAACTTTCGCAGCAGCACCAGCGCGATCACCCCGAGGATGATCGGCAGCACTCGCTTCAGCACCGGCGCACCGGCCGTCTGCAGCACGTTCAGCGGCTCGTTCGAGGCGGCCGGCCGGTGTTGCCGACCGGGAGGGGCCGACGCGTAGGGCGTACCCACCAGCGATGCGGCCGTCGCCTGCTCGCCGGTCACCTCCGCGGCCACCTCGTCCGGATTCGTCACGTCGATCAGCTCAGCGCCACCCGCGGTGCGCCCGGACAGCTTGGTGGACACGCAGTCGGCGAATTGTCCGATCAGCTTGTTGCCGACATCGACCATCACGCCGCGACCGAACTGCGCCGGACGTCCGGTGAGCGAGAGGGTGGTGACCAGATCGACGGCCGTCCGGTTCGGTGCGAGCGCGGTCGCGGTGGCGGTGACCAGCATGGCCGCGGTGGAGGTGGAGCCACCCGCGTTGCCGGTCGCCTCGATCCTGGCCCGATGCAGCACCTCGTCCTTCTCGACGATCTTCGCGGTGCCCTTGTAGACCATCCGGATCGGGCCCAGCTTGAGCTTCACCGAGCCGCTGAACTCGTCGCCGTCGACGTGTTCCAGGATCGCTCCCGGGAAGCATGGGCCGACCTGCTCCATGTCCAGCAGGGTGGTCCAGGCCTTTTCCACGCCGACCGGGACCTCGAACCGGTGCTCCAGCTCCACAACAGACCTCCGGAATGTCCGGCCGGCGCGTCGATCCGCCCGGCAGCGTGACGATCGTATGCCGCGCTCCGGCCGAGCGCGCCGCCGCCACATCGCCTGCCCGACGGTCACCTTTGGTGATCAACATATCGATCCCCGCAGGTCCCGATGATGGGGTGTCCGACGGTCGGACGTGGCCCACGACACACCGCGCCGGTATCCGTGTCAATATCGGAGTACCCGCCCGTATCTCCTCGATGCGATCCATCGTCTGGTCCGGGTGAGCAGTCACCGTCATCGCCGACGGGCCCGACCGGTCGCACCCGCGTGCCGCAGGCCCTGCCGGTGCCGACACCCGGTCAGCCCGGAGATCCCGGGAGTCGGGTGCGTTCGAGGGAGGAGATGCGCATGGCAGCGGTTCCCGGATCACCCGAGAGCCCCGGTTCGCCGTACCATCCGACGACAGCCCGTGACGCCGCCGCCCGCGGAGCTGCGGGCCTGCGCGGCCAGCCGACGCCGTCCGAGGTGATCGCCGGCCTACGAGCCACCAGCCACGGCGACGACCTGGTCCAGCTGCTCTCCCCGGAGGGCACACTCACCGCCCACGAGGATTTCCCGTTCGAGGTCGACGCCGATCTGCTGCGCGGGCTGTACCGCGACATGGTGCTTGTCCGCCGTTTCGATCGGGAGGGCAACGCGCTGCAGCGGCAGGGTCAGCTGAGCATCTGGGTGCCGCTGTTGGGCCAGGAAGCCGCTCAGATCGGGGCCGGGCGCGCGTTGCGTCCCGGTGACATGGCCTTCCCTTCGTACCGCGAGCACGGCGTGGCCTGGTGTCGTGGCGTCGACCCGACCCAGTTGCTGGGCATCTTCCGGGGCACCGACCACTGCGGGTGGGACCCGAAGGCGACCAGGTTCAACTGCTACACGATCGTCATCGGGAACCAGGTGCTCAACGCCACCGGGTACGCGATGGGCCAGCGATTCGACGGCGCGATCGGTTCGCCGGAGGCCGACGGGGAGAGCCGCAACGAGGCCACCGTCGTCTTCTTCGGTGACGGCGCCACCAGCCAGGGTGACGTGCACGAGGGCATGGTGTTCGCCGCGGCCTTCGACGCGCCGGTGGTCTTCTACTGCCAGAACAACCAGTGGGCCATCTCCGAACCGGTGGAGAAGCAGTCAAGGGTTCCGCTCTGGGAACGCTCGACCGGTTACGGATTCCCCGGAGTCAGGGTCGACGGCAACGACGTGGTGGCCTGCCTGGCCGTCACCCGCTGGGCCCTGGAGGAATGCCGGTCCGGCAACGGGCCGGTGATGATCGAGGCCTTCACCTACCGGATGGACGCGCACACCACGTCCGACGATCCGACCAGGTACCGGCTGGCCGACGAGGAACAGCACTGGAAACTGCTGGACCCGATCGAGCGGGTCAAGGTGCACCTGTCCCGGCAGGGCATGGCCGACCAGGAGTTCTTCGACTCGGTCGGGGCCGAGGCCGACGAACTGGCCGCCCGGTTCCGGGCGCACTGCATCGCGATGCCCAAACCACCGCCGGAACGGATCTTCGCCAACGTCTACACCGAGCCGCACCACCAACTCGACCAGCAGCAGGCCCGGTACCTGGCGTACCTGGCCTCGTTCGAGGACCAGGGCTCCGCGACGCCCGGGCAGGTGACCCGGTGAACGACGGTGCGGTATCCGGTCCCCGTTCCGGTGCGGACAGCAAGCCGGTGACGCTGGCGAAGGCGTTGAACATGAGCCTGCGCGCCGCCATGGACGAGGACCCGAAGGTCATCGTGATGGGCGAGGACGTCGGCAAACTCGGCGGCGTCTTCCGGGTCACCGACGGGCTGCAGAAGGACTTCGGCGACCACCGGGTGCTGGACACGCCGCTCGCCGAATCCGGCATCATCGGCACCGCCGTCGGCCTGGCCATGCGCGGCTACCGGCCGGTCGCCGAGATCCAGTTCGACGGATTCGTCTTTCCCGGTTTCGACCAGATCATCTCGCAGGTCGCCAAGGTGACCTACCGGTCGCAGGGCGCCTGGTCGATGCCGCTGGTGATCCGCATCCCGTTCGGCGGCGGCATCGGCGCGGTCGAGCACCACGCCGAGGCCCCGGAGTCGTTCTTCTGCCACATCGGCGGCCTTCGGGTGGTCGCCTGCTCCACGGCGCAGGACGCGTACGACATGTTGCGTGCGGCGATCTCCTGCGACGACCCGGTGGTCTTCTTCGAACCGAAGCGCCGGTACTGGGAGAAGGGTGCTCTCGATCTCGGGGCCACTGCTCTCACCGACACTGCTCTCACGGACACCGGGGCCGAACGCGAGCGGCCGCCCGGCTGCTTCAGCAGCGTGGTCCGCCGCCCCGGCACCGACGTCACCGTGGTCTCCTACGGCTCGAGCATGCCGATCCTGCACGCGGCCGCGGACGCCGCGGCGGCCGAAGGCCGCTCGCTGGAGGTGATCGACCTGCGCAGCCTGTCCCCGCTCGATCTGGGGCCGGTACTGGACTCTGTCCGCAAGACCGGCCGGTTGGTGGTGGTGTCGGAGGCACCCCGCGAGTCGTCGATCACCGCGGACATCGCCGCCAGGGTCACCGAGGAGGCGTTCTACTCGCTGGCCGCGCCCGTGTTGCGGGTGGCCGGGTTCGACACCCCATACCCGCCGAGCCGGCTGGAAGAGGACTATCTCCCTGACCTGGACAAGGTACTGGACGCCGTCGACCGCGCGCTGGCGTTCTGAGATGGGTCTGCGGGAGATACTCGCCGGGATTCGGGTGGAAACGCGCTCAGCCCGGACACCGGAAGGATTGTGTCGATGACGAAAACCCAGCGGCTGCAGACCTTCTCCATGCCCGACGTGGGTGAGGGGCTGACCGAGGCAGAGGTGCTCCAGTGGCGGGTCGCAGTCGGCGACACGCTGACGATGAACCAGGTGATCGTCGAGATCGAGACGGCGAAGGCGGCCGTCGAACTGCCGTCCCCGTTCGCCGGGAGGGTCGAGGCGCTGCTGGTCGACGTCGGGGTGACGGTGCGGGTGGGCACCCCGATCATCACGGTGGACACCCAGCCAGGGGGCGGTGAGGTGCCTGCCGCTGCGCAGACCGGGCCATCGAATGGTGCGTCGGGCCCGAGCGGTACGACGGCGGCTGACCACGGCGCCGGCGCGAAGATCGGCGAGGTGTCCTCCGACGGCCGGATCGCCACTCTGGTCGGCTACGTCTCGGCGGGTGCCAGCAGTGCTCGCCGCCCGCGCCGGGGTGCGGCGAGCCCCGCGGTGGCGACTCCGTCGCCGTCGGTAGCCGTGCCTGTCGCCGCTTCGGAACCGGCCTCGGCGACAGGCACTGCCACCGGGCAGGTGGGTGCGCAGACGGCCGCTGCTCCGTTGGCCACCCCGCCGGTGCGCAAGCTGGCCAAGGAGTTGGGTATCGACCTGACCGCCGTCACCGCCACCCGGCCGGACGGTGTGATCAGCCGATCGGATGTCGAGAATGCCTCCGCTGCAGAGCATCCGGCCGAGCACGTGGCCACGTCCGGAGCACCTCCGGCAGGGTACGACCCTGCCACCAGGGAACTGCGGGTCGTGGTCAAGGGTGTCCGAAAGGCGACCGCGGCAGCCATGGTGGCCAGCGCCTTCACCGCGCCGCACGTCACCGAGTTCCTGACGGTCGACGTCACCCCCATGATGGAACTGCGGGACAGGCTGCGCCGTCGGCCCGAGTTCGCCGACATCAAGCTCACTCCATTGGCGTTCGCGGCGCGGGCGGTCTGCCTTGCGGTGCGGCGGACCCCGGAGCTGAACGCGGTCCTCGACGAGGCGGCCGGCGAGATTGTGATCAAGCAGTACGTGCACCTCGGCATCGCGGCGGCCACCCCGCGGGGGTTGGTCGTGCCGGTCATCCGGGACGCCGACGGGCTCGATCTGGCGGGCGTCGCGCACACGCTGACCGAGCTGGCGGCGACCGCGCGGGCCGGTAGGACCTCGCTGGCCGAGATGACCGGAGGCACCTTCAGCATCACCAATGTCGGGGTGTTCGGTGTGGACACCGGGACGCCGATCATCAATCCCGGCGAATCGGCGATCCTCGCCCTCGGCTCGATCAAGGACGCGCCGTGGGTGGTTGACGGCGAGCTCGCGGTGCGCAAGGTCTGCCAGCTGGCGCTGTCCTTCGACCATCGCGTGGTGGACGGCCAGCAGGGATCGCAATTCCTGTCCGACGTCGGCGCGTTGCTGGCCGATCCCGGGCTCGCCCTGGCGTTCTGAGGCCCGCGTGCCAGGCCTGCTCGCCAGGACTGTGTGTCTGCCCGACACCAGGCCGTTCGCCGTCGGGATCGAGGTCCCGATCGATGACCCGATCGCCGAGGACGGTCGCCTGATCCGGTAGCGGTGCCCGCCGTCCTCGACGAGGTCG
>Ga0209584_10000094_pt1 | contig 22143 bp, 26 predicted proteins | sample NGEPerD_FD_184507 | JGI IMG/M metagenome (GOLD analysis project Ga0209584, IMG submission 184507) | Arctic peat soil microbial communities from the Barrow Environmental Observatory site, Barrow, Alaska, USA - NGEE PermafrostAB12-D... | ecosystem: Environmental > Terrestrial > Soil > Wetlands >...
GCCGATGCTCAGGCCGATGCCCAGGCTCAGGCTGATGCCCAGGCCCAGGCCCAGGCCCAGGCTCAGGCCGACGCTGACGCCCAGGCTCAGGCTGAGACGTACTCCCAGCCCCAAACCCAGGCGGCTCAGCCCCAGAATGATGCAGCGCAACGTGCAGCGCAGTATGGAATCGTTGCTGCACCGAGTCTGCAGATCGACTCGTTCTCCAGGACTTGTGGTCAATGGGACCCCAGCTGGACGGTGTGGCACGAGGTTCCTTGTGGATGAGGGCATGTCGGCCAGCGCACATTGAGTTGATTTCAAAGTAGCTGGTCAGGGGTAGCCGGGCAGCCAGGGGTTTCGGCTGGTCAGCTGGGTGAGGGCTGTCAGCGCTTGTATGCCGTGTTTCGCGGTGGTTTGCAGGTAGGAGCGTAGGTCGGCGAAGTGTTGGGCGCGCCTTTTTCGGTGCGCATGGTGCCGGACACTTTTTGTCGGATCTTGGTCATCCGGATTTCTTGTTCGGCGGAGTTGTTCGTGAACGGTATCGCCGGGTTGTGGGCGAATTGCAGGTAGTCCGTTTCCCGTTTGTGGATGCGCCGGGCGAGGGCTCGGTGTTTGCGGCCGGGGGCGCCGGCGGGGTGGGTCGCGGCGAGGAGGGCGTGCCGGAGCAGCATCGTCTGTTTCTACGGACGTGCGCGTTCAGCAGTCCATGTCGAATAGTTGCTCGTCGGCGACGGGCAGCCACAGCGGCGTCCCGCAGGTCCGCCGCGGGGGCGGGATGACGACGATAGTGGCTTGATCAGCAGGCGTTTGGGTCCCGTGGCCTGGGCGTAGCGGTCGCCCCCAGCGGCCGCGGTGTAGCGGTTGGGCCGACCGGTTTCGGCGGGGAGGTATCGGCTCGCGGTCGCGTAGCGCGAGGCGGACTGGCAACGGTTCACGCCTGCGTACCGGTCCGGCGCCAAGCCTGCGTACCGGTCGGGCGTGACGTTGAGTCCGTTGAGGACGGCATCGACGGCTGCGTCGCGTTCCTGGTCTTTGACTCTGTTGTACATCGGTTCTTCCTCCTGAGACGGGTATGGCCCGTGCTGACCGTCGAAGCGGGCAGCAGGGGCCAGGTGTGTTGTGTGGCAACGGGTTCTACATCGACTGCTGGGCGGCCGAGCTGCAGGATTCGCGCGGCCCGCTCGCCGAGGGCGCCGGGGCGAGTCCGCAGCCAATGGCGTGAGCGCATGAAAAAGGGCCCCGCACTCATGGTGCGAGGCCCGCTGTATCGGGGGATCGGCCAGCTGTTGGCCGATCCGTGTCGCAGCCGGGGGTGTTCACTCCGTCGTGCCCCTTGCTCCGGTTCTGGCGACGCATCAATACTAGCACCAACGTTGCGAGAGGGCAAGCGCAGCAAGCACTCTCGCTCGTCACGCACGTTCGTCGTAGGCGCTGGGGCCGGAGTTCATGAACGACAGCCCGAGATTCACGCCGATGACTGCGTCATCCGGCACGCCGTGCACAAGCTGCGTGCAAACCTCGAGCCATTGGTGCTTCGGCAGGGCGATCGCGGTCGGGTCGATCGATTCTTGCCGCTCGTACCAGGCCCAGCCGAAGATCATCATCAGCACGCCGGTCAGCCGCTCGCCTGCGGTGAGCGTGGCATCGGCCGCCAGCGCCGTGATGCAGCCCATCACCGACGGCGGCAGCTCGATGCGCTGCTGGGTGTCAGTGCTGGTGGTGTGATCGGTGATGGACATTCGTGTTGCTCCTTACGGGGAAACGGGAAGCGCCGCCCGCACGGGGTGTCCCGCGGCGGGCGGCGCTTGGTGCATGAACTTCGGTAGGCCGCCCGCGGCCGGAACTCCGCCCGTACTGGCCCGGATGCTCCCGGCGCCGGGCGACCAGGTCCCGGCGCCCGGTGCGCGTGCGCGGTCGCGGGGTCAGCCGGCCGCCAGGACGCCGCTGAGGGTGTGCCAGCTGGCCCGGTCTAGTGCGGTGTACTCACCCGTGACGGCGCGGATCATGTTCCGTTCGGCGCGGGTGGTTCCGCGGACGGCGGCCTCGTGGTGCTCGAACGTGTTGACGGCAGCCACGACCCCGTGCGCAGTCCCGGTCCAGGGGGCGGCGCAGCGGTCGTCGGTGCGGTACAGGTCGCCCAGGACGGCCCGCTTGAGTCGCGCGCCGGTGGCGGCGCGGCCTTCCAGGGGGTGGCCCTGTGGGTCGACCTGGGGTACGTGGGCGTCCAGGAAGGCCTGCCACTGCCGGTCGGTCACCATGGTGGCGCACAGTTGCTTCACCTCCGCGGCGAACTCGTCGGCCACGCTATACACCATGGCAAGCGCGTCGCGGGCGTCCGCGAGGCGCAGCTGGGAGTGTCGGGAATGCTTCACCCGAAACGTCTGTCCGGTCTCCGCCAACGCCACTGCGCGGGTGTTGTCGCACACCGTGTCCGTGACGGTGCGTTTGAAGGTGGTGGCGATCGAGCCGTCGAAGCTGGTGGTGGCCAAAAGGTTCGGCCGGAACGTCACCCCCTCCGGGGTGGTGATCGCGTCGGGCACCGACACCTCCACCCAGGCGACCGCGCCCTCACGCAGCAGCCCGGCGCTGGAGATGGACAGGTCATCGTCCAGGATGTTCCCGACGGTGCCGAGCAGCCACTGGTCGTACTGGTGCGGGTTGTATCCGTCGGCGAAGATGCCCATCGGATGATCGTTGTCCGACCGCGAAATGGCCTGCCTGTTCGGGATGGGCACCCACCGGACGGGTGTGCCGTCGCCGGTCAGGTGCGTCATCGTCGCCGCGTCGGCGGGCGCCTCCTGCGCGACGCGGCGGGACTCCGCCCGCCAGTCGAACAGCCGGCGGCGGACGTCCTGCACGGGGATGGGGCCGGGGTAGTGGTTGGGCTGGTCGGCCTGCAGGCCGGCGCGGTAGTGTCAGGCGTGGCCGCGCTGCTCGGTGTTCCCGATCAGCACGTTCGTGTTCAGATGCTCGAGCGTCTCGCTGGACATGGGTGGTTCTCCTCCTTGGAAATGACAAAGCCCCCGACGGGGTGCCGGGGGCTGAAATGAGGGGTTGGTGAAGATGCCGCGAACGGGTAACGGCGTGGGGCGAGTCAGTCAGTGTCGGGCCCGCGGGATGGGACCGGATGCAGCTGCGGTAGCCGGCGCGGGTCGACGCTACAGGCCAGGGCCTCGCACAGCAGGCCGGCAGCGCGGTAGCCGGGGTCGGCCGTAATCGCCAGGTCGGCGGCGATCCCGGCCAGCGCGCCGTTGCCCTGCCGGTAGGCGTGCCAGCCGGCCAGGAACAGCGGTGCCGCGTCATACGGATGCGGCAGGCGCCGGGCCAGGTTCACCCACAGCTGCATCCCGGCCAGCCAGCCGTCATCGACGGCCAGCCACACCGCGTCCCGCACCGAGTAGGACCGCAGCGCAACCCCGAATCGGGCGACCGTGTCGTCGGTGGGCATCCGGCCGTCCTGCGCCGTCCGCTGCGCCGCGAACAGCGCCCGCACCGCCGAGTGTTCCCAGGCCGGCAGCGCGGCGTCCTGCTGCGCACGGTCGCGGATGCCGTGGTGGCGTTCGAGTCCGCCGGCCAGATCTGCCCGCCCGGGTACCGGTGCGAACATGGCGGCGAACGCGTCCCGGCTGGGCAGCACGGTCAGCCCGGCGTACACCGCGGCTGCATCAACTGCTGTGGACCGGGTCTCCAGCGGGTTGCCTTGCTGCGTGAAGGATTTCGGGTCGGCGTTGTGCAGCAAGTACCACCGATCGCCGGTCACCAGCAGAACGTCTCGGACGCCGAGCCCGGCATGGCCGGCCGCGTCGGTGACGTGCCTCTGAACCTCAGAGGTCAGGTCTGGATGGTCGGTGACGATGATGCCCGCGACCGCGGTGGCGCCGTTGCGCCGCAGCGTGCCGCACGCGCTGGACACCACCTCGAGTGTGGCGTCGACGATGTCCAGGCGTGCCGTGACGACCAGCCGTGTGCCGGCCAGGCCGACGAGCACGAGGCTCTCCCGCGGGTGGAAGCCGAGCGCGTAGGGCACGAAGGCCACCAGATCGGCGGGCCCTTTCAGGCGCAGCGTTTGAGAATCGGTTGTTGTCATGGTGTTTCCCTTCGAACATGACAAAGCCCCGGCGATCTGCCGAGGGCTGCGGATTGGGGGGTGATCGGGCTGATGCCCGGTAGCTCTCACATGCGGGACCTCACGCGAAGTCCTGCGGGTCAACGCGGCGCGACCGTGGGTCCTCGCCGTCGGCGCGTTCGCGGAGCAGCACACTGATCGCGACGGTCAGCACGGCGGCGATCACCTTCCTGGCTGGGAGCAGGCCGAGCAGGCCGGCCAGGATTGCCGCGGCCGCCGCCGCGTAGGCCGGGTTCGACGCCACCCATTCCACGTGGGCAGGCCAGGCTTTGCCACGCCACCAACCGGTCACATGCGCCACGGCGTGCACGATCGTCGCGGCCATCCTGCGCGCGCAGCACAGAAGTCGGGACAGCACAAGAAACTCCTTTCGAATACAGAAAGGCCCGGATCCGCGGGATGCGGTCCGGGCCAACACGAAACGTCCGACCAGACGGCCGAACAGATGATTTCTGACCTACTCAGGAATAAGCCGGAGCCGAGTCAGACGAGTCGCTCGCGCGGGGCCATCTCCATAAACGGGCACACGTCTACCGAGCGATGAGGTAATTATCCCATGATTTCGAACATATGTCTATTCGTGACGAACATGGCTGCCACTTGGGTGGGTCGGTGACGGCAATTCCCAGCTTGCTAAGACTAAGGCAGGGCCGATAACGCGGGATGAAAACTCATAAATGGGCCCTGACCCTTGAGGCGGCGTAGGACGTGGCTTAACTGCGGCGCAGCGGGTGCCATCAGTTCACGTGCGGATCGCGTAGCGCGGTCCGCACGTGCTCCTCTTGATATACCAACGAAAGCAACGAAGGTGACCTACTGGCGCGTGACTTGGGCGACCAAGGAGAGGACATCGGCAGCGACGCGCTCGGGCTGCTCCCACAGCACCAAGTGACCAGTGTCTTCGTAGACCACGATGCGGGCACGGGGCATCGCCGTGACCAGGTCTTCGGCTTGGCTGCGGGGCAGCACGTTGTCGGCGGCGCCCCAGAGAAGCAGCGTCGGTATGGTGATGCGGCCGACATCGAGCGGCGGGGTGGCTGCCAGCAACCCGCCGTACACCGCGCGCCACACGTGACGGGGAATGGTCAGTGCCGACCGGTCCTGGTTCGTGAGGAAGTCCGCTGGGACGGGGTGGCAGAAGGAGATCGCGCTGTTGATGGAGCGCACGTCTTCAGGTGTGACCGGGTCGTGAAGGCCGGCCAGCATCGCACCGAACGGGTCGCCGCCACCGGCAAGGCTGCGGGGAGAGCCGACAAGTACTAGACCGTCGACCCGACTGGCGTGGTCCACGCCGATCTGCTGCGCGACGTACCCGCCACTCGACGTGCCCACCACGAACGCCGATGGCAGGTCCATGGCGTCCAGAAGTTCGACGAGGTCGGCAGCCGCCTGAACCAGGGAATATCCGTCGGCCGGCTTGTCACTGTCACCGACCCCTCGCTGGTCGGGGACCACGAGCCGCAGGTGCGGCGCTAGAAGACGTACCAGCCGGTCGAAGCTCCGGTGTGTCTCGCCCCAGGCGTGCACCAGCAGGACCGGAACACCAGAGCCGTAGTCACGGACAACAAGCCGGAGCCCGGAGGCGAGCATCAGCCGGCGCGTCACCATCCGCCTGCACCTCCACAATCCGAAACGAGGTCGTTGTTCAAGCGTGGACGTGATCGAAACCGACGGAGTGAGCACGTGTGCAAGGCCGCCGACAGTCATGACCCGATGTCAGACCATCTTGCCGTGAGGCGAATAACGGGAGGAACGCAGCGGTCTCGGAACCAGCAGGACAGCAGTTCATGACCAACTCGATCATTGCTGTCGTCTGGAACTCGAGCTGGCGGAGCTCAAGGGTGATCCGGCCCCGGCGGGCACAGCGCGACAGGGCATCGTGCTGCTGAAGAACGACGGCGCGCTGCCACTCGCGCGCGAGGAACCGCTGCGGACTGCGGTGATCGGAGGGTATGCCCAACTCGGCGTACCAAACGGCACCGGCTCCGGGGCGGTCAGGCCGGTCGCCGGGTTCGCAGGACGTCATTCCCATCGGCGGCGCGGGTTTGATGGGACCCAGCCGCAACCTGTTCCTCATGCCGTCGTCACCCCTCGCGGAGCTCAGGAAGGTCCTGCCCAACGCGCAGATCGACTTCGACCCCGGGCAGACCCCGGCCCGAGGCGGCGCTGCTCGCGCGGCGCTCCGACGTGGTCATCGCCTTTGGGATCCGCGTCGAGGGCGAGAACTACGACCTCACCGACCTGTCGCTGCCGTGGGGTCAGGACGCGCTGATCGACGCGTTGGCCACCGCCAACCCCAACTCGATCGTCGTGCTCGAGACCGGCGGTCCGGTATCGATGCCCTGGCGCGACAAGGTCAAGTCGATCGTCCAGGCGTGGTACCCCGGGCAGGCCGGAGGTGAAGCGATCGCCGAAATCCTCGCCGGCATCGTTAACCCGTCGGGCCGCCTGCCGATCACATTCCCCGCCAACCTGGCCGACACCCCGCACCCCGAACTGCCGGGAATGGGGATCCCCTTGGGTCACACCGACCACGATCGAATGCAACGAAGGCGCCGAAGTTCGTTACCGCTGGTGCGCGAAGACCGGCGCCAAGCCGCTGTACGCGTTCGGGCACGGCCTGAGCTGCACGTCCTTCGACTACCGCGACCTGCAGGTCAGCAACGGCGAGAGTGTGGGCGCCACCTTCACCGTCACCAGTACCGGTGACCGGGCCGGCGCGGACGTGCCCCAGCTGTACCTGACCGAAGCCGCCGGGGACCGACGGCTGCGGCTGCTCGGATTCGAACGCGTCGAGCTGCAGGCCGGTGAGTCTGGGCAGGTCGCCCTCACCGGAGATCCGCGCTTGTTGGCCCGTTCGACGCGAGGCCGGGCAGTGGCGTGTCGCCGACGGCACCTACCGGCTGGCCCTCGGCCGGTCCGCGACCGACTTTGTGCTGTCCCGGGACGTGGAGCAGAAGGAGCAACTATTCGGACGCTAGGCATGCAGCCCGGGGCGACGTGCGCCGGTGCACCGCAGCGCCGTGCGAGTCGCGGTGCGCCTCGGGGCGGTGATGCTGTCCAGCGGGACGCAGACCCGCGAGACCGAGACCACACTGCTCGCAGTGCTGCACGCTTTCGGTCTGGCTGGGGGCCGAAGCCGTCGTGACTTACTCCACGCTCACCAGGTCGCATGTGTCTGCGCGTCGCCCGCGTCGGCGCCGACAACTACAACCGGCTGGATCCGCCAAGCCACGCGGCACAATGCCGTGCTATGACCTCAGCGTCAACAGGTGCGGCGCCGCTTCGACCCGGCCTCCCGCGCGGTCAACGCAGCCTGTTCCGCCAGCCCTCCGTCCCCGAACGCGATGTGCTCTCCGGTGCAGACAACGTGCGCGGGACCGCGGGTTCCGGCGCTACAGGTAGCTGACCTCGGCGTCGCGTGGCTCGTGGTCGACGAGGTGGTCGCAGGTCGGGCAATACCAGCGGGCCTCGAGAAGGGTGCCGCAGGCGGGGTGCCGAGGGGCTTCCGCCGGGTCGGCGTGCCTTGCTCCCCAGTGCGCCAGCAGGCGCATCGCCCCGGCGAGCTCGGTGCCCTCGGCGGTCAGCTGGTAGGCGACCCGGGGCGGCCGCTCCGAGTAGGGCCGGGCAATCAGCAGCCCTTCCCGTTCCAGCCGCTTGAGGCGCTGGGAGAGGATGTTCGCGGCGATCCCTCGGATCTGGTCGAGCAGGTCATTGAACCGCTGCGGCCCGCCGAGCAGCGCCTCGACCACCAGTAGCGTCCACCGGTCACCGACCCTGGCCAGCGCCTCGGCAAGCGGGGACGAGCCGTTCTCCCGTTCAGCCACAAGCGGATCCTAGGCCCGGACGTTGACAGCCCGGCGAAAGTCAGTAGTAATTTGCAAGTTACTAGCCACTGGAGGTATAGCAGCGATGACAATCCTTGATGAGATCCAGACAAGAATCAGGCAGCATGCGGAGGGGGCCGGCTCGTCGGTGGTTGGCATCGGGCAGTGGTGGGGTGTCGGCTCGGGCATCGTCCTGGCCGAGGGCCGGGTGCTGACCAACGCGCACAACGTGCGCGGCGATCAGGTCACGGTCACCTTCGCCGACGGGCGGACGGCCGAGGGCAGCGTGGCTGGGCAGGACCTCGACGGCGACCTCGCCGTCATCGAGGTCGACACCGGCGGCGCTCCGGCGCTGACGTGGGCAGGCGGCGCGTCCACCGTGATAGGGACTGCGGTGTTCGCCCTGTCCAACCCCGGCGGGCGCGGGCTGCGCGTGACGTTCGGGTTCGTCTCCGGCGTGGACCGAACGTTCCGGGGCCCGCGCGGCCGCCGCATCACCGGCAGCCTCGAGCACACCGCGCCGCTGCTGCCCGGCTCTTCCGGCGGCCCGGTCCTCGACGCCGACGGGCGGCTGCTCGGCATCAACACCAACCGCCTCGGCGAGGGCTTTTACCTCGCCATACCCGCCGACGAGGGGCTTCGGGCCCGGGCCGAGGCGCTCGCCCGCGGCGAGTCAGCGGCGCCACCGCAGCTTGGCATCGCCATCGCCCCCCGTCACGTGGCCAGGCGGCTGCGCCGCGCCGTCGGCCTGCCCGACACCGAAGGGCTGCTCATCCAGCAGGTAGCCGAGGACAGTCCCGCCGCCCGCGCCGGCCTCTCCTCCGGCGACCTAATCGTGGCAGCTGCGGGCCAGCCGGTCGGCGGCGTCGACGACCTGTTCGACGCACTCCAGCGGGCACAGGGAGGCACCCTCGAACTCCGCGTCGTGCGCGGCGCCGACGAGCGGACCGCGCAGGTGATGTTCACCCCAGAAACCGAGGGCAACTGATGGACGCCAGCGTCCGCGTTCCGACGGCGACCGGGACCGCGTCATCGCCCAGTTGCGCGACACTTCGCCGCGAGCCGGATCACCCCCGGCGAAATGGACGAGCGGCTGTCGGCGGCGCTAAACGCCAAGAGCTTCGGCGACCTCCGCCGAATCATGGCTGACCTGCCCGGTCATCGACACGCTGGGTTTCTCCATACGCAGCGAGTCCGCGATCCAGATTGTGGTCTGGCGGGCGGTCAGCAGCAGGCCGGATCCGGTTGGACCGATGAGGAGCAGCGCGACGCCGGTACCGAGCAGCACCAATGTCGACAGGATGATTAGCGCCGATTTTCGCGGCGCGGTGTTGACCCCCGTTCGACCCGCTGCCGGGTAGTGGCGCTTCTCCCAGTCCCGTTGGTATGCCTGGCGTTTGGCGAGCGTCACCATCGATGTGCCTGCACGAACACCGGGTGGACCAGCGCCCGCTGGCGGGCGCCGGAGCACCAGACCCTCCACTCCGCGGGTGAGCTCGTACTCGGCGATGGCCACTGCCTCGTGCTCGTGGCCCCAGTCGGTGGCGAGGTGCCGACGAATTCGTCCGGATCGCCGAAGTGCTCGCGCACCATCTGCCGCATCAGGGCGTTGGGCGTGAGGTAGGGACTGAGTCCCAGCACCACCGGGAGCCGCGACGCGGTGATCAGGTCCTTGCGCAGCGGCGAGAATGCCGGCCGCGCAAACACTCCTGCGGTCATGTCAGCTCCCTCATTTCCTGCTCCTCCATTCCGTCACGCACCCAGCGCCCGCGGCAGTTGCCGGTCCGGGCGCACGCGCGGGGCCGCCGCCCGGAACAGGTCTCTGAACATCGCGATGAGCAGGTAGGTCAGGGTCTGGAGGATGGTCGGCCACCAGTCCCACCACACCGTGCTCAGGTTCCGAACACCCTGCTTGGCAAGGTGTTTCACGAGCGCCACGAGTGGCTTGAGCCGCTTCGCGACCTCACAGCCGAACCGGACGACCGGCTCGGCCACCGATGAGAACTTCACGGATGCAACCTCCCTGGGGGAGAGATGGAAAAGCGCCGTCCCGCGGGATGCGGAACGGCGCTCGGGCCGGTGGACGTCACCGGAACCGTGGTGCGGGTGGAGCTTGTTACCTGGTCGCGTCCGGGTGGGCCTGGCAGACCTTCGCAATGATGTCGAGGACCAAGTCCGTCTTGTGGGCGATCGTCCTGATCGCGTTGCCTCGCGTTTGGCGCTTGGAGCTCATGGTGCTTGTCCTCCTGAAACGAAAAACGCCGCCCGCGGGGATGCGGACGGCGTGTGGGGACGGTGAGCGTCCCGGAACGATGAAGGCGACCCCTGACCTCGAGCTCCTGGACTAGAAGACCAGGGCGGACGAGGACAGACGTCGCCTTCTGGGTTCCAGAATAGGGCACGCCGGGCCAGAGTGCAAGTGGCCCAACGCCTCTCGGAAGGGGCATCGGGATCAGCAGGAAGCCGGTCGCCAAGTACCGAACCACCAAGAGGCAACGTTTCCGTTTCCCGCCCCGTTTCGTTACTGCCCGCCGTCCAGCAGCCCAGCGGCCTGGACCATGTACCCGCCGATCTCCCTGGCCTCCCTCGGCGTCCAGGTCTCCACCCCGGGGAACTCGGCCGTGGAGTCCGGCCATTCGACCTCCACCACCGGGGCATCACCCTCGATTTGCCGGACCGAGATGATGACCTCACCCGCGACGCCGTCGTCGGGTTCGGACCGGAAGCCCGCGGTCGCCGGCCCGTGGTCGAGCGCCACCGTGCCGACGATCCTGACGCATTCCGCCCAGTTGTCCGGTGCGTCGGGAGGTTCGTGGTCGGTGCACCAGGACGTGCCCAGTGGGCAGGTCAGCGGGTCCATGGGCGATGTCCTACCACCGTCGGTCCGTGTTGGCCCACCCATCGGGCCATTTTGTACCCGGCCTGATACAACCTCTCCCCATGGCCGCCAAGAAAAACAGCAAGATCGCCCGCAGAGTTCATGACTTCGGGATACTGCCTGCGGTCTTTTGGGTTCTAGTTGCGCTGCTGGTCGCCGCCTTCGTGCTGTGGGTCCTGTTCACCCGAGTATTGCGCGATGCCTGGCCACGGCAGCCCAACGGCTTAGAGACGACCAACCCCACACCTACGTTCCAGACGACCCAGTTGGTGCTGACGCTCGTCGGAGGGATCGGCGCCGCGATCCTGGTCGTCGTTGCATAAAGCAGACAGCGTGACCTTGAACTGGCGCGACCGCCATCGAAGGTCGAGCCAGTGAAGTCGAGGTCACGGCCTCGCCATGGCACATGAGCGTCGTCGCGGAGGTGGCTGGTGATAGTACTGAGGATGGTGATCCCGCAAGGAGGGTGCACCAGTGAGCGGACTACCGAGAGCCGCTCCGTTCGACCCGGCGGTGACGCCATGGGACTACCGGCGGCTCATTGTGCCGAAGGTCCCGTGCGTCTGGCCGGTGCCGGAGCGGTGCACGGTGCACCGGCAGTTCGGCGAGTACTTCGCGTTGGCAGCGCCCGTAGTTCGACCGGGCCGGACTGCCCTGACAGTCACGCGGTCGGACCGGAGTCAAGGGTGACCGCAGCGTTTGAGTGGAGTTGCGACGGTGTGTTGAAATTCGGGGACAATTCGTGATTCACCCTGTTGGGCGCATCGCTGCAGGCTGGCGTGGCGGACAATCTGTTGGTCGTCGGGGCCGATCAACGGAGGAGCCCATGAAGGGTCGTTCGTTAGTACTCATCGCCGGATTGACCATCGCAGGTGCACTGGCCGTCAGCACGCCAGCCACCGCCGCGCCTTTGGACAAGGGACACTTCGACGAAGTCACTACCGACTCGGTCGACTGCGACAATATCTCTTTGCCGGTACCCGCCCGCCATGAAGTGCACGTCAACTTCCTTCTGAACCTACGTGGCGGACGAAATGTATTCCCGTACTACCGGGAAAGCGTGTCAGGAACGGACGTGTTTACCAACCCTGACAACGGCGGCACCTATTCTGCCGCCTTCACCGCGAACAGCCGAGACCACAAGATCGTGGACAACAGTGACGGCACTATCACCATCTTTGCCCAGGGCACCGGCACTACCCGCTTTTATGACACCAACCGACGGCTCGTCCTGGTTGACTCCGGCAACTTCCGTTTCGCCTTCGACATCAACTACAACGGCACCCCTGGCGACGTCGGCGACGATCAGGACGTTCCAGACTCCTTCCGGATCATTCGTGCTTCCACCGGCCGCAACATCGAAGGTCGGGACTTCTGCCAGGATCTTGTGGAGTTCACCAGCTAAGCCAGCGCGAAGTTCACCTTCTTACATTTTTCGCGTAGCTAAGCTGCACGAGATCCGAAACGTTCGAGATCGGCTGCCCGAGCGGCTACGGGGTCTTGTCCAGCTCCCGGGAGGGCGGGGCGAGCCACCCTCACCCGCTGCGCCGCAATCGATTACGGATCCCAAGGCACCCGCGTCAACGGCATCCCCCTGTCTGACCCGAGCAACAACCCGGCGGTCAGTGACGACACCAGCCAGAAAACGCAATGATGTCCAGGCGATCAGCCACCGGCAGGAGCGCAACCCCGCGCTCGGCTCGTCCATCGACTCGCACAACGCACCGCGCCAGTTCGACGAGTGAGACAACGCCCCCAATCAACAGGTCCTGCGGGTTGTGTTCCAGTCAAGATCCGCACGCTGCGGTATTGACGGCGAGCGATGCTTCCTCGATGTCGCCGGCGAGTGCGCTGCAGACCAATGCGGCGGCGCGCTGGGCATCGGTGCTGGTGATGGGCATGGGTCGATCCTGCTGTTGACGGCCACGCAATTTGAACGTGACGGCGTCAGTGACCATGCGGATGTGGCGTTCCATGTCGTGCGCGTTTTGGCGTCCTGATCCGCGCCATGGCGCCGAGCCGCGAGAGCCGTTACGCCGACTGAACATCGCCCGCAGAGACGGGCTGCCGCGCCGCTTCCGCTCCTCGACGCTTCGCGCCTGTCCGGCTGGAAGGCGCCGTTCCTGCACCGTCGTCCGGGAGGTCATCGCCGGTCTGGACCGCGGGCTGCTTGCCGGCCTGGTGACGAGGATCGGTACAGGATGCTGAAAGGACCTTCTGCTGACCGAAGACTCGTATCCGGTCAGGGGTGAGGGCTTGCCGTCGAGCCGTGACCAACGAGATTGCTGATGATTGGGTCCCGCCCGGCGGCGTGCGCGCTGCCGACGGCGGAGCAGCGGTTACGAGGGGCTGAGTTCGAGCCTCGGCCATCGGTCGACTTCCGCCGCACGCTCGCGTCCCACGGGGTCGCGTCGCTGCCACTCGGGCACGTCGACGAGCAGGCGTGGGACGCTCAAGGTGACGCTACCGATCCAGCGCGGCGCGCGGACGGTTCGCGTCCGTAGGCGATGCAGATGCAGATCTCGCTTGCCGACTTCGCGCGGCGTCGCAAGCCGATCACCTCGGAAGCTGCCGGCGCCTCTTCAGTTCTCGGCGAGCGGTCGAGCCGATCCGGACGGCGCCTTACCGGAGTGCTTGGACAGCCGTGCCGTTGTGCAGTGTCGCCACCGTGCCCTTGGCGCTCCATGCCATCACGGCGGACATATCGGTCCAGTTGTCCATCGCGTCCTGCCAGTGCCTGGCGATGCCCGCCGGTGACTCGTAGTACTCATCGATCACGAAGACCGTCTTGCCGGTCGGCTCCGAGTTCGGGTCCATTGGGTTCGAGAGTTCCGGGCCCTTGGAGATCGTGTAGTCCAGCAGCGCCACATCGCCCTCGCGGGGATGCCCCGGCATCCACTCGCCGTGGCTCGCGAAGATGCGATCTCCTTCGGCCACGTCATCAGGCCCCACCGTGAACATGATGACGAGGTGCGACTTTCCCCTGTGCGACATGCTGACGTCCTTTCACGAGCCGGAACCGCTGCCAACGAGACGCCTCTCCTCTCCATCCAGTGGAAGAACTTACCCGCCTCCTGAGTCAAACGACGATCCGCGCCAGCTCCCGCGCCTCCGACATTGGCGGCGCTCCCATTGAGGACGGTCGGCGGCCTGGGTTGGCGAGCGGCGAGTGGAACCTCGTCGACGCAAGGCGGACCTTGTGATCCGATCCGTCGATTGCCAAGCCCGGAGCAAGAGAGATGCCGACCGAGATCAGCACCGGAAGCTCCCGTCGCAGGGGTTCCAGCTCGAATCGCTGTTCGGCGAGGGTGCGATGATGGGCGGGTGTAGTCGATCGACGAATGCCGGCCGATCAGTATTGCGGTGCGGGTCGGCTTGCCTCGAACAGATCCCTCAGCGAGGACTTCGACGGCCTTGGGGTGAACCCCGAACGTGTGCACGCGGATGTCGTCGCGGCTCCAGAAGTTATCCACACTTCCGCTGCACGAACTTGACGCCGTCATGTTCACAGACCTTGGCCGTCAACACCTGCCGTGCTGGCGCATGGCGTGTAGTGCCGCAGCGGGGGTCTGTTGATCACTCGCCCATCAATCCGCACCCGGGGCAGGCAAGGCGGTAGCGCTTCCCGTCGCGCTCGATGACGGGCGCACAGGGCGCAGCCACCCGCGCCGGGGGTGGTTGGGTGATGCCCTCGGCGCGCGAGGTCGGCGCCACTGGCCATCAACCGCGGCACGATGGTGTGTTCCCAGGAGTCCTCGGTGGCGCAGATCAGAACGCCGCGGGGTTGGCTGGCCCTCGAATTCGCCGGGCAGCTCACCGCGGGTAATCCGGGCGGTGAGCCAGTAGCCAATGGTCGACTTGCCGAGCCCTTCCCTTTCTGAGAGCACGGGATGCGTGGGTCATGCGGTCAGTCTCCTCGGCGGTCATGGCAGTTTGCGGCGGCGACGACGAGCTCGGACAGCCGGGCAGCGATGATCACATCACGGCCCGCGGCGGCATGCTGGTAGCGCATCGCGGCGCCGGGCGTCGAGTGGCCCAGCCTGGCCATCAACTCGGCCAGCGTCGCGCCGGTCGCCGCCGCGAGCACCGCGCCGGTGTGTCGCAGATCGTGAAACCTGAGATCGGGGCGCCCGGCGGCGTCGCGGGCCGGATGCCAGTAGCGGTAGAGGGTCTCGGGTGAGAGGAACCCGCCGGTCGGGCTGGGGAACAACAGACCGTCAGGACCGGGCTGGGCGGCGTGCTCGTCCAGGTGCGCCCGGACCGCCGCCGTGAGGTGCGGCGGCACCGCGACGTCGCGCACCCCTGCGGCGCTCTTCGGGGTGCCTTCCTGTATCTGCCGGCCGACCCGCACGACGCCTCGCCGGACGTGCACGGTGGCGCCGTCGGGGGAGATGTCGTTACGCCGCAACGCCGCCAGCTCGCCGTACCGCAGCGCGCCCCACGCCGCCAACAACACCATCACCCGGTAGCGCTCGGGCATCGCGGTGACCATGATCTCCAGCTCGGGCAGCGTCGCCGGCCGGGGCTTGTGCGCCGGGCGGCTCATGCCCGCGCCACGGACCCGGCAGGGGTTGGCGGCGATCAGGTCGTGCGCCAGCGCGGTGTTCAGGACGGTTCGCAGCAGCGAATAGGTGTGCGCCCGCATCGTCGGGCCGGTGTCGAGGCCGGCGAACCACGCGCTGACCATGTTGGGCGTGATCCGGCGCAAGGGCACCTCGTTGAATTCGACGAGGTGCCGATCGAGAATGTCGGCGTAGTGCTGGCGGGTGCGCGGCTTCAGCTCGCGCTCGGCCAGCCAGAGCCGCGAGTACGCGCCGAACCGCAGCCCGGGCGTGACCGGCGGCGTCCATTCCTCCCGCATCACGTCGGCCCGGCGCAGCGCCAGCCAACCGTCGGCGTCGAGTTTCGTGTCGAATGTCTGCGGCGCGGAGTGGCGAAGCTGATCAGGCCCGGTGTACCGGGCCCGGTAGCGGCCGCTCGGGAGTTTGGACACTTCACCGAAAGTGCGCTTGCCTGGCTTGCTGGGTCGCGCCATGAAGGTGTTCTCCGTGGGGAATCGTGGGGAACACCTAGGCTATCAGTGTCACTCAGTGTCCAAGGTCCCTATCTGGACTATCCCCACGTTTTCGCAGGTCACAGGCAGTATCCGCAGGTCAAAGGTGCCGCGACGGAATCACGAACATAGCCGTGGTTACTGGTTCGAGTCCAGTCGGGGAGCTTGACCAAGAACACCGGTTTGTCGCTCTCCATGGGAGATCGAAGCCGCACTTACCCCCACAGTTGGCCAGGACGAGGTCTCGCGGCTCGTTGCCCCATCGGTCGTCCTCGTGATGACGACGGCGATTGTGGGACGAGCGACCTGCAACGCACAGCCCACGTCGGCTGGCCAGGCGCCCAGCCGACGCAGCGATCAAGCGGTTGGGCGCCGTGCACACGAGCGCCGGCCGCCCGTGGCCGTCGACGACGTCGCCATCGACGACGACCACCGGTAGGGCAGCTCCCGACCGGCCGCCACCCGGCGCCGGTGCGATTCCCGGGCGGCGGCCTTCACGGCTGTACAGGCTCCGAGGTGCCGTTGACGGACTGGCCGATGAGCCGGTACCGGTCGGGGCCGGTGCGGGTGAACAGGGGATGGGAGGGGCTCATCCGGCCGCCTGTGGAGGTCGGGCTGTGGCCGGCGTCGGTCGGAATGTGGATCATCAATCTCCTGGCGGATGAGGTCCCGGCCGGCCGCGGCCCGCGGCGATGGCCCGGCACCGGGCTGGTGTGCGGCGCCCGCGGTGGTGCGCCACGTGCCGTCCGGGTCGGGGTGGCGAGCCGGAACTCGGTGAGCGCGCACACGAGCGCGAGAACAAGTGGCGGGCGGCGCGGTGGCGGAGGCGACGCGATGGTTCAAGGTCGGGAAGATACCAGGCACGCTGCGAGCCGGATGGACATTAGCTCGCAGGGTGCCCGGCACGTTGGTTCGTGGCTGGGCGGGACCGAACCGATCCCACAACGGCGGACGTTCGGGTCGGCCGCCGAGGGTTGAGCCCTCGTCGGGTTCAGGCGAGGTCGAACCGATCCAGGTTCATGACCTTGTCCCACGCGGCCACGAAGTCGCGTACGAACTTCTCCTGCGCGTCGTCGCTCGCGTAGACCTCCGCGAGTGCCCGCAGCTCGGAATTCGAACCGAAGACGAGGTCTACGCGACTGCCGGTCCCTTTGAGCTCGCCGGTGGCGAGGTCGCGGCCCTGGAAGGTCCCCGCGTCCTCGGACGTTGCCTGCCACGTGGTGCCGGGGTCGAGCAAGGTTACGAAGAATTCGTTGGTCAACGACTCGGGGGTCGAGGTGAAGACGCCCAGTGGGGACTGCTGGAAGGTCGCGCCCAGGACACGGAGGCCACCCACGAGAACGGTCATCTCGGGGGCGCTCAGGGTCAGCAGGTTCGCCCGATCGATCAGCAGGTACTCCGCCGGCAGTCGGTGACCCTTGCCGAGGTAGTTGCGGAACCCGTCCGCGGTCGGCTCGAGCACCGCGAAGGATGCCACGTCGGTCTGCTCCGCAGACGCGTCCGTTCGTCCGGGCGTGAAGGGAACCCGAACGTCGTACCCGGCGCGGTTCGCGGCCCGCTCGATGGCTGCGCACCCTCCGAGCACGATCAGGTCGGCCAGCGAGACCTGCTTCCCGCCGGCCGATGAGCTGTTGAATTCCTGCTGGATCTCCTCCAGGGCCGAGAGCACGTTCGCCAACTCCCTCGGGTTGTTGACTTCCCACGCGTTCTGCGGCTCGAGGCGGATGCGCGCACCGTTGGCGCCACCGCGTTTGTCGGAGCCGCGGAACGTCGACGCCGAAGCCCACGCGGTCGAGACCAGTTGAGAGACAGACAGACCCGAGGCGAGGATCTTCTTCCTCAAAGCGGCGATGTCCTGGGCCCCGATCAGCTCGTGGGTGGCCGCGGGCACGGGGTCCTGCCACAACAGCGACTCTTGGGGAACCTCCGGTCCGAGGTACCTCGCGATCGGGCCCAAGTCGCGGTGCGTCAGTTTGAACCACGCCCGCGCGAAGGCGTCCGCCAACTCGTCCGGGTTGTCCAGGAAGCGCCGTGAGATCGGCTCGTAGATCGGGTCCAACCGCAGTGCGAGGTCCGTGGTGAGCATCACCGGCGCGTGCGTCTTCGACGGATCGTGGGGATCGGGCACGGCGTTCGTCGCGGCGGGGTCCGTCGGGACCCACTGCGACGCACCGGCAGGGCTCTTCGTCAGATCCCACTCGTAGCCGAAGAGAGTCTGGAAGAAGCTGTTGTCCCACGTGATCGGGGTGGGGGTCCAGGCGCCCTCCAGGCCGCTGGTGACGGTGTCGTCACCGCTGCCCGTGCCGAAGCTGTTCCTCCAGCCAAGGCCCATGTCCTGCAGGGGCGCCGCCTCGGGCTCGGGGCCGACGTACCTCTCGGGGTCGGCCGCGCCGTGGGTCTTGCCGAACGTGTGGCCGCCGGCGATGAGCGCCACGGTCTCCTCATCGTTCATCGCCATCCGAGCGAACGTCTCGCGGATGTCCCTGGCCGCGGCACGCGGATCCGGGGTGCCGTTCGGCCCTTCCGGGTTCACGTAGATCAGGCCCATCTGTACGGCACCGAAGGGTTTCGCGAGGTCCCGGTCGCCGGTGTAGCGCTCGTCTCCGAGCCACTGGGCCTCGGAACCCCAGTAGACCTCCTCGGGCTCCCAGACATCCGCACGCCCCCCGGCGAAGCCGAACGTCTTCAAGCCCATCGACTCCAACGCGCAGTTGCCGGCGAGGATCATCAGGTCGGCCCAGGAGATCTTGCGACCGTACTTCTGTTTGACCGGCCAGAGCAGCCTGCGGGCCTTGTCCAGGTTCGCGTTGTCGGGCCAACTGTTCAGCGGCGCGAACCGCTGCATGCCGGCCCCCGCGCCACCACGACCGTCACTGATGCGGTAGGTGCCGGCGCTGTGCCACGCCATCCGGATGAAGAGCGGTCCGTAGTGGCCGTAGTCGGCCGGCCACCAGTCCCGCGACGACGTCATCAACTCGACGAGGTCCTTCTTCACGGCCCCGAGGTCCAAGGCGTTGAACTCGGCGGCGTAGTCGAACTCGCCGCCCATCGGATCGGACTTGGCGGAGTTCTGGCGGAGAACGCTCAGGTTCAGGTGATTCGGCCACCAGTCCCGGTTCGACGTGCCCAGGGGGTCCCTGTGGGTCACTCCCGCGACCGGGCACGTGCCGTCGCGCTCCTCGTTCATCTCGCCGACGACTGCATCAGGACTGTCAGACATGGGAATCCTTCCGGTTTTCACGGGGGTGAGTTCAGGCCAACAGCGTTTCGACGGGCGAACCTCGAACGGGAGCGTCCAGAACCTCCACGGTGGGGGGCAGCGGCGATGCGCCGGCCCGTTCGCGTCATGGACGCCGACACTCCGCATCGGCGCGGCCGTTCCGTTCATCTCCCGCCGTGCCGGACGGGCCGAACGTCCGAAAGTCTCCGATGGTCGCCAGGAACCAGATTCGACTGTGTCACGTTTGAGGAGTTCTATCATGCTTCGTCCCTTTTATGAGACTGTGCGCGAGGGGACGCCGTCGGTGAGCGACCCCCGCCACGGAGTCAACCCGATAAGCATGACCAGGCAGTATGCGAGTTGACCCGGGCGGGCGGCGACAAGTTCACGCTGATCCGACCCGAATTGAGCCGCCGGCTCTCGTAGTCGTCCCGCAACCGAACCGCAATCGGGACGCCGGCTCGATCCCATGGCCTTCGCTTCCGTGATCGTTGTCGTTCCGCAAGGGATCGACGGTGGGAACGCGCCGCTCATTGGTCTGAAGGACCAGCGATGGGTCGCTCGGTTCAATCGGGCCGTCGGGTCCGCGAGTCTATCGAGGACGCTCAGTGAGACTGACTGTTCCTGTCTAGTTCGGCGGCCCGCGCTCGGGAGGCCTGGCGGACCAGGTGGTCGCGTTCGGCGACGTTGGTGGCCCGGCGGGCGGCCTCGGCGTACGCCGTGGCGGCGGCAGGGAGGTCGCCGCCCAGCTCGTGCAGGTGGCCGCGGACGGCGTGCCAGCGGTGCCGCTCGCCGATCACGTCACGTAGCCGGTCCGTCTCGCCCAGTCCGGCGGCGGCGCCGAGGACGTGGCCGACCGCGACCGCGCGCCCGAGCACCGCGGCGGGGTCCTGGCGCGCCGGGTCGTCGGTGAGGGCGACGAGGTCGTCGTACCAGGCGAGGATCTGCGGCCAGTCGGTCTCCTCGGCGCTTGCCGCGTCGTCGTGCAGGGCGGTGATGGCGGCCTCGATCTGGTAGCGGCCGAAGCGCTGGACGGCGAGCGCCGATTGCAGGACGCGGACGCCCTCGGTGATCTCGCGGGAGTTCCACAGGCCGCGGTCCTGCCGGTCGAGCGTGACGATCCGGCCCTCGGGGTCCAGTCGCGCCGGGAGGCGGGCGTGGTTGAGGAGCATCAGCGCGAGCAGCCCGCGCGCCTCCGGTTCCTCGGTGGCGAGGGTGAGTTGGCGGGCGAGTCGGATCGCCTCGCCGGCCAGGTCGACCCGGCCCGCGTGGCCGGCCGAGTAGACGAGGTAGAGCACGCGCAGCACGACGGCGAGGTCGCCGAGCTGGTCCAGGCGGCGCCCCTGCAGGGCGCGCTTGGCCCGGCTGATCCGTTGCGCCATCGTCGCCTCCGGGACGTAGAAGGCGTCGGCGATCTCGCCGGTGGTCAGGCCGCCGACGGCGCGCAGGGTCAGCGCCACCTGCGAGGCGGGCGTGAGGTCGGGGTGGCAGCAGCAGAAGAACAAGAAGAGGGTGTTGTCGCCGTCCTCGGCGGCGGCGGCCGGCCGCGGCTCGGCGTACGTCGCATCCTCACGGCGGTGACGGGCGGCCTCGCTGCGGCGGGCGTCGACGAGCCGCCGGGTCGCGACCGTGGTGAGCCACGCGCGCGGGTCGCGCGGCGGGTGCTCGGGCCACACCCGCAGCGCCTCCAGCAGCGCATCCTGGAGCGCGTCCTCGGCGGCGTCGAAGTCCTCGCCCCGCCGGACCAGGCCCGCGAGCACCCGAGGGACGAGGGCGCGCAGCGCGCCCTCGTCCCGCCGTCGGGTCGGCTCGTCGATCACGCCGGGTCAGTCGTCCGAGGGCGCCTCGGACATGACCTCCCGGACGTCGATCCACTCGTACAGCGGCTCGCCGCCCGGTCCGGGCTCGGAGGAGACGTAGGCCGCGAGCTCGACCGCGCGCTCGTGCGACTCGACGTCGATCATGTACCAGCCCGCCACGAGATCGCTGGTCTCGGGCAGCGGGCCGTCGGTGGTGACGGCCGCGGCGTCCGGGCCGCCGTAGCGCACCCAGGTGCGCGCCGGCGTGAGCGCCTGTGCGTCGACGTACTCGCCGTTCTCCTCGAGCAGCTCGCTGACGTGCTTGAGGAACGCCATGTGCGCCTCCACGTCCTCGGGGGCCCACTGGTCCATCTGGGGCACGGGACGGTGCGGCGCCGGGCCGCCGCGGTAGTGCTTGAGGAGCAGGTACTTCGGCATGGTGGTCTCCTATGTCTCGGGCCGCGCCTGTCGTGGCCCTTCACCTGGTGAGCGGAGCCGGTCAGAGCTTCTCGACATGGAATCACTCATCTGGCTCCGAGACCGTCGCGTAGGGGACCGCACCGGACGTCGGCCTGAGATGGTGGTCGTCCCGCAGGGATGGTCGAGCTGGACTGATTTGGTGTCGGGGACCCGACCGCAGTCGACTGTCGCGAGCGGACGGTGACGTTCCGCCGCTCGCGTCGTCGCGACTGCGCCGATGGCTGCTGGTTCGCGGCTCCTGCTGATCACCGGCCGGTCGGGAGGCGACGCCGGTTTGCGCTGCGGTGGATGACGCCCGACGATTCTGCTGCCCTAGGAACGGTTTTCGCTCAAGGGTTCGTCAGGTTTCGTCACTCGCGCGGTGGGGATCGTAGGTGGTGTGGACTGGGTCAGTGGCGGCCCAGGACGCGAGCAGGTCGAGGGCGTGGGCGGTTGGTGAGTTGGGCTCGGCGGCGTAGAGGGTGTGGCCGGGGTCGGCGATCATGTCGACGCTTTCGTAGGCGAGGTGAAGGTCGCCGACGTCGTGGTGGTGAAAGGTCTTTCGGGGCGTCGTAGACCGCGGCGTACATGGTCCGGCCGAGGTGGTTGCTGGCGAGCAGGTCAGATGGTCCTCGGGCGGGGACTTTCGGCCCTGACCCCATTCCCGGGGGGATGGCTAGCGTGGTGGTGGAGACATCACAATGGCGCAGACTCCTTCGACCGGCAGGGGAACCGTGGGTGACGGGGCGGCTCCCGATGATGGTGCGCTGTCTGCAGATGCGGCAGACCTGCGGGCGAG